>LXNJ01001409.1_pt1 | contig 14418 bp, 14 predicted proteins | sample 809081 | NCBI WGS metagenome assembly LXNJ01 (sample SAMN04870510, study PRJNA318959) | sponge metagenome | biome: sponge; feature: marine sponge reef; material: water | host: Petrosia ficiformis | place: Greece: Milos, Mediterranean Sea | collected 2013-05-29 | depth 5-7 m
TGCGCCGCCCGCTCGCACCGAGCCTGCCGCGCCGCGACTGTCGGCAGGGGTGATTCCCTACCGCGCGGCATCCGACGGGTCTTGCGAGATCTACTGGGTGCGCCGGTCTGACGCTCTGCGCTTCATGGGGGGCTGGCATGCCTTTCCGGGCGGTCGCCTGTCCCCGGAGGATGGCGCCGTTCCAGCCGCCGGCTCGCTCGACGGCATCGATGCCTACAACGTTTCCGGCCAGGCGGCCCCCCTGCCGGCCTGCGCATTGCGCGAGTTGTTCGAGGAAACGGGCATCTTGGCGGTCTTGGGCAGGTTGCCGAGCGCGCGCGAGATCGAGCGAGCACGCAATCAGTTGCTGCTGGAAAAGCTCGATTTTGGCGAGTGGCTGCGCAGCCACCGTTTGACCTTGGACGCCTCGCGCTTGCGCTTTGCGGGCCGCTGGGTCACGCCGCCCTTGTCGCCCATCCGCTTCGATGCGACGTTTTTCCTGTTGGAGTGGGAACCCGCCGAGGCCGGCCAGCCCACGGTCATCCCGGGCGAGCTGGACAGCGGAGAATGGATTCGCGCGGACGCGGCACTCCGGCGCTGGGACGCGGGAGACGTGCTGCTGGCGCAGCCCACTCTCGAGACGATCCGAGTGCTCGCCAAGCACGGCCCGGACGGGCGCGCCCGCCTCTGGCGCTCGCAGGCCCACGAGCCCGATTCGCCCCGCGCCATCGAATTTCGGCCCGGCATTCGCGTGATCCCGCTGCAGACGCGCACGCTGCCCCCGGCCACCCACACCAACACCATGCTGGTTGGCGGCTCGGAGTTGGTACTGGTCGATCCTGGCGCACCGCGGCCGGAGGGCCAGCGCAGGCTGATTGAGATCGTCAACGAGGAAGCGCGGCGCTGTGGCGGGCGGCTGGGCGGCATTTGGCTGACCCATCATCACGAAGACCACGTGGCGGGGACCGAAGCACTTCGCCGCGAGTTTGGCGTGCCTGTGTGGGCGCATGAATCCACGGTCGCTCGGCTTGTCGCGACGGGCCTGCGCATCGACCGCCGCTTTGAAGGTGGCGAACTGGTGACGCTCGCAGGCAGTCCCGCGCTGCGAATCCGGGTCCTGCACACACCCGGGCACGCTAGCGGCCACCTGTGCTTCTTTGAGGAGCGGACGCGGACGCTGCTCTGCGGCGACATGCTCTCGGGTTTCGGGACAGTCGTGATCAACCCGCCGGATGGGAGCATGATCGAGTACTTGGAGTCGCTCCAAGAGTTGGCCGATCTGGGAGCCAGGGTCATCCTGCCCAGCCACGGGACAATGCTGCGGGACGCCTCCGAGGCCCTGGCAAAGGCTCGGCAGCACCGGCTGTGGCGCGAGGAGCGCGTGTTCGACGCTTGGCGCAACGGCCAGCGCCAGCCGGAAGCGATGCTGGATGCTGTCTACGACGAACTCGATCCCCGCGCCAAGCCGCTCGCTGTGCGCCAGATCGTCGCGCACTTGGAGCGGCTAGAGGCTGTCGGGCGAATCGTGACCCTGCCCGTCGAGATCCGGGCGCGCATAGGTCGCGGTTGATTCAAGCCGAAGCCTTTGAGCGACCGCACCGGCGCTGCTACGCTGGAGCCAATGCCGGAAGCTCACCGACCGGCGCTGCGCAAGGTTTGCGGCGTTACACGTCCCGCCGATGCTGTTCATGCGGCGCGCGCCGGAGCGAATGCGATCGGCCTCATTTTCGTTCCGCGCAGCTTGCGGGTCGTGACGCCCGACAGCGCCCGCAACATCGCGAAAGCGCTGCCAGAGGGGGTGTTGAAGGTCGGTGTGTTCGCATCGGAGCGCCCGGAGGTCGTGGCCGACACCGTGTGGCGGGCCGGGCTCGACATAGCGCAGCTGCACGGGGACGAGAGTCCGGAAGACTGCGCGTCGGTGCGCAAGGCGGCGGACGGCAGGTTCAAGATCTGGAAGGCGATTGGGGTCGGGTCGCAGTTCGACACCGCTATGCTGAGCGACTTCGAAGTCGAGGCGTTCGTGTTGGACACTGCCGTGGATGGCCGCTACGGCGGTACCGGCGCCACGTTCCCGTGGGATCTGGCAGTGCCCGCCAAACGCTATGGCAAGGTCGTGCTGGCCGGAGGGCTGGACGGCGGAAACGTGGCTGCCGCTGTGCGCGCGGTCCGGCCGTGGGGCGTTGACGCCAGCTCGAGACTCGAGTCACGCCCTGGAGTGAAGGATCCGCGGAAGGTGGCGAGCTTTCTGGCCGCTGCCAAGCAGGGGTGCTAGCGTTGGTGCGCGCCATCAGCGTTCGGGGCCGCTTCTTCGCAGGAGACCTTTTGGCATCTTCCGCGTCCGGTGCGCTGATAGCCGCCATCACGGGACTAGCGATGCCGGCAGAGTGGCCGCATTGGGCTGCGATGGCAGCGGGCATGCTGGCCGGCATGGCCCTGTCGGTCCCGTGCTGGCTGGTCGCCGGATTGTGCTTGGGAATGATCGAGCCGATGCTCCAGATCATGCTGGCCGGCATGATCGCCGGCATGGCCGGAGGAATGGCCATGGCCGGCCCAGCGCCGCCTGCCGTGGTTGGGCTGTTGCTGTCGGGGCTTGCCTGCGGCGCGGCGACGTCTCTAGCGATGGCGTGCATCGACTGGGCTCTGCGCAATTGGGGCGGCGAATGCCACTGACTGACCGCAACAAGTGGAATTGCGCGGCCGGGTCGTACGACAGCTTGATCTCGCGGGCGGCCGAGCGGCGCTGGGCAGGCTTGAAGACGGAACTGTTCAGCGGCATGGCCGGACGGGTGCTCTTCCTCGCCGCGGGGACGGGGATCGATTTTCAGTTCTTCCCGCCCGGACGGTCGATCGAGGCGGTCGATGTGAGCGAGAGGATGCTGGAGCGCGCCGCAGTGCGCGGCCGCGCATACGACGGAGAGATCCGGCTGCACCAGATGGATGTCCGGCGACTAGCGTTCCAAGACGCGTGCTTCGACCAGGTCTACACTTCGTGCACGTTCTGCTCGGTATCGGAGCCGTTGGAAGGCTTGGCGCAACTCCTGCGCGTTCTGCGCCCGGGCGGCACGCTGCGCATGTTCGAGCATACGGGCAGCCGCTGGTTTCCCTTCAGCCTGATGCTGCACGCATGCACGCCGTTCACGCGCCGCTATGGGCCTGAGATGAACCGGCCAACGGTCGCCAACGTCCGCACGGCCGGATTCGAGGTTCTGGCCGTGACCCGGCACTACCTCGACGTGGTGAAGAGCATCGAAGCGCGCAAGCCGGTCGGCTGAGGCCCGGCGGCAGCGCCGGGAGCACGCTACTTGCCGCGGGGCTTGCGCTCGGAGATATAGTCGACCTGGCCCCGGAAGATTGCGCCCTTTTCCACGATGAATTCGCTGGACGTGGCGAGCTTTCCGGTCATGACAGCGGTGCTGGTGAACTTAGCCCCCGTGAGCCCGGTAACGTTGCCCTTCACGTTGCCCGAAACCGAGACCTTGGCAGCAATGATGTCCGCCTCGACTTCGGCGTCCTCGGCCACGGTGACTTCGTTGGTCTTGGACTCGATGCTGCCTTGGAACTTGCCGATGATCAACAGGGGCTCGTCGGCGACAATCTCGCCCTTCAGGCGGGTAGTCTTGCCCAAGCGCGAGCTAGGATTCTGGCTGGAATCTGGCCGGAACGTGTTTGCCATGCGCCAATGGTAGCAGACGGTTCGGGTCGTGTTGCGCTAGGTCTTGACAATCCGCTGCCGGCGACGATCCCACGCCAGCGATTTCTTCTTGCGGTACGATTCAACCGTCATCTGGCAGGCCATCGAGACGTTGAACGCGAATTCGGCGTCGCACTTGAGGGCCTCCCCGGTGCGGATTGCGTTGTGCAGGTTGTGGTGGTGCAGCGCCATGTCTTCGCCGCCGCCCTTGTGGTGCAGGCGGGGTTGGACATCGTCCTTGTGGATGGCTTCCGGTTCTAGGCTGAAGCCGTCCCTGGTGAACTCGATCGTGCCCTTGTTGCCTCGGACGACGTGGCGGATCTTGGACTGGTTGGCCAAGGAGGAGACCAGCAGGACGTTGACACCTTCGGGATACTCGAGCAGGGCGTTGAACGTGTCGGGCACCTCGGCCCCGCCATTGAAAAAGTACTGGCCGCCGGTCGCGACCACTCGCGAAGGCACCGTCAGGCCGCAGGCGCGCACGATGCGCGCGAGCCGATGCACGAACAGATCGGTGGCGATGCCGCCCGAATAGTCCCAGTAGCGGCGCCACGAGAAGAAGCGGGCGGGATCCCACGGCCGCTTCTTGGCCTTGCCGAGGTAGGTCTTCCAGTCTAGGTTCACGCCGGGCCTGACATCCGGATCGGGATCGCGCACCCAGAAGTCCTCGAGATGGTTGCGGGAGTAGTCGATGTGGGCCATCACCACCTTGCCGATGGCCCCTTGCTTGATCAGCTCGGCGGCGGTTTCGTAGGAGTCATCGGACATGCCCTGAATGCCGCATTGCAGCGTGATTCCGGTGCTGCGCACCTTCCTCACAACCGCGAGCCCCTCGTCGATCGAATAGGTCAGCGGCTTCTCCACATAGACGTGCAGGCCGGCATCAGCCGCGTCCAGGGTGATGGGCGCGTGCCAGTGCTCGGGCACCGAGATGGTCACATAGTCCAGGCCGGAATGCTCCAGCAGGCGGCGGTAGTCCCGGTAGGGCTTGCCGCCGGTGAAGTCTGCGGCTGCTTCGCGGCGCGGATCGTAAATGTCGCAGACGGCGGCGATCTCGACGTTGTCCGGTTCGGCCAGCTTTTGCAAGGCCCGCATGTGGCCGTTGGCATTGCCGCCGGCACCGATCATGCCGACATGCAGCCGCTCGTTGGCTCCGACGATCCGGGCGGCGCTCTTCGCTGTGAGAACCTGTTTGGCGGTCGCCGCGGTGGCGGCGCCGGCGATGAAAGTGCGGCGGTCGAGATCTGTCGAGGCGGGCATTTCTGCAACTCATGGTACGCCATCGCCGCGCCCTTGGCCACACGGCCACGAGCGCTGGTAGCCTGAGTTGATGGCGGCGCGGCTAAGCACCCTGCGGGCGTTTCAGGTCCTCGATTCTCGCGGCCACCCAACGCTCGAAGCCGAGGCCTCGCTGGAAAACGGCCTGGCGGCTTCCGCGCAAGTTCCGTCCGGGGCGTCGACAGGGCGGCACGAGGCCAAGGAATTGCGCGACGGCGATCCCGGCAGCTATGGCGGGCGGGGAGTCCTGGCGGCGGTCGAGAGCGTCAACGGCCCGATCGCCGACGCGTTGCGCGGATGGCCGATTGACGAGCGGGAGCGCGCTGACCGCGCGCTGATCGAACTCGACGGCACCGCGGACAAGTCCCGGCTCGGCGCCAATGCGATCTTGGCTGTCTCGTGCGCCCTAGCGCGCCTGCACGCGAGGGCTGTCGGGCTGCCGTTGTGGCGCTTGCTGGCCGGCGGGCGGCGGGCGAAGATCCCGCTGCCGATGGTCAACATCGTCTCGGGCGGGCTGCACGCGGGCCGCCAGATCGAATTCCAGGACTTTCTCGCCGTGCCGCACTGCGCGGGCACATTCTCGGAGGCACTGGAAGCGGCAGCCGCCATCCATCGCAGCATGGGCGAGTTGCTGGCGTCCGACGGGCGAGCCCCGGCGGGAGTGGCCGACGAGGGCGGCTGGGGGCCGCGCCTGGCTTCCAACCAGCAGGCCTTGGAATACATGGTGCGCGCCATAGAATCGGCCGGCTACGAGCCGGGGCGCCAGGTTTCGATCGCAATCGACGCCGCGGCCTCGCACTTCTGCCGCAGCGGCAAGTACCGCCTGTCCAGCGAGGGGCGCGAGCTCGACAGCGAGGGCATGGTGGAGTTGTACCGGCACTGGGTCGGGCAGTTTCCGATCGTGTCGATCGAGGACGGGCTGGCCGAGGACGATTGGGCGGGTTGGAGGCAGGCCTGCGCAAGCTTGGGGGAGCGTTGCGCTCTGATTGGCGACGACCTGCTGGCCACCAACCCCGCCAGGCTGGAGCGAGCGATCGCCCAGCGCGCGGCCAACGCGGCGCTGGTGAAGATGAACCAGATCGGCACGCTGAGCGAGACGCTTGAGTTTGTGGACCGGGCGGAGGACGCGGGCTTCGCAGCGGTTGTCTCGGCGCGTTCGGGCGAGACGGAGGACAGTTTCTTGGCCGACCTCGCCGTGGCGACGGGGGCGGGCCACATCAAGGTGGGCTCCGTCACCCGCTCCGAGCGGCTTGCCAAGTACAACCGGCTGTTGCGGATCGAGGCCGGTTTTGACGCTGGCCGGCCCGACGGGCTTGCGCCCATCCGCCCGCTGGGGCATGATGGGTTCTAGGGAGGAGTCCGCGTCAACGATGCTTGACGACCCTGGAAGTCGCGGAGCGAGCGCGAGGCCGCTGTGGCACGGCAGCGCTGCGGCGCTGCTGTTCCATTCACGGCCCTGTGGCCATGGAGAATGCACGGACAGAATTCCCGCGGCTGGTCTACCTGACCGAGTTGACCGGGATGCGGCTGATCGGACCGCTCGGCGCCAGAATCGGGCGCGTGCGCGAGGCCGCAGTCTTCCCTAGGGAGCACCCCCAGCGCATATCGCGCTACTTGTTCGGAAGCGGCCGCACTAAGTTTGCCATCCGCTGGGACCAGATCCGGAAATTCGATGAAGACGGGATCTACCTCTCCGACGAGAACTTCACCCCCTACTACGGCGATGACTACCACCTGCTGCTGACCAAGGATCTGTTGGACCAGCAGATTATCGACGTCAACGGCCGCAAGGTGGTGCGCGTCAACGACTTGGGCCTGCGCATCACGGAGAACGGCAACGAACAGCTGTGGGTCCACGAGGTGGGCGTGGGATTGCAGGGAGCGTTTCGGCGCCTGACCGAGGGCATCCTGCCCAACAGCACCATCCGTGCGGTTCAGGACCGCCTCACGCCCAACTCAATCCCGTGGGAGGCCTGCAACATCGTCGAGCCGGACCCGCAGCGGCGCCTGCGGCTGCTGATCTCGCACGACCGGCTGGAGGGCATCCATCCCGCCGACCTGGCCGACATCGTCGAAGAGCTCGGCTCGGAAGAGCGCGAGGCCCTGTTCGAGACCCTTGACGAGGAAGTGGCGGCCGAGACGTTGGAGGAGGTCAAGGCCACGGTCAAGACATCGATCTTGCGCTCGCTGGATTCGGGCCGTGCGGCGGACATCCTTGAAGAAATGGACCCTGCGGAGGCCGCCGACGCACTCGCCCAGCTCGACCGGACCGAGCGCGAGGAGATCGTCCGGGACATGGAGCCGGTGCCGGCCGACGAAGTCTCCGAGCTGCTCGAGTACGAGGACGACACCGCCGCCGGCATGATGGGCACGCGTCACCTGGCCCAGCCCGCGGAAGCGACGGTGGGCGACATCATCGAGAACTTGCGCGGCGACGACTCCCAGCTGAAGCGGCTGACCCACGTCTTCTTGGTGCAACCGGACGGCCGCTTGGTCGCCTCGGTGCCGTTCGGGCGCTTGGCCGTGGCCTTGCCGGAGACGGCTGCCATCTCGCTGGCCTACCGCGAGACCGTCCAGGTTTCGATGGACGCCAAGGCAGACGAAGTGGTCGAACTGTTCGACAAGTACAACCTCTACTCCCTGCCCGTGGTGGATGAAGACGGCTACCTGCAGGGCGCCATCACGGCTGACGACGTTATCGGGATGCTGATCCCGGAGCCAGAACGGGGTCTCTAGGTGGCTGTGCTCAAGCGCGTGCGCGGGCGGCTGCTGACGTTCTTGGCCGTCTTGGGGCCAGGTTTCATCACCGCCATGGTCGACAACGACGCGGGCGGCATCTTTACGTACTCGGAAGCAGGTGCGCGCTGGGGCTACGTGCCACTGTGGACGCTGCTGCCGATCACGCTGCTGCTAGTGGTCAACCAAGAAATGTGCTCGCGGATGGGCGCGGTCACGGGCAAGGGCCTCTCCGACCTGATTCGCGAGGAATTCGGGCTGCGCATGACGGTGATCGTCATGGGCCTGCTGCTGGTGGTGAACTTCACCAACATTGCTGCCAACTTCGCGGGCATCGCGGGCGCGATGGAACTGCTGCCTGTCAGCCGCTATGTGTCGGTGCCGCTGGGGGCGCTGCTGGTCTGGGGCTTGGTGGTCAAGGGCACCTATCAGAGCGTCGAGAAGGTCTTCCTGGCCGCAAGCGTGTTCTATGTTGCCTACGTGATCTCGGCCATCCTTGTCGAGCCTGACTGGGGCGCCGCGCTGAGCAGCTCGGTCCGTCCGGTGCTGCTGGCGGATCGCTCGTACATAGCGGTGCTGGTCGGCCTCGTGGGCACCTCGGTGGCTCCTTGGATGCAGTTCTACCTGCAGGCCGCGATCGTCGAGAAGGGCATCGACAGCACCCAATACCGCGACACGCGCATCGAGGTCATCGCGGGCTGCGTGATGATGGCGGCCGTCGCGTTCTTCATCATCGTGGCCTGTGCGGGAGCGATCTGGGAGGACGGGCCGCGTCCGATCGCCAGCGCCGCGGAAGCCGCCGAGGCCCTCAAGCCGCTCGGTGCCTATGCCTACGCGCTGTTCGCGGGCGGCTTGCTGTGCGCCTCGCTGTTCGCGGCGAGCATCTTGCCGCTGTCCACTGCCTACACGGTGTGCGAGGGGCTGGGCTTGGAATCGGGAGTCGACCACGACTTCGACGAGGCGCCGTCCTTCTATTGGATGTACACACTGCTGATCGTGCTTGGCGCGGGCGTGGTGCTGATCCCCGATTTTCCCATCGTGCCGATGATCCTGCTCTCGCAGGTCTTGAACGGCGTGCTGCTGCCGGTGGTGATGACCATCATCCTCAAGCTGGTCAATCGCAAGGACTTGATGCACGAATGGACCAACGGCCCCTTCTACAACCTCATCGCGTGGGTCGCCGTCGTGCTGCTGACGGGCCTGGCCGTGGCGCTGGCGGGCTTTTCGATCTTCCCCGGCTCATCTGCGGCGTCTGTGCCGACGCTGCCCTAGCGGCTGCAATTGACCGTGCTCGGCCGGGCTCGTTAACGTACTAATCTAGGTGATCACATGCAACTTGAGGCATTCGAATTCGGGTCGCGGGTCCATTCCCTGCTGGCCGCGGACGGGCCGCTCGGGCCGATGCCGCTCGTGCCTGCGGCTCCTGCGGACAGCCCGCAATTGCGGGAACTGAGGCAGCTGGAGCCCGAAGATCTCTTCGACGACGGCCCGATCGAGGATCGGGACTTTGCCAAGTGCGTCCAGTCCGGGCTCTACCTGTATTTCTCCGCGCTGGACGAGTCGCACAAGATCTCGCAAGGCATCGGGTCCGCGTCGGGGAGCTATTGGCACGGTATCATGCACCGCCAGGAAGGCGATTGGAGCAATGCGAAGTACTGGTTCCGGCGGGTCGGCGCCCATCCCGTGTTTGCCGAGTTGGCGGCGGCGACCGGTGCTGGCTGGGATCCGCACGCGTTCGTCGACCGCTGCTCGGCGGCGGCGGCCGGCAACTTGGCGGCGGCGGGCTTGATCGACCTGCAAATGCAAGAGTGGCGGCTGTTGATGCGCTTCTGCTACCGCAATGCGATCGGGAGCTAGCCGATGGCCAAGGGACGCCTGTTTCTCGGCGTTGATGGCGGCCAGTCTTCGACCAAGGCCGTGATCGGGGATGCCAGTGGCAAGGTCTTGGCGCACGGCAGCGCCGGTCCGTGCAACCACGCTTCGAAGGCCGAGGGAAGGGCCAAATTGCAGTCTGCCATTTCTGACGTGGTCGCTGACGCGCTGGGCGCTGCCGGCTTGCCCGCCGCCACAGAGTTCGAAGCGGCTTGCTGCGGCATGAGCGGCGGTCCCGATGACAAGCGCGGCCTGATTTCCGAAACCGTCCGCGCCAACTCGGTCCGCGTGGTCAACGATGCCGAGATCGCGCTCCAAGCTGCTGCGCAGGGCGACGGGGCCGGGGCGGTCGTAATCGCCGGCACTGGCTGCATCGCTCTGGCCAGGGACGATACCGGCAGGACAGTTCGATGCGGGGGTTGGGGCTATCTCTTCGGCGATGAGGGCGGCGCGTTCGGCATCGTCCGCGCCGCCCTCCGGGAGGCGTTGGCAGCGGAGGAGGGATGGGGGCGCCGGACCGCGCTGGCCGACATGTTCTGCGATGCGACCGGGGCGGGCTCGGTCAATGAAGCCATGCACTGCCTCTATGGGCCGGACTGGCCGCGGGACAGGGTCGCGAGCTTGGCTCCGGCCGTTGACGCGGCTGCCGAAGCGGGCGATGACAGCGCCGCCGAGGTGTTGCGAACCGCCGGATTTGCCCTGGGCAAGCTTGCCCTCGGCCTCGATGAGGCCCTGTATCCATCCGGGCTGCCGATCACGACGCATTACTCTGGCGGCGTATTCCGCAGCGGCGAGGTGCTGCGGTCGTTCGAGGCCCGCTGCAAGGAGAAGGGCCGCGCTATTGCGGCCGCTCCGCACGATGGCGCGATTGGCGCATTGCTGCTGGCATACGGCATTGCAGGGGTGCCCGTCCTCGGGCGAGATCTGAGATGACTGAGTTCGAGGGAATGCTAGCCAAGGCCGACGAGCACCTCGCTCAAGGCTGTCCGCACATGGCGCGACTCGTCCTCGAGCACGGCCCATGTGCGCTGAAGCTGCAACCCGAACCGTTTCAGATGTTGGTCCGGTCGATCACTTCGCAGCAGATCTCGGGAGCCGCGGCTCGCTCGATTCTGCGGCGGCTCGAAGGCACCATCGCGCCTGCCGGCATCGCTCCCGGCGCGATTTCCGACTGTGGCGAGGAGGGGCTCAGGCGGGCCGGGTATTCGGCGCGCAAGGCGTCGTACTTGCTCGGTTTGGCCGAGGAGGTATTGGACGGCAGGCTGGATCTCGGTGCGTTGGCTGCCCAGCCCGACGATGAGATCGTGGCGCGGCTGAGCAAGCTGCGCGGGATCGGAATCTGGACGGCGCAGATGTATCTCATCTTCTCCTTGGGACGCCCTGATGTCTTTCCGTACGACGATCTCGGCGTGCGGCAAGCGCTGCGGAATTTTCACGGGTTGGAGGAACTGCCGCGCAAGCGCGAGGCCGTCGAACTGGCTGCTCCGTGGCGGCCCTACGCAAGCGTGGCGAGTTGGTATTGCTGGCGCAGCATCGACGTCAAGGTGGCTCAAGAGGGAGCATGACCACAGTTGCCGTCGCGCTGTTGTCGGAGGCGGGCAAGGTGCTGATCTGCCGCCGCCGCAAAGACCAAGCCCACCCCGGCAAGTGGGAATTCCCCGGCGGAAAGGTGGAAGCTGGAGAGGCGCCCGGCCAGGCCTTGGTGCGCGAACTCGGCGAGGAGCTGGGCATTCGCGCCGAGGCCTTCGAAGAAGTCTGCTGCTACGATCACTCGTATCCGGGCAAAGCTCCCATCTGCTTGGCGTTCTTCCGCGTTGACCGCTACGCCGGATCGCTGCAGGGCGCCCAGTTTGCCGATCTGAAGTGGGAGTCTTGCGAGGCGCTGCCGAACTACGATTTCTTGGAGGGGGACGCGCGCATCGTCCGCGAACTTGCCGCGGGGCTGCACCTGAGCACGGCAGATTCGCTCCAATCGCACCGCCCGCCATCGACAGTTTGCTAATCTCTCCCTTGCATGAGACAGATCGCAGCCACAGCCATCGTTTGCTTGATTCTCGCCTGGGGGTGCGGCAGCGGCACGCAGTCTGCCGGCGAGATGGACACCGGGATCACCCACGGCCCGGTGCTGGGCCGGCTGGGCCACAACCACGTCGGCGTTTGGGCCCGCACGTCCCGGGCGGGCGAATTCTCCGTGTTCTACGGGACGGCCGCGGATGCGCTGACGATGACCGCCACGGGCACCACCATGCTCGCCGACGACAACACCGGCTGGACGATGCTTGAGGGGCTTGAGCCCGACACCAAGTACTTCTACGAGATCGGCACGGGCAGCGCTGCCGCGGGCAGCGAGGAGCGATCCGGCTCGTTCCACACCCTGCCCGATCCGTCCGCCCTCAAGACGGAGCACAATCCCGAGGGGCGCTACAACTTCCGCTTCGAGTTCGCCTGCGGCAACAATCAGAATGCCAGCGGCAGCCCGATCGGAAGGGCGCTGCTCACGCACGGCACCATGCTGCGCGAGTTGACCAGCGACAGCGACAAGAGCTCGGTCGATTTCGCGATCCTCAACGGCGACTGGCTGTACGAGAACGACACCCGCCGCTACACGGCCGACCAATGGCGCCAGCAGACCGGGAGCGAAGAGGCCGAAACGCCCCGCGAAGTGCAATTGATGCCGTCCATCGTCGGCGTGTGGGAGAACTACAAGAACTTCTACGACAACGGCGCCAACCTGCGCGCTTGGCACCGCAACGTGCCTTCGTACTACACCTTTGACGACCACGAGCTGCTCAACGACATCTATGGCTCGGGCGAGCCGGGGCGGCGCAACCGGCGGGCGGTGTTCCGCGATGTCGGCACCCGCGCTTGGTACGACTACCTCGGGTGGAGCAATCCCGTGCCGGACACGCCCGGCATCGTCTATGGCCGGGCGCAGCTCGAGGCTGGCAGCGATGTGCTGACAGATCCGGAAGCCGACTTCACCGGCCTTGAAGCCGAGGCCACCCTGCAGGTGCATTGGGGCACGCCGGACTGGGGCGTGATGCTGCTGGGCCAGAACCCCGACGGAAGCGACGCCGACGACGAGGGAGGCGATTCGAACTCGAAGGTGTACGAAGTGTTAGAGGTGCTGGACGCCAACCGATTGCGCATCCGGCCGGCGGCCGTTGAGGACGGCCAGCCGGTCTATTCGATCGGGCGGCGCTCCTACTTCAGCAAGCGTGTTTCCAACGCCGAGTTCCTGTACTTGGACACCCGCTCGTACCGCATGATGCACGACACCAAGGATCGCGAGAGGGTGGGCCGCACCATGCTGGGCGAGAAGCAAAAGGCTTGGGTCAAGCAGACGATGCAGGCATCCGATGCCGATTTCTTCTTCATCGTCTCCTCGGTCAACTTCTCGATCTCGCACGTCGGTGGCACCGGGTCGGCCAACATCTCGGAGACCAACAAGGATGATGCGTGGACCGCCTTCCTGTGGGAGCGGGAGGACATGATCAACTTCTGGGACGGTTTGGGCAAGCCGGTGTTCGTGCTGACCGGGGATCTGCACAATAGTTTCACGATCAAGCTCACCGACCGCGTTTGGGAGTTCGCCTCGGGCCCGCACAACTCCACCAACCACCCGCTGCGCTCGGAAGGCGACCGTCCGAAGTCGGGCATGTACGACTCGTTCGGCCGCGAGAGCGAGATCCGCTGGTCCAGCTTCATCGTCAACGACACGCCCAACGAGTATCGGCGGCGTCCGATCTACTGCGTCGTACAGGTGAACAACGTCTTCAGCAACCCCTCCGAGAGCGGCGATCGGCTGGTGGCGTACGAGAACCCCCAAGCGGTGTTCCAGTATTACGACGGGCTGACCGGGGACTTGCTCTACGCCGAGTCCGTCGTGTCGCGCTGAGTGGTCTGCGCTTGGGCGACTCGGTCGCGATTGTGATAAATTGCGATTGTCGGCACCGACATGTCGGCCCACGCCTATGCGCATCGCCACTTGCATCCTCGCAGCCCTTGTTTCGGCAGCAGGGCTGAGTGCGGGGGAAGTCCCCCGCGAGGCCCCGCCGCTGCAGCTCAAGACCACCGACGGCCGGGTGGTCGAGTTGGCCGAGCTGAAGGGCAAAGTCGTCGCCGTGCTGTGGATCTCCACGGATTGTCCGCACTGCCAGCAGACCTGCGAGTCGTTGGCTCCGATCTATAGCGAGTTCTCCGGCCAGGGGCTCGAGATCATGGGCATGGCGGTGAACCCCAGAGCGCCGGCGAACATCGACTCTTTCAAGAGCAAGCACGGCGTGCAGTTTCCGATCGGCGTCTCGATGCGCTCGGATTGGGTGCGCTTCGCCGACCTGTCCGTGATGGCGCGGCCATACGTGCCATACATGATGCTGGTGGACCGTAACGGGGTGATCCGCTACGAGCATGCCGGCCGGGACCAAGCGTTTTGGGGCGATCAAGTCGATCGCCTGCGCAAGGAACTGGCTGAGTTGCTCGCCGAGCCCTCCAGTGCCTCTCGCTGAAACCCGCCCGGCTGCACGGCGCGCTGCCGACATCTTGAGGTGCGGGGATTGGCTGGTTCCCTACTATCCGCTAATTCGGCACGGCGACGTGCAAACGATCGTGGCGCGCTATTGGCCGCGCTCGCTGGACAGCGGGCGATTTCCGACAAAGTCGCGATTTTTCGCCACCGATGCCGAGACGACCGTGCTGGCGAAGGTGAACGAGCCCGAAACGGACCTTCCGGCCGAGCAACGTCCGGCTGTCTTGGCGCTACACGGCCTGACCGCTTGCGACCGGGCCCCGTACATGCTCACCTCCGCGCAGGCCGCGCTCTCGGCCGGGTTCGGTTCTTTCCGCCTGAACGTGCGCAACTG
>LXNJ01001410.1_pt1 | contig 14417 bp, 12 predicted proteins | sample 809081 | NCBI WGS metagenome assembly LXNJ01 (sample SAMN04870510, study PRJNA318959) | sponge metagenome | biome: sponge; feature: marine sponge reef; material: water | host: Petrosia ficiformis | place: Greece: Milos, Mediterranean Sea | collected 2013-05-29 | depth 5-7 m
CAGTTCAACCTGTCGCTGGACCCCGTGACCGCGCGGGAGTTCCACGACGAGACGCTGCCCGCCGAGGGCGCCAAGGTGGCCCACTTCTGCTCGATGTGCGGCCCGAAGTTCTGCTCGATGAAGATCAGCGACGACGTGCGCCGGTTCGCGCGCGAACGGGGGCTGGACACGCCGGCGGCCGTGGAGGAGGGGATGAGCGAAAAAGCGCGGGAGTTCAGGCGCGGCGGAGGGGAGCTTTACGTGGCGGCCGGGGCGTCGTCCGGTGCGCCTGCGGGAGGTGCGCCATGACCGCCCGGCGGGGGTGGCGGCGCGCGGCCGCCCCGGACGGCACGGCACGTTGCGGCCCATTCCTCGCGACGCTTCCCCTCGCCCTTGCGGCCCCGCTGGTCGCCCTGCCGAGCTGCGCCCCCGCGCCCACCGCCGAACCCGCCGCCGACCTTGTCGTCTACGGCGCCCGCGTGTGGGACGGCACCGGCTCCGGGCTCGGCGAGCCGGCGGTGCTGCGGGTTGCGGCTGGCCGGATCCTGTCGCTGGAGCCGATGGCCGGGGGCACGGATGTCGCGGCTGCCGCCGAAGCGTCCGGAATCCCCGCTGTCGACGCAACCGGACAGTTCATGATTCCGGGGCTGATCAACGTGCATGGACACGTGGGAGGGACCTGGATTCCGGAGAGCGGAGTGGAATACGCCGAATACGTCGTCTCCGAACTGGCCCGCTACGCGCGCTTCGGGGTCACGACGGTCAACAGTCTCGGCGGCGACCACGAGCCGGCCTTTGCGATCAGGGATGCGAGCTGGGGGGCGGGCGCCAGTGCGTCGGGCTCGCCCCGCGCGCGCCTTCTCGTCGCGGGTCCCGTCGTGACCGGCGCCACCCCCGGGGAAGTGACCGCCGCCGTCGACGCGGCCGCCGCGATGGGTCCGGACTGGATCAAGATCCGGGTCGACGACAACCTGGGCACGGCAACGAAGATGACGCCGGAGACCTACGCCGCGGTGATCGCGCGCGCCCGGGGTCACGGGCTCCGGGTGGCGTCCCACCTCTTCTACCACGAGGACGCGAAGGGCCTGCTGCGCGCCGGGACGGGCATGGTGGCGCACAGCATCCGGGACGAACCCGTCGACGATGAGACGATCGCGCTGTTCCATGAGACCGGCGTGTGCTACGTGCCGACGCTCACGCGCGAGGTGTCGACCTATGCGTACGGCGAGCGTCCGGTCTTCTTCGACGACCCGTTCCTCATGTCGGATGTCGATTCGGCTCAGGTCGCGGCCGTCAGCGATCCCGAACGTCAGGCACGGGTGCGGGCGTCGGGGGCGGCGGAAGCGTACGGGCGCGCCCTGGAAGTGGCGCTGGCCAATCTGGCGCGACTGTCCGAGGCGGGGGTTCCGATCGCGTTCGGCACCGACTCGGGACCGCTCGGACGCTTCCAGGGCTACTTCGAGCACATGGAGACGACGCTCATGGCCGAGGCGGGGCTGTCACCGGAGCGGATCCTGCGTTCGGCGACCGGCGTGGCCGCCGACTGTCTCGATCGGGACGACATCGGGACGCTGGGGGCGGGACGCCGGGCGGACTTCGTGCTGCTGCGGGCCAATCCGATGGAGGATGTGGCCAACGTGCGGTCGATCGAGGGCGTCTGGATCGGCGGCGAGCGCGTCGAGGGCTCGGCGAAATAGCCGCACTCATGCCCGTCCTCGAGCTCCGCGACCTCACCCTGCGCTTCGGCGGCGTGACCGCGCTTGCGGAGTTCACCATGGAGGTGCGGACGGGGGAACTCCTGGCGCTGATCGGTCCGAACGGCGCGGGGAAGACGAGCGTCCTGAACTGCATCTCGGGTCTGTACCGGGCGCAGGAGGGGACGATCACGCTGACGGGGCGCGACGGCCGCCGTCATGCGCTCCACCGGCTGCCGCCGCACCGGATCGCCGCGCTGGGGGTGGCCCGCACCTTTCAGAACATCGAACTCTTCAAGCACATGACGGTGCTGGAAAACCTGATGCTGGGGCGCCACGTCCACATGCGGGGCGGCGTGCTGAGCGGCGGGCTCTATGTGGGGCGCCAGCGCCGCCGCGAGATCGAGCACCGGCGGTGCGTGGAAGAGGTCATCGACTTCATGAACCTCGAACCTCTCCGCAGCGCCGAGGTCGGGAACCTGGCGTACGGGAATCAGCGACTGGTCGAGATGGCGCGCGCCCTTGCACTCGATCCCGCGATCCTTCTCCTCGACGAGCCGACGGCCGGGATGAACGCCGAGGAGAAGGAGTCGATGGCGCGCTTCATCCTCGACGTGCACGAGGAACGGGGTGTCACGGTCGTAGTGATCGACCACGACATCGACGTGATCATGGACATCTCGGACCGGGTGATCGTGCTCGACTTCGGGCGCAGGATTGCAGAGGGGAGGCCGGAAGAGGTGAGGAGTGACGCGGCGGTGATCGACGCGTACCTGGGGCGGGCGCGGGGGGACGTGGCATGAACGCCACCCTCCCCGGACTGCTTGCCGGCCGGGCCGCGGACCACCCTGACGGCGTGGCCCTGCGCGAGAAGGAATTCGGCATCTGGCAGGAGACGACGTGGGAGGAGTACCTCGGCCGGGTTCGATCGTTCGCCATGGGGCTGGTCGAACTGGGCGTTGCAAAGGCAGACCGGATCGCGATCATCGGCGACAATCGGCCCGAGTGGGTGATTGCGGAGCTCGCGGCCCAGTCGATCGGCGCCCTGCCGCTGGGCCTCTACCAGGACTCGATCTCGACCGAGTTGGCGAGGATGCTCGAAGCGGCCGAGGTCCGGGTCATCGTTGCCGAGGACCAGGAGCAGGTCGACAAGGTGCTCGAGGTGCGCGGCGAACTGCCCGGGCTGGAAGTCATCGTCTACTACGATCCGCGGGGAATGTACGCGTACGAAGCACCCGGTTTGATGTCCTTCGAGGATGTCGAGGCGCTCGGTGACGGATTCTGTGACAGATTCCCCGATGAATTTGACCGCCGACTGGCCGAAATCGGTCCGCAGGACATCGCGCTGCTCTGCACCACATCCGGGACGACGAGCATTCCGAAGCTGGCCATGCTCTCGCACGCCAATCTCCTCGCCATGGCGACGCAGCTTCGGGAGGTGGACCGGATGGAGCCCGCCGACGAATTCGTCTCCTTCCTGCCGATGGCATGGATCGGCGAGCAGATGGTCGGCGTGGCGAGCGCCATGCTGGTCGGCTTCAAGGTGAACTTTCCCGAAGAGACGGCCACGGTCCGCCAGGACATGCGCGAAATCGGTCCCGCCTTCCTGATGTCGCCGCCGCGGATCTGGGAGAACATGGTCTCGGACGTGCAGGTCATGGCCGAGGACACGACCCGGCTCAAGCGCTGGCTCTATCAATGGGCGATGAAGGAGGGAGCGGGCCGCGCCCAGGCGGTCTCGAACGGGGAGCGGGCCAGCCTGCCCGCGCGGATCCGTCACCGCCTTGCCGACTGGACGGTCTTTCGCCCCATCCGCGACCAACTCGGTCTCGACGGGGTCCGACGCGCCTACACGGGCGGCGCGGCGCTCGGTCCCGACGTGTTCAGGTTTTTCCACGCGATCGGCGTCAACCTCAAGCAGCTCTACGGCCAGACCGAGGTCTCCGGCATCTCGGTGGTCCACCGTGACGGCGACATCCGTTTCCACACGGTGGGGACGCCGTTCCCCGACACCGAGATCAGGATATCGGACGAGGGCGAGATCCTGTGCCGCAGCCCCGCCGTGTTCGACGGCTACTTCCGCAATCCCGAGGCGACCGCCGAGACGCTCGACAACGGCTGGCTGCACTCCGGCGACGCCGGCTACTTCGAGGACGACGGTCACCTGGTGGTCATCGACCGTCTGGCCGACGTGATGAAGCTGTCCGACGGGACGAACTTCTCACCCCAGTACGTCGAGAACAAGCTGAAATTCAGCCCCTACATCCGCGAAGCGGTGGTCTTCGGGGGAGCCGGTGCTCCGTTCGTCACCACGATGATCGCGATTGACATGGAGAACGCGGGACAGTGGGCGGAACGCCGCCGCATTGCGTATACCACCTTCACCGACCTGGCGCGCCGCGCGGAGATCTACCGCCTCATCCGCCGCCATGTCACGAACGTCAACGAGGATCTGCCGGGGGCCGCCCGTATCCGGCGCTTCCTCCTCCTGCACAAGGAACTCCACGCCGACGATGCCGAGCTGACCCGCACGCGCAAGGTCCGGCGCCGCCACATCGCGGCCCGCTTCGGCGACATTATCGGGGCGCTGCAGGGAGACGGCGATTCGGTCACCGTGGCAACCGAGATCACCTACCAGGACGGCCGCACCGCGGAAGTGGCCCACGAACTCCGCATCGAGACCCTGGACTGAAGCCATGGACGTGTTCCTTCAACTCACCGTCTCCGGGCTCAGCACCGGAATGATCTATGCTCTGGCCGCGGCCGGGTTCGTGGTGATCTACAAGGCCAGCGACGTAATCAACTTTGCCCAGGGCGACCTTCTGCTCTTCGGCACGTACCTGGTCTTTTTTGCCGTGGCCCAGACCGGGCTTCCGTGGAGCCTGGGGATCGTCGTCACGGTGCTGCTGGCCGTTGCCGTGGCACTTGTCATCGAACGGCTGGTGTTGCGCCCGCTGATCGGCGAGCCGGTCATCTCGATGATCATGGTCACGATCGGGCTGTCGTCGGTCCTGCGCGCCGCCGTCAACGCGATATGGGGTCCGGCGCCGCGCTCGTTCGAGTCGTTCCTGCCCGCGGGCGACGTGGCCCTGGGTCCGGTCATGCTTTCCACGGGGCGCCTTCTGTCGATTCCGATCGCGCTGGCGGTTCTTGCCGCGCTGTGGCTCTTCTTCCGGCACACGCGCGACGGGATCGCCATGCGCGCCATCGCGGACGATCAGCAGGCGGCGCTGAGCATGGGGATCAGCATACCGCGGGTATTCGGCATCGCCTGGGGACTCGCGGCGGCGTCGGCGGCCATCGGCGGGATCATGCTCGCGGGCATCGTGGGGGTGAGTCCGAACGTGGCCTCGATCGGGCTCAGGGTCTTCCCGGTTGTGATCCTGGGGGGACTCGATTCGATCCGGGGAGCGGTGATCGGCGGTGCGATCATCGGCCTGCTGGAGGTCTACACCGGCGGGTACGTGGGCCGCGGGCTCAGTCTGGTGGTACCGTACGTTGTCCTGGTTCTGGTGTTGATGGTCCGTCCCTACGGCCTCTTCGGGAAGGAGATCATCGAACGGGTATGAGCGCGTCATGAGCTTCGAGTGCGGCGTCTTTCACACCCGCTACGAGTCCGACATGGGGCTGCGGCCGCGGCCCCTGCAGCGGATCAGGTTGGCGGTCTTCGCGGCCTTCGTGCTCGTGTTTCCGTTCCTGGCCGGTCCCTACTGGCTGGATCTTGCCAACCAGGTGGCGATCGCGACGGTCGGGGCGATCGGCCTGAACATCCTGGTGGGCTACACGGGTCAGATCTCGCTGGGGCAGGGCGCGTTCATGGCCATCGGGGCGTACACCGCCGGGCTCCTGACGCTCAATCTCGGACTGCCGTGGGGCGTGAGCATCGCTGTGGCGTGCATTGTCACCTCACTGGCGGGCACATTCTTCGGTCTGCCGTCGTTGCGGCTGAAGGGACTGTACCTCGCGATCGCGACGCTGGCCGCCCAGGAGATCGTGGAGTGGGGCATGACCCACTGGACGGCGGTGACCGGCGGCACCGAGGCGATCGTGCTGCCCGCGCCGAGCCTTTTCGGCGTGCGCCTGAACACCTCCTTCAGCTTCTACTGGTTCGGGGTGCTCATGGCCGCGGGCACGGCGCTCTTCGCCGCAAACCTCTTCCGCACGCGCATGGGGCGCGCCTTCGTGGCGGTACGGGACCAGGACATCGCGGCCAGCGTAATCGGTGTGAACCTCTTTCGCACCAAACTGCTGGCCTTTGCGACCTCGTCGTTCTTCGTCGGGCTCGCCGGCGCGATGATCGCGTACTATCGCACCATCATCACCTGGGAGCGTTTCACGCTGGAAACGAGCATCGTCTACCTGGCCATGATCATCGTGGGGGGTCTGGGCTCGATCCGGGGGTCGTTCTTCGGCGCCGTGCTGATTACGCTGCTGCCCGCGCTGATCGCCAACACGGGACGCGCGCTGCAGGACACCGCCCCGGTGGTCGCCAACCTGCTGCCCTACGCGCAGCAGGCGGTCTTCGGCGTCGTGATCATCCTCTTCCTGATCTTCGAACCCAAGGGACTGTCCAAGCTGTGGGGCAATGTGAAGGACTACTTTCACGTCTGGCCGTTTGCGTACCGGCGGGGGTGAGGGCGCTCCAGCTTTCGGATTCGGGTTGCCAGCCCCTATTTTCAACAGGTCTTCGATTACCCTTTTCCCGATCCAGGTGCGTCAATGGCCAACCGAACGATCACAGCGACACTGTTCGCCATTCTCATCACTCCCGCGCTCTCGGCCGCGCAGAGCCTCTCCGACGACCAACTGGAGCCTCTCGTGGACCGTGTGGAACAGGGCGTTCTCGAGCGTGCCAAGCTGGCCCAGGTGATGGTCGACAAGATCTTCTCCTTTTCCGAACTCGGGCAGCAGGAGATCGAGACCTCGGGGTACATCACGGGCATCCTGGAGGAGAACGGCTTCACCATCGAGCGTTCACCCGCGGGTATTCCCACGGCCTGGTTCGCCCGCTGGGGGAGTGGCAGGCCGGTCATCTCCTTCGGGTCGGACATCGACGGGATTCCGAAGGCCAACCAGAAGCCGGGCGTGGCGTACCACGATCCGCTGATTCCGGGCGCGCCCGGCCACGGTGAGGGCCACAACTCCGGACAGGCGGTGAACGTGGTGGCGGCGCTCTCGCTCAAGGAGGTCATGGAGGCCGAGGGCATCCAGGGCACGCTGGTGCTCTGGCCCGGCGTTGCCGAAGAGCAGTTGGCGTCCAAGGCATGGTACGTGCGCGACGGGTATCTGGAGGACATCGACATCACCCTCTTCACTCACGTCAGCAGCAATCTGTCGGTGAGCTGGGGACAGGGCAGCGGGACCGGGCTGGTCTCGGTCGAATTCACCTTCGAAGGCGAGGCGGCGCACGGTGCGGGCGCTCCCTGGCGGGGCCGCAGTGCGCTCGACGCGGTCGAGCTGATGAACGTCGCCTGGAACTTCCGGCGCGAGCACCTTCGGCCCGACCAGCGCTCCCACTATGTGATCACCGATGGCGGCGACCAGCCCAATGTCGTCCCGTCGCGTGCTTCGGTGTGGTATTTCTTCCGCGAGATGGACTACGAGGACATCAAGCGCAACTTCGATACCGCCGTCCGCGTCGCCGAAGGCGCGGCCATGATGACGGATACGGAGATGTCCTACCGGATCATCGGCACCGCGTGGCCTCGGCACTTCAACAAGGTCGTGGCCGAGACCATGTACGAGCACATCCAGGATGTCGGGCTCCCTGAGTGGACGGAGGACGACCACGACTTTGCGAGCGCGGTACAGGAGTCGGTCGGGAGCGTGCCGTCGGGGATGCCGACCGCCCTCTCGCAACTCGGTACGCCGGGCCCCCGCCGGAGCGGCGGCTCCGACGACATCGGCGACATCTCCTGGAACGTGCCCACGGTTACGCTGCGCTTCCCGTCGAATGTGCCGGGCCTCCCCGGCCACCACTGGTCGAGCGCCATGGCGATGGCCACCCCGATCGCGCACAAGGGGGCGGTGGCGGGTGCGCGCGTGGTCGCTCGCACCGCGCTGCAGCTCTTCGCCCAGCCGGAGCTGGTGGAGCAGGCGTGGACCTACTTCCGGGAAGATCAGAGTGCGGGAGTCGAGTACATTCCCTTCCTCGGGCCCAACGATCCGCCACCCATCCATCTCAACCGGGACATCATGGACACGTACCGTCCCCTGCTCGAGCAGTACTACTACGACGAGACCCGCTTCGAGACGTACCTGGAACAGCTGGGGATCAAGTATCCCACGCTCACGCGGCCGGTTTCGGAGGATGACCAGGGGTCGCACTGAGGATCCCGACAATCGGAGGTTTTTTTATGAAGGCAGCCAGCCACAGACGCTTCTCGGCGGCGGCCAGCGTATTGCTGGCAGCGACCCTCTCAGGGGCGGGCGGCCACCCCGAGGCCGCCCGGGGGTCAGCGGTCGACGTTCCGCTCTTTGCGCTCGCCGACGATCCCACCGAGGTGGGCTGGCGGCTCCTGGCCAAGCTCAACTACCGGACCGGCGAGAAGACCGAGGAGCTGGCCGCCCTGGACGGCAAGCTCGTCAAGATCCCCGGCTTCACCGTGCCGCTGGAGGATTTTGCGTCTTCGGCGACGGAATTCCTCCTCGTGCCCTATGTCGGCGCCTGCATCCACACGCCGCCGCCTCCGCCCAACCAGCTCGTTTACATCGAGATGGACAAGGGGAAGCGCGCGAAGATGGACGGCTGGAATCCCGTATGGGTCGAGGGTGTGCTCAGTATCGAGATGACGGAGAGCGTCTACGGCCATGTGGGCTTCACCATCACCGGCCAGCGCGTCTATCCGTACGAGTCCTGAACCGCGGTTCGGCCATCCGGATGGGCCACAAGTGAGCCTCGCGATCGACGTTCGCCGCCTCCGGTTCCGATACGGCGGTGGTCCCTGGGTGCTCGACATTCGCGAACTGACCCTTGAACGTGGGACGCGCGCGTTTCTGTTCGGTTCCAGCGGGAGCGGCAAGACTACGCTGCTCGGCGTGCTGGCGGGTGTGCTGAAGCCCGATGAGGGCGAGGTCAGGGTTCTCGGCCGCGACCTCGCCTCCCTGTCGGGCGCGCAGCGGGACGCCTTCCGCGCGGCGCACATCGGCTACGTCTTCCAGATGTTCAACCTCATCCCCTACCTCTCGGTGCTCGACAATATTGCGCTCCCGGTGCGCATGAACGCCCAACGGAGGGCCCGGCTGGACGGCGCTGGCGTGAAGGAGACCGCCGCCATGCTCGCCGACCACCTTCAGATCGGCGATCTGCTGAAGAGGCGGGTGACGGAGCTCTCGGTGGGTCAGCAACAGCGGGTGGCGGCCTGCCGGGCGTTGATCGGGGCTCCTGAACTCATCGTCGCGGACGAGCCCACCTCCTCCCTCGACTTCGACCGCCGCGAGGCCTTCCTCGAGCTCCTGTTCCGGGAGTGCGAGCGTGCCGGTGCGACGCTCGTGTTCGTCAGTCACGACCGCGCGCTCGAGGGGATGTTCTCCCGCACGATCTCACTCCCCGACATCAACGGGGCAGCGCTCTGATGCTCAGCCTCGACCTCGCGCTCAAGTCGCTGCGCAACCGCGCCTTCAGCACGTCGCTCACGGTCGGTTCCATCGCGCTCAGCGTCGCGCTGCTGATCGGCGTCGAGAACGTGCGCGTGGGAATGCGCGAGAGCTTTTCCAACACCATCAGCCAGACGGACCTGATCGTGGGCGCCAAGGGGGGCACCATCCAGCTGCTGCTGTACTCGGTCTTCGGGATGGGGTCGCCGACGAGCAACCTGTCCTGGGACACCTACCGCGAGTGGGCGGAACACCCCGCGGTCGAGTGGACCATCCCCTACGGGCTCGGGGACAGCCACAGGGGATTCCGGGTCATCGGCACCAACGAGGACTTCTATCGCCACTACCGGTATCGAGGGGGACAGGCGATCGCGCTGGCCGAAGGCCGAGCCGGCTCCGAGGTCTTCGACGTCACGCTCGGCGCGGATGTGGCCACCGAGCTGGGCTACGGGATCGGGGACGAGGTCGAGGTCACGCACGGGATCGGCGAGGTGGGCTTTCTGAACCACGAACACCTGCCGTTCACGGTCGTGGGCATCCTCGACAAGACCTTCACGCCGGTCGACCGCGCGGTCTACGTCACCCTCGAAGGCATCGAGGCCATCCACTTCGGATGGGAGGACGGCGCGCCGCCCATGCCCGGCGAGGAGCCCACGCCTGACGACGTGCTCGCGATGGAGGAGATCGAGATCACCCAGGTCACGTCGTTCTTCGTGGGCGCGACCAACCGGAGGGACGTGCTCCGGCTCCAGCGCGAGATCAACGACTACGAGAGCGAGCCGATGATGGCGGTCATCCCCGGGCTGGCGCTGAGCGAGATGTGGCAGGGGATCGGCTATGCCGAGACCGGGCTCCGGGTGGTGACCATCTTCGTCGTCCTGGTGGGCCTGCTCGGCATGCTGGTGTCGCTCTACACCTCGCTCAACGAGCGCCGGCGAGAGATGGCGATCCTGCGCGCGGTCGGAGCCGGCCCGAGAAGGATCGTCGCGCTCCTGGTGCTGGAGTCGATGTGCCTGGCAGCGGCGGGTGCGATCTGCGGACTTGGGCTTGTGTACGTGCTGCTGTCGGCCGGACAGCCTATAGTCGAAGCACAGGTGGGCCTGTTCATCCCGATCCGGCCACCCGGCGCCGTCGAGTGGCTTTTCCTGGGCGCGGTGGTCACGGCCGGATTCGTGATGGGCTTCGTGCCCGCCCTCAAGGCCTACCGCACGGCTCTCCACGACGGGCTGGCGGTGCGCGTGTAGGGGGCCTGGTAATCGAGATCAGGAGTGACGCCATGAGGAGATACCAACGGGCTCGATCGATCCACTTCCTTGCCGCGGCCTCTCTCGTCTTCATTGTGGCCTGCGGCGGCAATGACGGGGGAGACGGAGCGGCCGGCAATGCGATCAAGGTTGGCGCCATCTTCGACCTGACGGGACCCACCGCCGACGTGGGCACCGACTACGCGGACGGCATGCGGGGGTATACGGACTGGCTGAACATGCAGGGCGGGATCGAAGGACGGCCGATCGACCTGATCTACCAGGACTACGCGTACCAGGTCGATCGGGCCGAGCAGCTTTACAGCCAGTTCGTGAGCGAAGGTGTGGTGGCCTTCATGGGCTGGGGCACCGGCGACACCGAAGCACTGCGGCTCCGCGTCACCGAGGACGAAATCCCGTTCAGTTCGGCTTCCCTTTCCCACGTTCTGGGGGATCCGGCGGACGCCCCGTACAACTTCCTGGTGGCGCCGAGCTACACCGATCAGCTACGGATCGCTCTCGACTGGATTGCGCGGAATCACGGAGAGGGGACGCCGGTCGTCGCCCTCATGCACAACGCGAGTCCCTTCGGTCTGTCTCCGTCGCGCTACGGTGGCGTGGAATTCGCCGAAGCCCTGGGGATCGACCTGACGCTGTACGAAATGCCGCGGGCCGCGGTCGACTACACGGGGGAGTTCTCGCGGGTCCGTCAGCGCGGCGCGCAGTACGTGGTCTTCCAGAACACGTCCGGACCGGCCAGCGTCGCGGTGCAGAACGCGACCAGCCTGGGTATGGAGCTGACCTTCATTTGCCTGAACTGGTGCGCCAACAGGCAGTTGGCGGACCTCGCGGGGGAGGCGGCGGAAGGGGTGATGGGGACGATTCCCTACGCCCCGCTGAGCGTCGACGTGCCCGGAACGCGTGTCATCCGCGAATACCTCGAGGCGAAGGGCGAGTCGATCGACGGGAAGACCAACGCCTACACCCAGGCGTGGTGGACGTTCACCGTCTTCGCCGAGGCGATGAAACAGGTGCTGGTGTCCGGACGGGAGCTGACGGGCGCGAACATCAAGGCCGCGCTCGAGACCTTCACCGACCTGGACATGGGTGGTGTGACGGTGCCGATCAGCTTCACGCCGAACGACCACCGCGGAGCGAAGGGGCTCAGGCTCTTCCGGGTGGAGGGCGGCGAGTGGGTGCCCTTCACCGATTTCATCCAGGCGCCGGCCGCGCCGTGACGCGGTGAGCGGGACGCCCGCCGACTCCCTGCTGCGCCTCAACAACATCGAGGTCCTGTACGACGACGTGATCCTGGTGCTGCGGGGGCTCTCGCTGGAGGTCGGCGAGGGCAGGATCGCGGCGCTGCTGGGGTCGAACGGAGCAGGGAAGACCACGACCCTGAAGGCGATCTCCGGGCTCCTGTACGTGGAGGACGGGGAGGTCACCGACGGCACGATCGTCTTCGACGGCGAGGAAATACAGGGTGTCGACGCGCACCGGATCGTGGAGAAGGGCATCTTCCAGGTTCTCGAGGGGCGCCGCGTTTTCGAGCATCTCACAGTGCAGGAAAACCTTGCCGCGGGCGCGTACACCCGCCATGACCGGCGCGGCACCGAAGCCGATGCGGAAAAGGTCTTCCACTACTTCCCCGCACTCGCCGAACGCCGTCGCCAGACCGCCGGCCACCTCTCGGGCGGCGAACAGCAGATGCTGGCGCTGGGCCGCGCCCTCATGGCCCGCCCGCGCATGATGCTCCTCGACGAGCCGTCGCTCGGTCTCGCGCCGATCCTGGTGGAGAGCATCTTCGAGATCATCCAGCGGATCAACCGCGACGAAGGCACGACGATCCTGCTGGTCGAGCAGAATGCGCGGCTCGCGCTCTCCGTCGCCGACCATGGATACGTGATGGAGGGTGGACGGGTGGTCATGGAGGGCACGGCCGACGAGTTGCGCACGAACGAGGACGTGAAGGAGTTCTATCTGGGGCTGGGCGACGCCGGACGGCGGTCCTACCGGGACGTGAAGCACTATCGGCGCAGGAAGAGGTGGCTGTCGTGAGGTCGCGGCGTGGGGTGGCGTGGCCGCTGCCCGAATGGCGCGACGCGCAGGACCGGGTCGCGGTGCACGCCGTTCGCCACGGGGCGGCGCACAGTACGGAAATCGCACGGCGACTGGCGCGTGCGGGGGTCTCGGTGGAAGACGTGCGAGGCGTCGCGCACCTCGCCGGGATTCCCGTGCTGGCCAAGGACGATCTCCCGGCCCTGCAAGCCGCCGACCCGCCCTTCGGCGGGATGCTTGGCGTGCCTTTGGTCTCGCTACGGAGGGTCTTTCGCTCACCCGGCCCGATCAACGACCCCCAGGGCGACCGCGAGGACTTCTGGGGCATGGCCCCCGCGGTGCGCGCGGCCGGACTCGGCGCGGACGACGTGGTCCTCAACACCTTCTCGTATCACCTGACCCCCGGCGGCCTGATGCTCGACGGCGGCCTCCGCGCGGCGGGCTGCACCGTGATACCCGGCGGCGTGGGCAACACGGCGGCCCAGATCGAGACCGCGTGCGCGGCCGGGGCGACGGGCTACACGGGTACGCCCCAGTTCCTGCTGACGCTGCTGGAGCGCGCGCGGGACCAGGGACGCGAGTTGCGCTTCGCGCGCGCCGTGGTCACGGGGGCGCCCCTTCCGCCGCCGTTGCGCACCCGGCTCCAGAACGAATTCGGTGTCGATGTCTACCAGGCGTACGGTACGGCCGACGCCGGAATGCTCGGCTACGAATGCGAAGCGAAGGACGGGTGGCACGTCCCGAGGCACACGGTGATCGAGTTGCTCGCGCCGGGGAATGACCGCCCTGCCACCGCAGGCGAGGCCGGCCAGGTGGTGGTGACGAGCCCGAACGAGGTCTATCCGCTCGTGCGGTTCGGCACGGGAGATCTGTCCGCCTGGAACCTGGAGCAATGCCGGTGCGGCCGCAGCAGTCCGCGGCTCACCGGGTTCCTGGGCCGCGTGGGCGAGGGCGTGAAGGTCAAGGGCATGTTCGTGCATCCCCGCGAACTGGCCGCGGCCCTGGGGCCGGAGCCGTCGGTCGGGTGCTACCAGGCCGTGGTGACGGAGGACGACGGCGGGCAGGATGTGCTGACCGTGCGGGTCGAGGCCGCGCCGGGATGCACGCTCGACGCCGCCTCGGTGGACAGGCTGGGCGCGCGGATCCGGGAGGCCGTGAAGGTGCGGGCGGGGGTGGAGGTGGTGGTGGCGGGGACGATCCCGGACGATGGGCCGGCGCTGGTGGATGCGCGGGGTTGACCTGGACGCAACGACGGGGTCAATCGGGTGTGGTGACTATACAGCGATATGTTTGAACTGTACGTTTAGGGCTGACCCCGGCAAGCGCGACCGAAGCCACGTGCGTTGGGCTGAGGCGAACATCCGGTCAAACAGGCAGCTGCGACAGAGGCAATGCCATGGAAGCTGCAAGGCGTGATAGTCGGTGGGGAGCGGCAGGTTTCGACGCCGCGTCCACCCTCACCCGGACGGCCTCAATGAGACGTCGTCCCGCAGAGCGAGGAAGAGCATGCTGGGAGGGTTCGTGAGGCGGGGGCGGCTTCATCTTCGTGCCGGGCGGGCGGGTTCCAGGAACTGGTGAAGAACGGGGAACTCGCAGGCGCAGAAGGTCGTATCCGGCAGGAGCGAACTGGCGTCACCCCCCCGCCCTCAGCCTATGTCGATGGTTACGCCGAGGCGCGTGCGCTCGACCGGGAGACCGCGGACAACTACATCGCACACACCCATATCGGCGATCCGGTCATGGACGCGATCGTGGAGGACCTGGCATCGCTACCTCAGCGCCGGGTCCACGAGTTGATTCACGCGGGGATGGAGGAGGATCGCTCCGGTCTCAGGAACGCGCCGCA
>LXNJ01001411.1_pt1 | contig 14416 bp, 9 predicted proteins | sample 809081 | NCBI WGS metagenome assembly LXNJ01 (sample SAMN04870510, study PRJNA318959) | sponge metagenome | biome: sponge; feature: marine sponge reef; material: water | host: Petrosia ficiformis | place: Greece: Milos, Mediterranean Sea | collected 2013-05-29 | depth 5-7 m
CCCGAATCCGTTGCAGCATGAACCACGCCGACTTTTGCGTGATGCCCAGGTCGCGGTGAAGCTTCATGCTGGATACGCCCTTGAGCGCGGTCATTTCAATATAAATGGCGTAGGTCCACTGGAGCAATGGCAACCGTGAGGCTTGCAGCACCGTGCCCGTCCGAACACTGAACCGCTTGCGGCATGTGCGGCAACGGTACGGCATGGTCTGTTTCGGGCAAGCATAGGTATCGGTGCCCCTGCATTGCGGGCAAAAGCGGCCTTCCGGCCAATAGATGGCCTCAAACCATTCCCGGGCGGCCTCCTCGCTCGGATACCGCCGTGCCAACGCTAAAAGTGTGATTCCCTTGCGGTGTGATCTGCCTGGCCCTGTCATGATTCCCCCGATCTGGTTTAATCCTCATACGGCCCAATCGAAGAAAGTTACAGTTAAGTATATAATTCCTTTTCTGATCTGGCATTGCGCCGTCACAGCAAACGGATGCGTAGCACGTCCGATGCCACGCATTGATCCTTGCGGTGCTCACCGCAGGACATGTGCAAGCGCGGTCCTTCATGTAGAGCCAGTAATCTGCGGATAGTTTGGCAAAAGAGGTGCGCATTTGTGTTGCAATACGCCGTGCGCCTTAGTTTGCTCTTGATTAAGGGCTTCGTGCGCGCGGTGCACAGGGCCAGAATGCCGTTGGCAGTATGATTGTGCACTCACTTCGACTGCGTCATTTTCGTGCGCACAACGATTCTCGGATGACGTTTGCTCCCAAAGTCAACGTGCTGCACGGCCAGAACGGGGCGGGCAAGACGAATATTCTGGAGGCGATTCACTACTTGTGTCTCAGCAAGAGCTTTCTGACGACGCAGGACCGATTGGTCCTGCGCGTGGGTGCACCCTTCTTTGAGCTAACGGGCGCGTTTGGCGGCCAGCGGCGAAGCGCAGTAGAAGTTCGCCTGCATTTCGATCCGAAAAAGGGGAAACACCTCTTTACCAATGGGGCGCCGATAGAACGCGTGGCCGACCATGTAGGCATGCTGCCCGTGGTATCGTTTGAGCCCGGGGACATTACCATCACCGCGGGAATGCCAGGTGAGCGGCGGCGTTTCGTGAACAACATCCTGTGCCAGGCGAAGCCCGCGTACCTGGAAGCGCTCACCCGCTACCGGCGGGTGCTGCGTCAGCGCAACCGCTTGCTGATGATGGCCAAGCGGCAAGGGGCAGCCCCGGACAAGGCGACGCTCGCGTCGTGGGATGATGCGCTGGTGCAGCATGGAAGTCGAGTTATCGGAATCCGGGCGCAGTTTCTGACTGATTTCGCGTCATTTTTGCACGACGCGTACCGACACCTGGCAGCCATGGAGAAGAACCCCGCCATGTCGTACAGCGGCAGCGTTTCGGCGGCGCGCAGTTGGAAGGTGGGCGCTATTGAACAAGCCTTTCGAAAGCAATTGGCAGCAGCCGTAAAACGCGAGCATGCACGCGGGCAGACGCTCGTAGGACCGCACCGGGACGAGGTTAAGCTCACGGTTGATGGTCTGGAGCTGCGCCGGTACGGATCGCAAGGCCAGCATCGCACCTTCGGCATCGCCATAAAGCTGGCGCAGTATTTCTATCTGAATGATCGGCTAGGAGAGCCGCCCGTGTTGCTTCTCGACGATGTGTGTGATTCGCTGGACAGCAGGCGCGCGGAAGCGCTGCTCTTGCTGTTGCAGAGCGACCTGGTGGGCCAAAGCCTGATCACCGCAGCGGGATTGGAAACCATTCGGCGCTTTGTGCCCTTTGAAGCGGGGCCAAACCAGCGCTTGCGCGTACACGCGGGGGCCGTATCAGTGCCCGACGCGTAATGCCGAGGCACGACCTGCGGCAAGCGTTGGCTACTCGGGAGCGATGAAGAGCACTTCCCCTGAAGCAGCCATCTTGTTAGCGTCGTTGTAGATATAGGTTCTTGCCATGATGCGCCGACCCTTTTTTTTCTTCTCGGAAATCTTGATCTCAACCCGCAGCATGGAATTGACAGGGACAGGGCGCAAAAAACGGCACGAGATGCTCACCGCGATGCTGCCCCGGCCCGGAAAGTCATGCCCGATAATCTTGGAGAAGAGCGACAACAGGAAGACGCCGTGGACAATCCTGCCGCCAAAGCTGGTTTGGGCGGCGTACTCTGCGTCCACATGAATGGGATTGTCGTCGCCGGTGATCTCGGCGAAGGCTATGACGTCCGCTTCGCTCAGGTAGCGGTAGGAGGTATGCAACTGTCCGACCTCAATTGTGTCGAACGTGTGCGCTTCCTGGGCTTCAGCCACGGGATCTGAACTCATAATCGTAGATTGGACTGCGCACCAGACACAGGCACCTAGTAACATACAACTCTCCGGTGTGTTTCTTTTGAGCGTATGCAACGGTGCGTGCAAGAGCATTCAGATGGCATCATTCCAAGCGGGGCACTTGCCCCTCGGGCAGCACCGACACTAATGCGGGTCAGAGCCTTGGGCCGGAGAAAGCGGCGGGCAGCTGCGCATTCCCGCCAGCATATCAGCGCTGGCGCGGTGGCGGCGCGCGGCATATGTCGAACCGCAGGCACACCCGGTCAACGCGACTTGCGGCACCGGTTGGTGTGGGCGCTCGGTTCGCCTGGACTCATTGAGCGGTGAAGCGACTCTCGATTGAGTCTCTGGAGCAACGCTGGAGAGGCTTTGCCCGCTCCAAGCGCGGCCAGCGCATTACGCGCACGGCCCGCACGGTGTTTATCGGCGGCATCATTGCATACCTGGCCTGGAAGCTTCGAGACGTTGGATTGGCCGAGGTGGCCCGCGGCTTGCCGCTGAAGCCGCACTTTTATGCACTCCTCTTGGTGGTGTACTTCATCTTGCCGGCTTCCCAGATCCTGGCATACCGTGTTACTTGGGCCTTCGAGCTGAAGCAGGGCATCCCGGCATTCATCCAGAAGCGGATACTAAACAAGGATGTACTGGGTTACTCGGGCGAGGTATTTCTCTTTACCTGGGCAAGCTCGCATGTCCAGGCCCCGTCTGTGGAGCTGATGAAAACCATTCGCGATCAGAACATTCTGTCATCAGCCGCTTCCACTCTGGTGGTCATCATACTGGTGGTCGTATTCAACTTTACAGGGCAAGTTACGCTGACAGATCTGGTCGGAGAAAGGGAAACCGGGACCATGGTGGCGGGCGGCGCCGTCCTCGTCATTGTGCTGGCGATCATGCTGCGCATCTGGAAATACCTGTTCGCCATGCCCTGGCGACCTGCGTCCATGGTGTTCAGTGTGCATGTGGCACGTGTCTTGCTAAGGCAAGCGGCAGAGATCACCATGTGGCATATTGCAATGCCGGAGGTGCCGATCACGGTCTGGTTCACCTACGCGGCGTTGACGCTCATTGTGACGCGTATTCCCTTTGTACCGGCTGCAGATCTTTTGGTAATGAGTATAGCGGTTGGACTTTCTAGTGTGGTAGGCGTCTCGGAAGCACAGATCTACGCGCTGTTTGGCGCGGTCGCGGTGGTGCACCGGGGCATCAATTTGCTGTTCTTTGCGACCTTGCCGGCACTTGACCGTGGCGCAAGGAAGGCAGCGTCCCAGTGACTAATCGCGCGCCCGGCGCGGCCAAGTAGAGAAGATGCGGAGATTATTGCAGAGATGCGAGGATAGCGTCGTCAGGCGCCTGCGTCAGGCGGCGCTTGTCGGCATGCTTTGCGCCATAAGCGCAGCGTACGCGCCGGCCCAGCCCATAATCGTGGAAGACTTTTCGTACGATGAGGCGGTTCCGACGCATTGGCGCACCTTGTCGCGAATCAGCCGCTCGGCGCAGCCGCTGCCGACCGTGCTGCAGCGTGACGACGACTATGTGGAGGTGGTCACATTGCAGGGAGAGAAGGTGCTGCGCGTATACACGCGCGACGAGACGGTGCAAGTGGCGCGCGTGAACGGCGAGGAGGGATTCGACTGGGATATCAGCGTGCACCCGGTGCTCTCCTGGCGCTGGCGCGCGGATCGGCTACCGAGCGGCGCACGTGAAACCAAAAAAGACCTGAACGATACGGGCGCCGCCGTCTACGTATCGTTCAACTGCAATGACTGGCTAGGACGCCTTTGCACCCTCAAGTATACATACAGCTCGACGCTTCCGGTAGGCACAACCGCACGCTATGGACCGCTACGCGTTTTGGTTGTGTCGAGTGCCATGGATGGGCTGGGGCGCTGGCTGAACATCGAGCGAAACGTGCGCAAGGACTTCAAGGCACTGTTCGGCAAGGAGGCACCTGACAGGCCCCTGTTCATCATGGTCTGGGGGGACACTGATAACACCCACGGAGTGTCGGATGCGTACTTTGACACCATTGCGATAAGCCCAGGCAGCTGACCATGGAGCACATCTTCAGGTCGTTGCGGCCCATGTTCGTGGCGGTGACGCGCCGGCCCCTCATGGTAATCGGCATCGCTGTCGTGATGACCGTCGTGAGTCTGATGCTGGCGCGCAATCTCGTCATCGATCCTGACTTCGCAAATCTCCTGCCAGGGCATTACCCCAGCGTGCAGGCCCTGGAGCGCATGCGGACGACCGTGGGGGGAGGCGATGTATCGGTAGATCTGGCTATCGAAAGCCCGTCTTTTGAGGCCAATGTCGCCTTTGGAGAAGCGCTGGTGCCGGAAGCCTTGGCACTGCGCGAACCCAAGAGCGGCGAGCCCTTCTTTGTGCGCGCGGAGCTTCGACGCGACACGGAGTTCTTGCGGGACAACGGTCTCTACTTTGCAACAGCGCAGGAGCTCGATGAGGTGGTGTCCGGCCTGGAGGACGCGATTTACGAGGCCAAGCTGGAAGCCAATCCGTTCTTCTTTGACTTGGAGGAGGATTTGGAGGAGGAAGAAGAAGCGCAGGATGGCGCCGAGCTGCGTACCACCTTTGAGCGGATAGTGGGCAAGGAATACTACGTCTCGGAAGACAGCACCGTGCTGGTTGTACGCTTCTTTACAGCCGGCTCACTAACGGATGTCGGATACATAGAAACGCTCTACGGTGCACTGGAGCAAACAATTGCCCAGCTGAATCCAACCTCATACCATGCACAGCTCAGTACGGTGCTAGGTGGGCGCCTTTGGCGTCATCGTGTGGAGGTGAGGACGATCACGGATGATGTGCTTGGGTCTTTTGGTGCAGGGCTATTGGCGGTGCTCTTCACCATCATGGCCTACTTCTTCTACAAGGCATGCCAGACGCGGGGTCGCCAGTTTCTCACGCGGCGCGTGGTTCTGCTTGAGCTTGCCCGCGCACCGCTGACGGCACTCCTTATTGGCATTCCGCTTTTTGCTAGCCTGACATGGACAGCAGCGGTGGCGTATCTGTCCTTCGACACGTTGAATCTGCTCAGCTCTACACTGGGCCTGGTGCTTTTTGGCCTAGGCATAGACTACGGCATCCATTTCTATGCGCGCTACATCGAGGAGCGGGTGGCGCATGATCCCGGCGAAGCGGCAGTGCGTACCGTGATGAGCACCGGACAGGCCATTGCAGTAGGCGCGCTGACTACGGCAGCGGCCCTCTACGCGCTTGTTATAGCAGACTTCAAGGGATTCAGCCAGTTTGGATTCATCGCCGGCTGTGGTGTGCTCTTGGCGCTTCTGGCGATGCTCATGGTGCTTCCCGCGCTGCTCTTAACCCTTGAGCGCGCCGGTCTTGTGGCGTATGCGCGGACCGGAGCACCGCTGGCAAGCCGCCGGGGCCGATTGCCCGGCGCGCGCGGCATGCTGGCAGGCTGCGTAGTCGCAGTGGTGCTGGCGCTGACCCAGGCGCCCGGCGTGACGTTCGAATACCGGTTCGGAGAACTGGAGCCGACCTACAAGGACTGGATACAGATTGCTACCAAGGTGCAGCGGGCTTTCTACGAGCAAGGGCGACGCAACCCAGCGTATATCGTGGTAGATGATCCAACACAGACCCAGGCGGTTGTCGCAGCGCTGCGCAGCAAGATGGAGAACGACACAATGGTACATGTGGTCGACACGGATACCTTCACCACCACCATACAATCTGTAGAATCGCTGCAGGAGCGGTTTCCTGTGGAAGCCGAGGAGCAGCACAGAAAGCTGCTCCGTATCGCCTACATCCGTGATACACTCCTGGCGGATCCGCTGATAGGCACCAGCGATGACATTCAAGCCCTGCGCCGGGCAGCGCAAACGCGCATGCCGATCGCCTTGGATCACATACCAGACCTTCTGCGTCAGCGGTTTACGTCGAAGTCGGGCGAGATCGGCAACTTTGTGACGATATACCCGGCCATCGGCCTGTCCGACGGGCGTAAGTCTATCGCCTTCGCAGAAGACATAGGCGAGGTCACGACGGCGGATGGCGCGAAATTCTATGCGGGATCGTCGTCAATTGTGGCCGCTGATATGCTTCGCCTGATGCAGAAGGAAGCGCCGTACATGGTACTTGTTGCGCTCGTCATGGTCATGCTACTCATGTGGGCCAACTTTCTGCGTGTGCGCCTGGCACTGTTGGCGCTATTGCCGCTCTTGGTGGGTGTGCTGTGGATGCTACTGGCCATGAAGGTGATAGGCCTGAGCTTGAATTTCTACAACCTGGTGGTGATACCCGCGGTGATCGGCATCGGGAACGATGCCGGGGCCCATCTGGTGCATCGCTACCAGGAAGAGGGGCGTGTCCTAAAGGTGCTGCGATCTACGGGGGAGCATGTAACCATGGGTGCTCTGACGACGATGGTGGGCTTTTCCGGGTTGCTCTTGAGCTTCCACCCTGGGCTGAATACGGTCGGGGCGCTGGCGCTGGTAGGCATCGGTACAACGCTGCTGGCCGCCCTTCTGCTCTTGCCGGCAATGCTGCAGGTGTTGGAAGACCGGCGCACAGAGAAGCAGGCCGCAGTGGGTTAGTCGCCCGGTTCAGTTTAGCAGCCGGGCGAGTCGCCAAAGGCGGCGGCCTTGCCTCCGCGGCATGGTGGATGTTTCCGCAGCACCACTACCAGCGCAGCTGGCTGCAGATTTGCGGAACGCCCGAAAAAAGCGTATGTATTATGCAATGTCCCTGCCACCTGCGAATTACACAGTGATCGCCATGAAACGGATCACCTTACTAGTTGCCCTCTTTGTGATGGTTGCTGCCGTTGCGCCTGCGGCCTCGGCGCAGCTGCGCAGGGCCGAACGTGCGCTCAGTGACCTGAATTACGAAGAGGCCCATGCCATCGTCGAGGCGTACATAGCAGAGAAGCCGGAGGAACACAGAGCCTATGAACTGCTCGCGAGGCTGCACAAGGCGCAGGCTGACACCACGGACTGGGAGGTATACCTGGTGCACACGGAGGGCATGGCAGCGGCCTATCGCAAGGTGCTGGAATTGCGTCCCCGCGATCCGGGCCAGGTAGGTCGGGAGCTGCTGCTGGCGTATCAAAACGCCTTCATGGGTGGCGTGGATGCGTTTAACGAAGCGCAAGCAGTGGCCGATGATGCATCGCGGGAGATGCTTTTCATGCAGGCAAGCTATCAGTTCCAGGCAGCCGCGCTGGTGATGCCGGACTCTCTTGATCCGCATCTGAATTGGGCTTTTGCAGCCATTAGCGGCGGAGACCAGGAGCGTGCTATTGGTCCGCTCAAGAAAGCGCTGGAAATGGGCCAGCCGGAGATAGACTGGTACGTCTATCTCGGGCGGATATACATTACCAGCGAGCGTGTGGAGGAAGCCGTGGACGTGCTGGAGGAAGGCGTTGAAACGTTTGGTGACAACGAGGATCTGCAAAGCCTGCTGCTGGCAGCGTACGCTGAGACGGGCCAGCACGACCGTGCTATTGAGCGCTACCGCGACCGAGCGGTAGCTATGCCCGATGACAGGATTACGCGCTACAATCTGGGCTCTCTCCTTTTGCAATCCGAGCAGTACGACGAAGCCATAGAGCATCTGCAGGCAGCAGTCGGCATTGATAGCACACACATCGATTCGCACTACAATCTGGGCGCGGCCTATATCAACAAGGCTACGGAGGTACAGGAAGAAGCTGTCGCGCTTGACGAGGCCTTGCGCGCGCAGCGCGATTCCCTTTCACAGGAAGAAATTGACGCGCGCCAGGAGGAAATCTTCGCGGTCGAAGACATCAAACGCGGGCTGATGGCCGAGGCCATCCCGTATCTTGAACGTGCCCGGGAGCTGGCAGTCGCGACAGGCAACGATCCTTCGGCCACCTGTCGGGCGCTTTACCAGGCATACGCCCAGACGGATCAGATGGAGAAGCTAGCGGGTGTCGAAGCCTGTGCAGGCTACTAGTCTACCGGCTGCACAGCAGCACTGACCGGACGCTGTCCCGCGGGATCCTGCAACAGGGTTCCTGCCATTTATCCGCGTTTCTGATTTTCGCGCCGCAGGCCGCTTAGCGTGTAGACGTTGCTTTTGAGCCTGTTGCATGGGCCAAGTATGAACTAGGGCGCGGTGGCGTTTTTTGGAGGATGCGAAGGCAGCGCAGCATCCATGCGGTACGACCGCAGACTACTCAGCGTCTGCACGAAGCGGGCGGCAATGGCGTCCCATCGGTACAGCGCAAGCGTATGCTGGCGTGCCTGAATCCGCAGTGAGCGAAGGGTAGACGGGTTATCCAACAGGTGTGTAATGATGTGCACAAATCCATCCGCGTCGCCGCTCTCGACCAAGTGGCCGTTCACGCCTTCCGAGATAACATCCCTGATGCCCTCCAGCCGTGCCGCAACGGCGGGCAGGCCGCAAGCTCCAGCCTCCAGCATCACAATGCCGAAGCCCTCCATGTCGCCGGGCACCGGGATGTTCGGCACCACCAGTAGGTCTGCCTGGGCATAAAGGCGCTGCAATGCTGCGTCAGAGAGCCGCCCCAAAAGACGTACACGATCTGCAACCCGTGCGTGGCGGATCGCTTGCATGATGCGTTGCCGCTCCGGTCCGTCTCCGCCGACATGGTAATGTACACAGGCAGGTAGGCGCGGCATCACGGTGCGGATAAACCATTCAAAACCCTTGCGGCGCACCAGGCGCCCAACGCTGCAAAGGAGCAGAGTGTTCGAAGCGGAACCTTGATGTTCACGCATAGCAAATCGCTTCACATTGACACCGTTGGGAATAACGTGAATTCGGGACTCGGGCATGCCGCGCAAAGCACACGCCGCGCCCGTGGCACGGCTTACGGGCAGGACCGCATCAAGCGCACGCAGCGTGCGCCGAACAACAAGCCCCTGGTACGGGCCTTTCTGGGTGACATCTTTGCCGTGGGCGATGGCCGCCAGGACGACGCCGCGCCGCGCCGCTGCGCGCCGCACAAATGGGCTCAAAGCGGCGGTTACCATCGAAGAAAAGAGCACGGCGTCCACCTCGCCGCGCCGGACCTTCCGCCAGATGCGCACCATGGTGGGGCCGAGCCAAAGCGCACATTGGAGGTGATGCCATCGCCAGGCCGAGCGCAGCACCAGGCGGCTGACCAATACGTGCGCGGGGAGCGCATCCGACAGCTCTACGGCGACGCGCTGCATGCCGCCGATGCTGGCCAAGGGGCGGTCTCTGGGCGGAAAGGAATGCGATACGAACAGCAGCCGCACGTCAGCCTAAGCCGCTGCACCGGCAGCGATGCGCTTGGGTACTGCGTGGCCAGCGCCATTATGCTGGGGGTGCCAAATATCGTGGTAGAATGCCGCCATGCGGGCCATCACCTGGTCCCAGTCAAATAGCAAGGCACGTGCACGCGCACGGGATCCCATGGTCTGCCGGAGCATGGGGCTGGACAATAGGCGCGCAACCTTTTCTACGAAATCGCTGCTGTCGCCGGGCGTAGCAAGAAAACCCGTGTCGCCCTCCACCACGAGTGCGTCGCTGCCCGCAGCATTGGCGCAAACCGCAGGAAGTCCCGAGGCCATGGCCTCCAGCGTCACATTGCCGAAGGTCTCAGTGTCGCTGGGAAACAGAAACACATCGGAAGACGCATACGCCGTCGGAAGATGATCCCTGGCAATCGTGCCCGTGAAAATAGTGTTGGGCAAGCGTTCAGCAAGCCGCTTGTAGGCGGGACCGTCTCCCACTATCATGCTGCGGTGCGAGATGCCGCGAGCCTCCAGGCCGCGGATCGTATCCGCAAACACCGCCAGGCCTTTCTCCCAGACCAGGCGGCCTACGTAGGTCACCACGACCTCATGGTCCTGGATACCTGCAGTGCTTCTCCAGGTCGCGCTTCGACGCGCCGGATTGAATTGCTCCGGATCGACTCCGCGCGGCCACAAACGAAGGCCGTTGGAGATGCCGCGTGCACGGAGTTCGTCCGCGATGGATTCCGAAGGGACATAGATGTGCTGACATTTAGGGTAGAACCACCGGCCATATCGCCATGCCGTCGTTTCCAGCAGATCTATCCGGTAGAAACGATGGTACGAAGGGAAGTATTTCAGGTAAGCACTAAAGTGCGTGTGAAACGACGCCACCACGGGAATCTTGTGCGTGCCGGCCCACTGCAACGCCTGCGCGCCCAGGTAGTCGGGCGAAGCAATGTGAACCAGATCGGGCGCGAAAGCCTCCAGGCGTGTGCGCCCTTTGCGTGGAAGCCCGAGCGACAATCGGTAGTCACTGCGACCAGGCCAAGGCACCGAAGGCACAGACACCAGCGTGCCGGCGTGCTTAAATGGCGGGGGTTCCTTGGATGTTGGGGCGAAAATCAGAACATCCGCTCCTTGTCCCTCGAGGTAGGAGACCAAACGGTTCAGCGTGAGCGTAACCCCGTCAGAGATGTGGTTGTAGGCACCAGCAAACAGGGCGATGTGCCTGCCCGCTATGCTTCCCGCGTTGCCCGTGATGTCCGGCCGGGTCATGGTGCCCAAATCCAACGGCGTTTTACTCGGCGCAGTCCTATGCATTGAACGCCGCCGAACAGGTGTATACCTCTCCCAGTGCTCCTCTAGCCGCCGTACGCCACTAGAAAGTAACAGCGTGGTATGGGTTTTCTTTTGTTAGCGCCTCGCGGAGGAACCGCGCCGTATGGCTCTCTTCATGTTTCGCTACTTCTTCCGGTGTGCCGGTGACTACCACACACCCCCCGGCGAAACCGCCCTCCGGTCCCAGGTCAATAATCCAGTCGGCTGCCTTGATGATATCCATGTTGTGCTCAATCACCACGACGGAATGGCCTTGCTCCATCAGGCGGTTCAATGCCGCCAGCAGCTTCCGGATATCGTCAAAGTGCAGTCCGGTCGTGGGTTCATCAAAGATATAGAGCACCTGCTCTTTGAGACTGCTGCCCAGATGCGTGGCAAGCTTGACGCGCTGCGCCTCGCCCCCGGACAAGGTAGTCGCCGGCTGCCCAAGCTTCAGATAACCTAGCCCGATGGTGCTTAGGGTCTTAAGGCGTGACACTACAGACCGCTTCCCCGAAAAAAAGTCGATGGCTTCATCGACAGTAAGCTGCAGCACATCGTCAATGTTCTTGCCCTTGTAGCAAATCTCAAGGACTTCGTCCTTGAATCGCCTTCCTCGGCATTCTTCGCATTCCAGGTAGAGGTCGGCTAAAAACTGCATCTCTACCCGGATGGCGCCATCGCCGGCACAGGCTTCGCAGCGTCCTCCGTCCACATTGAATGAGAAAACACCGGGCTTGTAGCCGCGCAGCTTGGCATGATGGGTGCCTGCAAAAATCTTCCGGATACCATCAAAAGCGCCGGAATACGTGGCCGCATTGGAACGGGAAGAACGGCCTATGGGGCTCTGGTCCACCATTTCAACGCGGTCAACAAGTTCGTGTCCGAGGATTCTGTCATGCAGACCGACCGCTTTGCGCAAAACAAACTGTCCCTTGAGCGCGCGCAAGCCCTGATATAACGTGTCGCAAACCAGCGTGGACTTGCCCGAGCCGCTGACACCTGTCACTACCGTCAGGCAGCCGAGCGGAAAGGCCACATCAATGCGCTTGAGATTGTGCGATCGCGCACGCTCGATCACCACGGCACGGGACGGGTGGGGCCGATGCCGCCGGGCGAGGACCGGAATGCGCTTGCGAAGGCTGAGGTAGTCACCTGTCAAAGAGGCGCTGCTCTGAAGCATTTCCTCGAAACTGCCCTGGAAGGTAATGCGGCCGCCCTTGTGCCCGGAGCCTGGCCCAAGATCAACGATCTCGTCTGCGTGCTGCATCACCAAGGCATCATGCTCCACCACGATCACGGTATTGCCCAAATCGCGCAGGCGCTGCAGGATGCGGATCAGGCGCGAAGTGTCGCGCGGATGCAACCCGATGGTGGGCTCGTCCAGGACGTAGAGCGATCCCACCAAGGAGCTGCCTAGCGATGCCGCCAGGTTGATTCGCTGGCTTTCACCCCCGGAAAGCGTTTGCGACAGGCGATCCAATGTGAGATAGCCCAGACCTACCTCAACCAGAAAGCGCAGCCGGTTGCGAAGCTCTCCCAGCAGCACGGCAGCCACTTCCTGCTCGAACGGTGTAAGCTTTAGCTCGGCGAAGAATGTGCGCGCATCGCGCGTGGTCAGCTCCAGAACCTGTCCAATATGGAGGCCGCCGATCTGGACATGCCGCGCTTCGCGCCGAAGACGGGATCCGCCGCAGTGACTGCAAACGTCATAGCCCACATACCGATTGTACAAGGCGCGCTTGGCCTTAGATGCCGATGGCGCGCCCATGTCCTCCAGTAGGGCGCGAATGCCAGGGTATGTTCCGAAGCCCTCCCAAAGCATCATCTTGTCGGACTCACGCAAGTGCTTGTACGGGCGATTGACGTTTATACGCGCCCATTGCGCAATGTGCAAGAGCTCTGTATGCATGGACCTTAGATCGGGGGGCGGCACTGCAAAGCAGCGCGCAGCGCCTTCTCGCAAGGAAAGCCACGGCTTGCTGAAGACCAGATCCGCCCTCAGTTCCTTTCTGCGTCCGAAACCCTTGCATGCGGCACAGGCACCCATCGGACTGTTGAAAGAAAACAGATGCGCCGTGGGCTCCTCAAACGTCATGCCGTCCCGCTCGAAATGCTGGCTGAACGCAAGCAGCGCGTATTCGCCCATGGCTTGCACCGCTACGCAGCGGCCTCCGCCCGCCTTGAATGCATGCTCAACAGAATCCGCTATGCGCGTGGCGTTACCTTCGTCGCCCCTGCGGACAACAAGGCGGTCCTGAACAACATAAGCGGTCCTGAACGGCATTCCGGGCGAGACCTGGTCCAGCGCCATCACCGCAGGGGGTCCCTTTGCTGCCGTGGACAACAGGCGGGTATAGCCGCGCTGCAGCAAAGCGTCCACCGTAGCGGTGTCATCTAACGGAAACGCCAGATAGAATCGGGTGCCCTCCTCCCAGCACCGGGCCAGCTGCGTGGCTACGGAGCGCGGGGTGTCCCGGGTCACGACCTCGCCGCTTACCGGCGAGATGGTTTGGCCTATCTGCGCATACAAAAGGCGGAGGTAGTCATAGATTTCGGTCTGGGTTGCAACCGTTGAGCGCGGGTTTCGGGAAAGCGCCTTCTGCTCGATGGCGATAGCCGGCGCAAGCCCGCCGAGATAGTCGACATCCGGCTTGTCCATCCGCACCAGGAATTGCCGTGCATATGCACTGAGGCTTTCCATATACCGCCGCTGGCCTTCGGCAAAGATCGTATTGAATGCCAGTGAGGACTTGCCTGAGCCCGACGGTCCGGTGATGACGTTGATCTTTCGCTTCGGAAGATCGAGGCTGATATTCTTCAGATTATGCTGTCGGGCGCCGCGGATGATGATGTATTGCCTTGGGTCCACGCCGTGAGTAAAACCTGATAAGTCCATGCAAATCAGAGGTTAAGGGCCCGTAGATACGCTTCCGGATAAGTATGAGGCAAAAGCTTGGATTTGGCAATTGGATGGACGCGGAGCAGGGCTTCGGTGCAGCTTGCCAGCCGTTGCGCATCTATGCAGCCTTCCATGCATTGGGATGTCATTCCCTTTGCCAGCGACTTGGCAATAGTGCAGTGATGCGCCCCCAGGGGTGCGTCAAAACGCGACTCAGCATGTCAATCAGCCAACAGCCAACCTCCAAGATGCGCCGCAGGCCGCTTGTACGCGCCAAAGAGCGAAATGGCCGCGGCTGCCGCGGCGCTGCGGTACGCGATGGGCAAGCAAGAGGTACTTCGGATACAGTACCGACGGCCGCAGCGCAATCCCGACCAGGTTGTTGTGCCGCTTATGCAGACACCTTCCAGGCAGTGGGTCAGCTGTCGGAATTGTCCAGCAATGTAATGAAATAGATTCATCTTGTTATATAAGCAATTCAGTTCATGTTTATTTAGGGGCTTGTATACTTAACTGTACACTGCTTGGGGCTTAGACGTGCCGAAGTTCGTCGTTTCTTGCCCTCGATTCTGCCGCTTGCTTCGGTTTCGGCCTGGCCTTCACCAGTTGCCTTACCGCCTGCTGGATCGTCAATCCGCGATAGCGC
>LXNJ01001412.1_pt1 | contig 14414 bp, 14 predicted proteins | sample 809081 | NCBI WGS metagenome assembly LXNJ01 (sample SAMN04870510, study PRJNA318959) | sponge metagenome | biome: sponge; feature: marine sponge reef; material: water | host: Petrosia ficiformis | place: Greece: Milos, Mediterranean Sea | collected 2013-05-29 | depth 5-7 m
GCCAAACCCCGATCTTCAGGGCCACCACCCACCGACCAAGCCAAACCGCGGATGATGATCAAATATCCGCGCTTCTAAGTGATCGCCAACAGCACGGTGCTCGCGCTCGAGTTCCTGGTGCTGACGGCCTGCCGCTCCGGCGAGGTCCGGCACGCCACATGGGACGAGGTCGATCTCGAAGCGAAGACATGGACGGTGCCTGCGCGCCGGATGAAGGCGAAGCGCGACCACCGGGTGCCGCTGTCGGCGCGCGCGCTGGAAATCCTGCACGAGGCGCGCGGGCTCTCGAAGGGGGCCGGCCTGGTCTTCCCGTCGGCGCAAGGCCGCACGATCGGCGACAACACGGTCTCGAAGCTGCTCCGGAACCTCGGGATCGAGGCCGTGCCGCACGGCTTCCGCTCGTCCTTCCGGGACTGGGCGGCGGAGTGCACCGACGCGCCCAGCGAGGTCTGCGAGCTCGCCCTGGCGCACGTGAATTCGAACCGCGTGGAGGCGGCCTACCGCCGCACCGACCTGTTCGAGCGGCGCCGGGTGTTGATGGAGGAATGGTCGGCGTTCGTACAAGAATCGGGTGACGGCGGCGGCGAGCATGCTGGACTATAGTATTCGGCCTATATGAAACGATTGGGTTCTGTGGAAGATGCGGTTTCGCAACGTCGGGGCATGGAATCGCGATGGCGCGCGCAATGAGGGATAGAGTGAGGGAGGGATTATCGTCAGTATAGTTATATTTATTATATTTCAATGAGTTACAATGACGGAATGGCGGAGCCGGTCGTAGGGGGAACTACGACGGAGAGGGTCCTTCGCTGGCCTCCTCACTGCTCGCCTCAAAGTCCGGGTTCCACGGCGATCTCACGCCGAGCCGACGATCGAGACGAGCGATTGTTCCAGGCGTCAAAGGTTCATCGGGTTCGACACCCGCTTCGATCACCCTTCGAGTGCGTCGCCCGCGAGGGTATGAAAGCCGCGTGAGCGGTCCCCAAGCATTCTCATCGGCCGCTACGGTGCCGCCCTCGCGCTTCAACCAAACGCAATACTCCCCGAACGTCGGGGATTCCTGAAACGGGTGAGCGGCCATCAGGCGGCAAGCGCTCGCACAGTGCTGGCGTGATCGGGCAAGGGATACATGCGGCCGCGATGCACGCCGTCACCGTTCTCGTCCCACATGTCATGGTATTGCTGCGGTGCCGGCTCAATGTCCCCGAAGGGCACACCCGTCCGAGCGATGGACTCGTCGCGCTCCGCCCGATAGGCGGTTTGCAAACGCTGATAAAGCTCCTCCAGGTTGCGACCCTGCGCGCCGATGTCCTGTTCGAGGCACATCGCCACGAACTTGTCATCTTCCGTGAAGATCACGAATCTCGTGCTGTCCTGGGTAGCCATCAGTCTCGTCTCCCTTTCTGGCCGTCGGCGCCACGCAGAGGGGCTCGACAACGGCAAGTGCGGATGATGAGAGTTCATCATCCGCGAATGGACCCCATTGGGTGGGGTCTGTTCTCATCATGGCAACATGATGAGAGATCGTCAACGATTTGCAGAACGATCATCATGTGCCTGTGCCGGAAGACCGGCAAGCGGATGATCCTGACGACGATCTGGAATGATCATGGGAGATCATGGAGGCTCATATGGTGATCATGAGCCCCATGATCCAGGATTAGCGCTTGATGATCTCACATCCTCGGGCACGCTGGCCTGGCGTAACCTCGGGAAAGTAGCCGGGCTGCCCCAGTGTCCCGCATGTGTGCGGGGCGGCCCGGCCGATGATTGTTCATGGCGTGAGTAATCTCAGCGAGGCGTCACCATGGACGTTGGCGGGCAAGGAAACGACAAGTAGGGGTTACTCCGTCTCCTCTTCCCGCCTCGCGGCACCGCCGGTGAGGACGGCGCGCGCGATCTGGTCAGGGGTGGCGTCGATCTCGATGACCTCTTCGAGCTCCTCCTTGGAGGGCTGGCGGGTCTCGGGCTTGGCCTGGCGATCGGTCATCACACTCCCGCCGCTATGGTTGCGTCCTAGTTGTTCTCATATTGCACGGTGACATCACTCCGTCAACCGTGCCATGATCTCCCTGCAATCACGTTCAGGTTGCCCGCTCTGCCGGGTCACCTGCTGAATAGCCGATTCCGGGCAAGGGGTAGCTCCCTGCGCCAAGGTGAATAGGCAGGGTCTCCACATAACCTGTGCGTGATTGCAACGGCCCGGCACCAGCCGGGGCCGCAATGGGCATGAGCGCTGGCCTGCGGACAGAGGGCCGCGCCGGCGCTTCGAGTTCGGTAATTGGGTTGAAGGTGAGACGGGATGGCCGTGCAGGGCCACCCCGCCTCTGACGCACCGATGGGGGTTGCCATCAGCACATCAGCCGAAGGACTCGGCGACCTCCATCTAGCAAACGGATGGAGGTCCGACAATGAAGCCGTCATATCGTTGGCCGATCTGCCGCCGATCAGGCCCTCCCCTCCGCTCTGGAGGGACCATGCGCACACTGTTGATCGCCGTGAGCGCGGCCATTCTTCTCTGCGCCTCCTCTGCCAAAGCGACTGCGGAGCAGGATGACTGGCAGGCGAAGCTGTCCGACTTCCTGGCATTCGCAGAGCTGTACGAGGTCGAACTCAGCATCTGGAAGCGCTGCATGGCAGCGTTCACCGAGGCCTACTACGGCAAAGTTCGCGCCACACCGTTTCTCGACGCGGTGGAGAACTGGACCCGCGCGAAGCGGGACGGCAAAGAGGGCTTAGCCAAGGTCCACTACGACCTGATCATCGGCGATATCAAGGCAGCCCTGGACGTGAGTTCCGAGTTGGAACGGCGTCAGATCGCCGACCGCGATCGCCACAATTTCACTCGCGAACTCGAGAAGGATTGCCGGGCAGACGGCATCCGTAGGCTGGCAGGCCAGTGATGGGAGCAGCCGATGGGTATCGGTTTGATGCTCCCGGCCCTGGCGTTCGCCGCGGCCATGACCTGCGGGGAGCCGCCGCCAGACGGAGCTGCGACCCTGCTCTACCTGGAGTGCGGGCCCGAGATCGAGATCGTCGGCACGCCGCGACCTGAGACTGATACGGCGATCGAGGGCAGGCCCCGCGTGATCGACGGGGACACCATCGACATCGGCGACGAGCGCATCCGGCTGCAGGGCGTCGATACGCCCGAGCGCGGCCAGCGGTGCCGGGATGCCGCCGGCGACGAGTACCGCTGCGGGCGAGCCGCGACGGAGGCGCTCAAGGCGCGGATCGGCACCGGGCCGGTGCGGTGCGAGATCGAGGGACGGGGCAAGTACGGCCGCGCGATTGGCACGTGCTTCACGCCGGACGGCACCGACCTCAACGGGTGGCTGGTGCGCCGGGGCTACGGCCTGGCGTACCGCAAATACTCGCAGCGCTACATCGCCTCTGAGGAGGCGGCGCGGGCCGAGGGGCTGGGTATGCACGCCGGGCGGTTCGTGCCTCCCTGGGACTGGAGAAAGGGCAAGCGGTTGACGCCGTAGCCAGCCCTACGATGATGGCCGGGAAGCAACCAAGGGCGAGCCGGCGAAGACCGGCCGCTTCAACAATGGAGGGAAGCTATGACGGACGAGCCACGAGAGTTAAGTCCAGATTCCATTCTGGACATCGTAGTCGCACAGGCTCGCCCGATGAGCGATGGGAAGAAGCCGGTAGTGGGTCTGGCATTTCGTGGAAAAGCTCTAGGCCTCGCAGCGTTCTCCACGGATCCCCAGGGTTATCGCGGAGACGGATCAACACTTCTCCTCTTCGATTTGGAGAAGGCTGAGGCTCTTCTGCTGGACTTGCAGGACGCTCTGCAGAAGGCCCGCGCAGGCAAGACCGGCGATCCTTCGGAGACTGCGCACTAGTCGGCGGGTTGAGGCCCTGCGGCGGCTGGGAGCTGCCCTTCTGCTGGGCGCTCAGCTTCGGCGACCCCTGCGTCTCACTCTTCTTGGGCACCATCGTATATAATTCCCTTTTCTTTGCCCCCGCCCTCACGAACCCCCCGGCGTCAAGCGGTGCGAAATCGCACACGCCCCTGCGGGCGTGCGCGGCGCCTCAGCGGCGCAGCAGCGCGCGGAGGCGGGGCCATGCGCCTGCGCCTTCCCGCTCCCGCGCGCCCTGCCGGCGGCGGGCCAGCAACCCGGTCGAGAGCGGCCCCAGGCCGATCAGCCCGCCGGGGAGGAAGCGCGTGACCAGGAGCAGGATGAGCGCATAGCCCACGGTCTGGTAGGCCGAGGCCTCGCGCAGCAGCTCGAAGCCGCCGATCAGCAGCGCGGCCCCCAGGATCGGGCCGAGCGCCGTGCTCGTGCCGCCGATCACCACGTAGGCGACCGCGTAGATCGAATCCCAGAGCGAGAACGCGTCCGGGTGCGCCAGGATCAGGTAGTGCGCGTAGAAGCTGCCCGCGATCCCGGCGAAGAAGCAGGCGATGACGAAGGCGATCAGCTTGTAGACGGCGCTGTCGACGCCGACGCTGCGCGCCAGGATCTCGCTCTGGCGCACCGCGCGCAGCACCGCGCCCATGGGCGAGCGGTCGATCCACCAGGCGATGCCGACGGCGCCCAGCCCGAGCAGCCAGACGAGGTAGTAGTAGGAGGTCTTGTCCGTGAACGCGATCGTGCCGCCGCCGAAGGGCAGCGCGATCGGGTCGGGCGGCCGGATGTCGACCATCGCCCCGACCCCCATGCTGCCGCCGGTGAACTCCGGCGTCACCAGGATGACCTGGCGGATCACGATGTTGAGCACCAGCGTCACCATGGCGAAGTAGGCGCCCGTGAGCCGCAGCGCCGGGTAGCCGAAGAGCGCCGCGGCGGCCGCGGCGATCAGCCCCGCCACGGGCATCGCCGCCCAGAACGACCAGCCCAGATGGCCGGCGAGCATGGCCGAGGCATAGGAGCCGATGGTCATGAACGCCGCCTGGCCGAAGGTCCACTGGCCGATCAGCAGGACCAGGCGCACGCCGAGCGAAACGATCGTGAACACGCCGATGGTGATGAAGACGTGCAGGTAGTAGGGGTGCTGCGTGATGACCGGAATCAACCCGGTCAGCGCCACCAGCCCCGCGATCGCGAGTAGTTTAGGCACGGCCCAGCAGCCCGCGCGGCCGGAAGATCAGGATCAGCATGACCGCGCTGAACGCGGCCAGCGACGAGTACCCGCCGAAGAAGGTGGTGCCGAAGCTCTCCAGCGCGCCGAAGGCGAGCGAGCCCACCACGGCGCCGGGGATGCTGCCGAGCCCGCCCAGGATCACCACCATGAAGGCCTTGATCACCACCGGGCCGCCGACCGCGGGCGTCAGCACCTGGATCGGCAGCAGCAGGCCCGCCGCCGCCGCGGCCAGCGCGCTGCCGATGAACATGCCGAGCGCGCTGATCCAGTCGACGTTGATGCCCTGCAGCATCGCCGCCTCGCGGTCCTGCGCCACGGCGCGCATCGCCTGGCCCTCCTTGCTGCGCCAGACGAAGAGGAAGAGCAGCGCGATGAGCGGGGCGGCCACGCCCAGGATCATCAGCCGCTCGCCGGGGATGACGATGGTGTCGAAGAACCAGACCGCGCCGTCCACCGGGCTGTGGAAGCGCTTGTCGCGCTCGCCGAAGGCGAGCAGGGCGCTGCCCTCGATGAGGAGGAGGAGCCCGAGCGTGACGATCATGCTCGGCAGGTCCTGCCCGCGCAGCGGCTTCAGGAAGACGCGGTCGAGGATCATGCCGAGCACGCCCACGGCAAGGGCGGCGACGAAGAGCGCGGCGAAGTAGTTCACGCCGAGCTCCGTCGCCAGATAGAACACGCAGAAGGCGCCCAGCATGTAGAGATGGCCGTGGGCGAACTGGATCACCCGCATGATGCTGAAGACCAGGCTGAGGCCGACGGCGATGAGCGCGTAGGTCGCGCCCAGCATCAGCGCGTTGACCGCGACCTGGCCGTAGAGCATGGCCGTCACGGGCGCGTGCCTCCCGGCTGCGCACGCCAGGCGCCGGCCGGGCCGGGCCGGGCCGGGCCCTCAGGCCGGCGCCTGCTCGATGCCATGGGTGTCCTCGTCGGCGCCGAGGTAGGCGGCGATCACGCGCGGGTCGTTCTGGATCCGCTGCGGCGGCCCCTCGGCGATCAGCTTGCCGAAGTCGAGCACCGCAATGCGGTCGCAGCAGCGCATCACGGCGCGCATGTTGTGCTCGACCAGCATCACGGTCGTGTCCAGCGCGCGAATCCGCTCGATGGTCGAGACCATCGCCGCGGTCTCGCCGGAGTCCATGCCGGTGAGCGGCTCGTCGAGCAGGAGCAGCGAGGGCGCGGCCGCCAGCGCTAGCGCGATGCCGAGCGCCCGGCGGTGCCCGTGCGGCAGGTTCTCGGCACGTTCATCGGCGAGATCGCCGAGCCCCACGAGCGCGATGATCTCGTGCACGGACATCCGCCCCGCCGCCTCGCGGCCGCTCATACGCCGGAAGCTGAGGCCGCGGTGGGCGCGCGCGCTCACCCGGACGTTCTCCAGCACCGTCATTTCCATGAAGAGCTCGGTCTGCTGGAAGGTGCGCACCAGGCCGTGCCGCGCGATGCGGTGGAGCGACCAGCGCGTGATGTCGGTGCCCTCGTAGACGATGCGGCCCGCGCTCGGCGGCAGGACCCCGCTGATGACGTTGAAGAGGGTGGTCTTGCCGGCGCCGTTGGGCCCGATCAGGCCGAGAATCTCGCCCGGCTCGACGCTGAGGTCGACGCCGCCGAGCGCCGCGAGGCCGCCGAAGTTCTTGCCGATGCCCGTGAGCTCGAGGAGTGCCATGGCCTGAGCGCCGGCGGGGTGCGGAGCGCCGCCCTAGCCTAGGTACACGCGCTTGACCTCCTCGTTCCGGGCCAGCGCGCCGGTCGCGCCGGTGATCACCACCTGCCCGGTTTCGAGGACGTAAGCGTGCTGCGCGATGCGGAAGGCCATGCGCGCGTTCTGCTCGATCAGCAGGATGCCGACGCGCCAGCGCCGCGTGATCGCCGCGATCACCTGGGCGATCTCCTGAACCATGCGGGGCGCGAGCCCGATCGAGGGCTCATCCAGCAAGAGCAGGCGGGGCCGCGCCATGAGCGCGCGCCCGATTGCCAGCATCTGCTGCTCGCCGCCGCTGAGGCTGCCCGCACGCTGGCGCGCGCGCTCCTTCAGCCGCGGGAAGTGCTCGTAGGTGAGCGCGAGGTCGTCCTCGAAGGCCGAATCCCGGAGCATCGACCTGCCCCGGCGCAGCCTGCGATAGGCGCCCATCCGCAGGTTCTCGTAGACGGTCATGTCGGGGAAGACGCGGCGCCCCTCCGGCACGTGCGCGATGCCGAGGCCCACGATCCTGTGGGCGGGCACGCGGTCGATGCGCTTGCCCTCGAAGAGGATTTCGCCGGCGCTCGCGCGCTTGAGCCCGGAGATCGTGCGCACGAGGGTGGACTTGCCGGCCCCGTTGGGCCCCACCAGCGCGACGAGGCTGCCCTCGGAGACGGCGAGGGACACGCCCTTGAGCGCGGGCGCTCGCCCATGATGAACCCACAGGTCCCTGACCTCGAGCAGCATGACCGACGGCACCCGTTCCGGTAACTGGCGGGCGCGGGCCGGCCGGGAGCGAAACGCCTTGTCAGCCCCCGCGCCGGTCCGCCCTCACATGCCTCTGGCTTAGGGCACCGTCGGCGGCACCACGGCAACGGTGGTCGCCTGCCCGTCCCTGATGGTGTTGAGCACGACGGGCACCTGCATCTGGTGCGGCTGGCCCCAGGTCTCGCTGCCGCCCCAGGTGATGACCGGCCTGCCGGGCAGCAGCTCCTGCACCACCGTGGACTGCCGGATGCCCTCCACGATCGCCGGAATGTCGTCGATGGTCCCGGCCTTCTGGATGCCGGCGAGAAGCACCCTGATCCCCTGGTAGAAGGCGAGCGACACGGCGGTCCATTCGCCCTCGCGCTCGGTGTACTTCTCGCGGAAGGCGACGAGCTCCGGGCCCTCGGGGAAGCCGTGGGAGCCGATGATGTAGAAGCCCTCGGCGGCCTCGGGTCCGGCGTGGCTGAGGTAGAGGTTGATGTCGTCCTCGCAGCTGCAGCTCATCACGCCCTCGAAGCCGAGCTGGCGGGCGAGCTTGAGGAGCTGCGGCCCGGTCTGGCCGACGCAGCCGAGGTTGAGCATGTCGGGGTTCTGCGCCAGCACCTTGGTCACCACCGGCAGCGGGTCCGCGAGGTCGGGGTCGAAGTACTCGACGCCGAGCCACTCGAGGCCGAGCGCCTCGACCGCGGCCTTGTCGTTCTGCACGGCCATCTCCGGGAACTGTCCGCGCGGCGACAGCTCGACCACCGTCTTGAGGTCGGGGTTGTCCTCGAGAACCCTCCCGAACAGCACCGGCGCGAAATTCGGCGGCAGATTGAGCGTGCCGAAGCCGTTGTGCGGCGGCGAGAACACGTCGGGCCGCCACACCGGCGAGACGTGGACGAGTCCTTCCCGCACCTCGTCCGGCAGGCCGAGCCAGGCGTCCGGCCCGTTGTCGAAGTGGATCATCAGGATCTTGATGCCTTCCTGATGGATGAAGCGCTCGAGCCCCGCCTTGGCGAGCTTGGTGTCCGCCTTGTGGTCGTCGACGAAGAGCTCGATCGTGTAGGTCTTGCCGCCGACCTCCAGCCCGCCGGCTTCGTTGATCTCGTCGACGTACATCTCCGTGGTCGCCCGCAGCGGCACCCCCCACGCGGCGCCCCATCCCGTCATCGCGGACTGGAGTCCGATCTTGAGGGTGTCTTCGGCCTGCGCGGCCGCGCCGGCGAGCGACATCGCCAGCACCGTTGCCGCAGCTATGAGAATTCGCCGCATGTCGTGTGCCTCCCCCTGTCCAGGTCTTTCGTATCCGGCAATGCTACGGATAGGGGACACCACTTGACAAGGCTCGGCGCCCGCCGCGGAGGGTGCGGCGAGAGCGTCCTTTCCGGCCGGACCGCCCGTGCTAAGCTGGCGCGGCAGGCCGCGCGAGCGCGCTTCGCGAGAGGGAGGAGACGATGGCCAACCTTGCCGAGGTCGAGACGTGGGAGGCTCCCGGCGAGATCGACCCCGGGACCTTCAGCGTCATCATGGGCATGTACGAGAACATCGGGCGCGAGATGATGATCACGCTGGAGCGCTCGGCCTGGACCTCGATCATCAATCTCTGCCGCGACTTCTCGGTCGGCATCGCCGACGACGCCTGCAATCTGGTCGCGGTGCCGGATACGGCGCTCCCGGTCCAGGCCATGACCATGCAGCGGATCATGAAGAGCACCGCCGACTTCTTCGAGGGCGAGATCGAGGAGGGCGACGTGCTGATGTGCAACCTCGCCTATCTCGGCAACACCCACATGGGGGAGCCGCTGCTGGCGAGCCCGGTGTTCCACGAGGGCGAGCTCATGTTCTGGTCGATGGCGCGCGGCCATCTGGCCGACATGGGCACGCCGGCCTACGTGCCCACCTACCCCTACTCCAAGGATCTCTACAGCGAGGGGCTCAAGATTCCGCCGATCAAGCTCTTCGAGCGCGGCAAGCTGCGCCGCGACGTGCTGGAGCTCTACCTCGGCAACCTGCGCGCGCGCACCAACAGCCACGGCGACCTGATGGCGCACGTGGCCTGCACTTGGCGCGGCAAGGAGCAGCTCGCCGCCCTGCTCCGGCGCTACGGGCCGGAGACCGTGCGGCGCTACACCGCGGCGCTGCTCGACTACACCTCGCGCCGCGTCGGTGCCGATATCCGCAAGATGAAGCCGGGCACCTACCTGGGCGAAGACTGGATGGACAGCAACGGCTACGGCACCAAGAACGTGCCGGTGCGCACCAGGCTCACCGTCGAGGACGACATGTGGATCGTCGACCTCTCGGAGTGTCCGCCGCAGATGATCGGCACCCTCAACGCCTCGCTCCACGGCGCCACCGAGGCCGCCGTCGTCGGCACGCTGGCCTTCTGCGTCGACCCCGGCATCCCCAAGAACGAGGGCTTCCACCGGCACGTCGAGATCGTCTGCCCCGAGGGCACGATCTGCAGCGCGACCGCGCCCTTCTCGACCCAGCACTCGACCACGGGCGCGGCCGAGGTGGTCTACCGGGCGCTGATGCGCGCGGCCGCCGGCGCCACGCCCGAGATGGCCGCCGCCGGCAGCACGCTGATCCAGTGGAGCACCTACATCGGCGTCGACGAGCGCAAGGGCGCGGGCAAGCTCTGGGCCTATGCCAACTTCAACGAGTGCGGCGGCGGCGGCGCGGCCAAGGGCGTCGACGGCAGCCCCTGCATGATGGAGATGGGCGTCGCCGGTGCCATGACCTTCATGAGCACCGAGATGGAGGAGTGGCTCTATCCGGTCATGGTCAAGCAGCAGGAGATCAAGACCGATTCCCAGGGCGCAGGCGAGTGGCGCGGCGCCCCCGGTGTGACCACCCACATCACGGGGCATGGCTCCAGCGCGATGGATGTCTACACTGCGTGCTGGGGGCACGAGAATCTGAGCCACGGGACCGTGGGCGGCGCCGGCGGCATCGGCGGCACGGTCTACGCCTTCGATCCGGCGAAGCCCGACGAGCGGCACTTCTATTCCGGCCTCGGCAAGTTCCAACTGCCCAGGGGCTGGGAGTATGTCGTGATCGCGAGCGGCGGCGGCGGCTACGGCGATCCCTACGAGCGCGCCCCCGCGGCGGTTGCGGCGGACGTGCGCGACGAGATCGTGAGTCTCGAGGCCGCACGGCGGGACTACGGCGTGGTGCTCGATGCCGGGACCCTGGCCGTGGACGAGGCGGCGACGGCGGCGCTCCGCGCCAGGCTGAAGGCGGAACGCGGCCCCGCGCCGCTCAACTCGCCGATGGAGCCCGGCACCTCGACGCTGCGCCGGAGCCTGATGACCGAGCGCGACACCTTCACCGACCTCGACCGCGACCCGGCCGAGGATTCCTCGCCCGACCTCTACGGCCGCTAGCCTCCAACCCTTCCCTGCGGACGACCGACGAGGAGCCGTCCATGGCCTATGTCGCCGCCATCGACATCGGCGGAACCCACACCGACTGCGTCGCCTCCGACGGACGCGCGGTGCGCTCGGCCAAGGTGCCGACCACCGAGGACCCGACGGACGGGGTGATTCAGGGCCTCGAGATGCTGGCCGGGAAGTTCGGCACCGACGTGGCCGCGCTGCTCGGCGCCTGCGACCGCTTCGTCTACGGCTCCACCACCGCCACCAACATCTTCGTGCAGCGACGCCTGCCGAAGACCGGGCTGCTCTGCACCCGCGGGCACCGCGACATCCTGTGGTTCCGGGAAGGCAACAAGCCCGACCGCTGGAACCTGCGCACGCCGCCGCCGTGGTCGCTGCTGGACCGCCATCTGCGGCGGCCGGTCCGCGAGCGGATCGACCAGGCCGGCGAGGTGATCGTGCCGCTGGAGGAGGAGGACGTTCGCGCGGCGGCCCGGCACCTGCGCGACGAGGGGGTCGAGGCGGTCGCCGTCGCCTTCCTCTGGTCCTTCCTCAACCCGGTGCACGAACGCCGCGCCCGGGACATCGCGCGCGAAGAGCTGGGGGAGGGCGTCCCGGTGCTCGCCAGCGTCGACGTCCTGCCCGTGATCCGCGAGTGGGAGCGCACCTTCTGCACCGTGCTCAGCGCAGCGATCATGGTGGAGGTCCGCGCACACCTGGAGAGCTTCCGTGCGCGCATGAGCGAGCTCGGCCTCACGGGCGAGCCGCTGGTGATGCAGTGCAACGGCGGCCACGCGACGATCGACGCCATCCTGCGCAACCCGCTGCCGCTGGTGGCGAGCGGCCCGGCCGGCGGCGCGCTCGCCGGCGTCTACTACGGCGAGCTGACCGACAGCGCGGACGTCATGACCATCGATACCGGCGGCACCAGCTTCGACGTGTGCGTGCTGCCGGGCCGCTCGATCCCGATCACCAGGGGCAAGCGCCTCGACACCGAGCCGATCGCCATCCCCTCGGTCGATGTCCACACCATCGGTGCCGGCGGCGGCTCGATCGCGTGGCTGGATGCGGGAGGCGCGCTCCGCGTCGGCTCGCAGAGCGCGGGCGCCAGTCCCGGCCCCGCCTGCTACGGGCGGGGCGGGGCGGAGCCGACGCTCACCGACGCCTTCGTTCATCTCGGCTACATCAACCCGGGCTATTTCCTCGGCGGGCGCACCGCGCTGCAGCCGGCGCTCGCCGACCGGGCCATCCGGGAGAGGATTGCCGAGCCCCTCGGGCTCGACCTCACGGGCGCGGCTGCACGCATCGTCGAGATCATGAACAGCCGGCTCGCGGGCGCCATGCGCCTCCTCTCGGTGGAGCGCGGCATCGACCCGCGTCCCTACACGCTGCTGGTGGGCGGCGGCGCCGGGCCGCTGCAGGCGGGCACGCTGGCCAGCCGGCTCGGCATCTCCCGCGTGATCGTGCCGCGCTGGCCGGGCGTGCTCTGCGCGTCGGGCCTGATGCGGGCGGACGTGACCCACAACCTGGTGCGCTCCTTCAACACCACCGCCGAGGCGGCCGATCTCGCCAGGCTCTCCGCCCTCTACGACGAGATGGAGCGCGCGCTCACCCGCACGCTGGAGGAGGAGGGGATCGCGCCCGGGGACATGACGCTCCGGCGCTTCATCGACGCCCGCTATTCCGGCCAGGTCTACGAGATCGAGACGCCGGTGCCCTCGGCAAAGACCCTGACGGCGGCCCATCTCGCGGACATCGTCGCCGCCTTCGAGGACGCCCACGAGGCGCTCTACCACTACCGCATGGAGGGGTATCCCTCGGAATTCGTCTCCTGCCGCGTGGAGGCGGTGGGGCGGGTCGACGCGGTGACGCCGGAGGAGCTGCCGGCGGGCGGGCCGGATCCCTCGGCGGCGGCGAAGGGATCGCGCCTCGCCTACCTGCCGGACGAAGGGCGCTTCGTGCCGGTCGAGACCTTCGACGGCGAGCGGCTGGAGCCCGGCAACCGCATCGCGGGCACCGCCATCGTCGAGACCGAAGGCTCGACCCTGGTCGTCTGGAAGGATCAGCGCCTCACGGTCAACCGCTACGGCGACTTCGAGATCGACATCGGCGCGTAGCGGCCCGTGACAGCGGCGAGAAATCCGGGCTAGGCTTGGCCCTTGCCACGGCCGCCGCGCCGCCCGCGGCCCGCACCTCGGCAGCCGGGACACCAGGGTTCGCGCGGTGGCAGGCCCGACGCACGGCGCGAGGACCTCCCATGCCGGCCACTTCCCTCTCGGAAATCCCCCTGATCGACATCGGCCCCTACTTCGCGGGCAGCCGCGCCGACAGGAAGCGGGTCGCGGACGAGATCAGCCGCGCCTGCGAGCGCATCGGCTTCTTCCTGGTCTCGGGCCACCGGGTGGACCCGGCGCTGATCGCGGGCGTGCAACGGGAATCGAAGGCGTTCTTCGCCCTGCCGCTCGAGGAGAAGCTCGCCATCAAGCAGCGGAAGGAAGAACAGGGCAGCCGGGGCTACGAGCCGGTCGGCTCGGAGCAGCTTTCGGCGACGATCGGTGTGGAGACGCCGCCCGACCTGAAGGAATCGCTCTCGATCGGGCCGCTCGAAGTGCCGGACCATCCCGCCTGCCGCACCGCGGAAGCCCGGCCCCTCTTCAGGCCCAACATGTGGCCGGAGAAGCCGGCGACGCTGCGTCCCGCCTACGAGGCGTACATCAGGGCCCTGGACCGGCTGAGCCTGCACCTGCACCGGCTCGCGGCGATCGCCTTCGACCTGCCCGAGGACCACTTCGAGGACAAGATCGACAGGGGCTTCAGCATCCTGCGCGTGCTCAACTACCCGGATCAGAGGGAGGAGCCCGAGGCGGGCCAGCTTCGCGCCGGCGAGCACTCGGACTACGACAATCTCACCATCTGCCTGATCGAGGACAGGCCGGGCGGCCTGCAGGCGCGCGGCCCCGACGGCGCCTGGGTGGACGTGCCCTTCGTCGCCGGCGCGTTCGTGGTCAATATCGGCGACTTCCTGATGCGCTGGACCAACGACCGCTGGAAGTCCACGCGCCATCGCGTGGTCAACCCGCCGCTGGCCGCCGGGGAGCGCCTGTCGGCCTGCCACTTCATCATGCCCAACCACGATGCGGTGATCGAGTGCCTGCCGACCTGCCAGGGCCCGGAGCAACCCGCGAAGTACCCGCCCATCGTCGCCGGCGACTACATGATCGAGAAGTTCGAGAGCCAGGCGTCCGGCGAGGAGTGGAGCGACGAGGACAGCCGCAAGTTCGGCACCGCGGACACCGAATCGCGCTTCGCCCACTGAGCGCCCGATCCCGCGACCGGAGCAGCCCGAGGAGGGACGCCGCAGCGCGGCACCCCGTCCCGGCTAGCGCATTATTCGACCTTACGGGATCACATAGCCCGAAGGCCCCCCACCTCACCCCGACCCTCTCCGCCCCCGGGGGCGGAGAGGGAGAGCAGGGCGGCGCCGTCTACGTTCCCCCTCCGCCCTCCGGGGG
>LXNJ01001413.1_pt1 | contig 14393 bp, 12 predicted proteins | sample 809081 | NCBI WGS metagenome assembly LXNJ01 (sample SAMN04870510, study PRJNA318959) | sponge metagenome | biome: sponge; feature: marine sponge reef; material: water | host: Petrosia ficiformis | place: Greece: Milos, Mediterranean Sea | collected 2013-05-29 | depth 5-7 m
TTCCGGCCAAATTCGGTAACCTCTCGGCTTTGCAGGAGCTGCGGCTGGACAGAAATTCGTTGACGGGGCCGCTTCCGGCCGAACTCGGCAATCTCTCGGAATTGCAAACGCTGCGGCTGCACAAAAATTCGCTGACGGGGCCGCTTCCGACCGAACTCGGCAATCTTTCGGCTTTGCAAACGCTGTATCTGTCCGACAATTCGCTGACAGGTGTGCTGCCGCGGAGTCTCATGCAGCTGGACAGTCTAAGCCATTTCTACTTTGGCGGCCAGGAACTGTGCGCACCGGCGGACAATGACTTCCAGGCGTGGCTGAGCAGCATCCCGAATACAGACGGGCCCACCTGCGCATCTTTGCATCTTACAGGTACAATTGCAAATCAAACCTTTCCCAGAGCACAGCCCATTGCGCCGCTGGTCTTGCCTGAAGCCTTGGGGGGTGTGCCGCCGATCGATTACACGCTGGCTCCTACACTGCCGACAGGCCTAAGCTTTGACTCGGCAACGCGCACGATCAGCGGTACGCCGACGGAAGTCACGCAAGGTCCCTTGCCCTACACGTACACTGCGACCGACATGAACGGATCCACCGACAGTTTGCACTTCACTATTGAGCTGTTTTCACCAGTGGCCGTTGAGCACGAGACATTGCCGGAATCGTTTGCCGTGCATGGCAATTACCCGAATCCCTTCCGTGCATGGACCCGCATCGTGTTCGATCTGCCTTGGCCGGCACGCGTGACCGTTGAAGTAATGGACCTAACGGGCCGGCGCGCGCTTGCTATAGCGCCGGTGGATCTGGCCTCCGGATGGGAGCACAGCATTGAACTGAACGGTGCGGCGCTGTCTTCGGGGCTGTACCTGTACCGCCTGATCGCGGTATCGCCCGGGGGCAGCTCAACACGTGTGGGCCGCTTCGTGGTTGTCAGGTAAGGGATGTTCGTGCGGGTGGATATCACAGGCCCCCGGTAAGCCTGTCGCTGGACGAAGGCTCCGATAGAGACGCTTGATCGATTGCCCTTCGATCATTTGGGCGATTCAGAAGCAATTGCGTTTTTCGAACGTTATTGTACCGCCAACGCCGTGCATGTCGAGTCCGAAGCGTTCGAGCAATTTCTGCGCCGGTTGCACGGCGCCCACCGCCTCACACTGATGTCCCAGCGGCAAAACAGGGATATTGACCCATATATACAATGAATATTATACCTGTTATAACTGGCCCTACTTCAGTGGGTAAGACAGAGTTAAGTATAAATATTTCAGCATTGCTTGAATCAGAAATCATCTCTGCGGATAGCCGGCAGGTATACCGGGAGCTTGCTATCGGGGTTGCGAAGCCTGGCAGGGATGTACTGGAGCGCATTCCGCATCATTTCATCGACGAGCGGTCCCTCGGAGAGCCTTTTTCGGCGGGTATGTTTATGTCCGAGGCGCTTGACCGCATTGCCGATATTCTCGACCGGGGCCGGGTTCCCCTCGTTACGGGCGGCTCCACCCTGTATTTACGGGCCCTCCGGGATGGCCTTGCCGATATTCCCGACATCCCCCCTTCGGTACGCGCACATATCCGGAAACGGCTCGACCGGGAAGGGCCCGAGGCGCTGTATGAGGCCCTGCAGCAGGTCGATCCCCGCGCCGCCGCTACCATGGACGCCACCAAAACGCAACGTCTTGCCCGCGCCCTCGAGGTATATGAGGCAACCGGCATCCCTCTCAGCCGGTTTCACGAAACACAGGCGCCTCCTCCCTATGCGTTCCGTACGATCGTTTTACAGCGAAATCGGGAGGAACTCTATGCTCGCATTGAACGCCGCGTGGACGAGATGCTGGCGGCAGGCCTCGTGGAGGAAGTACGCGGCATCCTCGAGACAGGATACGATCCCGTGCTCAATCCGCTGCGCACGATCGGCTACCGGGAACCTATCGCTTTTCTGCAGGGCGAAATCACGGAAGACGAAATGGTGCGTTCGATCAAGCAAAACACGCGCCGCTACGCAAAACGGCAGGAAACATGGTTCAGGGGCGACCCCGAAGCGATTTTTATGGATGCGACCCAGGATTCGCAGTCGCTCCTTGATGCGGTGCGAGAGGCACTGGGCTTCTGAGGCAAATAGGCCGGCCTTGCCCATTCACTTTCGATCGAAACGGCGCCCCTCTCGTTCGATCTGTATTCCTTTGGTCATATAGAGCGCCTGAAAGCGTCTCTCTGTGGCTGCCCCCGCACGCACCGCCTCTTTATCCTGTCCCCCTTCGATCGAACGGATACGCCTTTCCTCCTCGTAACGAGGGTGCGTCTGACCTCCCTATACCCCCCTTCGTTACACAGCATTTCTCGGGGTACATCGTCTGAATCAAGCTCCGTTCGAAACCCCCGTCGCCTTGGCATACCAGTCTGTATACCGGGATCGCCCAGCAAGTAAACCCGACGGTATACCGCAAAAGATCAGGGTAGACCGATCAGTATACCATAAGAACCATAAGTAGACCGATCGGTATACCACATATCCCTTGTAAGTAGACCGATCAGTCTACTTACAGCGAAACCAGAAGAAAAATCGTACAGAGAGCGATTCCGAACGGACGGTATGGCAGTGGATGCGCAAGGAGAACAGCTGCGTGCGGATATCCTGAACGCAGCGGCGAAGTTGTTCGGGGAATACGGATACCAGGCGGTCGGCGTGGATGCGATCGCAAGGGAAGCAGATGTGGCAAAGCGAACGCTGTACCGGTATTTCTCGTCCAAGGACGAACTGGTGCTCGAATACCTCGGGGTCGAGGCAGCCCAGTTCCTGACTTGGCTCCGGAAGAGCACGGAGAGTGCGAGAACGCCGCTCGAAAAAGTAAAGGCGTTCTTTTCCGCTCTGGCTGAACGAACGAGTTCGCACCATTGCCGGGGATGCCCGTTCCAGATGGCCCTGGGCGAGTATCCTGACCCGGATCATGCGGCGAACCGGCTTGCCCGCAGGCATAAGGAAGCGATACGGACCGAACTGGAGAAGTGGAGTACCGCCGCGGGCTTCCGGGACATTGCCGGGACCGCGCATCGCCTGTATTTGCTAATGGAAGGCGCCTGGGCGTATGCCCGTTTGCACGGAGCATCTCCCCCACAGTTCCCTGTCGAGCACAGGGCTGCGGCGCTGAATCATGCGGTTATTCTCCTGATCAGCGGCGGCCTCTATGCGGAAACGCTGACCGCCGCGATGGAATCATGATGTCCTGTACTTGCGAACGCGAAGTGCTAAGCGAAGTGGTTTTGATCGGAGTATCCTGTAGTTCTTATTGGCCGGAGGGCGCCGAAGAAGAGCAGCCGGCCGAGCCGGAGACCCTTTTCTTGTTTGAAGGCGCTCCCCTGCTTGCAGATCCTGCGTCCTCTCCTCCCTCCACCACGAAAAGCGATTGACGGTCCACGCATCGCCAGGTGCGTTGCGCATATACCACATCGGTCCCGGCTTCCTGGAAGAAGTCCAGCCATTCGGCGTGGGTCCGAAACCGAAGGCGTCCCTCGCCTGCTTCCCTGGAGATAGCATCAACCCCAACAGCCTGCTTCCGCATAGCTCGCTCCGACCGCAGACGGTTCGCCAGTCGATCCAGCCTGCGAAGCAGCGCCAGCTCCCATTTCGATGCATAGGTCGATTCGAGGATTACCACGCGGCGGCTCACACGGAGCGTCTCACGAAGCAGTTCGTCCGCAGATTCGGCGTGATGGAGGACAAAAACCAGCAGCGAGGCGTCAAAGGCGCCGGAAGCGTAGGGTAAGCGTCGGCCTTCGTACACGTCCAGTGGAAGCGCGGTCCTGTTCCGGTCGAGGATATCCACCAGTTGCACCTGTGCGCCAAGGCGGTTCGCCAGTTCGCTTCCCACATAGCCTTCCGCGGCCCCCACATCGAGAACGGACCGGTTCTTCTCCAGAAAACGCGCCAGCAGAGCCGCTTTTCGGGCAGCGCGCACCCGCAGCAGAAGGTCTACGAGGGCGCGGCGGTAGCGGCAGGCGGCCAGCACGGTCCATCCTCCCCACCCTGTCCAGACCCATATCCAGTAGGGTCCGCCGGTATAGAGCAGATAGGTGCCGAGCGCGCACACCGAAAGCCAGTACCAGTGCCAGGAGGGTCGTTCTGCCGGGGCTGCAAGCACGAGCACGCCAAGCAGGTACCAGGGGTGTACGGTGGTGGCGAAGACGAGGAAGCCGCCTGTCGCCCAGACAAAAAGGCGTCGCAGGTCCCGGTCCTCCGGCAGGAAGTATCGCCGGACTAGCCATGTTTTCCAGTTGGTTCCGGCCGATCCGGGCGATGTTTCCCGGCCCGCCCCGGCTGATTCGGACCATATTTTCCAGCCTTTCCCAGCCGATTCGGGACGCTGTGCGTACAGCATCGCCAGTCCGGCAAGATATAGCGCAGCGAGAGCCGGACCGAGCAGCTTGCTCAGATCCATGCCGGTCAGCAGGATCAGGAAGTGCTTTATGCCATAGTAGAAACCGGAATTGAATTCGAAAAGGCGCACATAGAGATCCAGTGACGAAATCATTTTCCCTATCCCCTCCGGATGCAGGAAAGGCAGTGCGGGCAGGATGGTCATGCCGAGGCCGGCGGCTATGCTTTTCCAGCCGAATCGGCGCCAAAGGAAGGGAAACAAAAGAAACGGATAGAGTTTGACGCCTCCGGCGCAGGCCAGCCAGACGGAAGCCCACACGCCCCGTTTGTTCTTTAGCGCGAACAACGTAAGCGCCAGAAACAGGACCATGGCTGCTTCGCCGTGCCCCTGACCGGCTCCGGCAAGCACGACCGCCGGATTCCATGCGTACAGCAACAACTGCCGGGGACGGAGCATGCGGCTCAGCACAAGCACCGCTCCAAACTCGAAGAGCGTTAGGAGTCCCTTGATGACGAACCAGGAAACCTCCCAGCCCTGCTGGTAGAAGACGGCCCCTATCCGGAAAACGAGCTGGGATACCGGGGGATATACCGTGTAGACGCCGGACGAATTGAGTTCGTCGTAGATAGGCTCGTCGCGCAGCGCCTCCAGTTCCGGGCTGTCGGGCGTGTGCAGGTAGGGGTTGTACCCTTCCGCCTGCACGAGACCGTCCCATACGTACCGGTAGGCGTCGTCGGAAAGGCCTGGGGGCAGCCAGAATACGGCCAGCCGCAAGACCAGCGAAAAGCCAATCACGAGATGCATCGACACATCCCCCCGTTTCCAGAGCCATGCGCAGAGTGCGCCGGCGGCAAGCGCTGCAACGACGAATCCCTCGCGGGTTTCCGGTGCGGCGGCCCACCACGCCATGCCGCCCATAGCCGCAGCAAGCAGCGCGAGAAGTAGCCAGGTGAGTCCTGAGGGTTTAGCCGGCATGGAAGATCAAACGCACCTTCCTGCCGTCGTTCTCGAACAAGACCTCGTCGGCCATGGATTGCATGAAGAGCAGACCGCGCCCTCCCTCCTGCAGGAGATTCTCGCACGCAAGCGGATCGGCGGGGGTTGCGGGATTGAATCCTTTCCCCTCGTCCTCTACAGCCACTTCGATGCGCTGTCCTGCGGCTTCCATCCGGAAACGGACCTGCTTCGTGCGGTCGAACCGGTTTCCGTGCTCGATCGCGTTCGTAACGGCCTCCACGGTCAGGAGAACGATACGATAGGCAAGGTATTCATCGGTCACGCGTTTTTCGAGAAAGGCTTCCGTTTCGGGGACGATCCGTTCGATGCTCGCCCGGTCACTGGAGAGCACCCGTTCCATTACGCCCGGATTCAACGGCTTGTCAGGCATGGGATTCCTAGTAATCCGTTCAACTCCTTTCCTGTACAATATCGTTAAAAATACCGGCCAGTGCACCTGCAAGACGCTCTCGATCGAATTCGGCTGTATATGCCGGATCGGGATGCGGCAGGCGTCCCTCGCTCCACTGCTCGTACAACTGTTCGATCGCATCCGCAATCGCATCCGGTGCAGCGTCCGGTTCCACTATTTTCGAGGCGCCGTACTCCTTGAGGGCATTGCGCGCCACGCCCTCCGGAATCAGGCCCAGTATCGGTTTCCGGGCGCCGAAATACTCGTACAGCTTCCCGGTCCATATTCGCTCGGAGCCCTCGGCTCGTCCGATCGTCATCCAGAGCACATCGGCCGCAAGCAGGCCGGCTACCGCCTCCCCGTGCGGGAGATAGCCCGTATGACGGATCATGTCCTCGATATGCAGTTGCGCGGCAAGGGTTTTGGCGAATGCCGGCAACAAACCCGTAAAGACGGCGCGTATGTGCTTGCGAAGCGCCGGTTTTCTCTCTACAAGCGCCGCCAGCCCTCGCAGAAAGGGCTCCGGCGATTGGGCGTCGTAAAACACGCCGCTGTAGAGCAGCGTGAAGACCTCCGGATCCATGGCCGGGCCGGGAATGCGCGGCTCGACGGCAAAATCTGCGGGATCGTACCCTTGCGGGATGACCCGCGCGTTTTCCGGGGTAAGGACGCCCGGATGGCGCGCGGCAAGGCTTTCCCCGATGGCGTCGCCGATCGCGACGATCCGGTCCGCAGCCTTCAGGGCGCGGCCCTCCAGGCGGGTCGAGCGGGCCCGGTGCCATGGCGTCGGGTAGATATGGCGGGGATTGCCCACCCAGTCGTCCCGGAAATCGAGGACAAGCGGCAGGCCTGTCTTGCGGGCCAGTCGGGCGGCGGCAAGGTGCGAGGAGTACGGGGGCGCGGACGAGTAGATCAGGTCGTGCGGTTTTTCCCTGAGTATATCGAGCGCCTGCCCGAGGGCGGGACGCATCCACCCCATCTTGTTATCGGGTACGAATATCCACTGGCTCAACGCGGACAGCCCCTTCCGTACGGATTCGCGGGGCATGCCTACGGTCGCGCGTTTGCCGAAAAGGCGGGTAGGATCCCACGAGGCGGCGCGACGGATCGTGATCCCGGCCTCCTCAACCTCGCGCAACAGGCTGTCGTCGTAGGCGAAATAGCCGTGCGGGCGGCAAGTCACGACCGTCGATTCCCAGCCGTAACGGGGCAGGTATTTCAGGAACTTGGCGGTACGCTGGACGCCGCTCAGGCCCATCGGCGGAAAATAATACGCGAAGACGAGAACCCGCCGCGTTTCTTGCCGGATCACAGGAGATGTCTTGTCCGATACGTTCATGCGAAGTGTAACGCCTGCAAAGCGCTATGAACGCAGGAGGGACTTTTCGGGTTCGGCGGCGTTTGAATCCGCTTCAGGATCGGTGTATTAATTTCGACGGTATTCCCCGTCGCCGCATGATGGAAACCGGACCCCCGGCCTCCCCGTCGCCTCCCGATGACGCTTCCGAATCGGGTTCGCATTTTATACGGGAGATCGTTGAAAACGACGTACGGAACGATACCTGCGGCGGGCGGGTCGCCACGCGATTCCCTCCAGAACCGAACGGGTATCTGCATATCGGGCATGCCAAGTCCATCTGCCTGAATTTCGGGCTGGCGGGGGATTTCGGGGGGGCGTGCAATCTCCGGTTCGACGACACCAACCCTGAAACGGAGGAGGTGGAGTATGTCGAGTCCATCAAGGAAGATGTGCGCTGGCTCGGTTTCGACTGGGAAGACCGCGAGTATTACGCGTCGGATTATTTCGACCGGCTGTATGCCTTTGCGGAGCACCTGATCCAGACCGGCCACGCCTATGTGGACAGTCAGGACGAGGCGGAAATACGAGCGACGCGGGGCACGGTCACCGAACCGGGACAGGAGAGCCTGTACCGGAACCGGTCCGTGGAAGAGAACCTGGACCTTTTTCGCCGCATGAAACGCGGCGAATACAAGGACGGCGAGCATGTCCTGCGCGCCCGGGGGGATATGGCGTCTTCCAATATGAAGATGCGCGACCCCCTCCTCTACCGCATCCGGCATGCGCATCATTACCGTTCCGGCGATGCGTGGTGCATCTACCCGATGTATGACTTCGCCCATCCTCTCTCGGACGCCATCGAGGAGATCACCCATTCTTTATGCACGCTCGAATTCGACAACAACCGGGAATTGTACGACTGGATTGTCGACCGGTGCGTGGAGGAGCCCCGCCCCCGCCAGTATGAATTTGCTCGTCTGAATCTCGACTATACGATTATGAGCAAGCGCAAGCTAGTTCGCCTTGTCCGGGAAGAGCATGTGGCTGGCTGGAACGATCCCCGGATGCCGACGCTTGCGGGGCTGCGGCGGCGGGGCGTTACGCCGCGAGCTATCCGGGCTTTTTGCGCCGAAATCGGGGTTGCCAAGGCGGATAACCGTATCGGGATGGATCTGCTGGATTATACCATTCGGAACGATCTGAATTTCGAAGCGCCGCGCGTGATGTGCGTGCTGCGGCCCCTGAAAGTCACCCTTATAAACTATCCCGATACGGCCGGCGAGGAACTGGAGGCGTCTTTCTGGCCGCACGATGTGCCCCGTGAGGGATCCCGGGCGGTGCCTTTCGGCAGGGAACTCTACATTGACCGGAACGACTTCCGGGAGGATCCGCCGAAGAATTACTACAGACTGGCGCCGGGCCGGGAAGTGCGTCTGCGGTACGCCTACCTGATCCGGTGCGAGGAGGCGGTGCGTGACGAGACCGGCGAGGTGGTCGAGTTGCGGTGCACGTACGACCCGGAAACGCGCGGCGGCAAGGCGCCCGACGGACGCAAGGTTCGCGGCGCCATCCACTGGGTATCGGCGACGCGGTCCATTCCCGTCGAGGTGCGCTTGTACGATCGTCTCTTCCGCACGCCCGATCCGGAAGCGGGCGAGGACGATTTCATGGCCCACCTCAATCCCGATTCGCTGGTGACGCTACGGGACGCCATGATCGAGCCGAGTGTTGCCGGAGACAGGGATACGCAGCGCTACCAGTTCGAACGGGAAGGATATTTCTGGAGAGATCCGGGGGATTCGTCGCCTGAACGCCCGGTTTTCAACCGGATCGTCCCGTTGCGGGATACTTGGGCGAAGGTAGAGGATAGAAACAGAAATGCAGGCCGGGAACCGGAGGCCAAGGCGGCAGCAGCCCCGGACATACCGAAGAAACGATTTTCTTCTCCCCCCTCGCCCACGCTTACCGAACGGATTGAAAAGCTTTCGGAACAGGAGCGTAAGCGTTTTACCTCCAACGTTGAACTTGGAGTGTCCGATGACGTGGCTCTTGGACTTGCACAGAAACCTGAAGCACACGAGTATTTCCATAAAGCGCTGGATAGCTACACGCAAGCGCTGAACGATTCTACTCGTGCGAGTTCTCTCGCCAACTGGGTCCTCAACGAATTACCATGGGAAGAAATTGAAAACAAAAAAAGTATTTTTACCTTGTATCCCAATGAATTAGCCCGTCTTGTGAATCTTGTGGATGAAGAAATTGTTTCGGCACGCACGGGCAAGGAAGTGTTGATAGAAATGGTGGCTTCAGGGAGCAGCCCCGATACGATCATTGAGAAAAAAGGATGGAAACAGGTGGCGGATCCGGAGGCGCTTGCGCCCGCTGTAGAAGAGACGCTGGATGCGTTCCCCGACAAGGTTGCGGCCTACAGGGCGGGCAAGAAAGGGCTTATGGGTTTTTTCATGGGGCAGGTGATGCAGCGCACCGGGGGTACGGCCAAGCCCGAACTGGCCCGGAAACTGCTTGAGGAGAGGCTGGAGGGGTAAGGGATCACGCCCACTCGGACCCACCCGGACAAAAAAGCGCCGCTGCTGCGCCGGCCGGATCGCGAATTACGCAATAACTGCCCATGGCTCCCATGGATACAGGTCCTGCGATCACGGAGCCGCCCTGCTCGCGGCACACATCCATGCTTGCTTCCAGATCCTCGACCAGAATGTAGATGATCCACTGGGCGGGCAGGTCTGCATTGGCGCCCCGTGCATGGCACACCCCGGCCACCGGTTCCGCTTCGTCGCCCGGGGGAGACATACTGAAATCGTCGTATTCCCCCATGCTTACGGGGGAAGCCTTCCAGCCGGCTACTGCCTTATAGAAATCCCGGACGGTTTCGGCGTCGGGAACGGTCAGGTCCATCCAGCCGATGGTTCCGAAGGCAGGCGGCTTACTCATTGGAGAACAAGAAGGCCATGGGTTCGTGGCGAACGCCGTCCGCCGATGCGATTGCAAACTCCGGCCCTTCGTACATGGTGGCGGCCCCGTACCGTCCGTCCTTGTGGACGGCATAGAAGCTGAGCCCGAAACGCGGGCGGCCCTGTTCGTCCAGTAGACGATCTTCCGTCATGGTCACGACACGGCGCAACACTTCGAGACAGGCGTCTTCCGGAGCGTATCCCTGGCGCATGAACTCGACGGCAAGAAACGATCCGCAGGACTGAATAGCGGCTTCGCCCCGCCCGGTTGCCCCGGCGGATCCCACCGTGTTGTCGCAATACTGTCCGGCTCCGACGATGGGGCTGTCCCCTATGCGACCGGGAATTTTCCAGGCCAGCCCACTCGTGGTCGTCACGGAGGCGATATCCCCGCCTGCCGTAACGGCGCTCATGTGAATGGTGCCGTCCGTGTGTTTTGCCGCTGCTTCCGGCCATTCCAGCCAGTTATCGTCGGCGTTCAGACTTGTTTTCCAGGCCAGCCAGTCTTTACGACTCTGTTCCGTAAGCAGGTTTTGCGGCTTGAATCCCATGCGAATGGCAAAATCCCGGGCGCCCTTCCCTACAAGAATCACATGATCCGTGTAATCCATCACGGCCTTGGCCACAAGGGAAGGCGTAGCGATGTCTTCGAGAGCGGCGACGGCCCCGGCGCGGCGCGTAGAACCATGCATAAGAGAAGCGTCCAGCGTAACGACGCCTCGCTCGTCGGGCAAGCCGCCAAGGCCCACGCTCTGGTCTGTCGGGTCCAATTCCTGGATTTTGACGCCGGCAATGGCTGCGTCAAGCGGGTCCGCTTCTTCCTCCGTCATCATCCGGTATGCCTGTTCGACCCCCCGGATGCCGTTCCCTGAAGCGATCGCAATCGGCACGGCCCGGCGCGGATGGGCTTGCGGCGGGTGAGGTATGCTTGCCGCCGAGACGGCCGCCGCTGCACCGGACAAGTGCAGAAAAGTTCTTCGCGATATGCTCATTGGCTCCAGGGCGGTACGATGTCCTGCATGCGCGCGTAGGAAATCAATTGCCCGAGATGCTCGGAATTATGCCGCAGATAAGCGAGCATGGCGGCGCGCACGGTCCGTTCCGGGTCGCCGTACAAACTCACCATGGAGTCCATCGTATCGTCGGACATCCCGCGAATGCTGGAAACCGCAAATTCATGCGTTTGCTTAAGGAACGCTAACACATCTTCTTTCTCCATCACATTCTCGAGCGCGCCTGCTACATCGACTCCCTCGGGCGGTTCTACTCCCCCGAACCCTAAAATAAAATAGGATGCCTGCGAAACATGCACGAGGTGCCGCCGGAACGGGAACACGGCCTCGGTAGGCGCCCATTCGTACTTGTCGGCGGGAAAGACTTCGGCAAGGGCTACGATGTTGGCGAGCACGGCGTCTACCTCCGAGGCGATCTCGTCCTGGCTCGACTGTGCCTGGACCGTCATGGAGGTAAATCCGGCAACAACCAGCGCAATGGTTACGGCAAGGAGTTTTTTAGACATGTTTTCGAGAGGTGGTCATGGGGAATACGCGCACAATTCCGTGCAATCGATCATGCTGCGCGGAGGCGCCATACATGTACAGTATAGATTTATGGCATGGAACATTTTAAGCGACTATGAAGATATTGAGTGCGCCGGTCAATTGCAGAAAAAAATGCACAATTTTCCCGGCGACGGTTCAGATCACAGGGCCCGTTCCGTTGCCCGGTCGAAGAAATAAAGTTTTTTCAGGTCCAACGCGAGTCGGACGAAGCGGCCCGCTTTGGGGAGTTTCCGGGAAGCAATCCGGGCGCGAATGTCCTGTTTCCCTACCCTGGCGCAAAGCAATACTTCATGTCCCATGGGCTCCACAACATCCAGCAGAAAATCGGACTCGTACGCAGCGTGTGCGGGAAGGGTATCCGATGAGGACATCTGGATATCTTCCGGGCGGATGCCGAGGGTCACGGCCTGCCCGACGCACGATCCGATGGTCGCATGGCCGGACTCTCGCAGGGGAATCAGCAGGGTTTCTCCTTCCGCTTCGAATGCGGGTCCTCCTCCCTCCTCGACGATGTGGCCCTCGATGAAGTTCATTGCCGGATTTCCGATAAATTCGGCTACGAACCGGTTTGCAGGCCGTCTGTAGAGTGCAAGCGGAGTGTCGATCTGCTGGATTCGTCCCCTGTCGAGTACTACAATCCGGTCTCCCATGGTCATGGCCTCGACCTGATCGTGGGTAACATAGATCATGGTCGTGCCCAGCCGGCTGTGGAGCCTCGATATTTCCGCACGCATTTTTCCTCGCAGCCCCGCGTCAAGGTTGGAAAGCGGTTCGTCAAAGAGAAACATGCGCGGTTTGCGGACAATGGCCCTTCCCACGGCGACCCGCTGTCGCTGACCCCCGGACAATTGTTCCGGTTTCCGGTTCAGAATCGTTCCAATGCCGAGTAATTCTGCGGTCTCCCGGACCCGGCGGGTCATTTCTTCCTTGCTGTATCCGCGCAGTTTGAGCCCGAAGGCCATGTTATCGAACACCGACATATGCGGGTACAGGACATAGTTCTGAAAGACCATGGCCACGTCCCGGTCCCGGGCGGGTACGCCGTTTACCATTCGATGATCTATATACAGGAAACCCTGCGTGATCGATTCGAGGCCGGCAATCATGCGCAGCACCGTGCTTTTCCCGCATCCCGATGGCCCAACCAGCACGACGAACTCCCCCTCCTCGACCTCGAATGTCAGATCCTGGACTGCTGTGACATTTCTGTCGTAGACCTTACGGATATTTTCGAGTCGAATACGCGCCATGCAGGCAAATGAAAAAGACGATGAAAAAAGACCTGGTCCGTAGACGCCGGGGACCTTTTGCGGGAATCGGGATTAAGCGTACTTTTGCGCAATATACCGTCTATAGGGACAGATCGAACAATTTGAATTTGTACGATGCAGAAAAAATCGAGAATCACCATTTATGATGTGGCGGAGCGGGCGGGCGTTTCGATATCCACCGTGTCGCGTGTGATGAATAACTCCGATCTGGTGACCGACCCGACCCGGGTGCGTGTGCTCAAGGCGATCGAAGCCTTGCGATTCCGTCCGGATCGTACGGCTAAATCGCTGGCCCGTAAGGCGGCGAAGTCCTTTGCCGTGGCTATTCCCACTTTCACGATGCCCTTTCATAACGAATTGCTCAAAGGCGTCCGGTTTCGTCTCCGCCAACTGGATATCGACCTGCTGCTTTGCGATCTGGGAACGAAATTGCCGAACGCCACACTGATGAATTTTCTGGACCGGGGCTCTGTGCAGGGTCTCCTGCTTGTCGGCGTTGCCCTCGAGGAGCAGATTGTGGAGGAACTGGAAACACTACACTCTCCGGTGGTTCTTGTGGGTACGCAACATCCTGCCTTCGATTCGTTTTCCTGGGACGATCAAGCGGGTGCGGAGGCGGCTATCGAACATCTGATGGGCCTTGGGCACACCCGAATCGCCATGATCGTATCGCACACGAGCGGTTCCATGCAGAACGAGCGTATCGAGGGGGTTCGGGAAGCGATGCGGAAAGCAGGCCGGTCTTTCTCCCGGGAAGATATTTTCTGCGGCAGCACCGAGAAGCACGCCGGTTTCAGCGAGGAAGCGGGTTACGAGGCGATGCAACGGATTCTTTCGAAATGCCCGGATGTTACAGCAGTCTTTGCGCTGAGCGATGTGCAGGCCATCGGAGCCTGGAAAGCCATACGCGATGCCGGACGGGAAATACCCGGAGACATTGCGCTGGTAGGCTACGACGATATCAAGACCAGCCACTACATTGGTCTTTCCAGCGTGAACCAGCGTATGCACGAAGTGGGCGAGCAAGCCACCGAGTTGGTCTTGCAGCGCATGATCGGAGACGAAAAAGCTTTGCCGGCGCATCGCTTGATTGTTCCCGCCCTGGTGGCGCGCAGATCTTCTCAGCCCGGATAAGCCCGATTTCTTTTTCCTGACCTTATTTATTCCGTTTCCTCGCATATGATGTCAGAAAGCACGTTGCGCCGGTCTTTGGAGGAGGCGATTCGACATCAACTCGATAGTACGATCGGCGAGACGAATTTCACGGGGGCGGGCGAGTTATACCGGGGTAAAGTCCGCGACGTTTACCGGGCTTCCACTGCTTCCGGCGATGCGCTCTGCCTGGTCACGACCGACCGCATTTCGGCGTTCGATCACATTCTTCGTCAGCAGATTCCCTTCAAGGGGCAGTTGCTGAATCGAACGGCGTCTTTTTTCTTCGAACGAACAAAAGATATTGCGCCCAATCACCTTGTGGCGGTTCCGGACCCGAATGTCACGATGGCGGTGTCTT
>LXNJ01001414.1_pt1 | contig 14361 bp, 12 predicted proteins | sample 809081 | NCBI WGS metagenome assembly LXNJ01 (sample SAMN04870510, study PRJNA318959) | sponge metagenome | biome: sponge; feature: marine sponge reef; material: water | host: Petrosia ficiformis | place: Greece: Milos, Mediterranean Sea | collected 2013-05-29 | depth 5-7 m
TGCGCGGCCCCTGCTTGCCGCCGGGCGGCCCGCCGTCGGGCAGCGGGCGCCGTCGTGCGGTGGCCGCCGGGCAGGCACGGGATTCCCGTCCACCTCCGCGAACTCTGTCCACCTCCGCGAGCTTGCGGCCGGATATCGCGGTCGTATACTTCTGCGCGATGAAGAAGCTCTTCCTCTTCGTTTTGGTTGCGGTACTCGTGGCCTGGGTGGCCAAGAAGGTCCGCGAGGTCTGACTTTCTGATTCTCGAGGCCCGCAGCAGCCGGGTCTGAGCACTTTCACCGGCGCCACGGGCGCCACTCCGTCCTGCTTCCCCCGCAGCCGAGTTGACGGTCGCGCCCGCGCGGCGCGCCCACGAAGTGCCCAGGAGGGGAGGCAGCGATGTACGTTGCGTGCTGGTCGGTCAAGGGAGGTTCGGGAACATCGGTCGTTGCGGCCCTGGCGGCGCGCCGGTGGGCTGCGAACGCTGATGCCGGTGCCCTGCTCGTCGATCTTTGCGGGGATGGCGCTGGCTTGCTGGGGGTGCCGGAGCCGGCGACGCCGGGTGTCGCCGACTGGTTGAGCGTCGGCGACGAGGTGCAGATCGACGCGCTGCGCCGCCTGGAACGGGAGGTGGCTGCAGGACTCTTCCTGCTTCATCGGGGGACAGGACCGCTCCAGCGGACCGATCGGGCCGACGTGATGGCGGGGGAATTGGCTGCCGAGCACCGCGTGGCGGTGGTGGACGGCGGCTGTCTGTGGCGGGCCGGTGGCGAGGAGGCCGGAGGGACCGCAGCGGGTGCGCCGGCCGACGACATCGATGTGCGGCGACGGATCGTGGCGGGCGCCGATCGGTCCTGGCTGGTGACCCGGGCCTGCTTCCTGTCGTTGCGCCGGGCGGCCCGGGCGCCGCTGCAGCCGAGCGGCGTGGTGCTGCTCGTCGAGCCCGGCCGACCCCTCACGGCCGGAGACGTGGAGGATGTGGTGGGCGCCCCGGTGGTTCTCCGCCTCGACGTCGACCCTTCGGTGGCGCGGGCCGTGGATGCCGGGCTGCTCACCAGCCGGGTTCCCGCGGCGCTCGACCGGGCCCTGGCACAGGCCGCTCCGGCGTGAGCGCCGCGCTACCCAATGCCGCGCCAGCCGATGTCGCCGCGCCACCGCGTCACGACCGGGACCCCGGCGGCGGTCCCGAGCCGCTCGCGGCCGTCGAGCAGGACCTGCACGAGCTCGTCGTGGAGGCTTGCCTCGCCGGCGAGCCCGCCGGGCGCGAGCAGATCGCCGAGTGGGTGCGCCAGCGGGCACCGCTGCTCAGTCCGGCACTCCAGGAACGGCTGGCGGAGCGTGTGGCCGCCCGCCTCGCCGGCCTGGGACCCCTCGAGACTCTCGTCACAGACGATGCGGTGAACGAGATCATGGTCAACGGCGCCGACGCAGTCTGGGTGGAGAAGGACGGGATGCTACGGCAGACCGCCGTGGTGCTCGGCGAGTCCACCCTCCACCAGCTCATCGAGAGGGTCGTGGGACCTCTCGGTCTGCGGGCCGACCGGACATCGCCGCTGGTGGATGCGCGGCTTCCCGACGGATCGCGGGTGAACGTCGTCATGCCTCCGGTGGCCGTCGACGGGCCGTACCTCGTCATCCGGCGGTTCCGCGCCTGCGACCTGCGTGTCGCGGACTTCGCCCCGCCACCGGTGGCGGCACTGCTGCGCTGGATGGTGGTGTCCCGGGCGAACATCGTCGTCAGCGGCGGGACGGGAGCCGGCAAGACCACGTTCCTCAACACCGTCGCGGGGCACATTCCGGCCGACCAGCGGATCGTCACCGTCGAGGACGCCGCCGAGTTGAACCTCAAGGCCGGCCACGTCGTTCGCCTGGAGTCGCGGCCATCCAGCGTGGAGGGGCTTGCTGCGGTCACGGTCCGTGACCTGGTGCGCAACGCCCTGCGCATGCGGCCCGACCGGATCCTCGTCGGCGAGGTCCGGGGAGCGGAGGCGTTCGACATGTTGCAGGCCATGAACACCGGACACGACGGGTGCCTGTCCACGTGCCACGCCAACAGCCCGCCCGACGCGCTCGACCGGCTCGAGACGATGGTTCTCATGGCGGGCGCCGGGCTGCCGCTGCAGGCCGTTCGCGATCAGATCAGCGCCGCGCTGGACTTCGTCGTGCACCTGGCGCGGGGTCCGGCGGGGGCGCGTCGCGTCGTGGGGGTTGCCGAGGTGCGACGCGGCCCGGAGCGGCTTGCCGCGCTGGCGGATGCGTCCGGCTTGCGAGCACTGCCCACCAAGCCGCCGCGGGGCCACGGCGCGCCGTCGGTGGACCCGGCGTGGCTGGATCTCTGAGCGACATCCGACCCGCCCGAACCCAAGAGCCGGAACCAGGAGGACGACGACGTGAGCGATGCCTTCGGCTACACGGTGGCGATCGTGCTGGCGGCGATGGCGTTGCGCCGCATCCCCGTCGAGCTTTGCCGCTGGCGGGCGCGGCGCCGGAGCCGGCTGCTTCCTCAACGGACCGCGGGCCGGGAGCCTCGTGCGAAGGCGCCGCGAGCCGCGAGCGGAGGGCGGGCCGCCGCCGGACGCTTCCGCCGGCTGCTGCGACGCGCCCTCGACGACGCGGTGGTGCCGTGCAGCGAGCCGCAGGCGGTCGCCGTGTGGGTTGCGGCCGTTGTCGTGGGGACCGGGAGCGGGCTGTTGCTGGCGTCGGGGGTCGGCGCCGTGGCGGGTGCCGGAGCCGGCTTGCTGGCGCCTCCCGCCGTCCTGTGGGCGGCGCGGCGGCGCCGGGAGCGACTCGTCGTCGAAGCGCTGCCCGGCTTCCTGGAGCGTGTGGCCCGTTCGCTGCGCGCCGGCGTCTCGACCGTGACGGCCATAGCGGAGGCGCTGCCGTCGGATGGCCCGCTGGCCACGGATCTCCGCGGCGTCATGGCGGACGTGAGGGTGGGTGGGTCGCTGCCGGCGGCGTTGGACCGCTGGCGGGAGCGGCACCCGCTTGCGGAGGTGAATCTGGCGGCGGCGGCGCTGTCCATCGGGACCACCGCCGGCGGCCGGCGGGCACCCGCTGTCGACGGCGTGGCGGCGACGCTGCGCGAGAACCGCACCGCCCAACGCGAGGTTGCCTCGCTGGCGCAGCAGGGACGCTTGTCGGGACTGCTCATCGCCCTGCTACCGCTCTGCTTCCTCGCATTGTCGGCCATGATCGACGGGGGCTCTCTGGGCTTGCTGTACGGCAGCCCCGTCGGGGTGTTCTGCCTCGTGGTGGGGCTTGCCCTGAACGCCGTGGCCTTCGTGTGGATGCACCGCATCACGCGGCTGCGATGACGGCGCTGCTGCTGGCCTGGTGGGCGGCCGTTCTGTGGGGTGCGCTGCTGTGGCGCCCGTCGCCGGCGGCGCGCCGGGAGCGTCTCGCCACTTTGCGGCCGCCGCGTCGGCGCCCCCCTCGCCGGCGCCTGCAGCCCGCCGCGTCGCTGGGGCGAGCGCTGCGCTCGGCTCTGGGGCGCCCGGCGGACGCGGCGGCGGACCGGTGCGCCGGGCTGGTGGCGCTGGTTCTCCTCGCCGGCATCGCAGTCGACGTCACGCTGGGGCTCGCCGCCGCCGCGGCGTGCTGGCTGGTGCTGCGCCGGCGCGTCACGCGGGAGCGCCGCGCGCGGGGCGCCGACATGCTGGCCGAACTGCCCGAAGCCCTGGACCTGTTGTCACTCGCCGCGAGTGCGGGCCTGAGTGTGCGATTGGCCGTCGATGCGGTGGCGCCGCGCCTCGCCGGACCCGTGGGCGGCGCGCTGCGCCGGGCCGCCGAGCAGATGCGGTTGGGGGTGGAGGTGGCGGAGGCTCTCGAGGCACTGGCGGCTGCTCCCGGGGCCGACCCGCTGCGGCTGCTGGTGCGCCCGCTGACCGATGCCCTGCGCTACGGCTCTCCGCTGGGGCCCGCATTGGAACGCGCCTCCGCCGTCGCCCGGACCGAGCGGCGCCGGGCGGCGGAGGCGGCGGCACGGCGGGTCCCGCTGCGTCTGCTGTTCCCGCTCACGTTCTGCGTCCTGCCGGCGTTCGTCCTGCTCACGATCGTGCCCACGGTGGCGCAGTCGCTGGACCTTCTTCAGTTCTGAGGAACTCACCAGGCGCTCGGCGACCCGCTGAGCAATGCCCTGGAGATCATTCCGGCGAAGGCCGGAATCCATCGCCCGCCCGGCCCCGCCACCCGCGGCAACCAAGACCCCGAACAACCCCCAACGGACAGACCAGGAGAACGGACATGGCGCAAGTTGCAGGAATCCTTCAGCGGACCGACCGGACCACCCGAGCCGGCCGGACTCGCCGGACCGGCCCGCGGCGGCTGGTGCGGCGCGCCGCCGAGTCGGGCCAGGCCACCGCCGAGTACGCCCTCGTGCTGCTCGGCGTGGCCCTGATCGCCGTCCTTGTCCTCGACTGGGCACGGAACACGAACATGATCAGCCGGCTCCTCAACGCGGTGTTCCGCTCGATCAGCAAGCTCATCACGTGAGGCGTGCCGGCGGCGGGGGAGGTCGCCGGCGCGGACCGGGGGGTCAGGCGGTCGTCGAGTTGGCGCTGCTGTTGCCGCTGCTCATGCTGATGGCGCTGTTCCTCGCGCAGATGGCGCTCACGGCGCGCGATCAGATCATGGTGGTCCACAGTGCCCGTGAGGCGGCGCGCGCCGTGGCGGTGAGCAATGACGCGGCGCGGGCGCGTCCTGCGGCGCTGGCGGCGGCGCGCCTGGACCCCGCGCGCCTGCGGGTCCGCGTCGCGGAGTTCCCGGGGGCGGGCAACGTCTCGGTCCGGCTGGACTACCGCTCAGCCGTGCGCTTCGCCCCGCTGGCGGTCCTGCTGGACGATCTGACGCTGTCCGGCGAGGCGGTCATGCGAGCCGAGCGGTGAGGGGGAGCGTGACGAGTCGAGCCGACGATCCGTCCGGCCACCCAGCAGCGGTGCCGGTTGCCGAGCCGTTGCCTCCCACCACCGGCATCGGGCCGGGACGACCGTCGGCGTGCATCCCCGGCGTGGCGTCGCGCCGGCGGAACCACAGCGCGGGGGTGCCGTCCCGATACGGTGGAACGCTGAGAGACCTGCCCGCTCGTGTTGGGGACCCGTGCCGATGGCGCCTTCAGCGCATGACCGCGGCGACGCGGTGGAGATCCAGATCCCACCGCGGACCGAGTACCTGGCGATGGTGCGTGGTTTCGTGTCGGAGGTGGTCGCCGGGGAGGCGGGAGTGGATGCGCAGCGACTCGAGGACCTGCGGGTCGCCGTGTCCGAGGCCGTCACCAACGCCATCGCCGCCCATGCCGGACGCGGGATCGCCGATCCGGTCAGGATTCGCTGCGTTCCGAGCCCGGGCCGGGTGGAGATCCAGGTCCACGACCGGGGCGGCGGGTTCGATCCGTCCCGAGTCCCCGAGCCTCCAGAGCCGGCCGATCCCCGCCGGTTGTACACCGAGAAGGGCATGGGTCTGTGGCTGATGCGGATCATGTCGGACGATCACGCCATTTCCACGTCGCGCCGGGGGACCGAGGTGCGCCTCGTGGTCCACACGTCGTCCTCGTAGCCGGCGGCTTGCGTTGCGGCAGTCCCGGGATTGCCGAGCCTGCGTGCGGTTGATCCGGGTACCCATCGGACACCGCGGCGTCACGGACGCGTGGTCGCGTCGGTCACCCCTGCTGGGTTGTGCAGGCAACGGAGCCGATAACGTTCCTGCGTCGTCGGGAGAGTCTGTCGGGATCGCTCATGTCGAATGACCGGAACAACGCAGGCGACGGGGACGCCGAACCAGCGGCTCCGACCCCCGAAGTCCGCGCGCAGGACGAGACCGAACCCTCCGGGGGAGCGCCTCCCGACAGCGGCCTGACCTTCATCGGTCGCGACAGCGCCTTGGCCCGCACGGTTGGCCGCCCGCTGTTGCACTTCCTGCATATCGAGACCTCAACGGGGATCCTCCTGCTGCTCGCCACGGTGGCCGCACTCATCTGGGTGAACTCACCGGTCGGCGACAGCTACACCGAGTTCTGGCACATCCCCATCGAGATCTCGGTGAGCGACTTCGTGGTCTTCGACGAGGATCTGCACGGCTTCGTGAACGACGCGCTGATGGCGTTGTTCTTCTTCGTGGTGGGTCTGGAGATCAAGCGCGAGCTGGTCACCGGCCGGCTGCGGCGGTTCCGCGACGCGCTGCTGCCGGCGGTCGCTGCGCTGGGCGGCATGGTGGTGCCGGCCCTCATCTACGTGGGATTCAATCTGGGCGGCGACAACCTCAACGGCTGGGGCGTGCCGATGGCCACCGACATCGCCTTCGCGGTCGGCGTGGTGTCGCTCGTCGGCAAGTGGGTGCCGGGCTGGCTCCGGCTGTTCCTGCTGACGCTGGCGATCGTGGACGACATCGGTGCGATCCTCGTGATCGCGGTCTTCTACAGCTCCGACATATCGCTGGGATGGCTCGGGCTGGCGGCGCTCCTGTGCGTTCTGATCGCCATCCTGACGCGGATCCGTGTGTGGCAGTGGCCCCTGTACATGCTCATCGGCATCTTCGTGTGGTGGGCCACCTTGAACTCCGGCGTCCACGCCACGATCGCCGGCGTCGCCGTTGGCCTGCTGACACCGGCCAAGCCGCTGCAGCGGGACTCCGACGCCCGTTCGATGGCCCGCTGGTTGCAGGAGAAGTCGACCATCTCGGTCACCGACATCCGCCGGGCCAACTTCGGCATCGCCGAGTCACGCTCGGTGGCCGAGCGCCTCGAGGTGGCGCTGCACCCGTACGTCAGCTACCTCATCGTGCCGGTCTTCGCCCTGGCGAACGCCGGCGTGGCGCTCAGCGGTGACTCACTGCGCGGCGCGGCGTCCTCGTCGGTCACCATCGGCGTGGCACTGGGGCTGCTGGTGGGCAAGACCGTCGGCGTGGCCGGGTTCACCCTGCTCGCCACGAGACTCGGTCTCAGTTCGCTGCCGGCGGGCGTCACCAGACTGCACGTCGTGGGCGTGTCGATCGTGGCGGGCGTCGGCTTCACCGTGGCACTGTTCGTGACGGCGCTGGCGTTCGACGAGGGCGTAGCGGGCGACGAGGCCAAGATCGGTGTCCTGGCCGCGTCCCTGGTGGCCGCAGTGCTCGGCCTGGTCGTGCTGCGGACGGCCGGTCGCCGCCTCGTCAGCGCGTTCGCGGCGCCCGGCAGCGCCTAGCCCGTATCTTGCAGCCTATGGCCACTGCCTCGCCCAAGCGGATCGTCATCGTCGAGTCACCCACCAAGGCCACGACGATCGCCCGCTTCCTCGACGACTCCTACACCGTGGAATCCTCCCGGGGCCATGTGCGCGATCTGCCCACCAAGGCCTCGGAGATCCCCAAGACCTTCCGCTCGGAGCCGTGGGCGCGCCTCGGCATCGACGTGGCCAACGACTTCAAGCCCCTCTACGTGCTGAACAGCGGCAAGCGGGACACGGTGCGCTCGCTCAAGAAGCTCGTGGCCGCGGCGGACGAGCTGTACCTGGCAACCGACGAGGATCGCGAGGGGGAGGCCATCGCCTGGCACCTGCTGGAGGTGCTCTCGCCCCCGCAACGGGTCACGGTGCGGCGGCTGGTGTTCCACGAGATCACGCCCGACGCCATCCGCGCCGCGCTGGCGAACCCGAGGGAGATCGATCGCCGGCTGGTGGACGCGCAGGAGGCCCGCCGGCTGCTCGACCGCCTCTACGGCTACGAGGTCTCGCCGGTGCTCTGGAAGAAGGTTGCCCCCCGCCTGTCCGCCGGGCGGGTGCAGAGTGTGGCGACGCGCATCGTCGTGGAGCGCGAGCGCCAGCGCATGGCGTTCGTGGCGGCCGGCTACTGGTCGCTGGATGTCAGCGCCGCCACACGCGCCGAGGAACAGTTCGGGATGGCCGTCGTCGCCCTCGACGGCGCCCGCCTCGCCAGCGGCCGGGACTTCGGTGCGGACGGTCAGCCGCGCGACGGCGTCGTCGTCCTCGACGCGGACACGGCACGACGGCTCGCCGCGGAGTTGGACGGCGAGACCGCCGCGGTGACCTCCGTGGCGGCCAAGCCCTACCGCCGGCGTCCCGCGCCGCCCTTCATCACCTCCACGCTGCAGCAGGAGGCGGCCCGGCGCCTGCGTCTCTCGGCGTCCGCGGTCATGCGCGTGGCGCAGTCGCTCTACGAGCAGGGCTTCATCACCTACATGCGGACCGACTCGGTGACCCTGGCCGACGTGGCACAGAAGGCGGCCCGCGCCGAGGTCGCCGACCGCTACGGCAAGGACTTCGTGCCCCCCAAGGCGCGGCACTACCGCAGCAAGGTGCGCAACGCCCAGGAGGCGCACGAGGCCATCCGGCCCGCGGGTGAGACGTTCGCCTCCCCGAAGTCGCTGCGTGGGCGCCTGTCGCCAGTGGAGGCCGATCTCTACGAGTTGATCTGGCGACGCACGCTCGCCTCGCAGATGACCGATGTCACCGGTGAGACCGTCACCATCGAGGCGACGGCGCGGACTGCGAGTTCGGGGCAGGTGACCCTCGCCGCCTCGGGCACGGTGATCGCGCACGAGGGGTTCCGTCGCGCCTGGGACCCCCTGCCCGGCGCCGGGGGCAGCGGGGCGAACGGCGCCGAGGGCGACGAGGCGCAGCGGCGCCTGCCGCAGGTTGCCGTGGGCCAGGTGCTGGACCTGTCGGCGCCGGAGACCTCGAGTCACGAGACCCAGGCACCGGCACGGTTCACCGAGGCGACGCTGGTTCGCCGACTCGAGGAATTGGGCGTGGGCCGGCCCTCCACCTACGCCACGATCATGACGACGATCACCGACCGCGGCTACGTCCGCAAGAAGGGGACGGCCCTCGTCCCCACGTTCACGGCCTTCAGCGTGGTGACGCTGCTCGAGGGCCACTTCGCCGACTTCGTGGATTATGCCTTCACCGCCCGGATGGAGGACGATCTCGACGACATCGCCCGCGGCCGGCAGGAATACCTCCCCTGGTTGTCCCTGTTCTACTTCGGCGACGGCGGCCGTCCCGGCCTCAAGGCCCGTGTCGAGGACAATCTCGACGAGATCGACGTTCGCGCGGTCAACGCCGTCACCATCGGCGCCCATCCCGACGGCCGGCCCATCGAGGTGCGCCTCGGGCGTTTCGGCCCCTACATCACGTGCGGCGACCAGCGGGCCCAGTTGCCCGAGGACACCTCACCCGACGAGGTGACCGTGGACTTCGCCCTGGAGTTGCTGGCCCGGCCCGCCACGGGGCGCACGCTCGGAGACGATCCCGACTCGGGCCTGCCGGTCGTCGCCCGCGAGGGCCGCTACGGGCCCTACGTCCAGCTCGGTCCGCCGGCGAGCGATCCCGACGCCAAGGCGGCCAAGTCCGCCTCGCTGTTCAGTTCCATGAGTCTCGAGGATGTCACGCTCTCCGATGCGCTGCGGCTGCTCAGCCTGCCCCGGACCGTCGGCACCGATCCGGCCGACGGCACCGAGATCACGACCCAGGCCGGGCGGTTCGGGCCCTACCTCAAGAAGGGGTCCGAGACCCGCTCCCTGGAGACCGAGGAGCAGATCTTCACGATCAGCCTCGAGGAGTGCCTGGCCCTGCTGGCCCAGCCGCGCCGCCGGCGCGGTCAGGAGCCCAAGGCGCCGCTGCGGGAGTTGGGCGCGGACCCGATCACCGGTCGCCCGCTCGTCGTCCGGGACGGTCGCTGGGGTCCGTATGTCACAGACGGAGAGGTCAACGCCTCGCTGCGCGCCGCGGACTCGCCCGAGACCCTCACGCCGCAGCGGGCCTCGGATCTGCTGGCGGCCCGCCGCGACGCCCCCGCCTCTGGGGCCCGGAAGGGAAGTTCCCGGCGCCGGAAGGGGTCGCCCACCCGTGACGGCTGAGGGGACGCCCGTCGAGCGTCGCCATACTTGGACCGGATTCCGGCAGCGGGTCTTCGGTACGCCGCAGTTCTTCCGGCTCTGGTCGGCGCAGGTTGTGACGTCCACGGGCGACTGGCTGGGATTCCTGGCCATCTCGGTGGTTGCGGCACGCCTCGGGTCCGGGACGCCGGAGGCGGCGATCGGCGTGGTGCTGGCCGCCCGGCTGGTGCCGGGCATCTTCTTCTCGCAGTTGGCCGGCGTGCTCGCCGACCGCTGGGACCGTCGCCGGCTGATGGTGGTCTGCGATCTGGCGCGGGCTGGAGTCCTGCTGGTCGTGCCCCTGGTCAACAGCGTCTGGCAGCTCGTGCTGGTCTCGCTGGCCCTGGAGGCGTTCACGCTCCTGTGGATCCCGGCCAAGGAGGCCTCCGTGCCGAACCTGCTGCCGTCGGGGCACCTGACGGCAGCCAACTCGTTGTCCATGTTCGCCACCTATGCCACATTCCCCGTGGCCTCGCTGATCTTCGCCCGGGTGGCGAGCCGGCTGGAGGACGCATCCCCGGACGGCTGGTTGGGCCTGCTCTACCTGGACAATCAGGGGCCCATCTTCTATCTCGACGCCTTGACGTTCGTGGTCTCGGCCGTGCTGGTGTTCTCTCTGCCGCTGCGGCACCGGCGCGATCCGAGCAGTCCGGCGCGCGCCTCGGTCCGGTGGGAGGGGATCTTCCGCGAGTACCGGGAGGGGTGGCGCTACATGGTCGTGAATCCCACGGTGCGCTCGGTCAACATCGGCCTGGCGACGGCCCTCATCGGCGGCGGAATGCTCATCCCTCTGGCACTCGTCTACGCCATCGAGGTGCTCCGGGTGGGCGAGCAGGGGTTCGCCGACATCGTGACCGGCCTGAGCGCTGGCGTCGGCGTCGGCGTGCTCGTGCTGTCGCTGCTGCAGCGCCGTGTCCACAAGCACCGCATGTTCGCCCGGTCGGTCACGGGCGCGGGCGTGTGCCTGCTGGTGGCCTCCTCGTTGGGCTCGCTGCCGTGGGTGGTGCTGGTGGCCGGCGCGGTGGGGGTCTGCGCCGGCGGGATGTACGTGCTGGGCTTCACCCTGCTGCACGAGCACACCGCCGACGAGGTCCGGGGGCGGGTCTTCGCGGGGCTCTACTCCATCGTCCGGTTGTGTGTCGTGTTGGCGCTGGTGGTGGGGCCGCTGCTGGCGGCGGCCTTCGACCGCATCTCCGAGGTGCTGTGGGACCGTTCCCTGGACATCGGCTTGGTGGTGGAACTGCCGGGTGTGCGCCTCACGCTCTGGCTGGCGGGGCTGACCGTCATCGTTGCGGGGCTGCTCGCCCGCCGCACGCAGCGGGCACAGGCGGCCACCGACGCCAACGGCACATCCGACTCCGCCGGCTCCAACGGTGCGGAGTCTCTGGAAGACTGCTGACCATGGCGGATGTTCCGGGGGTACGACCACTCCGTCATTCCGGCGAAGGCCGGAACCCGCGACCGAGCGATCCGCCACCGGCTGACAATGGTCCGGCCAACATTGTGCAATCCGTGGCCCGCCCAGGCGCCGGGGAGTCGGCGTGACCGAAGCTCCGGACGCGGCGACCCGGGGCCGCTTCGTGGTCTTCGAGGGCGGCGAGGCGGTGGGCAAGTCCACCCAGGCCGGCTGGCTGGCCATCAGCCGTGATGCCGAGCTGACCTTTGAGCCGGGGGCCACCCGTGTCGGCCGCGAGTTGCGGCGTCTGCTGCTCGAGGAGTATGCCGGGCGACTCGACGTGCTGACCGAAGCGCTGCTGATGGCCGCCGACCGGGCACAGCACGTTGCCGAGACCATCAGGCCGGCCCTGGAAGCCGGCCGCGACCTCGTCTGCGATCGCTACATCGGTTCCTCGCTGGCCTACCAGGGCTACGGGCGCGGCTTGAGCGTCGACACGGTCCGGAAGATGTCCGAAGCCGCCACCGGCGGGCTGTGGCCCGATCTGATCATCCTGCTCGACATGGATCCCCTGCGTGCCCGGGCACGCGGCGACGCCGGTACGGACGCCTTCGAAGCGCTGGGCATGGACTTCCACCGTCGGGTGCGGGACGGGTACCTGGAACTCGCCGCGGCCGATCCCGGACGCTGGACCGTGATCGATGCCGATCGTCCCGCTTCGGTCGTGCGCGAGGACATCGCCGCGCTCGCGGCCGACCGGTTGGGCTGGATGTGACGGACCAGGGTCAGGGTCCGGGCCCGCTCGGCCCGCGCGGCGGGCCCGATTCAGCTGCCGACCGAGACCCCGGAGCCTCGCCGGCACACGCCGCCCGCCCGGAGTGGCCGCCGCTCGTGGGCGGGGAGGAACCGCTGCGACAACTCGAGGCGGCGCTGGCAGCGCCGCTCCATGCCTACCTGTTCACCGGGACGCCGGGCGGCGACAAGCGAGCGGTCGCACGGACCTTCGCCGCCGAGTTGCTGGCGGCGGCCGCGGCGGAGGAGACCCCGGAGGCGGCCGAGCGGCATCGCCGGAGGGCGCTGGCGGGCGTCCATCCCGATGCCGTGCTGGTCGAGCCGGAAGGCCGCGCCCTGCTGGCGGCGGATGCCACGTCCATCATCACCGAGGCGGCGCGCCGGCCGCTGGAGGCTGCCCGCAAGGTGATCGTCTGCGACCGGTTCGGTACCGCCACGCCGGAGGTGGCGGCGAGCCTGCTGAAGACGATCGAGGAACCGCCCCCGGCCACCATCATCGTGCTGCTCGCCGACGACGTCCCGCCGAGCCATGGCACCGTGGCGTCGCGCTGCGTGACCGTCCGGTTCCCGGCGCCGTCGGCGGAGGAGATGCGCGACTGGCTCGTCGCCTCGGGTGTGCCGGCCGGTCCGGCGCGGCAGGCGGCTCGCGCGGTCGCCGGAGACCCGGAGCGAGCCCGCGATCTGATCGCCGGAGGGAACCTGGCCGAGCGGCTGGAGGCGTGGTGGTCGGTTCCCGAGCGGCTCGACGGTACGGGCGCGCGCGCCGCGGCCGCCGTGGCCGAGTTGCGCGCGCTCATCGACTCGGTGGCGGCGGAGTCCCAGCCCAAGGCCGCCGATCCAGCCGATCCTGCCGATCGAGCCGAGGGGCAGAGGCGTGATCGTCGCCGGCGCCGGGCGCGCGACGCCGAGCTGCGGTTCGGCTTCGCCGTGCTGGCCGAGCGCTACCGCCGGGATCTGACCGGTGCCGCCGGCGGTGCCGGCTCGTCACCGGCGGTGGCCGCGCAGGCTGCTGAGGCGATCGACCGGTTGCGGAGCGCCACCGCGGCGCTGGTGCGCAACCCGGACGAGAAGTTGCTGCTGCAGAACCTGCTGCTGCACCTGCCGAGGCGGGAGACCTAGCCCGCGGCGAGACCCGCCGGCCGGCGACAACCTCAGTCTGTGGTGCGCCGCCGTAGCACCTCGAAGAGAGCGACCGCGGTGGCGGCGCTCACGTTGAGTGCGTCCAGCCGCCCGCTGACCGGGATGCGGGCGGTCACGTCGCAGCGCTTGCGCACCAGGCGGGAGAGGCCGCGACCCTCGGCGCCCAGCACCAGCGCAAGCGGCGCATCGGCAATGGGCAGGTCCCAGATCGTCTGATCGGCCGTCACGTCCAGGCCCACCGACCAGACGCCCAGCTCGGCGAGGGTCCCGAGTGCCGTCGGGATCCCGCTGACCGGCGCGAAGTGCAGATGCTCGATGGCGCCGGCGGCTCGCTTCGTCACCGTTGGGGTGATCCGTGCCGCCCGGTGGCGGGGCAGCACGATGCCGGTGACGCCGGCGCACTCCGCGGTGCGCAGGATCGCTCCGAGGTTGCCCGGATCGGTGACGCCGTCGACGACCAGCAGCAGCACCTGCTGGCTCTCGCCCGATCCTGTCGCGGGAGGCGGCGCTGCAGCGGCAAGTGCCGGTGGCGCGGACGCCTCGGCGTCCGGATCGCGGTCACCCTCCGGCGGCTCCCCGTCACTGTCCCCAGGACTCGTTGCGGGCGCCTCTGCCGCCGCCTCGCCGTGTTGGTCGTCCGTGGCGTCGTCCTCGAGCAGGGAACTCGGGGACGGTGGCTCGGCGCCGGACGATCGGTACAGGTTGTCCGCCCGAGCCGGGCTCCCGTCTGCCGGCACGCCCGCGATCAGCTCCTCCAGGGCGTATTCCCGCAGCGGGGCGGCGAATGCCACCACACCCTGCGGGGCATCCGTGGCGGCCATCTCATCGAACCGCCCGCGCTGCAACTCGCGGATGTCCACCCCTGCCTCGTCGGCCAGATCGATGATGTCGTCCAGAATCGGTGCGGGGTCCTGCTCAGCGGCGATGACGACCTGTCGAACGGTCCGTGTCCCGGCCAGGAGCAGTTCCTTGACGGCGTGCCGCCCCTCGACGCGATCGCCGCCCAGGCCGCGGGTCTCGCCGGACTCGCGGTCCCGTGAGCGGACTGGCGTGGTGCCGCGCTCGCCGCGCCCGCCGCCGGGTCCGCTTCGACCGCCGCGCCCGCCGTAGCCGCCTCGGTCTCCGCTTCGACCGCCGCCGGGTCCGCCTCGGTCTCCGCCGCCGCGCCCGCCGTAGCCGCCTCGGTCTCCG
>LXNJ01001415.1_pt1 | contig 14348 bp, 10 predicted proteins | sample 809081 | NCBI WGS metagenome assembly LXNJ01 (sample SAMN04870510, study PRJNA318959) | sponge metagenome | biome: sponge; feature: marine sponge reef; material: water | host: Petrosia ficiformis | place: Greece: Milos, Mediterranean Sea | collected 2013-05-29 | depth 5-7 m
GGGGGGGGGGGGGGGGGGGGGGGGGGGGGGGGGGGGGGGCGGAAGCGTCTCTTGATCTGGGGAAGAGATTCGACGTGGCCCTCGCTTGCGACAGGATGCGATGGTCTTCATAGAGCCAGAGTTTCGTGAAGGGCCGGTACAGGACCTCGCGGATGCGGTCCTCGTCGAACTCGATCTCTTCGCCGTTCTTGAGGGACTGTTTGAGGGTGTGGGTCCACTTGATGACCGGCAGGCTTGTCTTGGTGTTATGGGTGACCTGATCGATCATCGCCTGCCGCAACATCTTGGGGACGCTCTGCACCTGGGCGAGGGCGCTGTCGTACGCGTCGATGAGGTCGCTGATCCTGGAGACCAGTTCGTCATAGCTGAAGGAATACACGTACTTGTCAAGGTTGGTTTTCGCGCCCAATGCGTGGTCGGCCAGGGCGGTTTGGACAGTCGGGTCCGAGTCGCATACGGGCATGAGGTCTTCGAAGCTGCCGTCGGTGAGGTTGACCCAGTCGTGGGCGTCATTGACCGGCACCGTCTCGAGCTGGTCGCTCGTGACGTCTCCGAGTTGGGCGAGCCATGCGAACTTCTCGTCGCGTGATGAGTATTCCGGGACGGTTGCGTAGTGGAGTTTGGCGGGCTGGGAGAGGTCTTTGTCGGGGTTGCGGACCGCTACGGTGATCTGGACTCCGTTGCGCGATCCTTGGCCGAACACATTGTCGGCTTCGCGCTGCCTATCGTCGCCGGATTTCATGGCGTCGCCGAGGAGGTTGACGACGTAGATGTCACTGAACTCTTCTCTCAGAGCGGCGCGCATGCCGATCAGTGACGGGGCGTTGGACAGCGAGTTGGGATGCACCATGGCGATCACGCCGCGGCGGGGCCGGTCGCTCGGGGGGATGTCGAGACGGTCGCTTGCCCATCGGAACGACTCGACGTAGAGATTGCCCAAGGCGGGCCCGGCCCCTCGTCCGGTCACTGTGCGGTGGTGCTTGCCGTAGGTGTCGCGCGCCCTTCGCTCGATGCGGGGGTAGCCGATGTTGGGGTTGTCGTCGCCTGAAGATTTCTGTCCTGCGGACCAGGGCGGGTTGGCTGCGATGACTGTGATCGGCACGCCGCCCTGGCGGCTTTGGCGGGCGGTGTTGTCGGCCATTCCCGGCAGTTGTCCTCCGCCAGCGGTTGCGAGGAATGTGTCTCCGAAGGTGATCCCGGGGAAGGGTTCGAAGCCGCCAGGCGGGAATCCGCCGCGTTCGGCCATGCCGGCTTCGATCTTGATCGCTGCGATGTAGTAGGCCAGCAGGACGAGTTCGTTGGCGTACAGTTCCGAGTAGTACTTGCGGCGGAGATCCCCGCGTCGGATGATGTGGTCGCCGTTGGCGTCTTGGGCGGTGAGCAACCGGTAGATGAACGTTCCGGTGCCTGTGAAAGGGTCGAGGATGTTGACGTTCTCGGATGTGATCCCGACTCTGAACTCTTTGCGGCAGACGGCATCCGCGGATCGGATGATGAAGTCGACGATCTCGACTGGGGTGTAGACGACGCCGAGGCGTTTCACCGCGTCTTTCATCGCGGCTTGGAAGAACCCGTCGTAGACCTCGCGCAGCACGTCCACTTTGGCGGCCGCGGTGAGTGCTCCCTCGAACACGGTGCGCATGGTGCGGTAGGCGCGGGTGAGAGGGCGCAGTTCTTCTGCGAACAGTTCCATCGCTAGTTCCGCTCCTGTTCCGGTCGTGGAGGCAGCCGTGCCGGTGGCGGGAGCGAAGCTGGAGAGCAGGTTGTTGATGGCCACTGAGATGGGGTTGGCGTTAGCGAACTGAGAGTCGGCGAAGAGGCAGTCGAAGATCGGGATGGTCACGACGTGCTGGGCGACCATTTCCGCTGCCTGGTCCTCTGTCAGATGGTCGCCGACGGCGGAGCGGAGCGCATCCACGAACTCTTCGAATGCTTCGGTTGTGTCTGCGGCCGCGAGTTGGGCGTCCACCTTCTTGCGGACTTCGCGGCACACCCCGGCGGCCCGCGCTCCCCAGGAGGGCCACATCTTGCGGTCGCCGCATCGCTCGACCATCTTGGAGGCGACCCGTTCATCGAGCACGAACCTCAACTGTTCGACGTCTTCGTCGTCGAGGGGCTGGTCGGTTCCGCGAGTAATGAGTCTGACCGGCGCGGATTTGCTGGCTGCGTCGATGTGGTTGACCCACATGTCCATGCGCTCGTCGTGGGAGCGCAGCGCCCGCACGACGTCCCAGACGGTGCCGAAGTCGGAGCTGTTGAGCACCTCGGTGTCGGTGACGCCTTTCCCTTCGGGCACCACGACGGGGATCACGATGTAGCCGGTCTGTTTGCCGGGGTAGGTGCGCATGACGCGTCCCACGGCCTGCACGATGTCGATCTTGGATTTGCGGGGCTGCAGGAACACGACCGCGTCGAGCGCGGGGACGTCTACGCCTTCGGTGAGGACTCTGGCGTTGGAGATCACCCGGCACGTCCCCTGCTGCGGGTCGTCGCGCAGCCGGTCAAGCCGGGCGGCTCTGGTGATGGCCGGTGTTGAGCCGTCCACGTGCTCCACGGACATGTCCAGCAGCTCAGTCGTGTCTGCTCCTGTGGATGCTTCCGCCGCGACTGCCTGCCACAGGCCGGGTGACTCGCCGGAAGGGCCTGCGATCGCCTTGGAGAGGTTGACTGTGTTGGTGAACGCGATCGCCGTGTTGAGATGGCCGCGGCCGGCTCCGTTGGCGAGCAGGCCGGTGGGGCGGTCATCTGCGACACCGGTGGTGTTGGGGTCCGCTAGCGCGTCCCAGCAGCCGAGCAGCTTCACGGCGTCTTCTTTGCTGACGGTCTGGCGCTTACCGCCTTCCTTGTTGACGGCGGCGACGAGATCGCTCATCCCGGTCGTCAGCCGCGACTGCGAGGTAGCGACGACCAGCACCTCGTAGTCCGACAACAGCCCTGCGTCCACAGCATCCTTGAACGACATCTCATACAGAAGCGGCCCGTAGGCGTCCTCGTCGTCCATGGAGTAAACGTCGCTGTCCTTGGCCGCGGCCCGCACCTTGGCCGCCACGGTGTAGATGCGCTGCGTGGCGGTCATGAACAATCGGAACTGCGCCGGCACCGCGTCATCGTCATGTATCAGCCGAAACGCCGACACCTCGTCATCGGTCGGTCTGTCGACACCGGTGGTGCGGTGCGCTTCGTCGCATACCACCAGATCGAACGCGAAATCCTCCGCCAAGGCTTCTGCCAGCACCGGCAGCGACTGGTAGGTGCTGAACACGACGCGCATCTTCTTGCCGGCCGGTTGCGCGAGCGCCTGCGCGATCCCGTCCCGGTCCGTCGTGACCGGCATCGACAATTCGGCCAGGTCGCGGGCTGTGTCGCCGTCGCCTGAGCGGCGACCGGTGGTCTTGTCTGAGCACACGCCCACATAGATGTGGCCGGTGCTGCGGTTGCGGGCCCACTCCCGCATCGTCTGGCCCATCAACGCGATCGACGGCACCAGATACAACACCATCCCGCCGGCGCCGACGTTCTCCTCCGCGGCCCACATCGCCACCAGCGACTTTCCTGTCCCGCACGGCATGACCAGCCGGCCTCGGCTGCCCTGCTGGTAGCCCTTCGCCACCGCGTCGAGCGCGTCGCGCTGATCGGAGCGGGGCTGATGCCTCTTGCTTCTGTCGAATGTGAACTCGTCAGGCCGGTCCAGGAACTCCTGCCAGGGCGCGTCCCATGAATCCAGCACCGCCGGTCCGATCACCTCACAGCGCGGCGAGGACTTCTTGACCTTCGTCCAGCCGGCCTTCTCCAGATCTGAGGTCACCACCAGTATCCGGCTGGAGAAGTCTTCACTGCCGGAGGTGGCGAGGAACGAGTTGATCTCACTCGTGGGCACCTTGCGGTCTGCGGCGAAGTTCTTGCACTGGATCGCGCACAGCCCGTTTCCGTAGGCCGGGGTCTGCTTCGCCACGAGGTCGACGCCGATGTCGATGCCGTATCCCAACGCTTTGCGGTCGGGCCAGTCCGACCACAGCCAGACGCTCTCGAATCGCTCTGGACCGTACTCGTGGTGGGTCTCGAACGCGCGGCGCATCAACCTCTCGAACCGGCGTCCGGTGTCGGCAGGCCCGCCGGCTTCGCTGCGCAGCGTCTCGAGCGCCAGGTAGAAGTCGCTGTCGAAGAGCTTGCGTGCGGTCACCTGCATGTGGACTGCACGGGCGGGGGAGGCGGTCACGGTTGGGCTCCACAAGGGTCGGCGAGGCTCATGCCAAGCATCGTCGGCTCAACACGGCGGCAGACATTATGGCCCATCCGATTCGTCGACCCGGAGCGTCTGTCCATGGGTGCCGCAGTTGCAGCCAGCCCGGATGGCTCGTGCTGCCGTGTGAGCCACGCCACTAGCGCCCCCGACAGGACTCGAACCCGCAACCTGAGGGGTAGAAACCCTCCGCTCTATCCATTTGAGCTACGGGGGCGGCCCAAGGCTACCTCCGGGTCGGGACGGCACTCGGGGGCGCGTGTTCGACCGGGCTCCAGCGATCGGTAGGCTTGCGGGTCTCCGCTTCGGCGGTCATGGTGGCCGTAGCTCAGTCGGTTAGAGCGCCGGGTTGTGGTCCCGGAGGTCGGGGGTTCGACTCCCCTCGGTCACCCGTGCCCCTCCCGCCTGCCCTGCAGGCGGGAGGCGGGACTTTGAGTGTCGCGCTATCCTTGCTCGGCGCACGAGCGCCTCTAGCTCAATTTGGCAGAGCAACGGACTCTTAATCCGCAGGTTCTGGGTTCGAGTCCCAGGGGGCGTACACACTGGATGCCGGGTACTGCTGCAACTTCGGCTACACTGAGACGACCGAAGGGGGCACTCCGTCGCGGCGCGCGGGGTTCGGTCGGACTTGCGCATCGTGCGGGGGGTGATGCCGCGTGGACCGCTACGCAATCTTTGTTGATGCTGAGTACCTCTACACAGAGGGTGGGATGCTGTGCTGCAACAGCCCTGAGCGTCAGGAGATCCTTCTGTACGGGCTTGGCGCCAACGACTTCCTGGTCGGCCTGGCCACCGACGTCTGCGATCTCCAACCTCTGCGCACCTACTGGTACGACACCTCCAAGGACGGGGTACCGACCTCGGCCCAGCAGCTCGTCGCCACCCTTCCCAACATGAAGCTCCGGCTCCAGCGGGGCGACCCGGTGCAGCAGCAGACGCCGCTGAGCGCGGCGATCAAGCGCGACCTCACCACATTGGCCCGAGAGCGGGCCATCTGCGACGCGTTCCTGCTGGCGGCTGACGAGGACCTCCTCGAGACAGTGACGGAGGTCCAGGATCAGGGGCTGCGCGTCACGCTCATCAACATCGCATCGCGCGACGGGCGGGGGGATGCGACGGCCAGCCTGGTGAACGAGGCGGACGAAGTGATCCAGCTCACCAAGGACGACCTCTCGAGGTTCATCCGCCGCCGCCGGGCTCCCGACGATGCCGCCTCCGACACCTACGATCCCGTCGACTCGGTGGCCGCGGCCGCCGCCGAGTTCGCCGAGAGTTGGCTGTACCGGGCCAGCGATGACGAGTTCGACGCCCTGCTCGACCAGCGGCCCCGCATACCGGAGTCGCTCGACGGCGATCTGCTCTACGCTGTCGAGAACGTGATCGGCGGAAGCCTGCGGGGCCAGGATCGACTCAGGAGGGCAGTGCGCCAGGCCTTCTGGAACCGCATCGACCAGGAAGTCCAGGACTGGCCCCCCGAACCGGAGCGCTGAGCAGCAAGACTCCTCGATATGACTGTTGCCACCCGTCGGTCGGCGAAGCTGCCGGTGACCATCCTGACCGGCTTCCTGGGGTCGGGCAAGACGACGCTGCTCAACTACATCCTGCGCGAGAACCACGGCAAGCGCATCGCCGTCATCGAGAACGAGTTCGGCGAGATCAGCATCGACTCGGACCTAGTGGTCTCCTCCGACGAGGAGATCTACGAGATGAGCAACGGCTGCATTTGCTGCGTCGCGTCGGTACGCGGTGACCTGCTGGAGGTGATCCGGAAGCTGATGAGCCGCGGTGACCGCATCGACTACATCCTCATCGAGACCAGCGGTCTCGCCGACCCGATGCCCGTTGCGCAGGCCTTCTTCGTGGACGACGAGATCCTGGACCAGGTGGCCCTGGACGCCATCGTCACGTTGATCGACTCCAAGCACATCGAGCAGCACCTCGACGATGTCCGCTACGACGGCATCAACAGCCAGGCCGTCGACCAGATCATCAGCGCGGACCGGATCATCGTGAACAAGGTCGACCTGGTCGATGACGGCACGGTCGAGCGGATCGAGCAGCGCGTCAGGAAGCTGAACCAGCGATCCGAGATTGATCGGTCGAGCTACGCGCAGGTGAACCTGGACGCGATCCTGGGCATTCAGGCGTTCGAGATCTCGCAGCGGGCCGCAGCCGAGCCCTCGTTCCTGGAGGACCACTTTGTGCATAGCCACGATCCCGACGTGGAGACCCTCGCGGTGAGGATCGTCGGGGAACTCGACGGGGGCCTGGTGGAGGCCGCGGCCCGCGAGATCGCAGCCGACCATGGCGCCGACCTGTTGCGTTGGAAGGGAGTGCTCGCCATCGCGGGCAACGACCGGCGGGTCGCGCTGCAAGGCGTGCACCGGATCTTCGAGATGCACGATCTCGACCGGTGGGAGGGTCCGCACCGAGACAGCAGGGCGGTCTTCATCGGCAAGAACCTGGATCGAGATCGGCTGGCGGGCTACCTTCAGCGCTGTGTCGCGGGCTCTCAGCCCGCGGTCGACACGACCTGAGGCCGACCGGCTTGGTCCGTCGGCGAGCACCCGTGCGACTATCAGACCTCATCGGTAAGGAGCTTCCAGCATGATCATCGACACCCATCTGCATCCGACCAACGTTGTGGATGAGGCTTGGCGTCATACCGGCGAGCCGTTCACGGGTGAGCGGATGCTGGCCATGATGGATGGGCCGTATTGGATCAACGGCAAGCCGCGGCGTATCGATATGGGTTTCATCCAGCCCCCGCCGGGGAACACGGCGTGGCGTGACGGCTCACGCGGCGGCCGGGAGGGGATCCGTGACTACATGGCCTATGTGGCCGAGTTGACCCAGCGGTATCCGGATCGGTTCATTGGGAACTTCAACTACAACCCTCGTTTCGGGCCCGACAACGGGGCCGCCGAGTTGGAGTTCCATGTCCGCGAGTACGGGTTCAAGATGTTGAAGCTGCATGCCAACATGCACGCCTACCGCCCGGACCGGGCGTTGGACTGGTTGCGTCCGGTGATGCGCAAGTGCGACGAGTTGGGTGTGGTGGTTCTGATCCACACCGGTGATGGGCCCTATTCGATCCCGACGCAGTTCTATCCCATCATCCGGGAGTTCCCCGACGTGAAGTTCATCATCGGGCACTTCGGGGTCCAGACCGGCGGGGTGTACTGCTTCGAGGCGTTCTGGATGATCATGGACTCCCCCAACGTCTACGGCGAGTCGGGCTGGCTGCTGCAGTCGCGCATCGTGGAGTTCGCCAAAGAGATGCCCCAGGACCGCCTGGTGTTCGGCACCGACTCGCCGCCCAATGACCCCGGCATGTGGCTCACCCATCTCGAGGTGCTGTGCCATGACGCCCCCCAGGGCATCAACGCCACCGAGGATCAACTCGAGGACTACATGGGCAACAACATCGCCCGACTCGTAGGCATCGCACCCACCGCACCCCCCGCCACCGTCGAAGACGCCAAAGCGCAACTCGCCGACGGCAGCTACGGCACCCCCACCACCTGACCCGCGGTCGCCGGCTGCCGTGACTGGCCAGAGCCTCCAGGACTTCGTCCGCGCTTACGAGGTCGCGCATCCCGACGATGTCCGCACCGTCGATCGGGAAGTCTCGCTGGACCAGGACATCACCGCAGTCGTGTGGGAATTGGCCGACCGGGGCGAGCATCCGCTGCTGCGCTTCCCGTGTGTGAAGGGCGCCGACCGGGAGGTCGTGACCAACCTCTTCGCGTCCCGGGTGCGGATCGAGCGGATGCTCGGCGCCCGCCCGGGCGAACTCCACGACCGGTACCAGCATCTGGCCGCAAACTCGATGGAGATGGCCGAACTCGACGACGGTCCGGTGACCGGCCGAGTCGATGCCGGCGACCGCATCGATCTCTTCGAACTGCCGCTGCTGACCCATTTCGCGACCGACGCAGGCCCCTACATCACAAGCGGGATCGTGGTGGCCGAGGATGCCGCCGGGGGCCGGGGCAACCTCAGCTACCACCGCTCGGTCGTCGCCTCCCCGACATCGCTCGGCACGAGCCTGCACTCCCGTGGAGACCTCTGGCGCCTGCTGCAGGATGCCGCCGCCTCGGGCAGGCGGCTTCCCGTGGCGATGGTCATCGGCGCCCACCCGCTGTTCATGCTGGCCGCGTCGGCCCGGGCCCCGTTCGACGTCGACGAGCGCGAGATCGCGGGGGGACTCCTCGGCGAGCCCCTGCAGGTGGTGCGCACACCGAGGCACGGCCTGCGCGTCCCTGCGTCGGCGGAGGTCGTGCTGGAGGGCGAGATCGATCCCGCCGCCGATGCGGACGAGGGGCCGTTCGGCGAGTTCTCCGGGTATTCGTCGGACCGCTCGACCCGCAACCGCATCGACGTGTGCACGGTGATGCAGCGCGACGGCGCGGTCTGGGTTGATGTGGTCGGCGGGAACTCACATGAGCATCTCAACCTCGGGCGGGTGCCCCGCGAGGCGGAGATGATCGCGAAGCTCAAGGACCGCTTCGCCTCGGTGGTGGACGTGCACTACCCGAACTCCGGCACGCACTTCCACTGCTACGTCGCCGTCGACCAGCGCCGCCCCGGCGAGGCCCGCCAGGCGCTGCTGGGACTGCTCGGCTGGGACCCGTACCTGAAGACCGTGATCGCCGTGGACGCGGATGTCGATGTCGCGTCCGACGCCGAGGTGCTCTGGGCGCTGGCCACCCACTTCCAGCCCGAACAGGACATGATCGTCATCGGCGGCCTGCCTGGCAGCGCCCTCGATCCGTCCGCCGACAAGCTGGGCACGACATCACGGCTAGCGCTCGACGCCACCCGGGGGCAGGGCTTCGACGCCCAGCGCATCGAGATCTCGGATGAGGCCCGAGCCGTCGGCCGCGAGATCGCGGCGGAACGTGCCGGCGGAGTGCCCCGATAGCGGAGACCGACACCAACCCGTTCGGGCCTGGAACGCTCCTCCTAGGCCGCTGTCTCGGCCACGTGAGAATGGCCGTGCCGGGAGTTCAATGCGAGCAGCAGCGCCTTGACGGTCATCACCACGAGAAAGACCACGACCGTGGCCAGCGCCATGGTGGCCCCGGCTGCGGTGTCGTAGTGGTAGCTGGCCAGCAGCCCGAAGACCGTGGACACGGTCCCGACCGCGGCCGCGGTCAGCATGATGCGGGGGACCCGTCGCACGAGCAGCACGGCGGTGGCCGGCGGGGCTATCAGGAAGGCGAACACCAGCAGGTTTCCCACGGCCTCGAACGAGGCGATGATCGAGATGGCCAGCAGCACCAGCAGCACACCGTGGGCCAGCCGGGGGCGAAGGCCGAGAACCTGGGCTTGGGCGTGGTCGAAGGTCATGACCAGGAACGCGCGGTAGAACACGGCCACGCCGCCCAACGAGATCACGGCCGCGATCGCCTGCCGGGTGAGATCGCGGTCGTCGACGCCGGTGATGGAGCCGAACAGGAAGCGGTTCAGGTCACCGGTGTACGCGCCCGCCGAGCTGGACATGATGGCCACGGCCAGCGCCAGGAATCCCACGAACAGCACGCCGATGGAGGTGTCGTCGGGAAGCGGCGAGTGGCTGCGGATCATGTTGATGCCCCAAACCATGGCGATGGCCGCTACGAAGGCGCCGATGGTGGTGTCGACCCCGATGATGAACGCCACCGCGATGCCGGGCAGCACGCCATGGGCCAGGGCGTCGCCGAGGAAGCTCATACCCCTCAGGACCACCCAGGTGCCCACGACCGAGGTGGTGAGAACCACGAGCAGGCCCGCGTAGAGGGCTCGCTGCATGAACACGTTGGATGTGAACGGTTCGATCCACCACGCCACCGGGTCGGTCAGGAACTCCATGCGGAGTTTCTAGTGCGGCTCAGCCCAGAGCGTCGACTATCAGGTCGGCGTTGGTGCGCATGAAGCCGATGTAGTCCTCTGCGCCGCTGCCCGAGGGGCCGAGGCTGCCGGTGTACAGCGTGACCACATCGACGTCGCCGACCCGGGCGGCCAGCGCCTCCACGTCGTCGACGGAGTGCAAGGTCTCGGCGAAGATCGCCTTGATTCCCTCGTGCTCGATGATCTCGGCCAACTGCTCTAGTCCGGCAGGGCTCGCCTGTGCCATGCTGGCCGGCGTCGGGATGACCGTGCCGATCACCTCGAATCCGTAGCGGTCGGCGAAGTACCCGAGCGCCTCGTGGTTGGTGACAAGCTTGCGGCTCCCCGCCGGAAGCTGCTCGACCTTAGCCGCGACTTCGGCGTCGACGGCCTCCAGTTCCGCCAGATAGCCGGCCAGGCACGCGTCGACAGCGGCCGCGTCGAGACCGACGTCGGTGGTGAGCACGCCAGCGAGCCGGGGCAGCGCCCCAGACACGCGCTGGGGGTCGAACCACACGTGGGGATCGCCCCCGCTGCCGTGGCCCTCTTCTTCCTCGCCGTGGTCGCCCTCTTCCTCTTCGCTCTCGTCCTCGCCGTGGTCGCCCTCTTCTTCCTCTTCGCCCTCGTCCTCGCCGTGGTCGCCCTCTTCTTCCTCTTCGCCCTCGTCCTCGTCGTGGTGACCCTCTTCTTCTTCGCTCTCGTCCTGCTCTTCGTCGTGGCCCTCGTCGCTATCGCTATCTTCCTCTTCGTCCTCTTCGTCGTGGCCCTCTTCTTCTTCGCCCTCGCCGTGGTGGGCGCCCTCGAATGCGAACGGGATCGGTTCCATGCCTTCGGCGAACTCGAAGACCGGAGTGCCGCCTTCGGCGACTGCTTCGAGGGTGTCCTCGAGGCCCTCCTCCAGCTCCAGGCCGTTGGCCACCACCAGCGCGGCGTTCTCCATGCTCTCCCGGTCACGCAGCGAGGGCTCGTAACCGTGTGGGTCACCGCCGACCGGGATCAATGTCTCGATGCTGGCGAGCCCGTCACAGGCCACGTTCGAGACGATGTCGGCCCAGATGCCGGTCGTGACGAGGATGGTGGGAGCGGCTGGCGCAACCGGAGGCTGGCCGTCGCCCTCGGAGTCCCCTTCGTCACCCCCGCACGACGCGGCACTGAGCGCAATGGCCGCGAAGGCTGCGAGCGCGACCCGTGTCCAGGATCGCGGCGGGCTGGCCTGACGGTCAACGATGACGGGGCTTGGCCCTGGGAGGTTCTTCACGGATAGGCTCCTTGGCTGGAAGGGTGCGGCATTGTCCGCAGAGAGTCTATAATGAGAATAGATCTCAATCGTAGCTGAATGCAACATGCCCGACGCGCCTAGAGAGCCTGACCTGACGCCCGCCCTTAGAGACCTGCACGCCATGGTGCGGGTGCGCCTGTCGCGACACGACTATCGCTACACCCGCGGGCGCCGACGACTGGTCGAGGCGCTTACGGGCGCGGGACACCCGATCACGCTGGCGGAGATCGCGTCGATTGCACCCGACCTGCCCGTCAGCTCGACCTACCGCAACCTCGAAGTGCTCGAACGCTCGGCTGTAGTGAACCGGATCTCGATCCGCGGCGATCGTGCCCACTTCGAACTGGCCGAACCGCTCCTGTCCCACCATCACCACCTCGTCTGCGTGGCTTGCGGCGCCATCGAGGACATCCACCTGGACGACGAACTGGAGGACTTGGTCGACCGCAATCTGGCCGAAGCGGCGCGGCGGGCCGCATTCACCCCCCTGCGTCACCTTCTCGATCTGCACGGGCACTGCTCGGCGTGCGAACCGCCGGGCAGATACTTGCGTGACGACGGCTCGAGCGGTAAGAATCAATACCGATTGCCGGCTTCGAGCGCCGACCACACAAACAACAGGGAGTTTGCAATGGCTCATGTCCATACCGACGCGTGCTACGACCATCCGGAGCACAGTCACGCCGACCACGCCGACCATTGCGGCATGGAGGAGCATACGCACGCCGACCATGCCGATCATTGCGGCATGGAGGAGCATACGCACGCCGACCACTGCGACGACGATCATGACCATGCCGACCACTGCGACACTCCGGAGCATTCGCACGCCGACCATGCCGACCACTGCGACACTCCGGAGCATTCGCACGCCGACCATGCCGACCACTGCGACATGGAGGAGCACACTCACACCGAAGAGTGCTGTATCGCTGCATAGTGGCCACCGCTGAGGCCGGCTCCCATCGGGGCCACGGCCACGATCATCCTGAGGATTGCGAGCACGCGGGGCACGATCACGCGCACGGCGACGACTGTGGCCACGACCACGGCCACGATCACGACCATGATCACGGCCACGATCACCACGGCCATGATCACGACGGCCATGATCACAATGGCCATGATCACAATGGCCATCACGATCATGATCACCACGGTCATGATCACGGCCACGACCATCATGGCCATGACCATGATCACGACCACCATCACCACGACCTGAGGGAGACCTCCCGGAAGGTCCTCATCGGTGTGCTCACGATGACCGCGAGCTTCATGCTGGTCGAGGTGTTCTTCGGGTTCCTGTCGGGAAGCCTGGCCCTGGTGGCCGACGCCGGGCACATGCTGACCGACAGCGCCTCGATCGGCCTGGCCCTGTTCGCGATATGGATCGCCAAGCGCCCGGCCTCGGCCGAACGGACCTACGGCTACAACCGGGCCGAGATCCTGGCTGCGGCCGTCAATGCGCTGTCGCTCTGGCTCATCTCGGCGTGGATCATCTGGGAGGCCATCCACCGCTTCATCGACCCCGCGGACATCGAGGGCGGCTGGGTGCTGCTGGTGGGCGGCATCGGACTGCTCGTGAACCTGGTGGCGGCCTACATGCTGCACGGGGCGTCAGAGCACAGCCTCAACGTCGAGGGAGCCCTACAACACGTGATCGCCGACCTGATGGGCTCGGTGGCCGTCGTCGTCTCCGCACTCTTCGTCATTTTCTTCGGATGGAACATCGTCGACCCCATCCTCAGCGTGCTCATCGCGCTGTTGATCCTGAGCAGCTCCTGGCATCTGGTCACCTCGGTGCTGCAAGTCCTGGTCGAGGGCACTCCCGAGCACCTCGACCTGTACAAGCTGTGCTCCGACATGGAGGACGTGCCCGGGGTGACCGTGATCCACGACGTGCACGCCTGGACGGTCACTTCGGGGTATGTGTCGCTCACCGCCCACGTCCTGGCCGACCCGGACTATGCAGGCGACCTCGACGACATGTTGCGTGAGCTTCGGCGAATCGCCAACCAGGAGCACGGCATAGCCCACACCACGATCCAGTTGGAGACCTCCGTGAGAGGATGCGACGGCGAGGACCACCATGTGGACCACTTGCTGGAGCGCCGGATGGCCCGCAAGAAGCGCAAGTTCGCCTTCGGCCACCACCACTGAGACTCACTTACTGGGCCTGACGACGCGAACGGACCCGCCCCGGCGCGCTCGTGTCGATGGAGCCCGGCCGCTTTCAGGGTTTGAAGGGGTCGCGGCCCATCTGGTCTCGCACGGTCACCACCGGCGGGCTGGTCATGGTGCGGCGCAGCCAGTTCGCTCCGTCCACCACCAGCGTGTGTCCCGAGATGAACCGCCCGTAGGGCGACGCCAGGAACGTGGCTGCCCACCCCAGCTCCCCGCGCAGCACCGACAACAGCACCTGCAGCTTGCGCTCAGGACTCCGATCCGACGGCTTGGCCATCTCATCTCCTTGCATCAGACGTGGGTGGAGGTGTTGGTCACCGACCGGGCCGAGTGGCGCCGCCGCACACGGGAGGTCTCAACGTCGCTTGAGGCCGGGATCGCCGCGGCGGCGGTGGTGCTGATGGACCGCCCTGCTGGGGCGCGGCGGAACTGGCGGCGCTGGAAGAAGCGGCCGCGCGGCGCCTCGGACAATCGTGACCACCAGCGCGAGCACCGCACGGAAGCTGAAAGACCTCCGACGCCCGTAACCAGCGTCGGGGCCCAACTTCCCGGCTGGGACCTTCGCCCGTTTGTCGGACCAGACGCCCGACCCTTCGGTCGTGCTCTGAACATCGGCCCGTCCAACAGCGGTAGCCTCGTGGGCGAGATGCAGCCCGACACGCCTCTTGTGGGCCGCGGCGGCCCGAGCCTCGCTGGTGTGGTGCTGCGCACGGCCCGCGAGGCCCTCGAAGTCGACCAGAGGGAGATGGCTGTGGCCGCTGGATGCGG
>LXNJ01001416.1_pt1 | contig 14345 bp, 10 predicted proteins | sample 809081 | NCBI WGS metagenome assembly LXNJ01 (sample SAMN04870510, study PRJNA318959) | sponge metagenome | biome: sponge; feature: marine sponge reef; material: water | host: Petrosia ficiformis | place: Greece: Milos, Mediterranean Sea | collected 2013-05-29 | depth 5-7 m
ACGACCGTCCGACCAAATCACAGCCTCGAGCCACAGGACGGCCGCCTGCTCATCCGGAAACATTTCGGCCAGTTTGGCCATGCTGATTCCCTTGCGATAACTGCGCCCAGGCCCCGATTTAACCGCCATGAATTCCCCGATCTGGTGTATTCCCTCATGCGGCCGATCGGAAAGAAGGCTTCAGTTCTCTATATAATCATCATTGTTTTAGCCGAATCACCCTTTAATCAGGAAGGGTTGATCAATACAGTTGGCTTCTCCCTTCCGCCCTGGACCACAGCTGCCTCGGACTGCCAGAGGTGTCAGAGAAAACTGTTGGCGCCACCGCACTCCACGCTTGACCCGCTGCGACTGGTGCGGCCAAAACCAGGGACAGGCAAATCGCAAGCGGGCGACCCCGGATCGCCAAGGCAGACCCATTGTGCTGTCTTCTATTGCGAAACGTTATCGATGAACGCGTACGGGTTTGGAGCCGGCCATAACTAATTAGTGTGGGCAGCAATGGACGGGTAAAGTGCGGATTGCTGTGCGCGAGCTCGTGCCCCTATGGGTGTAGTAGGGAACCACGCCTGCGGAAGTTGCCCGGGCCTTCCTCGGCAAGCCAGTCCGTCACACCACTGGCGAGGTGACTGATGGAGAACTTCACCGTCAAGTCAGGCGTATAATCCCCTTTGGAATCTATCGTCAGTTTATTGGTGCCATTGCGTCTTCCAGCTCTTCGGAGAGATCTCTTTTGAGCAAGTCAAGTCCCAAAGCAATAATGGTGCCGTTCTTGTCAACCAAAATGGGCCATGGGTATACCGATATTTCAAATGTACTCACCACTGCTTCGAAGTCTTCGCTTTTCGCAATTGAATGGAGCCATGGCATAGGGAACTGATCCGCCCTGAATGCGGCTATCGATTCCTCGGTGTCCCTCATGGCAATGCTCAAAATCTCAAACCCGGAATCACGGTGTTTCTTATAGGCTTCGTGGAGCTCGGACATTTGTGCAAGCGAGCCCTTACACCATGTGCCCCAGAAGTCCAGCAGGAATACCTTTCCACGCAGCAATTCGTCCGTATACGTTACGCTTTCTTCCCCCAATGCTGGAAAGCTGAACACCGGGATGGCTTTCCCGGGCTGGAGCTTGCGATCAGGGCTGAAGCCCTCTCGTGCACTCTCAGCCTGCGAGGATTCCGCGTATTCTCCCTGCAACTGGAAGTAATACTCCCACTTGAGACCTTCGTCACCGATCTCGTGGGCCAGCGTAACCCCGGCCAGAAGGAACTGTGCGCGCACCTGTGCATCGGCATGATTGTCTATAGCCCGCCGGAGATAGGAGAGGACCAAGTCCGTATCATTGGCGCGGTAGTCAATGGTCTGGATGAGAAGTGAGGCCTCCAAAGCTCTGCGCGTAAAGTAGGACCACAGGACGGACGTGGGGATAACTTCATTCAGCACCTGACGAGCAAGCAGTGAGTCCGCAGCTGCAGGCATGAGCGAATTGAAGTAGCGCAGAAGTAGCCACTGGCGTAGTGGCCCATCCTGCAGAGCTGCGATCCGATCTCGAACAGGAGCCTGCAGCTCTTCCAACTGGGCTTCGTACCTTTTCTTGTCGATTTTGCCTCGTTGCATCGCCCAAAAGGCATCGACCTCAAGCTGTGACTGTCCCTGTACGAACCAGTGTGCGGCGGCAATGTCGGCAAGCACCGGCGGGTCGGTCTCAATGCCAGCTTCAGCTTCATGCTCCGGCAATCTGGCGGGATCGAAGGTTATTTCCGCCATCCCGCCACTGATCGGCATGACGCTGAAATAGTCACTAGCCGCATCCCACAGTAGACCCGCGTCGCTGAGGATAAGCCGGTCGTGCTGAGTGCCCGCCAGCATCGCGGTCCCGATTCCACTCTTCTGAGCTTTAACCTGATAAGCGAGGGTATCGGAAGCGACTGGCACGCGGACCCCATACATACCATCAGACCGCCTCTCCATCAGGTGCCGAACCGCTTCCTCAGTATCAGTTGTAACAATCCATACGGAGTCAGGGTCTTGCGCAACATACCTCGGTGCCAACCGAATCGTAAGGTCAATGGATCCGTCCCCTGATGCAATGATTGGGACTTCAATGGTCTCATGGTATGACCCCATGGCGTACAACCCATACCCACCGGGCTTGGGAAGCACAAGTGAGTGCCTTCCCTCCTCGTCTACTTGTGCAATGAGCGATAGCTCGGTGCCTCCCTTCAGCGCTATGTGGGCCTGTTCCATTGGACTGCCATCGTAACCCAGCAGCTTAACGTTCAACGTAACTTGCGCGTGCGCTGAACCGCACAGGCTAAGGAACAAGATAGCAGAATAGCAGAAAAGAGTGCCCTTCCTAAGCTTCACCTTGAAGTTCATGCTACTCCTCGGTAGTTTTCAGGTAACCAAAGATAGACACCCAATAGACACCCATTTATATTCAAATAGCGGCATGTGCCGAAAGAATGGGCTCTAATCCCCTTCTGAATGGTGTCTGCCCGACGAGACTACAATTCTGTACGCGATGGCAAAACTCACAACAGCGATATCGATGGTGCGCTGCTACCTCCTGCCATTGGGCAGCCCGCTTGAAACCCATCGATGGAAGGTTGACCCGGTCTTGGTCCTAGCACTCAAACCAAAACCCCATAACTCCGACCCTAACACCAAAGCTCTCGGGCATTAAGTCTATCAACTACAATGGGTTGATCCCTTAAATCGGATCCAAAACACGCCGCGATCAGCCAGTACCGAACCGGCTCTTTTGGGAACGAAAGTCAACCCGTATGTATCCTATCCTGTAAAACCGGCTTATTTTTCAGGTCGCGCGGGGGCACGCTGACGTGAGAGCGCTCATCATCAACAATCGTGAAGACCTGGCATCTCTGCCGGCCGGCCCGGTGGAGCCTTTGGAACCCGCAGCGTTCCACCTTACCACCCCCGCCCGCCACCTCGCGCTGCAGGACGCGGCAGGCGCCCTGATCGCCCGTTGTTCGCTATGGCGAGCCCGCGACGCCCACGGCGCCTCGACTACAACGGGCCTGGTCGGCCACTACGTCGCTGCCGACGCGCAGGCCGGCAACGAACTGCTGGAACGCGCCTTGAGCTGGCACCGGGCAAACGGTTGCGAACGCATCATCGGCCCGATGGACGGCTCTACCTGGCACCGCTACAGACTGCTGACCGATCGCGGAACCGAGCCGATCTTCTTCCTGGAACCCGACAATCCCGACGATTGGCCCCGGCACTTCACCGACGCCGGATTCGAGCCGTTGGCCACCTATTTCTCGGCGCTGAACGCGGACCTGACCCGCTGCGATCCACGCTCCGAGCAGCGCCGTGCCGAGCTCGAACGCGACGGCATCACCCTTCGGACGATCGACATCAAGCGCTTCGACGCTGAACTCGCGGCCATTCACGAACTGTCGCTCGTGGCGTTCAGCGGCAATTTCCTCTACAGCCCCATCGGGCTCGATGCATTCCTCGCCTCATACACCCCGATCCGTCCGCATCTGGTGCCCGAGCTGGTCCTGCTCGCGGAGCGCGGCCAGCAACTCGTGGGCTTCATCTTCGGCATCCCGGATCTCATGGAGTTGGCACGCGGCCAGCCGCTACGCACGGTGATCGTGAAGTCGATGGCCGTAGATCCGGCGTGCGGCGGAAACGGGCTGGGCGGACTGCTGATGGATGACTGCCAGCAGGCCGCAAGGAAGCTCGGGCTAAGGCGCGCCATTCACGCCCTGATGCACGAGACAAACCGGTCGCGTAACATCTCGGCCCGCTACGGCACTACGATCCGGCGCTATACGCTCTACGAGAAGGCGCTTACATAAAGCGTGGCTGACTTGTCGGTTCATTGGTGCAAAGGTAACTTTGCAAAATGTAATGTCCTCCCTTCAATTCGGTGGCTTCCCTGTCGTGAACATCACCCAGATCCTGGTCGATCAAGCCAGGCAGCGGCCCGATGCGCTCGCCATCGTCGAGTCAGCGGGAGAGGGCAAGCGTGCACTCACCTTTGCCAAGCTCGCGGACCGCTCGGCGCGGGCCGCCGCCTTGCTTCGATCCGCGGGGCTCCGCAACGGAGACCGGGTACTCGTCTTCCAGCCGATGTCCATCGAGCTCTACACCGCGCTGCTGGCGATATTCCGACTGGGGCTAGTGGCGACCGTGCTTGACCCTACGGCAGGACGCGGACACATAGAACAGTGTTGCGACATCGCGCGGCCCAAAGCGTTCATCGGGCCGGCCCGGGCACACATCCTGCGGTTCCTCTGTCGGGGCCTGCGTCGAATCGAACGGCACTTCGTGACCGCGGGCTGGGCCCCGTGGGCGACCCACTGGTCCACTCTCGAACGGTTCGAGGCACTGGACTCGATCACCCCCTGCAATGCGTCGCACGACGCCCTGCTGACCTTTACCAGCGGCAGCACCGGAATCCCGAAGGCAGCGGTGCGCAGCCACGGCTTTCTGCTGGCACAGCACGAGGCACTGGCAGAGTCCATCGAGCTGGAGGCAGGCGAGGTGGATCTCCCGACGCTGCCGATCTTCGTGCTCGCAAACCTGGCGTCGGGCGTGACAACGGTCATCCCAAGGGGGGACCTCCGGCGTCCTGGCTTCATCGATCCGGAACCGATTCTCGCGCAGCTCGAGCGTCACCGCGTCACTCGCACGGTTGGATCGCCGGCGCTGTACGCCCGGCTGCTTCACGGGGCACGCGGAGTCAGGGTTCACAACGCGCGGGGGCATGCCAGCCCGGAGCTGCGAAGCGAGAGCGGGGAGTCCAGCCTCGGCACACTTGAGAAGCTCTACACCGGTGGTGCGCCCGTCTTCCCCCCTTTTTTGCAGGAACTCCGGTCGGCGCTGCCCAAGGGCCGGGTAATCGTGGTCTACGGCTCCACCGAGGCGGAACCCATTGCCCACCTGGATTGGAATGAGGCGGAACCCGCCGACCTAGACGCCATGTATGCCGGTATGGGACTTCTGGTTGGAGAGCCAGTGCGCCAGGTCGATCTGCGCATCCTGCCCAACCGCTGGGGCGAGCCCCTTCAGGCAATGACAGCAGTGGAGTTCGCCGGCCTGACCCTCTCTCCAAAGCAAGGCGGCGAGATCGTGGTCTCCGGCCCCCATGTGCTCGGTGGCTATCTTAACGGCGTCGGCAACAAGGAAACCAAGTTCCGCGTTGAAGGAGTAGTCTGGCACCGCACCGGCGACGCCGGCTACCTTGACGTCCGAGGTCGACTCTGGCTGCTCGGACGCGCCGGCGCCGTCATTCGCGACGAACGCGGTACGATCTATCCCTTCGCCGCCGAATGCGCGGCAAGCCAGCTGCCCTGGATTGAGCGGAGCGCCCTCGCCAGCCGCAATGGCGAGCGGGTGCTTGCAGTGCAACTGGCACCGCGGGCGCCTGCGGATGCGGCGCTACGCGTGGAAGAAACATTATGTTGGGCGCAGCTCGACAGAATCGTGCGACTGCCCCGAATCCCGGTCGATCGCCGCCACAACGCGAAAGTCGACTACCCTCAACTGGAGAAAGAGCTGGACCGTTATGGCCATTGATCTCCGCAGCACGCACAAATACTTCGGGCGGCTCCTCGCCCATCGCTCAGAGGAGGAAATTGAGCAGGCTCTTACGCCTGCCCGGGAGAACCTCTCGCCGCACGTCCCTCGCGGTGATTCGACCTCGCAGATTACCCCCGAAGCGGTGCACCAGCGCTGGCAACTACTCGATGGCGCGGCGCACTCTAGGGCAAGCCTCCTCGATGCTACGACACTCGAACAGATGGGGGTCTACAGCAAGAACATCGAGAACTTCATCGGCACCGTGAAGCTCCCCGTCGGGCTGGCTGGACCGCTACGGGTGCGAGGGCTGTACGCCCAAGGGGACTACTATGCGCCGCTGGCGACGACGGAAGCCGCTCTGGTGGCGTCCTACACGCGGGGGGCGCAGGCCATCACCCTGGCCGGCGGCTGCACGGCGGCAATGTTCTGGGAGGGCGTGACGCGGGCGCCGGTCTTTGCGTTCGACAGCCTGATCGAGGTCGGCAAGTTCCTGTTGTGGGCCGGCGGCCACGAGGATACCTTCCGCACCATTGCCGCGTCCACGACCCGCCACGGTCAACTCAAGCGCACCCGCATCAACCTGGAAGGCAATCACGTCTACTTGATCTTCGAGTACAGCACCGGCGATGCGGCTGGGCAGAACATGGTCACGATCGCAACCGACGCCATCTGTCGCTTCATTCTCGAGAACACACCCGTGCAGCCCGCTTACTGGTTCGTCGAGGCGAATCTGTCGGGGGACAAGAAGGCCTCGCACCTGTCCTTTCAGAACGTTCGTGGAAGGAAGGTGACCGCGGAGGTGACCCTCACACCCACTATTCTCGGTGGACACCTGAAGTCGAGCGCTAGACAGATGCTGGACTTCTACCGGGTCTCGTCGATCGGCGGGGTGATGAGCGGCAATATCGGGATCCAGGGGCACTATTCTAACGGGATCGCTGCGCTCTACATTGCCTGCGGGCAGGACGCCGCGTGCGTGGCTGAGTCCGCTGTCGGCGTAACCCGCTTCGAGCCTGTGGGAGACCGCAGTCTCTATGCTGCGGTCACCTTGCCCAACATCATCGTCGGAACGGTGGGAGGCGGAACGGGTCTCCCAAGCCAGAACGCCTGCCTGGATATGATGAACCTGTCCGGGCCGGGCAAGGCAGCTGCCTTTGCCGAGGTATGCGCCGCCCTGGTGCTTGCCGGCGAGCTGTCGATCATCGCCGCGCTGGCATCAGGTCACTTCACGCAGGCACACCAGACGCTGGCACGGAGGCCCGCCGAGGGTGCGGAGAAGGCAGGTACACCGGCACATCGTGACGGCAGCCGCCGGAAACCCCGAGAGAACGAAGGCGCGACATGAGCGGTGCGACGCGCAGCGCCGGGTCAGACGGCCCGAAGGAGCAGGGCTTGCAGCGCTGGTGGGTCTATCAGGCGGAGCGCTTCCCCCTCGTGCGCCACGGCCCGCTCATCCTCGCCTTCAGCTTTAGCGCGGTCGCCTTCTCGTGGATGTTGCGTTCGGACAGCGGGTGGCCTAGCCCGCTCTCGGCGGTCGTCGCCTTTTTTTCCTGCCTATGCTTCTTTCTCCAGCTCCGCATCGCGGACGAGTTCAAGGATGAAGAGGAGGACAGACGGTACCGGCCCTTCCGCCCCGTGCCACGTGGCCTGGTGACGCTCCAGGAGCTGCGCGTTCTCTTCGTGCTCACGGGGCTTCTGCAACTCGGTCTGGCCCTCTGGCTGGACCAGAAGCTGTTGGTGCTGCTGTTCGTCACCTGGACCTACTTGGCCCTGATGAGCAAGGAGTTTTTCATCGGAGCGTGGCTGCGGGGCAAACACCTCCTATACATGGTCACCCACATGGCCATCATGCCGCTCATCGACCTCTATGCGACCAGCAGCGACTGGCTGGTTTTCCAGGGCCACCCTCCATCCGGACTCTTCTGGTTTTTGCTCGCCAGCCTCTTCAACGGCATGGTGATCGAGATCGGACGCAAAATCCGCAGCCCCGTGGACGAGGAGGAAGGCGTCCCCACCTATTCCGTAGTATGGGGACGCCGGCGTGCGTTGGGCATGTGGTGGCTGGTGCTGGGACTCACCTTCGCCTGTGCCTTCCTGGCCGCGCGTCGCATCGGCTTCGTCCTGCCGCTTTCCATTGCCCTCGGAATGGTCTTCGGTGCCGCGGTGCTCATCGGGATTGGCTTCCTGCGACGCCCGACGCCGGGTGCGGGCAGCTGGATCGAGAACTGGTCTGGGGTCTGGACGCTGGTACTATACCTGAGCCTGGGTCCGGTGCCGCTGCTCTTGAGGGAATTCGGATGACTTTCGTTCTCTCGTTTTCCGATGGCGTGGACCTCTCCCGAATGGGGGGCAAGGCTGCGGCCCTCTCCTCCCTCGCCGGCACGGGGTTGAAGATCCCGGCCTGGTTCGTGATCGCACCGCAAGCCTTCGACGCCACTCTCTCGCCCGGGCAGCGTCGGGCCCTGCTGCAGGTGGAGGATCAGCGCGAACTACGGGAATTCTTCGCCCACATGACGCCCGCATCCCAGGTCATGGCGGAAGTCGAGGCGCGTTTTGCAGCGCTGGACTGCGACGCCCGGTACGTGGCGGTGCGTTCTTCCGGCGTGCAGGAGGACGGCGTCGAGCACTCCTTTGCCGGCCAGTTCGACAGCTTCCTTTCGGTCACGCGCGAGCGCCTGCCGGCCCGAATCATCGACGTGTGGAGGTCCGGTTTCAGTGAACGCGTCCTGGCCTACCGGCGGCAAAACAACCTCGAGGGGCTGCCACAGGCTCCAGCTGTTCTGGTGCAGGAGATGGTGGACAGCGAGGTCTCAGGGGTCGCCTTCAGCGCCGATCCGGTGACTGGCCGCCGCTCGGTCGCGGTGGTGTCGGCACTCCACGGATTGGGAACGGCGCTGGTCGGCGGAGACGCCGACGCGGATACCTGGCGCGTCAACTTCGACGGATCGATCCTCGAGCGGGACATCGTTACGAAGAACCTGGCGCACCGGCCGGCCCCCGACAGTCCAGCGGGCGTTGCGGCGCAAGAGATCGCGGACCCTGCGGCCTCAGAGCCGGCGCTCACAGACGAGCAGGCCGCTAGCGTAGCGGAGCTCGCGCGCGTAGCGGAGCGGCATTTCGGGCGGCCGCAGGACATCGAATGGGCGATGCGCGACGGCGAATTCTTCCTCCTCCAGTCCCGGCCGATAACCTCCCTCGCCATCACACCCGATCCCGATGGCGTCCGCGCCATCTGGGACAACTCGAACATCATCGAGAGCTACAGTGGCATCACCACTCCGCTGACCTTCAGCTTCGCGCTGCACGCCTACGAGGGTGTCTACCGCGAGTTTTGCCGCCTTCTGGGCGTGACCAAGGCAAAAATCGCGGCCAACGATCTCACCTTCCGCCGCATGCTCGGCCTGGTGCGCGGCCGGGTCTACTATAACCTCCTGAACTGGTACCGCGTCATCGCGCTGCTCCCGGGCTACACCTTCAATCGCCGCTTCATGGAACAGATGATGGGCGTGCGGGAGAGCCTTCCTGATGAGATCACCGCCGCCGCATCCAGTGCCTCCCGCTCGGCGCGCCTCGCTGATCTACTTCGGCTGGTCCGCACCATGGGTGGCATGGTCGTCAACCTGGCTCGGCTCCCCCGCATGATCGACCGATTCCATGCTCGTCTCGACCGCGCGCTCACCCCGCCGGATCCACCGCTCGAAGCAAGGCGCCTCGACCAGGTGGTCGCCGACTACCGCGCCCTGGAGGTGAATCTGCTAACTCGCTGGGACGCACCGCTGATCAACGACTTCTTCGCAATGATCTTCTTCGGCCTGCTGGGCCGCCTTACGGCAAAGTGGTGCCCGGACGAAGAGGATGAACACGGTTCCCTGCACAACGACCTGGTATGTGAGCAGGGCGGCATGATCAGCGCCGAGCCCGCAAAGCGCATCATCGAGATGGCCACCGTCGCGGCGCGCGATTCCGAGCTGACCGGCACGCTCTGCGACGGGTCGGTGAAGGCGGCCGAGGGAACCCTGCGCGGCCATGAGGAATTGGCACGACTCTACGACGACTATCTCGACACCTTCGGTGACCGCTGCCTCGACGAGCTCAAGCTCGAATCCGCCACGCTCTACGACGATCCAGAGCCGCTGCTCCGCTCGATAGGCCACGCCGCGGCACGCCTCGTGCGCGGACGGGCCTTCGATGCCGGCATCCAGTCGAGCGTGCGCGAGAAGGCGGAAGAGAAGGTGCGCGTGGCGCTGGCGCGACGCCCGTTGCGCCGAGCGATCTTCGCGTGGGTGCTGCACAATGCGCGCGGGCGGGTCCGGGATAGGGAGAATCTCAGGTTCGAGCGCACCCGCCTCTTCGGCCGCGTGCGCCGGATCTTCCTTGAAGCCGGCCGCAGATTGTTCGCGGAAGGGGTCCTCGATGATCCGCGCGCCATTTTCTTTCTCGAACTCGACGAGATCGTCGCTTACACCGAGGGGGCCGCGGCGTGTGAAGACCTGCGCGGTCTCGCGGACGTACGGCAGCGCGCCTTTGAGCGCTACGCGGAGCTCGAAGCTCCGGCCGACCGCTTCGAGACCTTCGGTGCTCCGTACATCGCCAACAGCTACACGAAGAGCCCCGCAAGCGCCGCTGGGGAGGGTGATGGCGAAGCAGCGAACGGTCTCCGCGGCATCGGTTGCTGCCCGGGCGTCGTGAGGGGTCGGGCGCGCGTGATCCGCGATCCGCGTGGGGCCCAGCTGCAGCAGGGAGAGATCCTGGTAGCGGAGCGCACCGACCCAGGTTGGATCATGCTGTTCCCAGCAGCTGCCGCCATTCTGGTCGAGCGTGGCAGCCTGCTCTCGCACTCGGCAATTGTGGCCCGCGAGATGGGGATTCCCGCCATCGTCTCGATCGCCGGCGCCACCAGCCGGATCAAGAGCGGCAGCTGGGTCGAGATGGACGGCGCGCGCGGCACGGTGAAGCTGGACGTCGCGCCGCCGCCAGCGACCAACTCGGCCCCCAGTGGTGTGCCGGTGCAACCGCAACAGGCAGCCAACGCATGAGCGCTCAAGTGCGGCCGCAGACGTATCTGGCACGGGGGGTTTGCCCATGAGCACCGAAGCCGAAGACCGAGCTGACTTCTCTTTCGTCCGCTACGCGCAGTGCTGGGAGGACGCCGACATCTTGCTGGAAGCGCTCGATGTGGGCGAAGGCGATGTCTGCCTTTCAATCGCGTCGGCCGGCGACAACTCGCTCTCTCTCCTCGCCCATGGCCCGGCACGCGTGATCGCCGTCGACATGAACCCGGCGCAGCTTGCCTGTCTCGCTTTGCGCGTCGCAGCCTACCGCACGCTCGAACACCAGGAGCTCCTGCAACTCGTCGGCTCGCGCGAATGTGACGACCGGGAATCTCTCTACCGGCGCTGCCGCGCGGCCCTCGACGGCGATTCCCGCGCATTCTGGGATGCCCGCCCGGAGCTCGTCCAGGCCGGCATCGGAGCCGCCGGCAAGTTCGAGCGCTACTTCGCGGCTTTTCGCAACCGGGTGCTGCCGTGGATCCATCCCGCGCGCCGGGTGGACCGGCTGCTGGCAGGCGGCACCCTGGACGAGCGCCGCCGGTTCTACACCAGGAGCTGGAACAACCTGCGCTGGCGTCTACTCTTCCGGCTCTTCTTTTCCCGTTTTGTGATGGGCAAGATGGGGCGCGATCCGGCTTTCTTCCGCTATGTGCAGGGCTCGGTGGCCGAGCGCATCCTAGCCCGTGCGGAGCACGCCCTCACCGAGCTCGATCCCGCGGCCAATCCCTACCTTCAGTGGATCCTGACCGGCCGCCATCCCACCGCCCTTCCTCACGCCCTGCGCAGGGAGAACTTCGAAGCGATCCAGGCGAACCTTGACCGGCTCGAATGGCACTGTGTGTCGATCGAACAGCTACTTAACTCCGAGCCCGGGCTACGCGTCGACTGCTTCAACCTGAGCGATATCTTCGAGTACATGTCCGACGACAGCTTCCACCAGCTGCTCGCCACCCTGGCGGGACACGCCCGCGACGGGGCCCGATTCGCCTACTGGAACATGCTGGTGCCCCGCAGCCGGCCGGCGGCACTGGCGCATGTCCTCACCCCGCGCAGCGAGCTCGCCGAGCGGCTCCACCGCCAAGACAAGGCGTTCTTCTACAGCCGGTTCGTCGTGGAGGTGGCGGAGACGGACGAGGCAGCCGCGAGGACCGAGGCGCAGGGAACGGTCCAGCCGGCAGAAGCTGAAACGGAGGCCGAGCACTGATGACGCTCACCGCCACCCTCCTCGCCATGGGGGCCGTACTCGCCGCCTTCGCCGGCCTCCTGTTCGGTCTCAAAGGGGCAGAAAAGTGGGGCCGCTTCCACCCCGAGGCGTTGCGTAAGGGGGTCCATGTTGGCATGGGGCTGGTCGTGCTCCCCTTTCCCTGGATCTTCGACCATGTCTGGCCCGTGATCGTGCTGGCCGCTCTCGCCTGCAGTGCCCTGTTGGCGACGCGCTCGATCAGGTGGCTGCGCCGCGGCGTCGGAACGGTGATGGACGGAGTTGGGCGGGACAGCCTGGGGGAGATCTACTACCCTATCTCCGTCGTTCTCCTCTTCATCCTCAGTGGCGACCACTGGCTGCTGTATGTCGTGCCGATCCTGATGCTGGCGCTGGCGGACGCCGTCGCCGCCCTGGTGGGTATTCGCTACGGACAGGTGCAGTACCAAACTGCGGACGGCGTGAAGAGCCTTGAGGGTTCTCTCGCATTTTTCCTGGTGGCCTTCTTCAGCGCCCACCTCCCCATCCTGCTCCTGACCAATACCGGTCGCGCCGAATCCATTCTCATCGCGGCGATTTTGGCCCTCCTCGTCATGATGTTAGAGAGCGTGGCGTGGCGCGGGCTTGACAACCTCTTCATCCCCCTCGGGGCCCACGCGTTTCTGCGCCTCTACCTGGGCGAAGACGTGCAGAGTCTCGTCATTCACCTGCTCGTCGCGGCCGTGTTCATGGCGTTTGCCCTGGCCTGGCGGGGTCGCAGCAAGCTCGACGACAGCGCGCTGATCGGGTGTGCGCTCTTCGCCTACACCACCGTGACGCTGGGTGGCTGGCTATGGTTCCTCGGACCGGCCGTCTTCTTCTTCACCCAGATCCTGTTTCGCACGCGCTCCACCGACCGTCGTCCACATACCGTGTTCTCCATGTTCTGGGCCACGGCCGCGGGACTGGTCTGGCTGTTCATCCACTCCATCGCCGGGGCCGGATGGCTCGTCATCCTATTCACCAGCACCTTCGCGGCCCAGATCACCCTGTACGGTGTGTCGCGGATCCGTCTTCAGCCCGACCGCAGACGACGCCCGCTGCACCTCTTCGGCAGCATCGGGATAGGCTGGCTCGTCGTTCACTGCCCGATCCTTCTCATTGCTTCCGGCAGCGGCTTCGGCGATGCAAGCGCTGCGCGCCCCGATGCCCATAGTCTTCTAACCGACCTCGGACTCGGCCTGCTGGCCCTCGTTCTGGTTGCGTTCATCTTCTACCGGGTGGCACCGCGAATCTACGGTCCTCCCCTGCGCGCGACCGCGATCAATCCCACTTTCGCCGCACTTTGCATGCTGGCGTCGCTTGTGGCTGGGCTGCGGTGGTTGATATAGGAGCATGAGGTGAAGCTCATCCGTGTTGCCACGCTGCTACTGGCCGGGATCCACGCCCCGCTGGGCACCAGCGCCAGCGCACCGTCTGTAGAAGGTGCCCGGGCCGCCGCCGACCGACATGAACGAGGAGTACATCAAGCTGAACGGGCGGGCAAGGGCGGGGCATCGGCCGATCACCTGCACTTTCAATCAGCATATGCACTTACTCTTACACGGTAAGTTGCCAGGTGCCCAGACTACTCAGAATCGCACAGCACTCGAGCGAGGTCTTGTATGCCCTACGCTTTGTACCGCCGCGCCCTGTCAGTGCAAGACCACGGCGATAGGGCCAAGTAACATGTGCCAACAGCAGTGCATGTGGCGTTTGCAGAACTCTAGTTGTTTCAACGCATCGGTGAGCCACTAACCTGCGCGTAAACCAGTCCGCACTGAACTAAAATCGGCGAGCAAGAGCTTGTCCAGCGATCGATCAAGGACTGCCAAGACCCACACCGCACCACGCATGCATGCGCCGCCGCGCGCCTCGCCTTCAACCCAGGCTTCGGCAGCAGATGCTTCGTAATCTCCATCTTTGGCCGCACGTTCCTCCAAATCAAAGGCGATTATATAGTTAACTGAAGCTTACTTCGTCCTGGGCGGCGGGCTTGGCCTTCGGTGCCTCCGGCCTCCCGCCCTTCAAGAACTGCCGCGTAGCTTCCTGTATCGTTAGCCCGCCGTAGCGCGGATTCGCCGCTGGCGTGTTGCCCCACGTGTCCTGCAAGCGCTTACGCTTGCGCTCCTGCCGGTCGCCTCTTGTCATTTCAGTGTCCTGTGTCCGTATGGATTGATCCACTGAGTTGGTGCACAACGCTACGCTGTCAGCGTAGCGTACATGAGCCGTTTGCCCACCATACCAGCCACGACGTGCTGCCTTTGCTCCAGCGTATCCATTGTGTAAACGTTGTGCTTGCCCGCAAACTGGTGCACGTAGCGGTGCACGTGCTTCTTGCTCCAGTGGTGGTACGTACCATGATACGCCCGCTTGAACATGCTCCAGAATGATTCCAGCCCGTTCGTGTGCGCCAGGCCATTGACCCACTCGCCGACCGAGTGCTTGACGGTTTCGTGCTGCATCCCAAGCATGCCCTTAGTAGGCGTGTGCCTCGTCGGTGTAGACCGTTGTGC
>LXNJ01001418.1_pt1 | contig 14340 bp, 10 predicted proteins | sample 809081 | NCBI WGS metagenome assembly LXNJ01 (sample SAMN04870510, study PRJNA318959) | sponge metagenome | biome: sponge; feature: marine sponge reef; material: water | host: Petrosia ficiformis | place: Greece: Milos, Mediterranean Sea | collected 2013-05-29 | depth 5-7 m
TCGGGGTTCTCAAGCCCGATATGGAAACGCAGGCAGGGGCCGGCAGCGCGCCACGCGGTGACGGTACGGTAGCCCGTCGGGTCGAAGGGCAGGACCAGGCTTTCGTAGCCGCCCCAGCTGGCGCCCAGCCCGAAATGTTCCAGATCGTCGACCATGGCGGCGACCTGGGCCTCGCTCGCCGGCTCGAGAATCACCGAGAACAGGCCCGAGGCGCCGGAAAAGTCGCGCTTCCAGAGGGCGTGGCCCGGATCGTCCGGCAGGGCGGGGTAGAGTACGCGGTTCACTTCCGACCGCTGTTGGAACCATTGCGCGACCTGCAGGGCGTTGGCTTCGTGCTGCTTCAGGCGCACCGCCAGGGTGCGGAGGCCGCGCAGGCCGAGGTAGCACTCCTCCGAACCCGGACAGCTGCCTACGGTATTGGCGGTGATCTTCACCCTCTCGAACAGGTCGGCGCGCATGCTGACGACGCCCAGCATGGCGTCCGAATGGCCGACAAGATATTTCGTGGCGGCGTTTACCGAGAGGTCGACGCCGAAATCCAGCGGCCGGAAAAACAGCGGCGTGGCCCAGGTATTGTCGATCCCCGTCGTGACGCCGCGTTCCCGGGCGACCGCGGCGATCGCGGGAATATCCTGCATCTCCATGGTCTGGGAGCCCGGCGCCTCGAGCCAGATCAGCCTGGTGTTGGGGCGGATCAGATCGGCGATGCCGGCGCCGATCGCCGGATCGTAATAGGTCGTCCCGACGCCGAAGGGCTTGAGGAAATTCTCGGCGAGCTTGCGCACCGGCTGATAGGCATTGTCCGGCACCAGCATATGGTCGCCGCCTCTGACGACCGAGAGGATGGCGGCGGCGCAGGCGGCCATGCCGGACGACACGGCGACCGCCCGGTCGGCATTCTCCAGCGCGGCGACCGCCTCCTCGAACGCCTTGGTGGTCGGCGTGCCGAAGCGGCCGTAAACGATGTCGTCAAACAGGCGCGTACGGACTTCCCGCCATTCGGCAAGGGACCGGCGGGTGATGGTCGAGGCGCGATAGACGGGCGGATTGACGGCGCCGAAATGGTCTTCCGGATGACGGCCGGCGCTGACGATCCTGGTCTCGGTCTTCATGGCAATTCCCGGTGAACGATAGGGCCATCGCGTCGTACGGCGGCGATATTCCTCTCCCGACAACGGCAGAGTGAAATGGGATAGCCGCGCAGTAAGCCGCTTGAACGCAGTAAGCCGCTTGAACGGGGCGATATGGCGTGTTCTAAAGGATTTGAGGTCCGGGTTGCGTCGGCAATTGGCCGCGCAGCAGCCCTGTGTCCGACAAGCGATCCGGATCGTTGGCGCGAACCTCTTTTCGGCGGTTCGATTCGAAACGAGGCCACAATCGTTTCTCAGTCTGAAAAATAGGGAGACACCATGAAGACAATTCTCAAAGCCGCCGTTTCCGCAGCAGCGGCATTTCTCATCGCGGGCGCGGCCCAGGCCGCGACTCTCGACGACATCAAAAAGGCCGGCGTGCTCAAATGCGGAATCAACACCGGCCTTCCCGGTTTCGCCTACACCGACGACAAGGGCAAATGGACCGGATTCGACGTTGCCTACTGCCGGGCCCTGTCGGCAGCCGTCTTCGGCGACCCCGACAAAATCAAATACGTCAACCTGACCGGCAAGAACCGGTTCCCCGCGCTTGCCGCCGGGGAAATCGACGTGCTGTCGCGCAACACGACCTGGACCTTCTCGCGCGACGTCGACCTCGGCTTCACCTTCATCGGCGTCAGCTATTACGACGGTCAGGGCTTCATCGGCCGCAAGGCGCTGGGCATCAAGTCGGCCAAGGAACTGGACGGCGCCTCGGTCTGCATCCAGACCGGCACGACGACCGAACTCAACCTGGCGGATTTCTTCCGCGTCAACAAGATCAAGTATGAGCCGGTTCCGATCGAGACCAACGAGGAAGCCCGCAAGGCCTATGTCGCGGAGCGGTGCGACGTCTACACGACCGACGCCTCGGGCCTCGCCGCGACCAAGACGACGTTCGCGAAGCCGAGCGACCACATGGTGTTCCCCGAGATCATCTCGAAAGAGCCGCTGGGGCCGCTGGTGCGCCAGGGCGACGACCAGTGGGCCGACATCGCGCGCTGGACCCTCAACGCGCTGATCAATGCCGAGGAATACGGCGTTACGGCGGCCAACGTCGACAAGCTCGCCGCCAAGGCGACTGACAATCCCGAAGTCAATCGCATGCTCGGCACCGAGGGCTCCCTCGGCGCGATGCTGGGCCTGCGCAAGACCTGGGCGGTCGACGCGATCAAGGCGGAGGGCAACTACGCCGAGATCTTCGAGCGCTATCTCGGCACCAAGACGCCGCTCGGGCTCGCACGGGGCCTGAACGCGCTGTATACGAACGGCGGAATCCTCTACGCACCGCCGATGCGCTGATCGCTGAAATCAGCGGGGGCGTCCGGGCCGGCCGGGCGGCCCGGACGCCTCGTCCGCTTTCGTCCCCCGATCCGGCGATGCAAAGGCACCGGCAGTTGACATGGCCCAGAACGCATCCGTCGGTCTGACCGGCCGTCCCGGATGGCAGCGCCTCTGGTCCGACGAGCGTACGCGCGGCCTGATCTACCAGCTGCTGACCGTCCTCGGGCTGGCGCTGGTCGTCGCCTTCATCGTCTCGAACACGATCGCCAACCTGCAGCGCGCGGGGCTCGCCTCGGGGTTCGGCTTCCTGTTCGACCAGGCCTTCTTCGACATCAACCAGAAGCTGGTCGAGTACAGCTCGACATCGACCTTCGGCCGCGCGCTGATCGTCGGCCTGCTCAACACCGTTCTCGTCTCGGCGATGGGAATCGTCGCAGCGACGGCGATCGGCTTTTTCGCTGGAGTCTTGCGCCTTTCGCCCAATTTCCTGCTGAGCCGCATAGTCGGCGCCTATGTCGAGATCACCCGCAACGTGCCGCTGCTGCTGCAGATCATCTTCTGGTGGGTCGTATTGAGCGGCTTGCCGAAGGTGCGCGACAGCCTCGCTCTTGGCGACGCCGCCTTCCTTAACAACCGCGGCGTACGCCTGCCGGCGCCGCTGTTCGAACCCGGCTTCGAATGGGTCCTTGCCGCCGCCCTGGCCGGGATCGCCGCCGCGGTCTTCGTCGCGCGCTGGGCGCGGCGGCGCCAGCAACTGTCCGGGCAGAATTTTCCTGTCGTCTGGACCGGACTGGCGCTGATCGTCGGCTTGCCGGCCCTCGTCTACTGGATCGCCGGTTCGCCGGTCGCCTGGGATATCCCCAAGCCGACCCGGTTCAATTTCCGCGGCGGCTTCAACGTGACGCCGGAACTGGTGGCGCTGTGGATCGCGCTGTCGACCTACACCGGCGCCTTCATCTCGGAAATCGTGCGCGCCGGGATCCTGTCGGTCAGCAAGGGCCAGACGGAAGCGGCGGGCGCTCTGGGGCTGCGGCCCGGCCAGACCATGTGGCTGGTCGTGATCCCGCAGGCTATGCGGGTCATCATCCCGCCGCTGACCAGCCAGTATCTCAACCTGACCAAGAATTCCTCTCTGGCGATCGCGATCGGCTACCAGGACCTGGTCTCGATCGGCGGCACGATCCTCAACCAGTCGGGGCAGGCGCTCGAGGTCGTGGGCATCTGGATGGCGGTCTATCTCAGCCTGAGCCTGCTCACCTCGCTGTTCATGAACTGGTACAACAGGCGCATCGCGCTGGTCGAGCGATGACGGCCCGGCCCTTCCATCGCAGCCAGGCTGAGATGCTGCCCGAACGCGCGGCGCCGGTGACGACCGCCGGCGCTGTCGGATGGCTGCGCGCCAACCTGTTCTCGAGCTGGGCCAACACGGCGTTCACGCTCATCGCGCTCTATTTGCTGTGGCTGATCGTCCCGACTATCGCCGACTGGGCATTCTTCAACGCCGATATGGCCGGCGACGACCGCTTCGCCTGCAAGAGCAGCGGCGCCTGCTGGGCCTGGGTCGACCAGCGCATCGGCCAGTTCCTCTTCGGCTTCTACACGGCCGATCAGACCTGGCGGGTCGATCTCGCCGTCATCCTGCTGATCCCGGCGCTGGCGCCGCTGTTGTTCGAGGGCGTGCCCTTCGCGCGCCAGCTGCGCTGGTTCTCGCTCGCCTATCCGCTGGTCGCGACCTTCCTGCTGGTCGGCGGCATCGGCCTGGAGGGAATACCGACCGACAAGTTCGGCGGCTTCATGCTCAATCTGACAGTGGGGCTGGCCGGCATCGTGCTGTCGCTGCCGGTCGGCATCCTGCTGGCGCTGGGCCGCCGTTCGCGCCTGCCGATCATCCGCATCCTGTGCGTCGGCTTTATCGAGATCGTGCGCGGCGTGCCGCTGATCACCCTGCTGTTCGTCTCCAACATCATCCTGCCGATCTTCCTGCCGCCCGACGTGACGGTCGATGCGCTGATCCGGGTCATCGTGATGGTGACCGCGTTCGCCTCGGCCTACATGGCCGAGGTGATTCGCGGCGGGCTGCAGGCGATCCCGCGCGGGCAGTACGAAGCGGCGCAGGCGCTCGGGCTGCGCTACTGGCAGAGCATGGCGCTGATTATCCTGCCCCAGGCGCTGAAGATCTCGATCCCCGGCATCGTCAACACCTTCATCGGCCTGTTCAAGGACACCACGCTGGTCATCATCATCGGCCTGTTCGACATTCTCGGCATCGGCAACGCGATGGTGTCGAACCCCGACTGGCTGGGCCTGGCGACCGAGGTTTATGTCTTCATCGCCTTCTTCTTCTTCATCGCCTGCTTTTCCATGTCGCGCTATTCGATCCATCTGGAGAAGCGCCTCGATACCGAACGGAGGGACTGACGCATGGCCGACGCGACCCCCGGTACGGCGCCCGACGCTAAATCGGCCGCAACCGCCGATCCGACGCAGGAACACAGGCGGATTATTACGATCGAAGGGCTCAACAAGTGGTTCGGCACGTTCCATGTGTTGCGCGACATCGATCTGAGCGTCGAGCGCCGCGAGAAGATCGTGATCTGCGGCCCGTCCGGGTCCGGCAAGTCGACGCTGATCCGCTGCATCAACCGGCTTGAGGAGCATCAGGAAGGCACCATCGTCATCGACGGCACCGTGCTGAGCCGCGACCTGAAGAATATCGACACCATCCGGCGCGAGGTCGGCATGGTGTTCCAGCAATTCAACCTGTTCCCGCATCTGACCGTGCTGGAAAACCTGACCCTGGCGCCGGTCTGGGTGCGCAAGATGCCCGCCGCAGAGGCCGAAGAAATCGCCAGGCAGTATCTCGAACGGGTCAAAATCCCGGAACAGGCCGACAAGTATCCGGGCCAGCTCTCCGGCGGCCAGCAGCAGCGCGTGGCGATCGCCCGGTCGCTGTGCATGCAGCCCAACATCATGCTGTTCGACGAGCCGACCTCGGCGCTCGACCCGGAGATGATCAAGGAGGTGCTCGACGTGATGGTCGATCTCGCCGAGTCCGGCATGACGATGCTGGTCGTGACCCACGAGATGGGCTTCGCCTCCCAGGTCGCCGACCGGGTGATCTTCATGGACCAGGGCCAGATCGTCGAGCAGAACACCCCGGCCGAGTTCTTCAACAACCCGCAATCGGACCGCACCAAGCTGTTCCTCAGCCAGATTCTCGACAAGTAGGGGACGGAAGTCTCAGGCAGCCATAAGGCTCTTCAGTGCAATTTCGTCTTGCGGAAGGTTAATGAAATCCGTCGAGACCGCTTCGTCCGTCTGCGCTTGCCTTGCCGATTCTCGGAAGGTTCGTTTTCCCGCTTTGGAATTTCATGCTTCCACAGGTATCTTGCGTCGCCCGTGAGGACCGCAACGCTGCGACGTTCAAGGCGCTTTTCGACTTTTTCCTTACTGCGGCGGCATCGAAACACCATGCCCCATGTCTCGAGCAAGCTGACAGTCGCTATTTGTCCGGTGAAGCTGTCCTGAGCGTCGATGTGCGGTGCAATACCTTGTTTTCCTACGTATTCGTTGACGATTAACTGGTCGGGCAACTCCTTCATCAACCCTTCGTTCACAAGTCTCCGGGCCAATTCCTGTGCCCACTCGGGCAATTCGCCAAGCCGCATCGATTTGTCGATTCGGCGCTTCGTGTAATCGTAGCGCCAGCCATAATGCTGCACACGGCGTCGAAGTTCCGCGCTCCACTCGCCTCCGTCGATGCAATCCATCAAACTTGTTTCTTCCTCCTCGGTTATGAAATCAGGCCTGTAAATCAAGCCTGGGGGCTTGGTTTCAGGCTGGCCAGCAAAATTTTCGGGCGGGGCAGTGCCGAAGTCGGCTTCGATTTTCGGCCGGCGAAGAGAACTGTCCGGCGGGTCGGGAAGGTCCCCTGCTTCGGTTGACAACCGGGTACGAAATTCTTCGAGATCGATTTGCTCTTCGACACTGACATTCTTTGACAGTCGAAGGCTCTTTTCCCCTTCGACGACAAGAGCTTCGCCATCGACGGACAAGCGTCCGCTGCCAAGAGTGTCCACGCGCCCTTCCGGCAGGGAAAGCCGCCGCTCGATGCAAGGCCATTCCAATCGACTGGCAAGAGCCAAAGCCGCCTCGCACGCGGCATTGTCAGTCAGGTCGGTGGCGTCCCATTTGGCGCGGGATTTCCATGGCTTGCGTACGACGGGTCGGCCACGCCAGGTTAGAGTAAAGCACCCGTCCTCATGTGCTTGTTCGAGCGACGGTTGTTGGGATGGAGGCAGCGCTTCCAGGTTGCCATCCGGCTGGGACGCTTCCAGAGCGCTGGTAGCGACGAACTCCTGTAAAACGGCGTCGCCTCGGAATTCCTTGTCGAGATCGCGATATCCGTGGCGCCATCCGCACAGGATAGCGGCAGCCCACCACACCGCTGGCGGTACACCCGACAGGTCCCGGTTCCACGCCTTGAATCGCATCGGGTCGGGCCGCAGCAAAGCGAGTCGAATGGCAAGACCGGCAGCATTCTGCCGCCATCCGGTACAGGTAATCGTCTCGTTCGCCGAAATTATGCGTAGCGTCCGGTCAAGCCAGGTGTCGGCTGTAGCGTTCGTGCCGTTGTGGCGTGCAGCCTCGGCAATCTTCTCGGCAAGCGCGCCGGCGGAGATGTTTCCAGCGGACGGCCACCTCATGCAAAGTAACGCTGCCCGCCACAGTTTCGCCTGATCGCCCGCTTCGTCACGACCGGGCCCTGTCAAGTGATCAAATAACCAAGGAAGCTCCAACCACTGCGCATCGAGATTTCCGATCCTTTCTGCGACACCGGCCGCGCGCCCGCCCAATGCCTGTCGCAGCACCTCGATCCAGGGTGCGACCCGCGGTACTGCCCATATCGCCATCGTCATCGCGCCCTGGATGGCATTCAGGCTCTCGGGCAACTCCAGCGGTCGGGATTCCGGGAAGGCAACGTCGCCGGTCGGCGGGTGTTCCGACGCAAAGCCGGTGACGGCGATTGGTATATCGGGCAAGGAGACGTTGGAAAACTGGCCCGCCATCGCGAGAAGGCGCGTCTTCGTTTCGATGGAGGGAACTTCGACGGTCCTGGCTGCAAAGAGGGGAATCGGCGCACACCAGAAAATTAGCCGGGGTTCGTTTTTTTCCTCATTCCCCGCCGCGACACGCTCCAGGTCCCTCCGGGCGTCCGGGAAAGGGAGCTTGTCCACGTCGAACGCAAGCCGAATAGGAATGACGTTCCGCCCACCGGAAAACTCCTCCGATACGAAGCTCTCCTCACCCAGGACGAAGCAAGAGCCGGAGGGCGGGCGTAACCAACCGTCCTGGCTGGCCTCGAACAGCCTTCGATGGCTGGTCTCTAGGCCAAGCCAACCGGGCAACGTGGTACCGGCATCGTGGTTCAGCGGATTTCGTTCAGTGGCGCGCTCGGTATGCCCGTTCGGCGGGTCCATAAAATTGAAATTTGTCTGTCCGCTCATGGCCGCTCTAGGATATCAGCGTCCGGCAATCGTTCAAGAAGCGCGGGGGGCAAGCGATCGCCTTCATGCATCAGGAAGAGATTATCCCGCGCCCGTGCGCAAAGCATGTACATCTTGCGATTGTTCACTTCGCCAGCGTGAAGAAGAAGCTCGCCGATCTCCATGACGAAGACGGTGTCGAACTCCTGGCCCTTGATCGAGTTCACGTTCAAAATCGTGATACCCGGCGCCATGAGGTCGATCTCATCTTCGTTTTTCCGATCGCTCGTGTACAATTGAACGCGCTGCCCGGCGAGCCGATCCCGCAACCTGGAATATAGCTCCTCGCCGGTCGGGTTTCGGACCGCGGCGACGCCGATACGGCCGCCTCGCGTACTGTACCAGTTGGCGATTAGCTCGGTAGCGCTGTCTACGTGATATGGGATCGCGCGGGGCAGTTCGCCAGAGGACGAGCGATGCACCTCGGGGACTGGAGCCTCTCCCGCGTGAAAGTGTTCCGCGACCCGCGCAATCTCGGACGTGTTGCGGTGGTTGGCGCTAAGCAGGATCGGATCGCCGAAATGCCCCGCCGTCATAATGTCGTGCAGCGTGGAACGCTCCTCGGATAGCGCTTGGTCCTCGTCGGCGAACACGGTAACGGTGGTTGCTACGAATTCTCTCAGATATCGGAAAAACAGGTTGGGAAGGTCCTGTCCTTCGTCGACGATCACATGCATAGGTCCAGGCGTGACGCCGCGGCCCTCCAGCGTCTCGAACATTGCATTCCAATCGTAGACATAGCGAGCCGTTTCCGGCGCTCTGACGCCCGCTTGGTCGCGATAGCGTTCACTCACAAAGCTGTGCATGGTCCGGGCCTGGACCCGCCCCTCCGTCAACTGGGCGATCAGACGGCGAAGCATACGGTTAAAGGTTATGAGTACCGCCGAGTTGTCGGCGTCAGCCAGCATCTGGGCGCGCTGAACCGCGAGCACCGTCTTGCCGGAGCCCGGCGGTCCCACAACGAACAGCGATTCGTCGAGCGGCGTCTCAAAGACACCGCGTTGTGTCTCGTCGCGCGCGATCTCTTCGTAGGTGGGCAACTGCACATCATTCTCCGAGCGGTAATGTCTGCCGCCGAGAGCGGTGGAAGAGGGCGTAGTATAGATTGCGCGCTCGCGGGCCGTTCCACCGCTCGACGACGATCTCGCCCCGATCCTCGGCATGCAGTTGAAAGCCGGTCTCCATTAGCCTCTCCCGAAACCCGGGATACTGGCGGTTCGGCCCTTCCAGCGCGGAGTTGGTGTAGAGCAGTGTCACGGCTCCACGGCCGAGCCGGTCGAGCAGGCCTTCCAGGTCGCCGAACATAGCTTCGACGTCCAAGGTGGGGCTTGCGAACAGATAGGACACAATCACGATCACGTCCCGCCATCCAGGGCGGTGCGGCCAATCCACAGCACCGATGTCGGAAGCCCAATGGGTTGTGAGCCGTCCGGGTACGAGATCCGAACTCGCCAGGCGCGCACCCAGCCGTCGCATCGAATCTGCGCGGTCGACGCCGATATAGTCGAAGCACGGATCTTCTCCGAGCGTCGACGCCAGCGCGAGCCCGCCGGTAAACGGTCCGCAGCCTACATCCAAAACGATGGGATTCCGTGGCTTCTCGCCGGCAAGAAGCTGGCCGAACGCCGCGACGAGTTCCTCAAGATGCCCCTTCTGGTTCAAATAGGCATAGAGCAGTGCCAGGTCGTCCGCGGATAAGTCCTCGCACGGCGCGTCGAAGTCGGCTTGACCGCCGCCGACGATATCGAATGCTTCGCGCCCATCCATGCCAAAGAACGTGTTGCCCTGCGATCGGGGATCGTGGCGAACAGGGTCGACGACCGCGTCTCTCCGCAACCGATCGAGCCAATGCGGTAACTCTACGGGGTCCAAGGCTGCCCTCCGTCAGCTGCAATATGTTGCATACAATGTAGTCCGCTCGACCCACCGAGAATTGCGACCCGGTGTGCGGTCCAGCGGTGAAAATCTTAGAGCGGTAGAGGCTTCAATCTAAGTGGATGCCCTGGGCATTGTCAGCGCCTTTGCGGGCAGGGCTGCCGCTGGGCTAACCGGATCAGCGGTCGCTCCATCAGAACAGCCCCGCCGCGTGCGGATCGGGGATCGTTTGCGTCTCCTGGCGATAGGGCACGAAGCCGGCGCGCTGGTAGAGGGGCAGGGCGCGCGGATGGTCGTGGGTGCAGGTGTGCAGCCAGAGCCGCGCCGGCTCGTGGGACCAGGCGATGTCGATGACCTCGTGCAGCAGCCAGACGCCGAGGCCCCGGCCGATCGCCTCCGGCACCAGGCCGAAATAGGCGAGCTCGATCGCGCCGGCCCGGCGCCGGTCCAGTTCCGCGAACCCGGCCGGCGCGCCGTTGCGGTAGAGCACATAGAGGTCGACCCGCTCGTCGGAGATAATCGCGTCGAGCGCCGCGTCGTCGAGCTTGCGCCGCTCGTACCACAGCCAGTCCGCGCCGACCCGGTCGTAGAGATAGCGGTAGAAGGCGACGCCCGGATCGCGCGCCCGCATCAGCGCCACGCCCGTCGGCCGGGCGAAGGACGGGCGGGTCGGCCGCGCCGTCATCTCCAGCCAGGTGATGGTGACCTCAAGGGTCGCTTCGACGCCGGGGCCGCTTCCGGCCGCCGCCTTCTTCGCCGCCGCGTCGCCGTCGAACCATTTCTCGAAGGTCGCGACTCCGGACTCGGCGTAGCCGAGGGCATCGTAGAAGGCGCGGACCGGCGCATTGTCCGTGCGCACCATGAGCTGGACCTTCGGCGCGCCGGCCGCTTCCAGCCATTTTTCGGCCCGGTGCATCAGGCGGCGGCCCAGGCCGTTGCGCTGCACCTCCGGATCGACCGCGAGGTAGTAGACCCAGCCCCGGTGCCCGTCATGGCCGGCCATGACGCTGCCGATGACCGCGCCGCCGAGTTCGGCGACGAAGAGTTCGGCGATCGGGGTTTCGCGGCAGCGTCTGAAGTCGCCGGCGGGATCGTTCCACGGCCGGGTCAGCCCGGCCTTGCGCCACAGGGCGGCGATGGCGTCGAAATCGTCGTCTGTGCCGGGCCGGATGCGGGCGAGTACGAGCGCGTCGGCCATCGGCGGCGGATCAGAAGCCGGTGGCGATCGGCGCGTCCGGCTGGGCCGCCCATTCGCTCCACGACCCGTCGTAGACCGCGACGTCCCGGTGGCCGAGCAGATGCAGGCCGAGCGCCAGCGTGCAGGCCGAAACGCCGGAGCCGCAGGTCGCGACCACCGGCTTGTCGAGATCGATCCCGGCATCCTGGAACGCCGCCCTGAGCGCGTCGGCCGGCAGCATCGTGCCGCTTTCGCCGTCCTGCAGCTTCTGGAACGGCAGGCTCAGGCTGCCCGGAATGTGGCCCGAGGGCAGGCCGGGGCGCGGCTCCTTCGCGTCGCCGGTATAGCGGTCGAAAGAGCGGGCGTCGGCGATCTGCCGGCGGCCTTCGGCCACGATCTTTCGCATCCGCGGCAGGTCCCGCGCCATCGTATGGTCGACGCGCGGCGTGAAATGCCGTTCCTGGGGCATCGGCGGCAGGGCCTCGGTCGGGCGGCCCTCTTTCAGCCATTTCGGAAAGCCGCCGTCGAGCACGGCAACGTCGGTGTGGCCGAAGTGGCGGAACATCCACCAGACGCGCGGCGCGCTGAATATGCCGGCGCCGTCGTAGACCACGATCCGGTTGCCGTCGCCCAGCCCCAGCTTGCGCACCCGCGAGGAGAATTTCTCCGGACCGGGGAGCGTATGGGGGTAGGGCGACTCGGTGTCCGCAATCTCGTCGATATCGAAATAGACCGCGCCGGGGATGTGGGCGCTGGCGTATTCGGCCTTCGCGTCCCGGTTCATCGCCGGCAGGTACCAGGAGGCATCGACGACGCGGACGTCCGGCGCGTCGAGATGCGCGGCCAGCCAGTCCGTCGAGACGAGGGCGGTGGGATTGGCGTAGGTCATGCGCTTGTCTATCCCTCCAGCCATTGCGGCACGGGCAGGCCCTTTTCGCGCAGGAAGGCCGGGTTGAACATCTTGCTCTGGTAGCGGTTGCCGTAGTCGCACAGCACGGTGACGATGGTGTGGCCCGACCCCATTTCCCCGGCGAGGCGGACCGCCCCGGCGACGTTGATGCCGCTGCTGCCGCCAAGGCACAGGCCTTCGTGCTGCAGCAGGTCGAAGCAGTAGGGCAGGGCCTCGCGGTCGTCGATCCGGTAGGCGTGGTCGATCTCCAGCCCTTCGATGTTGGCGGTGATCCGGCCCTGGCCGATGCCTTCGGTGATCGAGTCGCCCTCGGCCTTCAGCTCGCCATGGACGTAATAGTGCCACAGCGCCGCGCCCATCGGGTCGGCCAGGCCGATCTGCACGTCCTTCCGGCGTTCGCGCAGCGCCATCGCGACACCGGCCAGCGTCCCGCCGGAGCCGATGGCGCAGATGAAGCCGTCAACCGTGCCGCCGGTCTGATCCCAGATTTCCGGCCCGGTGGTCCGGTAATGGCCGTCGCGGTTGGCGACATTGTCGAACTGGTTGGCCCAGATCGCGCCGTTCGGCTCGGTCCCGGCGAGCTTCTCCGCCATCCGGCCCGACACCTTCACATAGTTGTTCGGATCGCGGTAGGGCGCGGGCGGCACCTCGACCAGTTCCGCGCCGCACAGGCGCAGCATGTCCTTCTTCTCCTGGGACTGGTTGTCGGGAATGACGATGACCGTCCGGTAGCCCCGCGCGTTGCCGACCAGGGCGAGGCCGATGCCGGTGTTGCCGGCGGTGCCCTCGACGATCGTGCCGCCGGGCCGCAGCGCCCCGGACCGCTCGGCATCCTCGATGATGGCGAGCGCGGCGCGGTCCTTGACGGACTGTCCGGGGTTGAGGAACTCGGCCTTGCCCAGAATGGTGCAGCCGGTCGCTTCCGACGGGCCCTTCAGTTTGATGAGCGGCGTGTTGCCGATGGTACTGACAAAGCCGTCGTTGATGGTCATCGTGCAGGCACCCCCCCGAATGTCGAACGAGTGCTGAAACCTAGGCGTCTGCGTCGTGCCCATCAACCTTTCGAGGCGGCAGGTCGCGGGCTCGTTTGGATTTCAGCCGCCGACAGAGCCCGAAAACCCTGTCGAAAACTTCGATTGTCACCCCGGCCGACCGGAGGGAGAGCCGGGGACCAGGGCCGCCGGCACGGCCTGCGCGCGCAGCTCTGGTCCCCGGATCGTCGCGGCGCTCCGTCCGGGGCGGCAACCAAGGGTGCGTCGGAAGCCTGCCCTGAGCGAAGCCGAAGGAGCGGCCGGTCCGATCGGGCAACTCCGGTCCCCGGGTCGCCGTCCGGGGCAGGCCGCTCCGTCCGGCGCGGTCAAAGACTGCAACATACGGCCTTCCGTCACCCGTTCCGGATAAGCCCCTTTGAAACCCTCCCCTGCACAATATCCGCCGGATTGCCGGCCGCGCCCGCGCTCGACAGCCTCGGCGCCGGGTGGCAAGGTCGCGCCGCATTCCAAAGAACGGGAACACCATCGTGCGCATCGGCGTTTTCGACCATCTGGACCGGGGCGCCGGCGCGCTGCCGGACTTCTACGAGGACCGGCTGCGGCTGCTCGAGCTGTACGACCGCGCCGGCCTCCACAGCTATCACCTGGCCGAGCATCACGGCACGCCGCTCGGCATGGCGCCGTCGCCGAGCGTGTTCCTCGCCGCGGTCGCCCAGCGCACAAGGCGCCTGCGCTTCGGGCCGACGGTCTATTGCCTGCCGCTTTACCCGCCGCTGCGCCTGATCGAGGAGATCTGCATGCTCGACCGGATGAGCGGCGGGCGGCTCGATCTCGGCGTCGGGCGCGGCATCTCGCCGATCGAGGTTGCGTTCTTCGATCTCGATCCGGCCGAGACTCCGGCAATGTACCGGGAAGGTCTCGATTTCGTCCTGAAGGGGCTGGCCGACGCCTCGGCGGGCCGCGATTTCAGCTTCGAGGGCGAATACTACAGGGCCGCAGACGTGCCGATGGTGCTGAGCCCGGCGCAACAGCCCCATCCGCCGCTCTGGTACGGCCTGAGCCGGCCGGACTCCGTGGCCTGGCCTGCCGCCAACCGGGTCAACGTCATCAGCAACCAGCCGCCGCCGGGCACCCGGGCGATCACCGACGCCTACCGCGCGGCGTGGCGCGAGGCCGGGCGCAGCGCGTCGGACCTGCCTGCGCTGGGCATCAGCTTCCATCTCGTTATCGCGGAGACCGAGCGGGCGGCGCTGGAGACGGCGCGGCGCGGCTACCGGATCTGGCGCGAGAGCTTCTACCTGCTGTGGGAGCGCGCCGGCACCAGGCCGATCGGCATTTCCTTCCCGGACGAATTCGACGACCTGATGGAGACCGGCGTCGCCATCGCCGGCACCCCGGCCCAGGCGCGCGCCAGGATGGCGGCGCT
>LXNJ01001419.1_pt1 | contig 14336 bp, 12 predicted proteins | sample 809081 | NCBI WGS metagenome assembly LXNJ01 (sample SAMN04870510, study PRJNA318959) | sponge metagenome | biome: sponge; feature: marine sponge reef; material: water | host: Petrosia ficiformis | place: Greece: Milos, Mediterranean Sea | collected 2013-05-29 | depth 5-7 m
ACGGCCGACATGGAGCGCGTCGAAAGACGCATCGTTATGGTTGTTATCGTCATGCTTTGTAAAACGGGTCGCTGGATCCTCGTTTTTACTCATTATCCGGAGCCGGGTAGGTATGTACGATCTTTTTGAGGTTCAAAGCTTGGAAACGCACAGCGCACTTGCAAACGCGAAAAAACAACCGGTACGGCTTTTTCGCGTTTGCAAGTGCGCTGTGCGCTTGCGCTCAGGCCTCTTTTAGTGGCGGCTCTGTGAAATTACGTCGCCGGGTGTCGATTGTCAAGTTCCCGGAGGGAGCGTTCCATACAGGGCCTGTCTATTTCTTCCGTCACGGTACGATTCGGGAATTACGGATAAAGGGGGAATGACGCGGCCGGCGCACCCCTCTCGGCCTCCGGGTTTTGCGGACTTAATCAGAGTATCCTACAGCCTGCGAAGGATCGTCAAGGACAAGGGCGCTTTCCCGAACGACGAGGCGATCTCCGAACTGCTCTGGCTCGGCCTGCGGGAGGCCTCGAAGAAATGGAAGCGACCCCTACGCGACTGGAAGGCCGCCCTCAACCAGTTCGCCATACTCTACGAGGACCGTGTTCCCACTGAACAATCATGCCGCTTACACAGTTTAGCGGACACGCCTTTCCAATGCATCCTGCGCCGTTGAAGATACCTTTTTCCCATGCCCGACTTGTTCAAGGAAGCCGCTCACCGGTATTTGGCGCGGAACGCCCCTCTGGCGGACCGCATGCGTCCTCGCACGCTGGACGAGTTCGTCGGGCAGGAACACATCCTCGGACCGGGGCGGCTCCTGCGCCGTGCTATCCAGGCGGATCGCATCACGTCGGTAATCTTCTATGGCCCGCCGGGCAGCGGCAAGACCACGCTGGCCCGCATCATTGCCAATACCACCAAGGCGCATTTCACCTCGCTCAATGCAGTGCTGTCCGGGGTCAAGGACATCCGTGAAGCGATCAGGGATGCGAGGGCCCGGCTGGAGCGGCATCAACGGCGGACGATCCTGTTTATCGACGAGGTGCACCGGTTCAACAAGTCGCAACAGGATGCGCTCCTGCCGCATGTCGAGAACGGGACCGTGGTGCTGATCGGGGCCACGACGGAGAATCCGTATTTCGAGGTCAATAAGGCGCTTGTGAGCCGGTCCCGCATCTTCGAGTTGCAGACGCTCGACGAAGAAGCGCTGCGGAAAATCGCCCTATATACACTTGGAGATAAGGAGCGCGGGTACGGCAGCGCCGACGTGCAGGTTGAACCGGAGGCTCTCGAGCATCTGATCGACACGGCCAACGGCGACGCCCGCTCTGTGCTGAATGCGCTGGAACTGGCCGTGGAGACGACAGCCCCGGACGAGGCGGGCGCCATTCGGATCGACCTGGCCGTGGCGGAGGAAAGCATCCAGCGGCGCGCCGTGCTGTACGACAAGGAGGGGGACGTGCACTACGATACGATCAGCGCGTTCATCAAGAGTCTTCGAGGGTCCGATCCCGATGCGGCCCTGTACTGGATGGCGAAAATGATTTACGCCGGGGAAGACCCCCGCTTCATCATTCGCCGCATGTTTATTTTCGCGGCGGAGGACATCGGCCTGGCGGATCCCCGTGCGCTCCGGATCGCATCCGCCACGGCGCATGGATTCGACTATGTGGGGATGCCCGAAGGGCAATTCATGTTATCCGAGTGCTGCCTGTATCTGGCTACCGCGCCCAAGGGCAACTCCACCATGTCGTATTTCAGCGCGCTTTCCCATGTCCGGAATGAACGGTCCGACGACGTGCCGAATCACCTGAAGGACGCCAGCCGGGACAAGGAGGGATTCGGCCACGGAAAGGGGTACAAGTATCCCCATGCGTTCCAGGAGCACTATGTGCCTCAGCAGTATCTGCCCGACGAAATGCGGGGCACGTATTTTTACGAACCCGGCGAGATCGGATACGAGGCGGAGGTGGCCCGGCGCATGGAAGAACTCCGGCGTCGCGACGCCGAAGAGGAGATCGAACGCCGCGTACGGAAATACGCGGAAGGGAAGGAATGAGGCGCCTGCGAATTTGCAGGAACGTTTGCAAAGGGTTGCGGATACAGATTTGTTTGCAACCATGACCCCCTTGCACCATGTCTGAGTTTTATCCCATCGTTACCGTAGAGCCGGAATGGGTACTGGAAGGCGAAGACATGGGCAGTAAGGAAAAATTCTGGTACCGCGAGACCGGCGACACAAGGAACTGTTTGTTCAAATATCCGAGAAGGTATACAGGTGAGCATTGGGCTGAAAAGATCGCTGCAGAAGTAGCGGCGTGCCTGGACATTTTGCATGCCAGGGTGGAACTGGCCGAATTTCAGAATGTGCATGGGTCGGCAACAGAGTCCTTTGCTCGTAGGGGTCGTGTGCTGATTCACGGTAATGAGATACTGGGCATTATGATGTCCGATTACAACCCGGAAATGAAATTTCACCAGTCGGCTCACACACTTGGTAATATCCTGGCGGCATTGGATAATGCGTTCACGAATCGCGAGGATGCTATGCGAACGAAACAGCTGTTGGCGCAGTACTTGGTGTTGGATGCAGTGATCGGCAATACGGATCGCCACCATGAAAACTGGGGTTTGTTACTACGCAAACTGGAAGGAAATAAGTGGGATGGATTTTTTGCCCCCTCCTTCGATCACGCCTCTTCCCTGGGCAGAGAACTCAGGGACGAAAAGCGTGATCGGCTTATGGCCGAAGATCGCGTGGGCCGCTATGCGGAAAAGGGGCATGGCGGGATATACTGGTCCGTGGATGAACGGCGCGGTCCCAGTCCATTTGAACTGGTGCGACGAGCTACTCACGCCCATCCGGACCTTTTTCAATCGGCGCTCGCGAAACTGGACAGGCTGGATGAGGGTTCATTACGTAGGATAATCGACCGCGTACCTTCCGATTGGATGTCTCCATCGGCTCGAAAGTTCGCTATGGCATTGATGTGCTATAACCTCGAACAATTAAGGAAACTGGATCCATGAGCGAAAGAACCCTGTTTCTTGCCTGGCAGGACAAAGGTGGTAGCCGTCAATGGTTTCCGATTGGCCGCCTGGATGCGGATCGTGCCCTTTCCAGGTATCGTTTTCGTTATACGGGCGGTGCGCTGCGGGCGCAAGAGGAGGCATATTTCCAGGCCCTTCCGGAATTTCCCGAGATGGAAAAGGAGTACTTTTCTCCGGAGTTGTTTTATCTGTTCCAGAACCGGGTTATGAAGCCGAATCGACCGGATTTCCGCGAACACATCAAGCGTCTGGGGCTTCCCGAGGATTCCAATCCCGATCCTTTTCAGATTTTATCGGTCAGCGGCGGCCAGCGAGCCACGGATTTTTACGAAGTTTTTCCAAAAATCGTAAAGAATGCCGACGGCGGTTTCACCACCCGTTTTTTTCTTCATGGCTGGCGATATACCAATGAACCTGCCCTGGAGCGACTTGCCCAATTGGAATCCGGTGAAAATCTCTATGTAACCCTGGAACTGAACAATCCGGCAACCAGAGTCGCTGTGCAACTCCAGACGCAAGACTATCACATGATCGGCTGGGCGCCGCGCTATCTTGTGTCGGATCTTGCGAAAGCCATCGCCGGGTCGCCCGGCGAGTACGAAGCGAAGGTAGTTCGGATCAATCCCGCACCGGCCCCTATGAAACAGCGGGTACTGATCGAACTGTGCGGCAACCTCGGCGAACACGAACCGATGATTGGCAAGGATTTTCTTCCGTTGGTCGAGGCGGCAGCATAAGCAGGTCAATTCTAAAAGGCATATCTACTTTCCCGCCCGATCCAAGAGGCCGGAAACCGGTCTGTGGCAGGTCGCCCGAGGTCTTGCGCGGATTGCGGCAACCGCACGTTGGGCGCACTTGATCAGAGTATCCTTAACCATATCACATCACGACATCCACGTCGCGATTTGGGGGAACAGGATAACCAGAAGCAATCCTATTGCCTGGATCCCTATGAAAGGAACGGCGCCGCGATAAATCTGCGTCGTAGCGACGGAAGGAGGCGCCACGCCGCGCAGGTAGAACAGGGCGAACCCGAAGGGCGGCGTCAGGAAGGACATTTGCAGGTTCATGGCGATCATGACGCCGAACCATACGAGATCTACGCCCAGCAGCGCCGCCGCCGGGGCAAGCAGGGGCACGATGATGAACGCGATCTCGAAGAAATCGATGAAGAATCCGAGCAGGAAAATGACGATATTCGCGACCAGAATCAGCCCGATAACTCCTCCCGGCAGCGTGGTAAGCAACTCCTCGATCCACAGGTCGCCGTTCAGTCCGATGAATACGAGCGAAAAAGCCCGGGCGCCGACCAGAAGAATCATGATCATGGCGGTCAACTTGGCTGTCTCCTTCATGGTTTCCCGGAGAGATGTCAGGGTGAGCCGGCGGTTGATGGCGGCGAGAATCAGTGCGCCCAACGCGCCCAACGCCCCGGCTTCGGTTGGCGTAGCGACGCCGGCGAAGATGCTGCCGAGCACAACGACGATGAGTAGCAACGGAGGCAGCATGACGAGGGCCACGCGACGGATCAGTTCTGCGGGCGGCAAGCCGCGTTCCTCCGCAGGAAGGGCCGGTGCGGTGCTCGGTTTGAAAAAGGCCACGCCGGCTGCATAGAGCGCAAACAATCCGGCCAGCAGCAAGCCCGGAACCAGCGCACCCAGAAACAGTTCGCCGACGGAAACGCGGCCCGCCACGCTCAACTGGTCGGCCAGCACGATGAGCACGATACTGGGGGGGATAATCTGTCCCAGCGTACCCGAAGCGGAAATCACGCCGGCGGACAGTTCGTTCGAGTAGCCATAGCGCATCATGACGGGCAGGGAAATGACGCCCATCGCCACCACCGATGCGCCGACCACGCCCGTCGCAGCGGCAAGCAGCGCCCCCACGAATACCACTGCAATGGCCAGCCCGCCGCGTATGCGCCCGAACAACAGGCCGATCGTCTGGAGCAAATCTTCCGCCAGGCGAGATTTTTCCAGCATCGTGCCCATGAAGATGAAATACGGCACGGCCAGCAGCAGCGTGTTCGACATGACGTCGAAGATGCGGTCCGGCATGGCCAGCATGAGGTGCCAACTGAAATAGCCGAGTTCGATGCCGACGAAGGCAAAAATCAGGGCGGTCCCTCCGAGAGCGAAGGCAACCGGAAATCCCGAGAAGATGAGGATCAACGCCCCGGCAAACATGAGTGGCCCCAACCAGTCGCCCATTATATGCCTCCCTGCGGTTTTCCGGAGTTGATCGGAGCGCTTTCCGGAACATCTTCTGCGGCCGGGTCGCGCAGGAACGCGATTTGCTTGATGGCGACGCTGATCCCCTGTAAGAACAGGAGAAAGAAGGCTACGGGGATCGCTGTCTTGATCGGATACCGGGGCAAGCCGCCCGGATCGGGCGAGACTTCCCAGACCGCCCACGAGTTGTATACGGTAGGCCAGGACATCCGGATCACGAGGAAACAGAAAGGCAGCAGGAAGAGCAGGGTGCCGCCCAGGTTCACCCAGGCCTGTCCTCGGGGCGTCAGGCGCGTGAACAGCACATCCACGCGCACATGGGCGTTGTGCTTCAGGGTATAGGCGGCGCCCAATAGAAAAATCAGGCTGTACATGTACCACTGCAGCTCGATGTAGGTGTTCGAGCTCAGGCCCAGGCCTGTGAAGCGATCGAGATACCGCACCAGCGCATTGTAGGCGCCGACCCCCACCATGACAAGCGTCAGCCAGTACACGACCCGACCGATCCACTCGTTGGTCTGGTCGATACGATGGGCGATGCGAAGCAGCGTACGCATGACGGATGCAAATCTCTCTGAAAGTCCTTACGCGTTTCCGGGAGATGCATCCGAACCGAACACATAATCGCCGTACGCCAGTTCGGCAGCCCCGAACCAGCGGTAGGCGTCGTCGCGCCACGCTTTGTAGGCCGTGTAAATCTTACGGTATGCGGGATCGCTGGCCGATTCTTCGAGAATTTCTTCTGTGATTTGTCTTGCAGCCGCCATCACCTCTTCCGGAAACGGATGGAGCCGCACGCCTCCTTCCACAAGCCGCCGCAGGGCCGGGCCGTTCCGTGCATCGTACAGCGCCAGCATGCGCTCGTTGGCCTCGGCGGCGGCCGTTTCGAAAGCTTCCCGGTACGCAGACGGCAAGGCGTCCCAGGCGTCCCGGTTCACGTAGAACGAAAGGCCGGGTCCGGGCTCCCACCACCCCGGATAGTAATAATCCTTCACGATCTCCTGAAAGCCGAGTTTCTCGTCGTCGTACGGCCCGACCCACTCGGTGGCGTCGATCGCGCCGCGTTCGAGCGCCAGGTAAATTTCGCCGCCCGGTATGACCTGCACCGTAACGTCGAGGCGATTCATCACTTCGCCGCCCAGTCCCGGAATGCGCATTTTCAGCCCGCGCAGGTCCTGGAGCGATCCGATTTCGCGGCGGAACCAGCCGCCCATCTGCGTACCCGTATTGCCCCCCGGAAAGTTGATCACGTTGAAGTCGGCGAACATTTCCCGTGTGAGCGCGAGGCCGTCCCCGTGATAGAACCAGGCGTTGAGTTGCCGGGCCGACAGCCCGAACGGGATCGTGCAATCGAAGACGAGCGCCGGATTCTTTCCCTGAAAGTAGTAGCTTGCGCTGTGTCCCATCTGGATGGTTCCGTTCTGGACGGCGCTCAGCACCTCGAGAGCCGGGACGAGTTCTCCGGCAGGGTAGGAACGGATGCGGAAACGTCCTTCCGTAAGCGCCTCCACGCGTCCGGCCAGAATCTCGGCCGCGCCATAGATCGTATCCAGCCCGTTAGGGAAGCTGGATGCGAGGCGCCACATGATGCGAGGCATGGTCTGTACGGCAGGCGCTTGTCCTGTAATTACCTGGTCGGCGGCCGTTTCCGCATCCGGCGCATCTTGTGGGCCGGGCGCGGCGACACGAAGAAAATCGCGTCGTTTCATGATATGAATACTCTGATTAAGTCCGCAAAGCTCAGAGGCTGAGAGGGGTGGGCTGGCAAGGAATGACGAAGCGGTGTGGCAGGCCCCACACAATAAGGAATGACGCGGCCAGCGTGCTTCTCGCAGTGTCCCGAAGGGCGCGTCACGTTCGCGACGCCCCGAATCCGCAGTGCTTTCCCTGATTCCGACGATGGAATCATGATGTCCTGTACTTGCGAACGTGACGTGCTGAGCGAAGCGGTTTTGATCAGAGTATTCATGAGTTCGTGCGGGGATACGCGAAGGAGGCATAGGCATGTTCTGCGGTGCCGAACCAGCCGTGCGCATCTCTCCGAAAGGCGCGAAACGAGTCGTAAACCTGCCGGTAGGCGGCATCCTTTGCGGCGTAGTTTTCCATCAGGTCCAGGGTAATGCGTTCCGCTTCCTGCATCGTGTCCGTGGGGAATGGCCTGATTTGGACGCTTTCTCCCTGCAATGCCCGAAACGCTTCCTGATTACGGGCATCGTACCGTGCAAGCATGCTTAGACCCGCCTGCGCGGTGGCGGCTTCGAGGGCTTTCCGATAGATGAGCGGTAGTGCGTTCCAGGCGTTCCGGTTGACCATGAAGGATATGCCCGGTCCGGGTTCCCACCATCCCGGGTAGTAATAATACGGAGCGATTTCGTGGAGGCCGAGTCGCATATCGTCGTACGGTCCGACCCACTCGGTAGCGTCGATAGTACCGCGTTCAAGCGCCTGGTAAAGTTCGCCGCCCGCCATGAGTTGCACGGTAACCCCGAGTTGGTGCATCACTTCGCCCCCGAGACCCGGGATGCGCATCTTGATTCCCTGAAGGTCTTCGAGGGTATTGATCTCGCCGCGGAACCAGCCGCCCATTTGCACCCCCGTGTTGCCCCCCAAAAAATTGATCACGTTGAAATCCGCGTAAAGCGAGCGTATCAGCTCCATGCCGCCGCCGTAGCGGAGCCAGGCCGTTTGCTGGCGCGAGGTGAGCCCGAACGGTATGCCCGTGTCGAAGACGAGCGCCGGGTTGTGGCCCGTGTAGTAGTAACTGGCGGAATGGCCCATTTCCACGGCGCCTTTCTGCACGACTCCAAGCACCTCGGTAGCCGGTGCCAGTTCACCTGCCGGGAACGTTTGAATCCGGAAACGTCCTTCGGTAATCCTGGCCACCCGCCGGGCAACCTCCTCCGAAGCCCCGAAAACCGTGTCGAGGGATCGGGGATAACTCGATACGAGGCGCCAGCGGACCTGCGGCCGGGTTTGCACGACCGGGGCATTGCCGGTTTCGCCGGTCCCCCCGCCGCATCCGGCGAGGAGGCTGCTCCCGGCTATTCCGGCAGCCGTCGTTTTGAGAAAAGCGCGACGTTTCATCGGGTTCGAATCGGGGGCGGTCGGCGCAACGTCAGGGGCGGTTCCGCGTATGCATGCGGTGCGCCGACGAATTTTTTCCTTTAATTATACGCACGGGAACGCTCGGAATGCCTACTTTGTTGGCCGCATGCACACCATATTACACGAAAACCCGATTTTACGACATGGCTGGACGGCGACTTGGGGTAGGTTTCATCGGCAGCGGTTTCATCACCCGGTTTCACTTGATGTCCTGGCAGGCGGTCCGCGAGGCGGATGTACTGGGCATCTGGAGTCCGAACCGCGGTCGCGCGGAAAGTACGGCGGCCTATGCGCGGGAACTCCGCGTAGGCGAGGCGAAGGCCTACGACTCGATCGCCGACATGGTGGCGGACCCGGCTATCGATGCGCTGTGGATATGCGGGCCGAACCACAAACGCGTCGAGAACATGGAAGAGATCGTGGCGACGCTCAAATCCGGGAAGGGCGAACTGGCAGGCATCGCCTGCGAGAAACCGCTGGCCCGTAACGTGCGGGAGGCGAAGCGCGTCGTCGAACTGATCGAGGAGGCAGGTGTGCTGCACGGATATCTCGAAGATCAGCTGTTCGAGCCGGGTCTCGTCCGCGGCCATGAAATCGCCTGGCGCCGGGCGGCGGCGATCACGGGCCGTCCCTATCTGGCCCGCGCTGCCGAGGAGCACAGCGGCCCGCATGCTGCCTGGTTCTGGCAGGGAGAAATGCAGGGCGGCGGCGTGCTGAACGACATGATGTGTCACAGCGTGGAGGTGGGGCGGTATCTGCTCACGGCCCCGGGCGCTCCGCGCGGCAGCATTCGCCTGAAGAAAATCACGGCCCATATCGCCAGCCTGAAATGGTCGCGCCCGCATTATGTGGAGGACCTGAAAAACCGGTTCGGCCCGGAGGTGGATTATGCGAATCGCCCGTCCGAGGACTTTGCGCGCGCCACGATGGAATACGAGGATGACGAGGGCCACCCGTTGATTGCGGAAGTGACCACCTCGTGGAGTTTCGTCGGGGCGGGCCTGCGCCTCAGCTCGGAACTGCTGGGTCCCGAGTACTCCATGTACCACAACACGCTCGACGCAGGTACGAAGCTCTTCTTCAGCCGGGAAGTGACGGGCTCCCAGGGCGAAGATCTGGTCGAGAAACAGAACGCCGAGCAGGGGCAGATGCCGGTGGTCGGCAACGAGGCCTCCGAGTACGGCTACGAGAACGAGAATCGCTTCTTTGTCCAGCAGTTTCTGGACGGGAAGCAGTCCGACGTGGATTTCCATGCCGGCCTCGAAGTGGTGGAACTCCTCATGACGGCGTACATGAGCGCCGAACTGGAGCGCACCTTGCTCTGGAAACCGGAGGGTCTGGAAGATTTCGTGCCCGCCGTGGCAAAGGGGACGTGGAGGCCGTAGGGGTGCAGCCAGGATTCCGAGGACTCAGTTCTCGATCATCCACGTATCGCCCGCATTCAGCAGGTTGCTGAGGTCTCCCTTGCCGCGCTTGGCGGTGATTCCCTCGATTTGCTCCTGCATGAGTTCCTCGTAGGAAGGCCGATCTTCCCGGAAGAACACGCCGAACGGGCGGGGCAGGTCTTCCTGCCACGACATCCGCGACACGATGTTCGCCAGTTCGATGCTGCCTTCGTTGTATAAAAGGCAGTCGTCCACGGACCATTTCCCTGTGGACAGATCGATCGATTCGAGTTCGAATCCGTTGAGGCGCAGGCCGCGCTGCCCGTTGTCGTATACGAGCGGCTTGCCGTGTTCCAGAAAGATCGTGCTGTGCGCCTTCGTGTTCCTTTCCGTGAATTCGAAGAAGGCCCCGTCGTTGAAGATGTTGCAGTTCTGGTAGATTTCGAGGAACGCAGCGCCCCCGTGGCTGTGCGCCCGGCGCATCATCGCCTGCATATGCTTCGGATCGCGGTCCATCGTGCGGGCGACGAACGTCGCGTCTGCGCCGAGCGCAAGCGGCACGGGATAGAATGGATGGTCGACGGACCCGTACGGCGTACTCTTCGTGACCTTGCCCTGCTCAGAGGTGGGGCTGTATTGCCCCTTCGTCAGGCCGTATATCTGGTTATTGAACAGCAGGAGCTGCACGTTTATGTTGCGGCGCAGCAGGTGGATCAGATGATTTCCACCTATGGAGAGGGCGTCGCCGTCTCCCGTGACGATCCACACGTCCAGGTCGGGGCGGCTCGCCTTGAGTCCCGTGGCGATGGCCGGGGCGCGTCCGTGAATGGAATGCAGCCCGTAGGTGTTCATGTAGTACGGAAAGCGGCTGGAACAACCGATCCCGCTGACGAAGACCGTCTTTTCCTTCGGCACGCCCAGTTCGGGCATGAGCCGCTGCATGGTGGCAAGGATCGCGTAATCTCCGCATCCCGGACACCAGCGCACATCCTGGTCGGTCGCAAAATCCTTCCTGGTCAGGGTGGCGGGTGCTCCGTCGCCCCCTGTGCCTGCGGGGAGTGTCGGTTTCTTTCCTGCCAGCGGGCCGGTGGGCTTGCGACCGAGAGCGCCTGCGGGTTTCTTTCCGCCGGAAGGCATGACCGGCTTCTTTCCTCCCGTAGCAAGCGACGGTTTTTTGCCCGCTGCGGGGAGTGTGGGTTTCTTGCCCTTGGGGGGCATGACCGGTTTCTTTCCTGACGCAGGGATCGTCGGCTTTTTCCCGGCAAGCGGAACGTGATCGGATTTTCCGTTGGCGTTGTTCATGACGGACAGGGAGCGGCGCTGCTCCCGTGCGGATTGCGGTGGCGGGGTCTCATGCAGCGGATATTCCGAGGATGTCGCAGATCTTTTCTTCGATCTCGCGCGCCTTGAAAGGCATTCCTTTTATTTTCTGGAGCGGAGCGATAGGCAGGAGGAAGCGATCGCGCAACAGCCGGATCAACTGGCCGTTGTTCAACTCAGGCGCCAGCACGTGCTCGTATCGGCTGAGTATTTTACCCAGATCGTTCGGCAACGGCACAATATGCCGAAGGTGCGTTGCGCCGACCCTGAGGCCGCGCGACACGCAGGTATCGACGGCGGTCTCGATCGCGCCCTGCGTCGATCCCCAGCCGACAACCAGCAAATCCCCTTCCTGTTCGCCGAATACCTCCAGCGGCGCAATGTCCTGCGCGACGCGCTGCACCTTTTCGGCGCGCAGTTTCACCATGAATTCGTGGTTTTCCGGCTCGTACGAGACATTGCCCGTTTCGTGCTCTTTTTCTAGCCCGCCGAGGCGGTGTTCGAGACCCGCCGTTCCCGGTTTGGCCCAGGGCCGCGCCAGGGTCTTCTCGTCGCGTATATAGGGCAGGAAAACGTCTTCGCCGTCCACGGTCCGGTTCGTCGTCGAGGCGAAAGACGGCTCGAAATTCTCCAGATCGTCCACGTTCGGAATGAGCCAGGGTTCGGAGCCCGTGCCCAGGTAGCCGTCCGAGAGAAGGATGACCGGGGTCATGTATTTGACCGCAATGCGGCATGCCTCGAACGCGGCAAAGAAGCAGTCGCCCGGCGTTCCCGGAGCGACGATCGGCAAGGGCGCCTCGCCGTTGCGTCCGAAGACGGCCTGCAACAGATCCGCCTGTTCGGTTTTCGTAGGAAGGCCGGTGGAGGGGCCGCCCCGCTGCATGTTCACGATGACCATCGGCAATTCCGCCATGACGGCCAGGGCGATCGTTTCACTTTTGAGCGCCAGACCCGGGCCGCTCGTCGCTGTAACGCCGAGGTTGCCCCCGAAACTTGCGCCGAGCGCCGCACCCGCTGCGGCAATCTCGTCCTCGGCCTGGAAGGTTTTTACCCCAAAGTTCTTGTGACGGCTCAGTTCGTGCAGGATTTCCGATGCGGGCGTGATCGGATACGATCCGTAGAAAATGGGCAGGCCGCACTTCCGGCTCGCCGCGATCAGGCCCATGGCCAGTGCTTCCGTGCCGATAATCGCCCGGTATTTGCCCGGCTTGAGCCTGGCCGGACGTACTTCATAGCGGACCGCGAATTCTTCTACCGTTTCCCCGTAGTGGCTGCCTTTTTTAAGCACCCGCTGGTTTGCCTCCAGAATCTCCGGCTTGCGGGCGAATTTTTTGCCCAACCATTCCATCGCCGGTTCGGTCGGCATGGAGTACATCCACAGGGCGAGGCCAAGCGCAAACATATTCTTGCACCGGTCCATCGTCTTTTTGTCGAGGCCGGTATCGCTCAGCGTCTCGTGCGTCAGGGTCGTCAGCGGAATCCGGACTACATGGAACGCCTTCAGCGAATCGTCTTCCAGTGGATTCTGGTCGTATCCCGCCAGATCGAGATCCCTCTTTCCGAAGGAGTCCGCATTCACGATGAGCGTACCGCCCTTGCGCACGCGGTCGGCGCTCACCTTGAGCGCCGCCGGGTTCATAGCCACCAGCACATCCACTTCGTCGCCCGGCGTACGCACGTTTACGGATCCGAAGTGCAGTTGGAAGCCGCTGACCCCATAGGTCGTGCCCGCCGGGGCGCGAATCTCCGCAGGGAAATCCGGCAGTGTCGCCAGATCGTTTCGTGCGTACGCACTGGCCAGCGTAAACTGACCACCGGTCAACTGCATTCCATCGCCGGAGTCGCCCGCGAAAAGAATAGTGGCTTCAGGAATTTCCTGGACAGTTTTTTCCTGCGTGTTGACTCCCATGGTGCAGGCGTCTTTGCGAGGGATTTCCGGGGCGAAGGTGCAACCTGATTACGGGCGAAATCGAATCGAGTCGATGGACGCGTTCCAGGGTAGCGTCAGCTCGGGGAAGGCCAGTTGCGGTTGCGGATCAGACAGTATAAAAAACGTGCAACGCCGGAGGAGGCGGCATGTTCAATATGGCAGGCCGAAACCGTCAAAAAGCAGACCGGGGCCGGTACTTTACGGCGTTGGGGGGCTGTTCGGGGGATAACGTATAGCCGCTATGCGGTAGGGGTTTGCGAACGGCTTGGTATGCAAGGTACGCCGGGAAACGGATAAAGTCGATTCTTTCGCGAAAAAATGTTACCGGACCTCCTTCGGAGGGAATATTCGGTTTCCGGAGCCGGGGCGACACCTGTGAATCGAGCTTTGTACGGGAAGTTGTACCGGAAGAACTTTTGGGAGAATTTGAAATTCCGTTATTGCACGAACAATTTCGGCAATGCGCGGAAGCACGGAAAAACGCAGCGCCAGCAGGTATCGGGATTTTCGGTGAAATTGCGGATCAGATCATCTCTACGTCGATCAGGTAATCCTCCGTGTCGAGTTGGATGGTGCGGTACTCGTTCGTAATGCGGTATTTTTTGATCCTGTCCGGGATCATCTCCGCGGGCGTGTCCATCCTGAACAGCGCATCGGCGACGACCTGCCAATCCTCCGGCGTGAGATGCACCGTCGCCTGATCGCCTTCGGCGACGAACGGGGCGTAGTCCAGCACCTTGTTCAGGTGATTGATGGCCTGTTTCTGATGCAGATTGGGATCCATGGCGTGATCGGGTAAGGCAAAAAGTCAGTCGGTATCGTGGATGCCGGGCTCTGTAGAGACTCGTTCGCACCGGAAAATGCTCCTGCACGTCCCCTGTGCGGGGCTCGGCCAATATGCACACGGCAACGTTCCCCGTCAAGGCGGTTTTTCAGGGCCGCCTTGTGTCAATACGCGCCTCCCTTGTCTGTTCCCCGGCGCGCCCGGTCAGTTTTTCCCGCTGATTTCAACGATGCAATTATCGCACGAACGCGAAGTGCTGATCGAAGCGGTTTTGATCAGAGTGTCCTCAAGCAAAACCATGCGGCGGAAAACCGTGATTGTGGAAAAATATCATCACTGATCGATGATGAAAATGCGCGGCGGATTCCATACCTTGCACACCATGCGCCGGTATCCTCAAATGCGACTTGCGGACCGGGCTCATGCCGCGTCGCGGGGCGATACACGGGGGGATTATCGGGTCTGCACAGAGTAATGTCTTGCGGATTTTCGTTGCCCGGATTCCGCGCGCCGCCCGGCACCCAAGCGCCAACCTTCAACCT
>LXNJ01001420.1_pt1 | contig 14326 bp, 12 predicted proteins | sample 809081 | NCBI WGS metagenome assembly LXNJ01 (sample SAMN04870510, study PRJNA318959) | sponge metagenome | biome: sponge; feature: marine sponge reef; material: water | host: Petrosia ficiformis | place: Greece: Milos, Mediterranean Sea | collected 2013-05-29 | depth 5-7 m
GTAAACGAGGCGATCGGCAGTTTTCTTGAACGAATTGATTCTCAATAAACAGTCGGCACGAGGACCGGCCTCGGCGGTTTCGCGAGCGGCCCGGCGTCAGGCCGGAGGAAGCGACCGACGTGCCAAGCTATTGATTCCGCACAATTCGAAGGGTCAGGTATTCGCGTTGAGTATTCGTGATTTTAGCCTCTTTGATAGACTCCCCGTGGGCAGTCAGAACATTTTATGAATGTGGCCATATATCCAGACTATCTTCCCTATTTTCGACATCTGTATTGTTGCTCATCGATTCTCGATGCCGGGGAAACTTGCGGAGTATGAGATCGGAATGCAAACTGCTGTTCGGCGTCGGGCTTAAACCCTTCACAATAAAACCAAGTCAAAGCTCTAGCGTTCCGATCGGCATCGAATTGTTGCGCCGGTCAATCCACAGCGGGAAGGAATACCTCATGAGCTACCACGAACTCTATGTCGAAAAGGGGTCCGGACCGGCCGTGGTCTTCAGCCACGGGACCCTCATGGACGCGACGATGTTCGCCCCGCAGCTCGACTATCTGGCCGAGCGCGGCTACCGCGCCATCGCCTACAACAGCCGTGTGCTCACCGGTGAACCCGGCGCCCATACGCTCGATGACCTGGCCGAAGATTGTCGCCAACTGCTCGATCGGTTCGCGATCGACAAATGCGTCGTCGCCGGCATGTCCGTGGGCGGCTTCATGGCGCTGCCGTTCGCGTTGAAGCATCAGGATCGCCTTAACGGACTGATCCTTCTCGACACGACGTCGCAGGGGTATACGCCGGAAGAGCAAGTGGCCTTCGGCGCCGAATTCGACAAGCTCGACGTCGACGGCATGGTGCCGAGAGAATTCGCGGAGTGGGCTGCGCCCTATTGTTTTGGCAAGACCACCTACGCGGAAAACATGGCGCTGGTCGACCACTGGATCGACCGCTGGGCGTCGACGGTGCCGGCCCGCTCCGTTTACTGCCAGGGAAAGTCGTGGATAAAAAAGGACGACATCACCGATCGCCTGAGCGAGATCAAGGTGCCGGTGCTGGTAATCCATGGCGAGGAAGACGTCCCGATCCCCATCGAACGCGCCTTACCGATGGTCGACGTCCTCCCCGACGCGACTCTCGCGCGAATTCCCAGAGCCGGGCATACGGCAAACCTGGAGCAAGCGGCGGCGGTAAACGAGGCGATCGGCAGTTTTCTCAAACGGGTCGTATCGCAATAGCCGGCGGCCGAATGGGCCAGCCTCGGCGGTTTCGCAAGCGGCCCGGCGTCGGGCAGGGGGAGGTGCCCGGCATGCACGATCTGTACATCGAACAAGGCACCGGGCCGGCTGTCGTGTTTTCGCACGGCACCTTCATGGACCGGACAATGTTCGACCCGCAAATCGCAAAGCTGTCGAACTCGTACCGCACGATCGCCTACAACAGCCGCGTGTTGGCGGGGGCCAATGTCCCCCATTCGCTGGACGATCTCGCGGACGACTGCCGCGACCTGCTCGACCGGCTGCAGATCGCGACCTGCGTTCTTGTCGGGATGTCGGTCGGCGGGATGATGGCGATGCATTTCGCCCTGCGCTACCAGGATCGCCTCGACGGGCTGGTTCTGATCGACGCGTTCGCTTACGCGTTCAGTCCCGAGGAAAAGACCGAGTTCGGCGCGCGCTTCAGCACGCTCGATCGAGACGGCATGCTGCCGCGGGCGTTTGCAGAATGGGTGGCGCCGCTGTGTTTCGGCGAAACCACCCAGCGCGAAAATCCGGCGCTGGTCGATCATTGGGTAGAACGCTGGTGCTCGACCATTCCTGCGCGCTCGGTTTACCACCAGGCGCTGTCGTGGTTGGACAAGCCGGACCTGACCCGAGCGCTGTCGCGCATCCACGTGCCGACGCTGATCCTTTGCGGCGACGAAGACGTACGCATGAACATGGACCATCTCGACGAGATGCAGGCCAATATCCCGGATGCCCGGCTGGTCAAGATCCCACGCGCCGGCCATACGTCGAATCTTGAGAATCCGGTCGCCTCCAATGGCGCCATCAAGGCGTTTCTCGACCGCGTATACATGACGTCGGGAACGTGACCGGCCCTCGTTCTGGAACGCCCGATGCGTCGGACGCGTCCCGCAACAATCCCGGGCGAGCCTTCGCGCCGGCGTTGATGAACGCCGTCCGCGACCGCTTTGCCCACACCGACCGCTGCCCGATTACCGGACAACCGCGCATCTTCTTCGAGAGCGGCGGGGGCTCGCTGAAGCTGAAAACGGCGGTGGAGCGCAGCGCCGACATCGCGCTGTTGCCGGATCAGGAAGGCCGCGACAACGACGCGTCGCGCTATCTCACCGGCATCATCGAAAACGGGCGCCAGGATCTGATGCTTTATTTCGGCGCGACCGCGGGGCAGGCGATTTCCGGCGAGACCGGGACCGAACTGCTGCACCGGTTCATTCGCGCCGTCGCGCTGGTGGCGCCGCCGGGTCCGGTCCTGTCCAGCACGCTCGAGCACCCGGCGAGCCGGGACGCCGCGCAATACTGGGCGAAGGCAACCGGGCGGCATTCAATCGGCATCCATTTCGACGCCCGCGCCAGCACGGTCACCCCGGATGACTATGCTCGCGCGGTAACCCCGGACACCCGCATCGCCACGGTCATCCACACCAGTCAACTGACCGGATTCCAGGTCGACCTGCCCGGCATCGTTCGCACGATCCGCGCGGTCGCGCCCGACTGCTACATCATCGTCGACGGCATCCAGTCGGCGCCGCACGGCCCGTTGCATGTCGAGGACTACGATTGCGACGCCTATGTGTTTTCGGCCTACAAGGCGTTCTCGCGACTATCGACGGGATTCGCCTGGCTCAGCCCGCGGCTGTCGTCGCTACCGCACGACCGCATGCGCAGCAAGCCGCGCACCTATTGGGAATTCGGTTCGCGCGACCCCGGTATCTATGCTGCCCATTGTGCCGTGGTGGACTATCTGTGCTGGCTCGGCGGCCACTTCAGCGAGAAGGAAGACCGCCGCAGCCGGCTGCTCGCCGGCGCCACGGCGATGGCCGATCATGAGCGGGCGTTACTTCATCTGCTCCTGTTCGGCGACGAGACCGCTGCAGGTCTCACCGACGTTGCCGGCGTCTCGCTGATCGGGCCGCCGAAAACGGAGGATCGCCGAGGAATCGTTTCGTTCCGGCTCGAAGGCTTCGAGTCGACGACACTGGTGCGCGAAATGGCGGCCCGCGGTGTTCGCGTTCATGCGCGGATCAACGACGGCTATTCAGGCCACATTCTTCAGGAACTCAACATGCCGGATTGCTTGCGCATCACCTTCTGCCACTACAACACGCCGGCGGAAATTCGCGCTTTTCTCGAGGCATTGACGGAGATCGCGGCACGCTAGATGCGGCCCGGCGCAAATGCATTGCCCGGAACAGCATCCGGCAAGTGCTTCCGGTTCCCGGCCGCTGCCGAAGAGTCAGATTCCCTCCCGCAGTTCGTCGCCGTAGTCGCGGAGCAACCCTTCGGCTGTGACGAAACCCGCAGCCAGATCGGCCGCGCGCGCCGCGCCGTCACGCTGCCGAGGGTCGCCGTACCCGCCACCGCCAGCTTCGCGAACGGTCAGTGTCTGGCCCGGTTCGAGCGTCACCCGGCCTTTGGCGGGAATCGGTCGCCCGTCGAGCAGAAACTCGCGCAGCGCGCCGGGGCGGCCGCCGAACAGGCCGCGCGCTGCGAGCTCTGAACGCATACCGAATAACGATACGGTGACCGGACGATCCGAATCGTTGCACAGCACCGCCTCCTGGCCGAGGCCGCCGCGCCACTGTCCGGCGCCGCCGGAGTCCGGAATCAACCGGCGGTGCACCACGCGCACGCCGGTCTCGGCTTCCCATACTTCGCTCGGCACGACCGCATTGTTGGTTGGCGATGGCGTCGTGTGGTGCCCGTCGAGACCGTGCATGGCGCCGATTCCGCCGGCGAGGAAGTACTGGGTCGCAATCTCGCGCCCATCCGCACGGGTGCCGGCGACGATGAACAGCGACGCCATGCCCGAGTCGGCCTGCACCCGATCCGGCAGCGCTTCCGCCAACGCGCCGTAGATCAGCGGCACGATGAACCAGCCGACGGTGTGTCGCCCGCCCGTGGCCGAGGGGCGCACCGCGTTGAGGATGCAGCCTTGCGGGGCCGTGATTCGAAGCGGTGCCAGCATTCCCTGATTATTGGGGACCGTCGGCGTCGTCAGCGTCTTGATCGCGTAGCCGGTAAACGAACGCGTGTAGCACAGCGGTACGTTGATCGCCTTGCCGACCGCAGGGCCGGTTCCGGAAAAGTCGATTGTCGCCGCGTCGCCCGCGATCGTGATTGCACAGGCGAGAACAACCGGCGCATCGGGGGCTTCCACCTCAAGCCGGTTCATGTAGGTGTCATCCGGGATCGACTTCAGTTCAACGCGAACAGCTGCCTCCGATTGGCGGACGATACCGTCGGCAGCGGCTTGCAAATCCTCAAGACCGAACTCGTCAAGGCATTCGCCGATCAACTGCTCGCCGACTGCGCCGCCGGCGACGTTCGCCTCGATGTCGCCGATGACCTCGTCGACGACCCGGACGTTGGCGCGCAGAATGTCGAGAACCTCGTCGTTGGGTTGCCCTTCCCGGTACAGCCGGCACGGCGGCAGGATCAGTCCCTCATCGTAGATCTCGCGGTTGTCGATGGTCAGCCCCCTGCCGCCGATATCGGGAAGGTGGCTGATGGTCATGACGAACCCGACCAGGCCGCCGCGGTGGAACACCGGCCGAACAACGCAGATGTCCGGTGTATGTCCGGTGCCCATCCAGGGATCGTTGGTTGCCAGGACGTCGCCTTCGGCCAGCGTCGCCGGCGGGAACCGCGCCAGCAGATGTTCGATCGTATAGGGCGCCGTGCCGATGAAGGCCGGCATGCTCAAGCCCGCTTGTGCGATCGCGCGGCCGTCGCGGTCGAAAACCACGCAGGCGACGTCCCAGGCTTCACGAACGCCGACCGAGAACGCGGTGCGCACGATCGAAAGCAGAATGTTGTCCGCAATCGCGATCAGCCGATCCCAGACCACGCCAAGCGCGATTGGATCGATCGTCCGGTTCATGTCGCGGCCTCGATGCTGGCGGGTGTGGCGATCAGGTCGCCGGACGCGGCCACGACAGCTTGGTCGCCCCGGCCGAGCACCACTGTCGACTCGCGTTCTTCGATCAGCGCCGGTCCGGCAATTGTGTCGCCCCGCTCAAGGGCGTAGCGGTCGTAGATCGGCGTTTCCACGAAATCTTCAGCTTCCGGCAGCCAGGCCGGCCGCACAGCGATCTGCTTGCCCGCGCCGCGAGGGCCTGTGAGTTGGTAGTCTGCGACCCGATTTGGCGCCGGCACGCTGACCTCGACCTTCCAATTGACGATCTCGATCGGTCGTTTGACAAAAGTCCTGGCAAAAACCCGGGTGTAGGCTTCGTCGAACAGGTCGGGCAGCCGGTGCAGCAGTTCCGCGCCCCCGCCGTCCGGCAGTACGACCTCGATCTCGTAACCCTGGCCGCGATAGCGCATGTCGATAGCGCGCCTGACAGAGAATCCGTCCCTCGCGCTGCGGTCCGCGCTGCGCAAGGGCGCCGCTGCCCTTTGGACCAGCGACGCAAAACGCCGGTCGAAAGACGCCGCGCCGAGAGCGTCGAGTTCGACCCAATCGCTTTGCAGCAGCTCAAACGCCTGCGGGCTCGCAAGCAGGCCGATCGCCGACATCACGCCCGCGCCCGCGGCGAATACGACCCGCGTCACCCTCAGCTTGCGCGCCACCCGCAGGGCGTGCAGCGGACCCGCTCCGCCGAACGCTACCATCGTCGTGCCGCGATAGTCGAAACCGCGCTCGGCGGCATGGTTGCGGAACGCGCGCACCACCTGTTCGTTGATGGTTTCGTGAACGCCCCAGGCTGCCGCGGCGGATTGCATCTTGAGGGCGCTGCCGAGCCGGCGCGCGAGCGCGGCGTGTGCCGCGTCGCGATCCAGGGTCATGTTGCCGCCGAGAAAAGAATCGGGATCAAGATAGCCGAGCACGAGATTGGCATCGGTCAGGGTCGGCGCCTCGCCGCCGCGGGCGTAGCACGCCGGGCCGGGATCGGCGCCGGCGCTTTGCGGTCCGACCTCGATCAGGCCGCGCGCGTCGACGCCCGCCAGCGAACCGCCGCCGGCCCCGATCTCGATCAGATCGATGACCGGGGTTTTTACCGACAGTCCGCTGCCGGGTTTGAATTCGTGCACGCGTGCGACTTCGATGTCGAAGCGCTTGAGCGGCCGCCCGCCACGGATCAACGCTCCTTTGGCCGTGGTGCCGCCCATGTCGAAGGCCAGCAGGTCGTCGGCTGCGGTGCGCTGGCCGATCAACGACGCCATGAGAACGCCGGCGGCCGGGCCGCTTTCCAGCACGCGAACGGGATGGCGGCAGGCCGTTTGCGGATCGAGGCAGCCGCCGGACGAGGTGGTGATCGCCAGCGAACCGACAAAGCCTAGGCTGCTCAGACCCCCCTGCAGTCGAGCGACGTATCGGCCGAACATCGGCTGGACGAAGGCATTCATGACGGTAGTCGACCAGCGCTCGTATTCGCGCAGGAATGGCACGACATCCGCCGAACTTGTCACTGTGAGGCCGGGATAGGCTGCGCAAAGGCGCCGTGCCGCCGCCACCTCATGGGCCGGGTTGATGGGAGAGTTGAGGAAGCAGACAGCCAAGGCCTCGATTTCCTCGTCGCGGACGAGCCGGGCGACCGCGCTGGCAAGGGCGTCCGGATCGAGCGGTATCGACACCCTGCCGTCGGCATCGATCCGCTCCTCGACCTCGACGCGCAGACGACGCGGCACCAGAGGTGCGGGATAGCTGGCGCGCAGGTCGTACATGTCGTAGCGCCGTTCGAGCGCGATATCGAGGATGTCTGCGAAACCTGCCGTCACCAGCATGGCGGTCCTGGCGCCTTTGCGCTCGATCAGGGCATTCGCCACCAGCGTCGTGCCATGCACGATCGTGTCGACTTCGGCGATATCGACTCCGGCCTTGTGCAGCAGGATCGGTATACCCGACAACACCGACTCCGACGGATCGTGCGGCGTTGTGAGTTGCTTATGGATATGTACGGATCCGCAGCGCCGGTCGTAAACGGCGAAGTCGGTGAACGTACCGCCGATGTCTATCCCGAGGCGCCAGCCGCTTGAAGTCATGGTCGCGCCGGATACCGGTTTGGGCAAGCCCGGTTGCGAGCGCGACTGCGCCACCGGTCCGGGCCGGACGAACGGGAAGCTCGCCCTTTCCTCGCAATACGCGCAGCGAAGACACTCCGAATCCTGACCCCTCTTGAGGCAGAAGGTTTCTCAAACTGAGGGACGAACATCGGAACCAATGAGCGATGACCGTGTTCGACCTTCAACCTCGAACGTTCGACCGGGACGGGCGTTTCTCTCTCCGGGCCTAGGTCACCCATCAGTCCCTGCCATCTGGGTTGCTTCGCCTTCGCCGCCAGGCGAACTCCGTCGAGCCGAAAAGGCCACGCGGCCGCAACCGGAGAACCAATATCAATCCGACACCCAGCGTCAGTTGCGAGATTCCGATAACCGCAGGAATCTCGAAGAGACCGAGCAGCGAGCCCCCTTCAATGCCGCGCATGAACTCCAGCCAGGCAGAAATCACCGCAACGCCTGAGACGCTGCCAATGATACTCGCGGTCCCGCCGAGAACCGCCATGACCATGACGGGAATGACCATGGTTATGAAGAAGGACTGCGGGGAAAACGCCGTAAGCTGGTGAGCCAGCAGCACGCCGGCTACGCCGGTTATCGAGGCAGACAACACCCAGGCGCCGACCCTGGTCCGCACGACATTGATGCCCGAGGTTTCGGCCGCCAGAGGATCGTCCCGCGCCGCCCTTGCCCGCAGTCCGAACCGGGAAAACTTGTATACCAGGCTCACCGCGGTCAGCGCGCAAAGGAGGCCGTAGACTTCCACGAGACCCGACGCCTTGGGCACCCCGAAAAACGTTTGTGTGCCCCGCGTAAATTGATCCAGGTTACGGATCACTTCGTTGGTGATCACGAGTAGGCCGAAGGTCATGATGCCGGCGGTGGCACCCGAAAGGCGCATGACGACAGGACCGACGACAAGGGCTGCAAGCCCGGCTGCTGCACCCCCGACGAGAATGGACGGGTAGAAACCGAACGAGACATTCATCAGCCACCCGGGCAATTCGGGCAAGATCGCCGACTTTATTCCGGGCGGGACGGCGACAAGGCCGCCGACGTAAGCGCCGATGCCGACAAAGGCGGGGTGGCCGAACGAGACGATGCCGGTATTGCCGACGAACACCTGATATCCGATCACCATGACCGCCGTGATGCCGACATTGATCAGCAGGCTCTCCGACCGACCGCCAGTCGCCCATACCCACGCCAGAACCGCGATGGAAACCGCGACCACAACGGCCGTTCCGCCTAGGGCAGTGCCCAGGAGAGCAAATCTGCCGAGGCCGCGATCGTGGGTAAGGCCGAGTTGCATCACTTGGCCAGTTCGACGATGCGGCCGGCCACGCCCTGCGGTCTCAGAACCAGGACGAGAATGACGAGGCAAAAGGCGAATGCGGATTGGAACGCAAGGAGTTCGGTGGTCAGAAAAGTCGCAAGGACGCTTTCGAACAGGCCCAGCACAAGGCCCCCGATCACAGGCCCGCGAATGGTCCCAAGTCCACCCAGTACGACAGCGATGAACGCCTTGAGCGTCGGCGTTAAATCCGCCCTCGGGTCGACGGTCCCAATGCGGGCAAACCATATGAAGGCGACGACGGCGGCAACGACACCGCTGATGGCGAAAACCACGAGCAGAACCCTCGCTGGCCGAACCCCCATAAGTTGCGCGGCTTCGCTGTCCTCGGCGGCGGCCCGGATCTCGATGCCGAATGTCGTACGCTGAATGAGCAGATTTAGTGCGACCAACACGATTACGCTGAGACCAAGCGCCAGGATTTGAAGGATCGAGATTCGGACTCCGCCTACGGAAACCGACTCGATCAACACAGGCGGAGTCGGCACGTGCCTCGGCGCCTCGCCGAAGATGAAGATCGCGACAGCCTGGAGGGCAAGGGCAACGCCGAACGAAGTCAGCAGGAGGGTGGCCGGCGGAGCCTTGATGAAGGGCCGGAAGGCAAAGCGCCCCATCGCTACAGACAGGACAACTGCGAAAACCACCATGATCATGATGGTCAGCGGATAGGGCGTGCCCAGGGAATCTGCCACCGCGATCGCGTATCCCGCCCAGACGATCAGCGATCCATACGCGAAATTGACGAAACCCATCACGCTGAAGACGAGGCTGAGACCCAGCGCGAGCAATGCATACGTTGAGCCGATGCTAAGGCCGTCGACGATAACCTGTAACGTTGCGGCCATCATCCGGCGGTGTCGCCCACATATGCCTTTGCGAGATCGAGGTGTTCCGAAACCTCCTTCGCATCGCCCTGCAGGATCACCCCACCGTTTCTCAAAACAAGCGCAGTGTCCGCAAAGCTCATGACCCGGCTGGCCGATTCCTCGACCACGATGATCGTCAAACCGCTCTGCTTCAGCTCTTCGAGGTGCTCATAGACTTCGTCGACAATGAGAGGCGCAAGTCCGAGCGACGGCTCGTCCAGCAACAGTACGGACGGTCGCGACATGAGTGCGCGCCCGATCGCCAGCATCTGTTGCTGTCCGCCCGAGAGCGCTCCTCCAGGTCCATGCCGGCGCTCGCGCAGAATGGGGAACATGGAATAGACCTGTTCGAAACCGTCGTTAACGGCGCGGCGCACATCGGACCTGTCAAAGCTTCGGCGTAGCGTGGTCGCGCCCAGCTGAAGATTCTCTTCGACGGTGAGCGTTGCGAAGATTCGCCGCCCTTCCGGACACAGTGCGACTCCTACCCGAATTCGTTCTTCGGCACCGAGCGCGCTGACGTCGTTCCCGGCAAGATGCATGGTGCCTCGCCACAGCGGAAGCATTCCTGCCATGAGGAGCATGAGCGTGGTCTTGCCAGCACCGTTTGGGCCCGCCACCGCCAAGGCGCTCCCCTTCCCAAGGGCAATGTTCATGTTCTCGAAGACGGGGACCGCTCCGTACCCGGTCGCTGCACCTCGGAGATCGATCATCGAACGGACTTCTGATGAACCTGGCCCAGATAGACGTTGATGACCTCCGGATCGCTGGCGATCTCGTCGGGTGTTCCCGACCGCAGCACCTTTCCATCCGAAAGAACCACGATTCTGTCCGATAGGCCCATGATGAGGTTAACGTTGTGGTCGATCATCAATATGGCGCAGGAGAGCCGTGAGCGAGCGGAGCGGAGCGCTTGCGAAAGAAGATCTGTTTCGCTGTCGCCCAGCCCCGCCCCCGGCTCGTCGAGCAACAGGACTTTCGGTTCCGCCACAAGCGCTCGCGCCACCTCCACGCGCTTTTGAGCGCCGTAGGGAAGTTCACTGACCGGCAATCGTGCGACGTCTTCAAGACCCTGCTCGGTAAGGGAGCGCAGAATCAGGGTCCGACGTTGCTCGGCAGGACGGGCTCCCTGCGCGAGCAGCCCGACCTCCACGTTTTCGGCAACCGTAAGATCCGCAAAAAGCCGCAGGTTTTGGTAGGTGCGCACGAGGCCGGCCCGGGCCCGGCGATCGCGCGACAAGTGGCCGATCTCGGCCCCGTTTATCAGGATGCGGCCGGCGTTTGGCCGGACAACCCCCGAGACACAGTTCACCAGTGTCGTTTTTCCCGACCCATTGGGACCAAGCAGCCCCAGCGTTTCTCCCTGCCCAACTTCGATGTCAACGCCGTCGAGGGCAATAACTCCAGCAAACCGTTTCTCGACGCCGAGAGCACTAAGTGCCGGAGTCGGCGTTGCCCGCCGCTCGGCGGTTGGGTTCATCGTGGCGTTCAGCGGGGATCGATTGTCTGCACCTTCACGAACTCACCCTTGGAGTCAAACCCCACCACGGTTGCACTGCGTATCGGGTAGCGATTCTTCCAGCGGTACAGCGTGGATCCAGGCAGCGCAACGTTGGTCTGGCTACTTAGAGCCGCAGAAATCTTTGCGGCATCCACGGAGCCGGCCTTTTTCAACGCATCCGCCAGCAGCAGGAACCCCTGATAACCGGGGAGCACATTCAGGTTCTCAGGAAACGCTCCGAATTTTGCCTGGTAGCGCTTCACGAGATCGGCAACCGCCGGTGCGAGGTTTCGCCCCTCATAAAATCCCTGCCCAATGTAAAAAACGTTGCCCAGCGCCTTTGCGCCGACAACCTTGGGCAGAGCCTTGGAGGAAAAGGTCGAATTTCCCAAGATCGGCAGATCGACGCCGGCAGCGCGGAGTTGCCGAATGAAAGTGCCGATGTGCGGGAAATAGTCGTTCAGGTAGATCGCATCGACCTTGTCGCCGAGTCGGCGAATCTTGGACACGTTTGCGGAGTAGTCGGTTGCATCGTTGGCGACGGTGTCTGTCGCGACAACCTTGCCGGAATAGTTATCGCGAAAGACCTTTTCCAACGCGGTAAAGAAGTTGAAAGCAGCGTTGACCACGACGTACATCTTTTTCCAACCTTTCTGGTTGGCGAACACCGCCTGAGCCTTGCCCGAATCCTCGATTGTGATCGCGGCCGTGAAATGGTGGGGCCCGACCGCCTGCGTCCACGCCGTCGACGATGCCGCGGACGAGAAGCTGAGGATGCCGGCCGCTTGCGCTGCCTGAGACGCACCCACACCGATATCGAAATCCGCCGGCACAATCAGAATCTGCGCGCCCTGCGCGATCAGTTCCTCGGCAACCTGTCGTGCCTTGGCCGGATCGGACTGGGTATCGCCGCGAATGACCTTTATCGGGCAGCCGCCGATACCGCCTTTTTCGTTAATCTGTTCAATAGCAATGAGCGCGCCGCGCGCATCGACGTTGTCGAAGAAAGCAAAGCCGCCTGTTTGCGCCTTGGCCATCCCAATGGTGATAGCGCCGCCCGCACAATCGAACGACTGCGCCGATGCGTGACCGGCTCCAAAAACCATCAGGCTGAACGAGGCAAACGCGGCAAGAACGATGCGAAACATCTCAATTCCTCCCAGTTTTGCGTACTGAGCATACTACGCGGCGAGCGGGGCGACAACCGCGGGCGGCGGCGCCCGGCTGGCTTCCGTGCCGGATACAGACGCGCAGTTTCCTGAATATTGGGGTGACCGGGCCTGCGGAATCAGCCCTCGAGTCGAAGTGGTTTCAGGCGGCAGCCTTGACAGGCGCGCGGGTATGTTTCTCCTCGAATTGGTCGGGCCTCGGATAACCGAGTGCCGAGCCTGGGCGTCTCTCGTCGTAGCTGCCGATGAAGCGGGGAAAGCGCTCTGCGACGTCTTTTTCGTTCTTAAAGGCCAAAGTACAGATGCCTTCGACCGTCAGCGGCTTCATGAAGCTTTCAGTCATTCCATTGTCATCGGGATGAAGTGGGCCCGGAAGTCGGCAGGTGAACTGAAATGAATTGACCGATACGTAGGGCGTTCTAAAGGGCGACGCCAATGGCGAACCAACGGACTCAGCCAGATCTTTGTAGGGGAACCGCAGGAAGCAGGCCGCCAACATGTGGGCAAGTCTCTCGACGAACCCCGGCATGAGAAATTCATCGGCCACGACCTCGTAGAGGACGCTCCTCCCAGATAGCGCCGTCCACGAGGGCGCCCACGGTCGATACGCGGCCGTCCTGGACGGCCACATCGGCAGCGCTTAGACGATTGCCGCCTATGCCAGCTATTTTTCGGCAACAAACACCACCGTGAGCAGCCGGGTCTTCGAGCCGCCTACGGGTAGATAGTCTTCAGGAACCTGCCGAGGGCGTCGTTGACTACATCTGGATTCTCCAGGTTCGAGCTATGTCCGGCTTCCGGAACCCGCGCTAACGTCGCGTTCGGCAACTTTTCCAGCATGGGAAGCACGTTTTCGATCGGGTTCTGGAAGTCCTCCTCGGCATGCACGACGAGGGTCGGAACGGCGATCTCACGAAGCCGTTCGGTAACGTCGCTCTTTGCGATCCAGGAGAGGCCCTGGTGATAGACGGCACGCGCCGGGATCGCGGTCGTCCAGCGCTCGATCCAATGGTCGACCAAAGCCTTGTTGCGTACGCGCGTTGTCTCGCCGAAGCAGTGCGGAGCAACCCATTCGGCAAAGTATCGAGGCACCATCCCCTCGATATCCAGCTCACTGAATTTTGTGCGGAAGGCTTGCTGGTCCTCCGCACTGAAGGCGACCGACGGGGCGCCTATGAGAACCAGACCGTCGAGACGGCGCTGATACTTCAAGGCGAATGCCGTTGCCATAAACCCGCCAACCGACATTCCGACCAAAACGCATGTTTCGATCTTCAATTGGTCAAGCAATGCGCGGCAATCTTTCGCCAGATCGTCAAGCGTATGCACGATATTCGGGCCGACGAGAACCCGGCTGTTGTAGGCGACGGCTCTGTAGCGACTGGAAAGGTAATCGAGCTGCGGCGCGAACATAGTCGCGTCCATGAGCGTCCCGTGACTGAACACCACGGCCGGCCCCGATCCATTCTCAAAGTAGAGGTCATTCATGTTGCTTCCTCCCACTCTGCGTCTTGCGGGTCGGATTCTACAAAAACCATTTGGCACAGAACGCTGACGGGAGGTTCCGCACTGTTCAAATCAGGCTATCGTCGTAGGCATTTAACGATAGCATGCCAATAGATCGATCCGATAGAAGGGCTGCTCCGCCGCAAACGACACCGCGAACATGATGCTGTCAGCCTGAATTGTCCTGAGATGGCCACGCTTGTTAGGACAGTCCATCACCCTTTTGTTCGGCGCTCAGATTGGAAGCCGATCGACCGGGAAATTGCGAGTACGATCCCGTTCGTTGAGCACAACCTGACGCCGGCCGGATTTGGCATCGTCCACTCTGCACGGGAGCGATAGGCCTTCTATCGTCCTGGAAGCTTGCAAACTGCCGAAAATCGCTCGGCGACCAGGGAATAATGATCCAAAATATCCGTCTCGCGACGCCAGCCGACGTCGACTCGCTCGAAGACTTGATCGAACGGTCGACGCGCGTGCTTCAGGTCCCCTTCCTCTCGCCCGAACAGCTCGCGGCGAGTTTCGAAGTCATGACGCTGGACATACAGCTGATCGACGATGGAACCTATTTCGTCGCCGAGGAAGACGGGATCGTCGTCGGTTGCGGCGGCTGGACCTGCCGCCGAGGCTTCGTCACGGGCCAGCGCTTGACGCACCCGGACGGCGAGTTGCTGGTCCCCCAGCGC
>LXNJ01001421.1_pt1 | contig 14319 bp, 17 predicted proteins | sample 809081 | NCBI WGS metagenome assembly LXNJ01 (sample SAMN04870510, study PRJNA318959) | sponge metagenome | biome: sponge; feature: marine sponge reef; material: water | host: Petrosia ficiformis | place: Greece: Milos, Mediterranean Sea | collected 2013-05-29 | depth 5-7 m
CACCAGCCTTGCCTGCTGCTGCACCGGCGCACCTGGTCCGGCGGCCGGATCGCGTCGCGCGCCTGGCTGACCCATCCCGGCGACCGCTTCTACCTGGCGACACGTTTCGCCCATGACGAAGGCCTGCCGCGATCCCCCCAACCGGAGCAATTGCCGTGAGCGACCGCCCGACCGAGACCAGCCGCCTCGACAACACGCGTGAGATCCGCGCGCCGCACGGCGACGAGCTGAGCTGCAAGAGCTGGCTCACCGAAGCGCCGATGCGCATGCTGATGAACAACCTGGACGCCCAGGTCGCGGAGAAGCCGCAGGAACTTGTGGTTTACGGCGGTATCGGCCGGGCGGCGCGCAACTGGGAGAGCTACGACCGGATGGTGGCGGCGCTGCGGGCGCTCGAACACGACGAGACCCTGCTGGTCCAGTCGGGCAAGCCGGTCGGCGTCTTCCGCACCCACGCCGACGCGCCGCGGGTGCTGATCGCCAATTCCAACATCGTGCCTCACTGGGCGACGCTGGAGAAATTCAACGAACTGGACCGGCTCGGCCTGATGATGTTCGGCCAGATGACGGCGGGCTCGTGGATCTATATCGGCAGCCAGGGCATCGTTCAGGGCACCTACGAGACCTTCGTCGAGGTCGGCCGGCAGCATTACGGCGGAGATCTCTCGGGCCGCTGGATCCTGACCGGCGGGCTGGGCGGCATGGGCGGCGCCCAGCCGATGGCGGCGACCATGGCCGGGGCCTCGCTGCTCTCGGTCGAATGCCAGCCGAGCCGGATCGAGATGCGGCTGAAGACCGGCTATCTGGACCGCCAGTCCACCGACCTGGATGAGGCGCTGGCGATGATCGAAGATGCCTGTGCGCGCAAGGAGGCGGTCTCGGTCGGACTGCTCGGCAATGCGGCGGAAATCTACCCGGAACTGGTCCGGCGCGGCGTGCGGCCGGACGCGGTGACCGACCAGACCAGCGCCCACGACCCGCTGAACGGCTATCTGCCGGCCGGCTGGACGCTCGCCGAGTGGGAGGAGCGGCGCGAACGCGATCCCGCGGGCACCATGAAGACGGCGAAGGAATCGATGGCCGTGCAGGTCCGCGCCATGCTGGAGTTCTGGAACCGGGGCGTGCCGACTCTCGATTACGGCAACAACATTCGCCAGATGGCGCAGGAAATGGGCGTCGACAACGCCTTCGACTTCCCCGGCTTCGTGCCGGCCTATATCCGCCCGCTGTTCTGCCGCGGCGTCGGGCCGTTCCGCTGGGCGGCGCTGTCCGGCGATCCGGAGGACATCTACCGCACCGACGAAAAGGTGAAGGAACTGCTGCCGGACAACCCGCACCTGCACAACTGGCTCGACATGGCGCGCAAGCGCATCCGGTTTCAGGGCCTGCCCTCGCGCATCTGCTGGGTCGGGCTCGGCGACCGGCACCGGCTCGGCCTCGCCTTCAACGAAATGGTCGCGAACGGCGAGCTGAAGGCGCCGGTCGTGATCGGCCGGGATCATCTGGACAGCGGCTCGGTGGCGAGCCCGAACCGCGAGACCGAAGGCATGATCGACGGTTCGGACGCGGTCTCCGACTGGCCGATGCTCAACGCGATGCTCAACACGGCCTCGGGCGCGACCTGGGTCAGCCTGCACCACGGCGGCGGCGTCGGCATCGGCTTTTCCCAGCATGCCGGCATGGTGCTGGTGTGCGACGGCACGGACGAAGCCGCGGCGCGTATCGGGCGGGTGCTGTGGAACGATCCGGCCAGCGGCGTCATGCGCCACGCCGACGCCGGCTACGACGACGCCATCGCCTGCGCGCGGGAACACGGGCTGAACCTGCCGTTTCTGGAAGGGTGAGGGGCGGCGGCCCGCATGCGCAGGTGGCAAGCAGCGATTTCAGGGTTCCGTCACCGTGACGGATGCATCTCGGGCCAATTCGATAAATCGGCGGTCGAAGGTCAACATGGCCTCGCACTGCTCGGCAGCGCCGAGATGCAGGGCGTCGGCAAAATCCATGCCCATTTCCGCCCGGGCGAGAGCGTTGGCGAGTAGGACGGGATTCTCCACAGAAACGCCCGGCAATCCTGCAAACCGGCGCAACGCCGACGTGATCTCCTTTCCGGGAAATCCGTAGACGCTGCGCAGCACCCATTCGCTCTCAAGCAAAACCGTTGTGCTCGCGAAGATATTTTCCTCCGCAATTGCGTGCTTCGCCCTGATGGCTTGGTTGGAATCGTCGCCGGTCACAAATCGGACAACGATGTTGGTATCAACCGCCCGCATGGCGCCGCTTCGCCTCTGTCAGGACTCCTGCATCCATCTCTTCCAGGGTCTTTGGCGTACCCTGATAGGCGAGGCACCCGAACACCTCTTCAAGTCGGGTCTCTGCGAACACAGATTCGGGCTTCAGCAACACGCCCTCTGGCGTATTTTCCACTGTCAGACGCGTCCCGGCTTCCCACCGCAGGGCCCTGCGGATCGCCTTGGGCAGAATCACCTGGCCCTTGGTCGAGACGGTTGTGGTAAGCCGTTCGGCCGTCGACATCGCGGTTTCCTCAATTGAACTTTGTAAGTCAAAAGTAAGATAGAGCCACAAGGGTCAAGACACAAGTGCCGCGCGTGTTCGGTTGGCGGGAGTGGCCCGGTGCATTCTGCGGTAGCCCTTTTGTCCGCAAGTACTGCCTGATCCCGCCGTCTGTTGACGGGTCGGGACCCGCAGCGCATAACGAACGGCCAACCAAATGGATGATCACCATGCCCGATTCGATGGGCCTGACCGGCCTCGACGTCTCGCCCTCAGGCGGCGGGGTTGGGGCGTTCGTCAACGATATCGACCTGCGGACCGTCGGGGCCGACGAGGCGGCGGCGATCCGGCTTGCGCTGGGGCGCCATGGCGTGCTGTTCTTCCGCGACCAAAAGCTCGATCCGGACGCCCACATCGCCTTCGCCCGCAAGATCGGCGAGATCAACATCAACCGCTTTTTCAAGCCGACAGAGACTCATCCCGAGGTCGCGACCGTGCTGAAGGAGCCGGATCAGAAGCACAATATCGGCGGCGGCTGGCACGCCGATCACAGCTATGACGAGGCGCCGGCGCTCGGCTCGATCCTGGTCGCGGTCGAGATTCCGCTCCACGGCGGCGATACCCTGTTCGCCGGCGCTTCTGCGGCCTGGGAGACGCTTTCCGGCGGCATGAAGAAAATGCTGTCCGGACTGCGCGCCGTGCATTCCAGCCGCCATACCTTCGGCAAGGAGGCGGGCGCAAGGAACGCGGAGATCCAGGCGGAGCACTTCGGCAACGCCGAACTGGCGACGCAGGATTCGGTGCACCCGGTCGTCATCCGTCATCCGATAAGCGGCCGGCCCTCGCTTTACGTCAATCCCGGCTTCACCCTGCGCTTCGACGGCTGGACCGACGCCGAGAGCAAGCCGCTGCTCGACTATCTCTACGCCCATGTCACCAAGCCGGAGCACACCTACCGCTTCCGCTGGGAGCCGGGCTCGGTCGCCTTCTGGGACAACCGGGCGTCCTGGCACTACGCGCTCAACGACTATCACGGCCACCGCCGCCTGATGCACCGCATTACCCTGGAAGGCGAGACGCTGGACGGTGCGCAAGAAGGGGCGCCGGTTGCGTAGCGCCGGTTCATCTGCCGCTGAGTCGGGCGCCTCGGGCCGGCGATCGGACCCCGCGCGCCATCCCGTTCGGCGCGCTCACGACGCTTGCATCGGTTGACGATGCGGGTATCCGGAGCTACCTGCTGGATATACGCACGGAGTTCGCGATGAGAGTCATCCTTGCCCAGCCGCGCGGCTTCTGCGCCGGTGTCGAACGCGCGATCGAGATCGTCGAGAAGGCGCTGGATCGTTACGGGCCGCCGGTCTATGTGCGCCACGAGATCGTGCACAACAAGCGGGTCGTGCAGGAACTCACCGTCAAAGGCGCCCGGTTCGTGGAGGAGCTGGACGAGATCCCCGACGGCGCGATTACCGTTTTCAGCGCCCACGGCGTCGCCCAGTCGGTCGAGGATACCGCGGCCGACCGCTCCCTGCCGGTGCTCGACGCGACCTGCCCGCTGGTCGCCAAGGTGCACAAGGAAGGCCAGCGCTATGCCGAAAAGGGCTTCGAGGTCGTCCTGATCGGCCACGAAGGCCATCCGGAAGTCGTCGGCACCATGGGCCGGATTCCGGGGATCGTGCATCTGGTGCAGGACACCGGCGATGTCGAAACGCTCTCTCCGGCGAATCCCGACAAGCTGGCCTATGTGACGCAGACGACGCTTTCCGTCGACGACACCCGCGAGGTCATCGAGGCGCTGAAGGCCCGGTTTCCGGACATTGCCGGTCCCGACGTCAAGGACATCTGCTACGCCACCCAGAACCGGCAGGCGGCCGTGCGGAAATTGTCGGAGACGGTCGATCTGATCCTGGTCGTCGGGGCGCAGAACAGCTCAAACTCGAACCGGCTGCGCGAGCTCGGCGGCGAAGAGGGCACGCCCAGCTATCTTGTCGAGGAGGTCGATGCGGTCGATCCGGACTGGTTCAGCAGCGTGGCGGCGGTCGGCGTGACCGCCGGCGCCTCGACCCCGGAGCGTCTGGTCGACGAGGTGATCGACCGGCTGCGCGAGATCGCTCCGGTCGAGCTGTCCATCATGGACGGCATCGAGGAGCATATCCGCTTCAAGCTGCCGGAGCAGTTGCGCGCGGCGTGAAGCCGGCGCGCCGCCGGAATCCTACAGGAACGGCAGTTCGTCCCGCGTGTAGAAGAACGCGCGGAAGACCATGTTGACGTCGAAACCCATCACGGTTTCGCCGAAGATCGGGTTGATGAATTCCCACACGGTCTCGCCCTCGGGCGTCACCTGGAAGATGCGGCCGCGCGCGCCTTCGCAGATCAGGGTGTTGCCGCCGGGCAGGCGGACCGCGCCAGAAATCTGCTGGCTGTAGAAGTTGAACGGCGGGTTATCGGTATATTCCCAGACGATCTCGTCGGTCCGGGGATCTATCTCGAAGACCCGGCTGTGCGGCAGCACGCCCATCCAGCGCCGCTGGGTGCCGTTGTCGTAGACCAGCAGGTTGCCGTTGGGCAGTGGCCGCGGATCGTGTTGTCCGCCCATCTGGGGCACCCGGTAGCGCCAGACCACCTTTCCGCTTGCCTTGTCGACGATGCCGATGGTCGAGGTCGCGCGCATCGAGAAAACGACGCGGTCGTCGCCCAGCGGCGCCACGGTGTTGCCGTGGGTCCATTCCCAGCGCGGCTCGCTGTCCGACAGGCGCTCCAGTTCGGGATCGAGATGCTCGATCGCCCGCCAGCGCCAGATTTCCTCGCCGGCGGCGTCGACCTCGATAATCATGTCGGCATACATGCCCTTGCCGTCGGGCGGCGGGTGGCCGCCGTGGATGCGCTTCTCCAGTTCGTACGGCATCATTTCCAGCGAAAGGTAAAGCGTCGTGCCGGCTTCGGTGCGGCGCTGGTCGTGATGGTGCATCGGGTCGGCATGGCGCCACAGGACCGTGCCGTCCGGCGCGACCTCGCGGACTTCGCCGCCCTTGAACGCTTTCCACATGTAGAAAATGTCCCAGGTCGCGTCCTCGATCTTGGCGCCGTAGAGCAGGTTGCCGTTCGGCAGGAGATCGCCGTAAAGACCGGGCCGGCGGTCGTGCGTCCATTCGTGGACGGTCTCGCCCTCCATGTCGATCAGCAGGGTGCGGCCCGGCCCGCCGAGCGGCGTGTAGAGCACATAGCCCTGTTCGGCCTTGTCCCTGTTGTGGCCGGTGACGCCGGTGCGCATGGTCCGGCGGATGACCTGCTGGTCGAAGGAAGGCGGCATGGGATTCTCCCCTGCTCGGTCGGGCCGGTTTCGGCACATGGCGGTGCCCGCCGGGTAATGCCCTTGCAAACGATAATCAAGCGGTTTACCCGGCAACCTATCGCAATCAAGCGCCGGAAGAAGAGGGAACGATGGCTGGAAACGGGTTGCTGGAAGAAAAGGTGGCGCTGGTCACGGGCGCCGGGCGCGGCGTCGGACGCGACATCGCGCTGCAAATGGCGGCAGAGGGCGCCGCCGTTCTGGTCAACGATCTCGGCGGATCGGCAACCGGCGAAGGCGCCTCCGGCTCGCCGGCGATGGAAGTCGTTCGGGAGATCGAGGCGGCCGGCGGCCGGGCCGCCGCCAACGCGGACAGCGTCGCCGGCTTCGCCGCGGCGCAGGGCATGGTCGATCAGGCGTACGAGGAACTCGGCGGGCTCGACATCGTGGTCAACAATGCCGGCATCCTGCGCGACGCCATCTTCCACAAGATGACGGAGGACGACTGGGACAGCGTCATCGCCGTGCATCTCAAGGGCAGCTTCAACGTCGCCAGGGCCGCCGCCACCGTATTCCGCGGCCAGGAAAGCGGCGCGATGGTCCACATGACGTCGACGACCGGCCTGGTCGGCAATTTCGGGCAGGCCAACTATGCGGCGGCCAAGCTCGGCATCGTCGGCCTCTCGAAATCGGTTGCGCTCGACATGCGCCGCTTCAACGTGCGCTCCAACTGCATCTCGCCCTTCGCCTGGAGCCGGCTGATCGGCACCATCCCGACCGATACGCCCGAACAGCAGGCCCGGGTGGCGAAGATCAGACAGATGGTCCCGGCCAAGGTTGCGCCGGTCGCCGTGGCGCTCGCGTCCGACCGGGCGAAGGACGTGACCGGCCAGGTCATCGCCGTGCGCAACAACGAGATCTTCCTGATGAGCCAGCCGCGGCCCCTGCGCTCGGTCCAGCGCAGCGACGGCTGGACGGCCGAGGCGGTGCTGGAGCATGCCTTCCCGGCGATGCAGGCGCACTTCTATCCGCTCGAGCGCACCGCCGACGTGTTCAGCTGGGACCCGGTGTAGGAGGCCCGGCGATGGTTCTCGACCCGCAGAAAATCCTCAACTGGCCGTTCGAACCGGTCGAGCAGACCTATACAGAGCGGGATACGATCCTCTACGCGCTGGGCTGCGGGCTGGGTATCGATCCGCTGGACGAGGACCAGTTGCGCTTCGTCTTCGAGGAGCCGGAGCTGCTGGCGCTGCCGTCGATGGCGGCCGTGCTGTCGCCGCCCGGCTTCTGGGCGCGCCACCCGGAGTCCGGGATCGACTGGGTGCGCATCCTGCACGGCGAGCAGGCGATGGCGATCCACAGGCCGCTGCCGGCCGCCGCCACGGTGGTGGCGACGGCGAAGGTCACCGATATCGTCGACAAGGGGCCGGACAAGGGCGCACTGCTGTTCGTCGAGCGGACGGTGCGGGATGCGGAAAGCGGCGAGGACCTTGCGACCCTGCGCTCGACGACCTTCGCGCGCGGCGACGGCGGCTGCGGCGGTACGACGGAAACCGCGCCGCCGCCCCATCCGATCCCGGACCGCGCGCCGGACCTGGCCTGCGACCTGCCGACGGCGCCCAACAGCACCCTGATTTACCGCCTGTCCGGCGATCCCAATCCGCTGCACGCCAGCCCGTCGGTGGCGCGCGCCGCCGGCTTCGACCGGCCGATCCTGCACGGCCTGTGCAGCTGGGGCGTCGCTGGCCACGCCATTCTCAAATCCTGCTGCGACTACGACCCGGCGCGGATCCGGTCGATGGCGTTGCGCTTCTCGGCGCCGGTCTATCCCGGCGAGACGATCCACACCGAGATGTGGCGCGACGGCACTACCGTTTCCTTCCGCGCCCGGGTCGTCGAGCGTGACGTCGTGGTGTTGAATAACGGAAGAGCGGAAATCGCGGACTAGCGAACCGCCCGGCGCCTACACCGCTACCGGGAGGGTGCTGAGACCGCGGAACCGGGCTCGGCCGTGGAAGCGGCTCGGCCCGTCGCGCCGCAGGTCCGGAAACCGCGCGACCAGCTTGCCGATCGCCACCCGGCCCTCGATCCGGCCCAGCGTGTTGCCCATGCAGACATGCTTGCCGGTGCCGAAGGCGATCTGAGGGTTGGGAATGCGGCCGATATCGACATTTTCGGGATCGTCGAAGACTTCGGGATCGCGGTTAGCGGCGGCGACGCCGCAATGGATGAAGGTCCCGGCCGGCAGGGTGACGCGCCGGCCTGGCGGGCCCAACTCCACTTTCCGCATCGCCTTGCGGTTGCCGATCTGTAGCGGGCTCTGGTAGCGCAGCGCTTCCTCGACTGCGGACGAGATCAGGTCCGGATCGTCGCGCAGGCGCTGCATCTCGCCGGGATTGTCGAGCAGCATGTCGATACAGTTGCCGACCAGGTTGGCGGTCGTCTCGTGGCCGGCGTTGAGCAGGAAGATGCAGTTCTGCACCAGTTCGACCGGCGTCAGCTTCTCGCCGTCGACTTGGCCGAAGATCAGCGCCGCCAGCACTTCGCCCTGGGCGCCCGAGGCGGGCTCGAGCCGCCGGTCGGCGATCAACTCCTCCAGCATGGCGCCGAATTCCTCGACCGCGTCGTGGCCGGCCTGCATCTTCTTCGGCGACACCACCGGGTCGAGCGCGCCGAGTATCAGCGTCGAGAAATCATGCAGCCGGTGGCGGTGCTCCTCCGGGATGCCGAGCATGAAGGAGATGATCGCCGTCGGCAGGGCGAGCGCGTAATCCCCGATCACGTCGAAACCGCCCCGCGCCGCCATCCGGTCCAGCAGGTCGTCGATCACCGCGTGGATCAGCGGCTCCAGCTCGCCGATCTTTCGCGGCGTGAAGGCGGCCGCCAGCAGCCGGCGCACGCGGGTATGGATCGGCGGGTCGTTGAAGACCAAGCTGGTGGTGTGATGGGTGTAGAGCGGCCCGTCGCCGAATTTCGGCTTGAAATCGACCTTCTTGTCCGAGCTCATCGCCGGGTCCTTGAACGACTGCACCACGTCTTCATAGCGCGTCAGCAGCCAGGTACCGTCCGGGTTGCGGTGGACCGGGTCGTATTCACGCAGCGCCCGGTACATCGGAAACGGATTGTCCAGGAAATCCTGGCCGATGGCATTGAGATCGAAGGCGAGCGCGGAGGCGCGGTCGGGCATGGCAGCGGTCATCCCGCAGCGTCGCAGGTCTTCGTCGGCAGGTCCGGTCCGCCGGCGCGGGCGCTGCGGCGCTCGAACAGCACGACATCGTGCCACACGCCGTCGAGATGGCCGTAGCGCTCCCGATAGCCGACTTCGCGGAAGCCGCATTTCCTGTGCAGGGCGATGCTCGGCAGGTTCTCGGCCATGATCTGCGCCTGAAGGGTCCAGTAGCCGTCCGCTTCGGAGGCCTCGATCAGGCCTTCCAGCAGGGCGGTTCCGGCGCCTGCTCCTCGCGCGTTCTCGCTGACATAGACGCTGACCTCAGCGACTCCGGCCGCGCCTCACGTATCCGGCGCCGGCATGAGCGCCGCCCAGCCGACCGTGCGGCCGTCGCCATGGCGGGCGACGAGCCGGCCGATGGGCAGGTGGTCCTTGTTCCATGCCTTCCAGCTTGGCGGATTCTTCATGAAGGCGGCGATGCCGGTCTTGAGTCCCGCGCGATAGATGGCGCGGACCTCGGGCCAGTCGCTCTCCCGCATCGCGACGACTGTCGTCATCGACCGGACCCGATTGACCCGGCACGGCTGCCGGCTTCCGGGGCGCCCATCCGTTGGCGCAGCGCAACCGGGCGCTGTCGCCTCCTCTTGGGGGAGAGGGTCGGGGGGAGGGGCAATGCGGAACCTGCGGAAAACGCGGCGCAAACCATGATTTGACAATTTTCCGGGCGCTAGCCGCCGGTCACGCTCATGTGGCGGCTGACGGCCGGGGCGGTGCGGCGGCGGTCGATGACGAAATCGTGGCCCTTGGGCTTGCGGGTAATCGCCTCGCGGATCGCCTCGTCGAGCAGATCGTCGTCGTCGCTCGCCCGCAGCGGCGCGCGCAGGTCGGCGGCGTCCTCCTGGCCCAGGCACATATAGAGCGTGCCGGTGCAGGTCAGCCGCACCCGGTTGCAGGATTCGCAGAAATTATGGGTCAGCGGCGTGATGAAGCCGAGCCGCCGGCCGGTCTCGCGGACCGTCCAGTACCGCGCCGGGCCGCCGGTGGCATAGTCGCTCTCGTCCAGCGTCCAGCGTTCTTTCAGCCGCGCGCGCACCATCGAGAGCGGGAAGAACTGGTCGACCCGGTTGGCGGTGCCGACGTCGGCGCCGATTTCGCCCAGCGGCATGACTTCGATGAAGGTGAGGTCGAAGCTTTCGTCGCCCGCCCATTCGACGAGCCGGTGCAGTTCGTCCTCGTTGACGCCCTTGAGCGCAACCGTGTTGATCTTGACGTCGAGGCCGGCCGCCTTGGCGGCCGCCAGGCCCTCCAGCACCTTCTCCAGCCTGCCCCAGCGCGTGATGGCGGTGAATTTCGCCGGGTCGAGGGTATCGAGCGAGACGTTGACCCGGCGCACCCCCGCCCGCACCAGTGCCTCGCCGTGTTTGGCGAGCTGGCTGCCGTTGGTCGTGAGCGTCAGTTCGTCGAGCGCTCCCTGGTCCAGCAGCGCGCCGAGCCGCTCGATCAGCGTCATGACCCCGCGGCGGACCAGCGGCTCGCCGCCGGTCAGGCGCAACTTGCGCACGCCCAGGCGCACGAAGGCCCGGCACAGCCGCTCCAGCTCCTCGATCGACAGGACCTCCGATTTCGGCAGGAAGGTCATGTCTTCGGCCATGCAGTAGACGCAGCGGAAATCGCACCGGTCGGTCACCGAGACGCGCAGATAGGTGATCGCCCGGGCGAACGGGTCGATCAGCGGCGCGGACTGAGGAAGGGTGCGAACGTCGTCCGGCATCGGCCTTGGTTGCGGTATGGGGCAGCGGTCGGATTACCCGATTGCGATGTAGACCGTCCGGCGGCGCGCGGCAACAGCAGGACGGATGCTGCGCAAGGATTTGCAACCGTGCTCCGGGCCGGTCGGATCGCCCGCCCGCCTTGCCTGCCGCGCGCCGGATGCGCATGTTTCCGCCATGACGCCCGAACGCCCCGCGAAACCATGAACCGCCCCACGATGGCCAGGCCGGCCGATGCGGCCGGAGACCGGTGCCGCATCGTCCTGCCGGACCCGGACGATCCCGCGCTGTCGGAGGCCGTCGCCGGCATCGACGAGACGGGCGCGCCGGTCGAGACGCGGGTCGCGGTCGAGCGTCCGCTTACCCTGTTCCTGAACCGGCAGGAGATCGTCACCGTGATGACGATCGGCGACCGGCCGGACTGGCTGGCGGTCGGCTATCTGAAGAACCAGCACATGCTGCGCGACGACGACCGGATCGTCGCCATCGAGCATGACGGGGACCTCGGCGTCGTCGTGGTCCGGACCGAGCGGGAAACCGACTACGAGGAAAAGCTGCAGAAGAAGGTCCGCACCTCGGGTTGCGCCCAGGGCACGGTGTTCGGCGACCTGATGGAGAATTTCGAGGGCATCGCGCTCTCGGACGCGGCGCGCATCCGGACGTCCTGGCTCTACGCCCTGATGAAGGCGATCAACACGACCCCCAGCCTGTATCTCGCCGCCGGCGCGATCCACGGCTGCGTGCTGTGCCGGGAAGACCGGGTGCTGCTCTACATGGAGGATGTCGGGCGCCACAACGCGGTCGACAAAATAGCGGGCTATATGGCGCTCAACGGCGTCGCGCCGGACGACAAGATTTTCTACACGACCGGCCGGCTGACCAGCGAGATGGTCATCAAATGCGTTCAGATGGAAATTCCGATCCTGGTTTCGCGCTCCGGCTTCTCCGCCTGGGGCGTCGATCTCGCCCGCCAGGCCGGCCTGACCCTGATCGGCCGGGCCCGCGGCAAACGATTCGTCGCGCTTTCGGGCCAGGAGCGCATTGTGTTCGATAGTAAAGATTGAAACTTGTTGGCGGTTGGCCGACACCGCGCCGACAAGAGGGCGGCAGCGGCCGGACGGCCGAATGACTGCCCGCAGCTGCGTCCCACCGCACTCGCCTGAACGACTTGAGGTCTTGAAATGGAGAAGAAACCGGTTTGTCTCGTTATCGGCGCCGGCGCGGGCATCGGCGGCAACGTCGGCATCCGCTTTGCCCGGGCCGGATACCATTCCGTGCTGTGTCGCCGCAGCGATGCGGAGGGCCTTGAAAAACTGGTCGACACCATCGAGAGCGAGGGCGGCAGCGGCTCGGGCTTTCTGCTGAACGCCATTGAGCCCGGGAGCATCGAGGAGCGTGTGGCCGCGATCGAGGCGGACATCGGCCCGATCGACGTCCTGATCTACAATCTCGGCGCCCAGATCGGCGACCGTTCGCTCGCCAATACCAGCGACAAAGCCTTCGAGATGGGCTGGCGCCTCGCCACCTTCGGCCTGTTCCGCACGGCGCGCGCCGTTTGCCCCCTGATGGCGGAGCGGGGCTCCGGGACGATCATTGCGACCTCCGCCACGGCGGCCATGCGCGGCAACAGGGGCCAGCACAGCCATGCGGCGGCGATGGGCGGCCGGCGCATGCTCTGCCAGTCGCTGAATGCCGAGTTCGGCCCCAAGGGCGTTCACGTCGCGCATGTCGTGATCGACGGCGCGGTCGACGCGCCCGACACGCTGGGGCGGATGCTAGGCCCCGAAGCGTTTCAGAAATTACGCGAATCCCGCGGCATGGAGCACGACGGCCTGCTGCTGCCTGCCGAAGTCGCCGAATCCTACTACCACCTGTCCCGGCAGCACCGCTCCGCCTGGACGCATGAAATCGACCTCCGGCCCTTCTCGGCGCTGCCCTGGTGGAACCATTAGCGAGGGACCCATCCATGAAACTGTATATGGTGCCGCTGGCGCCCAACCCGACCAAGGTCATGCTCTACATCGCCGAGCGCGCCGCGGCGGGCACCGAATTGCCGATCGAGCAGGTCGTGGTGAACACGCTCAAGGGCCGCCACAAGGAGCCCGAGCATCTGGCGCGCAATCCGTTCGGCACCCTGCCGGTGCTGGAGCGCGACGACGGTTCGCACCTGATCGAATCGCTCGCCATCATCGAATATCTGGAGGACCGGTTTCCCGAAGGCGCACTGCGCGAGGCCGATGTCGAGCGCCGCGCGCGGTCCCGCGATATGGAACGCGTCGTCGACCTGCGCATCGCTCAGCCGATGTCGAATTACGTCCACGCTGCGAAGTCGCCCCTCGGGCTGCCGCCCGATCCCGAGACGGCGGCGGCGATCGAAGCGAACCTGCAAGGCCCCCTGGATTATCTCGAAGCAACGATGGAGGACGGCCGTCCCCTGTTGACCGGAGAGCGCGCCGCGATAGCAGATTGCACGATGCAGGCTGCGCTCCAGTTCCTCCGTTTCATCGACACCGACCTGCTCGGCGATCGCCCGAACCTGCGCGCCTGGGGTGCCCGCTACCGGGAGCGGCCGGCGGCGCAGGCGGTATTGAAATGGTGATCGGGGGCGGAGCGTTTACAGAATTGGCGGGGATATCGCTTGTTTTCCACATAAATTGACGCTATTTTTCGTAAAATTTCGCGGAATTTTGGAAGCCATGACGCTCGAGCAATACGCGGAAAACGGTTTGTTCGCGCCAAAGAAGATTGCGTTGGCGCTGCGCACAACGAGCGACGAGCTGGCACGTACCGTCGGTCTGGGCCGGGACGCGGTTCAGCGTAAAGACCGGATTCCCTCGGCCAAGACGCAGCGGCGCCTCCGCGAAATGGTCGAGATCGTCAACAAGGTCGAACCGCGCTTCGGCTCGGCGCTGATCGCCTACGCCTGGTTCCGGTCCGAACCGCTGGCCGGTTTCGGCGGTCAAACGGCCATGCAACTCGTCCGCGCCGGCGAGGCCGACCGGGTTCTCGACTATATCGACGCCGTCGACGCCGGCGTCTACACGTGACGAGATACCGCCGCCGGGGCTTCCTGTATCGCGCACTCAACCCCGTCTTCGCCCGCGAGCCGCTGTCGGGCCGCGGGGCGGCGTTGTTTGGCGGGCGGTTCAACCGGAAGGGAACGGAAGCCCTCTATACCTCCCTTACGCCCGAGACGGCGATCCGCGAAGCGAACCAGGTCGGACACCTCCAACCCACGCTGCTGCTGGCCTACGACGCCGATATCTTTCCGATATTCGACGCGCGCGATACGGCCGCCCTGGCTGCGCGGTCGACAACATCCGACTCGTTGGCCGATCCGGATTGGCGGCGAAGAATGACCGATGGGGAAAGAGTGCCGACTCAGGAGTTTGCAGCGCAGCTTGCCGAAGATGGTTATGTCGGCTTGCTCGTCCGCAGTTTCGCGCCGGGGGTCGCTCGGGGAGAACTCAATCTGGTTCTCTGGCGATGGAATACCGGCGGAAGCGACCGCCTGTCGCTCATCGACGACGAGAGGCGGCTTCATCCCTGAGAAAGAAAAGGGCCCGGCGGCGAACCGGGCCCTT
>LXNJ01001422.1_pt1 | contig 14291 bp, 5 predicted proteins | sample 809081 | NCBI WGS metagenome assembly LXNJ01 (sample SAMN04870510, study PRJNA318959) | sponge metagenome | biome: sponge; feature: marine sponge reef; material: water | host: Petrosia ficiformis | place: Greece: Milos, Mediterranean Sea | collected 2013-05-29 | depth 5-7 m
AACGACGACCCCAAGCCCTTCATCTGGACGAAGTCGGCGGACGACATCCTCGAATCCCTGAAAAGATACTGCGAAAGCATTAGTGATACAGGACACTAGGAGCCTCCCCGAGCGGTGACCGAGAGTATCGGTACTATCCGATTCGCTGACGGGGTGAGAACGCTGTTGTCGCTTTGCATCCTGGCCCCGTCATCACCCAGATATTTGTCCTTCGCCTGCCACGGGCCTGGCATGGTCGCCCGCAAGCACCTGCGCCGGAAGACCCGAGCGGCCAGGTCGATTCGATCGCGAAATGACAAGCTCGCATCGGGGATGTCAGTCGGGCGCATACCGACGGGACGCTCGGCCGTTCCCTTCGTCTCCAGCCCCCTGTGGACGGCGCGCCCGGATCTTCCCCGACATCACAGTACCTTGCTCCTCCGATCCCGTTCGAGCCACCTTTCCTCCATGAGACGACCCCAGACCGCCGGCACCCTTGGCACGCGCCAAGGCACGGGACGCCAACGCCCGCGATAGTGCCACGCGGCAAACCCCAAACGGTAGCCTCGACATGGCCAGCGAACTGCCGCCGGGCAGCCGATATCCCGACCTCCCGGAGCGCGACCCTCTTGTCGGCGAGATGGTACGCGTCCGAACCCGTCGGTGGTTGGTCGAAGCCGTCACGCCGGCCACCACGCCGAGCGAATCATCCCGCGTCCTACTTGCCTGCGCCGACGACGACGCGCAGGGACAGGAACTCGAAGTCTTCTGGAAGTACGAACTCGACCGCGCGATTCTCGACGACGAACCCTGGTCGGATCTCGGCGAGCGGGGTTTCGACTCTCCTGAACACTTTGCTGCGTTCCTGAATACGCTGCGCTGGAATTGCACGACCGCCACTGATCCGTCGCTCTTCCAAGCCCCGTTCCGAGCCGGAATCAAGATCGAGGCGTACCAAATGGAGCCACTTCGTAGGGCGCTCCGGCTCCCGCGCGTCAATCTCTTCATCGCCGATGACACGGGCCTCGGGAAGACCATCGAGGCCGGTCTGATCGTCCGCGAACTGCTACTCAGGCGGAAGGTCCGCACCATCGTCGTCGCCGCGCCGCCGTCGGTGCTGGAACAGTGGAAGGGCGAAATGGAGGAGCGTTTCGGCCTCCTGTTCCAGATTCTGGACCGCCAGTATCTGGCGAAGATCCGTCGTGATCGCGGCTTCGGGACCAATCCGTGGTCCACACACAGCCGCTTTCTGGTTTCGCACCGCCTGCTTGCCGACCCCACCTACGCCGCACCGATGAGGGCATGGCTTGGCACGATGCTGCCCGGAAGCCTCCTGGTCCTCGACGAGGCCCATCACGCAGCGCCCAGCCATGGGGGCCGTTACGGGATCGAGTCGAAGTTCACGCGCGCGGTGCGTGATCTCTGCGGCCGCTTCGAGCACCGGCTGTTCCTGTCGGCCACCCCCCACAACGGGCACTCGAACAGCTTCTCGACGCTGCTCGAACTCCTCGATCCGCACCGCTTCACGCGCGGCGTCAAGGTGCGGGGCCGGAAGGATCTGGACACTGTGATGGTGCGTCGGCTCAAGGAGGACATCCGTGCGGAGGTGGGCGGGTTTCCCGTGCGGCATGTCGAGCCGGTGATCATCGATGGGCTCCCGGATGACGCGCCCGAGCTCGTGCTTTCCGGGCTGCTGGACGAGTATCGCGGCCAGCGCGAACGGCGCTTCGCCAACGCAACGGCCCGGGGTCGCGCCGCGGCCGGGCTTCTCGTGGTGGGACTTCAGCAACGCCTGCTCTCATCCATCGAAGCGTTCGCCATCAGCTTGGCGAAACACCGCAAGACCGTCGCGCGGCAGTGGATGGAGAACGCACGTGCGTCTCCTAGTCGACCTACGACGCACAGTGGTACCGCTCTCGACAAAGGACTGGAGGATGGGTTCCTGGTTGCGCCGGGAGCCGACGCCGAAGCCGGCGACGCGCATGACCTCTACGTGGGAGATGACGCCGCACTTCGGGCGGCGGCCGCCGCCGCCGAGGACACGGAGGAAACAGAGCAGATCGAGGCCGCCAACCGTGAAGCCGAGGCCCACCTCGAGCGGGACACGACCGCCGAATGGATCTGGCGTGAGGAAGTCCGTCTTCTCGACCGCATGCAGGCGGTCGCGGAAGCGGCCCGGACGGCGCCCGACGCCAAGACGCATCGGCTCATCGACTGGATTCGCGAGAACATGTGTCCAGATCTCCCGCCGTGGGGGATGCAGGTCGCAGGCGTCCCGCCCCGGTGGAACAACCGGAGGGTGCTTATCTTCACCGAGAACCGCCAGGGCACCAAGCGCTTTCTCAGGAGGGCGCTGGAGGCCGCGATCAAGGGGACGGATCGGGCCGCTGAGCGCATCGAAGTGATCGACGGGCTGGTAGGCGGACCTCGCCGCAAAGAAATCCAGCGGCGCTTTAACACGCCCCCCGAGGAGGATCCGCTCCGCATCCTGCTGGCAACGGACGCCGCACGGGAGGGACTCAACTTCCAAGCCCACTGCACGGATCTCTTCCACTTCGACCTTCCCTGGAACCCCGGACGCATCGAACAGCGCAACGGTCGCATCGACCGCAAGCTCCAACCGGCAAACGAAGTCCGGTGCCGGTACTTCAAGTTGCCACAGCGCCACGAAGACCGGGTGCTCGAAGTGCTGGTCAAGAAGACCGAGACGATTCGCAGCGAGCTCGGCAGTCTGGGGAAGGTGATCGACGAAGACATCGAGAAGCGTCTCCGGCAGGGAGGCATCCGCCGGGATGAGGCCGACGCGCTGGCCGCCGAGCTCAAGAGTCTCGACATCGACGCCAAGCGAAAGCAGACCGTCACTGCCGAGTTCGACGACATCCGCGCCCGAAAGCAAGAACTGCAACGGCAGGTCGAGCGGTGCAGAAGCGTGCTTGAGCGATCGCGCGACTGGGTGCAGTTTCGACCGGAAGCCTTCCGCCGCGCCCTCTCATGCTCCCTAGCGATTCAGGGCGCCGCACCCCTCAAGCGAGTGCAGGGCGATCCGGGAAACCCGGTGTGGCGCTTTCCCGATGTGGACGGCCGGGTGGCCGCCGACCCATCGTGGGCGGCCACGCTGGACACGCTCCGGGAGCCGATCAAGCGCGATCAGAAGCGGCTGGAATGGCGCAAAGTGGCGCCGATCCGTCCGGTGGTCTTCGAGGATCCAGGCCGGCTGACCGAGGAGATCGTGCACCTGCATCTCGAACAGCGGATGGCTCAACGCCTCCTGGCACGATTCCGCGCCCAAGGCTTCGTTCACCACGACCTCTCCCGCGCCTGCCTCGCGCATGTGGCGGACTCCGTGCGCCGCGTGGTCCTGATCGGCCGGCTGTCGCTTTACGGAGAGCGGGCGGAGCGATTGCATGAGGAGATCGTGACGGTCACTGCCCGCTGGATTGAGCCCGACCTTCGCCAGCAGCCCCTGAAACGCTACGCTGCGGATGCGGAGCGGAAGACGCTGGCGCTGCTCGACCAGGTGCTCGATGTAGGGCGGGCGTCCCAGCCCAACGAGACCATTCGCCGGCGGCTGCTCAAGTCGGCGGTACGAGACATCGCCGAGCTGCGCCCGCAACTGGAACCCCGGGCGGATGAGCTGATGATCAAGGCCACGCAGCATTTGCGAGAACGCGGTCGACGCGAGGCTGAGGAACTGCAGGCGATCCTGATTCGGCAGAGGAAGCGCGTGAGGGCCGAGCTTCGGCTGCACGCGAGCCAAGCCGTCCAGCTCGCGCTCGACTTGGACGCCGAAGACCGTCGGCAGATGGAAGCCAACAAGCGCTCCTGGAAGCACCGGCTGGAGCAGTTCGACCGGGACCTCGAGCGCGAACCCGAGCGGATTCGCAACTTCTATCGTGTGCGTGCCCACCGCGTGGAACCAGTGGGACTCGTGTATCTCTGGCCGGAAACCGGGTAGGGGGACCGATGGCGAAGAGGCCCTCTTCCGAGGTTCGAGCTCACCTCGAATGGCTGGGCTTTATCCAGCCGACGGGACTGGTGGTGTCGGCGCACGCGCTCGAGCAAGCGGGCGCAACGCTGAACCGGCGGGACGCCGAGGGACAGAGGCGTATCGAGGAGTGCGTCCGCGAACTCGTCTTCAAGCCGGACGGCGAGCCGGAGCCCTTTCTTCCAGACTTCGAGACCTTCGCGCGCACCGTCCTCGGCTGGAGCTTCTCGCCCGCGGGTTACGCCGGGACGGACGCCGCGCCGATTCCCGAGGAATTGGAAGTCGTCCTCGCCGACTTCGGTGAGACCCTCCGCCCGGACTACGCCGTGCGCGAGCGCGATCCCGAAGAAGGTCAGTCGCGCTGGCAACTGCTGGTGTCGGCCGTCGAACGGGGAACGGACCTCGACCGGGTCGTGCGCAGGGGGGCAGGCTTAGAGGCGTCGCCGCACGACCGCCTCGAGCGCCTGCTCAGGGCCACCCGCGTACCTGCGGGCGTCCTCTTCAACGGCACGGTGATTCGGCTCGTCTCCGCCCCGCGCGGCGAGAGTTCCGGCTGGATGGACTTCCGGGTCGGCGACCTGCGTCCCGTCGCGGGGCGCCCGCTCTGCGCGGCTCTGCGACTGCTACTCAGCCAGATCCGGCTCCTGACCGGACCGCGAGATCACCGCCTCGCGGGCCTCCTTCGAGCCAGCCGCAAGTACCAGAACGTTGTGAGCGAGCGGCTGTCGGAACAGGTGCTGCACGGCCTGTACGAACTGCTGCGCGGCTTCCAGTCGGCGCACGAGGAATCGCGCGGCATCCTGCTCGCCGACGAGTTGGAACAGGATCCCGACAACGTCTACCGCGCACTGCTCACCGTGATGCTGCGGCTGGTCTTCCTGCTCTACGCCGAAGAGCGCGGGCTACTCTCGGCAGACACCGCCTTCGTCGATCACTACTCCGTCTTCGGGCTCTTCGAACGTCTACGCGAGGACGCCGGGCTCCACCCCGACACGATGGACGACCGCTATGGCGCCTGGGCGCAACTCGTTGTGCTCTTTCGCATGGTGCACGACGGCGCGGAGTCCGGCAGCATGAGCCTGCCCGCCCGCCGCGGTGACCTCTTCAGCCCGTCCCGTTTCCCATTCTTGGAGGGGTGGCACGGGAGCGGCGCGCCGCAGGTGACCCAGGTCATCAACCCGCCGCTCGTCCCGGATGGGACGATCTACCGGGTTCTCGACAAGCTCCTCCTGCTGGATGGCGAGAGGATCTCGTACCGGGCGCTCGACGTGGAGCAGATCGGGTCGGTGTACGAGACCATGATGGGATTCCGGCTGGAAACCGCAAAGGGCCTGTCAGTTGCAATCAAGTCTCCGAAGAGGAGCGGCGCTTCCACAACGGTGAATCTCGATGATCTGCTTGAGGAGCCGCCCCCGAAGCGGGCGAAGTGGGTGAAGGATCGCACCGAGCGGAAGCTGACGGAGACGGTGACCAGGCCCGTCAAGGCCGCGGCCAGTGTGACAGACCTACACGCCGCGCTTGCCAAGGTCGTGGACAGCGCGGCCACGCCGGACCTAGTGCCCCGAGGTGCCATGATTCTCCAGCCGAGCAATGAGCGCCGCCGTTCGGGATCGCACTACACGCCGCGCGAGTTGACGGCGCCGATCGTCGAGGAGACGCTCAAGCCAATCCTGGAGCGACTGAGCGGAGGCGGAGGCGTGCCGAGTGCTTCCGAGTTGCTCGACCTCAAGGTCTGCGATCCGGCCATGGGATCCGGGGCATTCCTGGTGGAGACCTGCCGCCACTTGGCCGAGTGGCTAGTCGAGGCTTGGAAGGTGCACGGCGGCCGGCCCGATGTCCCGGAGGGGGAGGACGAGCTGATCTTCGCGCGCCGGATCGTTGCACAACGATGCCTCTATGGAGTGGACCGCAACCCGATGGCTGTCGATCTGGCCAAGATGTCGCTGTGGCTGGCGACGCTGGCAAGGGACGAGCCGCTGACGTTCGTGGACCATGCGCTACGCGACGGCGACTCGCTGGTTGGGCTTACCCGCAAGCAGATCGCCGCGTTCACCTGGAAGCGTGGATTCTTCCAGCCGCAGCTGGGGACTCGGGTGGACGATGCGGTGGACGACGCCGACGACTGGCGCCAGATGATCCGGGAGGCGGAGCCCGCGGTGTCGCAGGTGGAACTGGAGGAGATGTGGTGCGAGGCGGAAGCCGCGCTCGACGACGTGCGATTCTACGGAGATCTGGCGGTCGAAGCGTTCTTCCTTGAGACAAAGGTGAAGACGCGCGAGAAGCGACGCCTAGCCCATCTGGCGGTAGTGCAGGACGGCGACACGAAGGCGCACCGGGAGCGCTTGACTGAGAAGCGCCGGGCTGCGCCGCCCTTCGCGCCGTTCCACTGGGAGATCGAGTTCCCGGAGGTGTTTCAGCGGGATAATCCGGGGTTCGACGCGTTTGTGGGGAATCCGCCGTTTGCGGGCGGGAGGAACTTGTCAGCGTCCGAAGGCACCCGGTACTCTCAATGGCTTCGGGAACTCCACGCCCAATCAAGCGGCGGCGCTGATCTTGTCGCCCATTTCTTTAGACGGACGTTTGACTGCCTGCGCGAGCACGGCGCCTTCGGACTGATCGCGACGAACACAATCCGGCAGGGAGACACGCGCTCTACCGGCCTTCGGTGGATCTGCCAAGATGGCGGAGAGATCTACCGTGCATTCACCCGCTACAAGTGGCCGGGTCAGGCCGCGGTGGTTGTGAGCATCGTGCATGTCCTGAAGGGAGAGTTCCTCGGGTCGAAGCAGCTCGACGACCGGCCCGTTGAAAAGATCACGGCCTTCCTCTTCCACACCGGCGGACATGACGATCCCGTGAGGCTGGAAGCCAATGAAGATCAGAGCTTCCAGGGGAGCATCGTGCTCGGCATGGGATTCACGTTCGACGATACCGACACGAAAGGCGTGACTTCGTCGCTCGCCGAGATGCGTAGACTGATCGAGAAAGACCCGAAGAATGACGAGGTGATCTTCCCATACATCGGGGGAAAGGAGGTGAACACCAGCCCGGCACAGAAGCCGCACCGATGGGTAGTCGATTTGGGGGAACGGAGTGAGTCCGAGTGTAGACAGCGGTGGCCGGACTTGATGACCATCCTCGAAGCCAGAGTGAAACCTGAACGGTCCGCCAAAGACAGCAAGAAATACCCGCGTATGGTCCATGAGTGGTGGAAATACTGGAATCCGCGACCGAACCTCTACGCCGCCATCGCCCACCTCCGTCACGTCTTGGCCGTCTCCCGCGTCGGGCAACAATGCGCGATCACGGCCCTCCCATCCCACATGGTCTTCGCCGACTCTCTTATCATCTTCCCCCTCCCCACCCACGCCGCGTTCTGCGCCCTCCAGTCCCGCCCGCACGAGATCTGGGCGCGCTTCTTCGGCTCATCCATGAAGGACGACCTCCGCTACACCCCCTCCGATGTCTTCGAGACCTTCCCGTTCCCCCGCAATTGGACCACCAACCCCGCGCTGGAAGCCGCTGGCGAGGCCTACTACAGCCTCCGCGCCGACCTGATGCGCGACAATAACGAGGGTCTCACCAAGACCTACAACCGCTTCCACGACGCCGACGAGCGCGATCCCGGCATCGCCCGGCTGCGCGAGCTTCACGCCGAAATGGACCGGGCGATACTCAACGCCTACGGTTGGACCGACATCGACACGACCTGCCAGTTTCTCTTCGACTACGAGATTGACGAGGAGGAGTGGAGTTCCCGGCGGAGGAAACCCTGGCGATACCGTTGGCCCGACCTAGTCCGCGACGAGGTGCTCGGCCGTCTCATGGCACTGAACGCCGAGCGTGCCGCCGAGGAGCGACGCGAGTGAAAGCCGTTTCGCGTTGGACTACGCACGATGAATCACCGGAAGCTTGGGCACACGAAGGTGAATCCGCCTCCCCGCAGCCTCCAGATCCTCGGGATCGCACCGGGTGCCCCATGGTTCTGATGTCACAAGGAGGTGCGGGATCGGTTGCCACGGGACGCAGCGCACGCGACCGTTTAGGGTTCGTACCCCTGTCCATCAGGCCAAGCCTCAGAGTTTAGGCAAGACCACAAGCCCCGTGACCCCACTTCCTTCCTCATCCTCGGCTGCCACCCCGACCCAAGTCCGGGACGCGCTGACACACGCCCTCGATCTCGACCTGATCGGTCCGGGTCTCGATGACGTACACTCGGCGGAACGCCTGCCAGGCTGGGAGCGCCCGTCAACGTGGTATCTGACCGGCTTCCTTGTACCCACGGGGACGCCCGCGGCCCAGCGCAGCGACGACGACGCGGGCGACGACTACGACGCCGAGGTGCCGGACCGACTCGGGTTGGCGGAGGAGTCCGTTCAGCACGGCAAGCGGTCCAAGCGGACGTTCTTCCCTTCGTCAATGGGACTCACGTTCCTTGTGCCGCAAGCGGCCGCCGAGATCCGAGTGACGGCGACCTGGGGCGACTATCGAAGAGGCATGGGCGAGGACTGGTCGGGCAAGCCCGTGGATGCCTGGGTGCGCACGCCGCGGGCCGAGACCGTGGAGATTGGGCTGGAGGGGGTCGGGGTTCTGAAGCGTCACCCAGTTCCCGAATCCGGTGGACTCGTCCTCTGTTCCGTAGCGCGCTCGGTCCCCACGCAGCACCTGGGCGGCGACCACGAGCCCGAGTTGATGGCCGTGTCGGTGTTCCTCCTTAACGAGCGCCGGACCGGCGATGAACAGCAGGCCGCCGACGAGACCTACGCGTTCCAGGCCCGGCTCTCGGTCGAGTGCGATCTGCCGTTCCACCCTCGTCTCGATCTCTCCGCCCAGGACTCGGAGGACTGGGACAGGAAGGTTGCAGATCTCCACTACGCCAGCACTCCGGCGTACGCCACGGGTCATGGCGTCTCCGCCGACTGGACGGTTGCGGCTGGGCAGTGCATTCAGGTGCGCACCACCTGGATCGGGAGTGCCGAGGTTCCTGCCACCGAGCCCAACTCCTTGCCAAGTGTGGAGCTCTCCATGCATCAGCTCGGTGCCTTGGCCGACGAATCGGCGGCTCGTGACGCGCTACTGCCGCTGGTGGAGGCGTACCGCGATTGGATCGAGGCCCGGTCCAAGGAAGCTGCTCAGCTCACTGGCGAGCATCGTAACACGGCGAACGGGCTTCTCTTGAACGCTCGGCAAGCGGCGAACCGCATGGAAAAGGGGGTGGCCGTACTCGCTGAGGACGCCGACGCGCTGGATGCCTTTCGCGTGGCCAACCGCACCGTCCAGCGCACGCTCGCACGTCGCATCAAGGTTGCCGACCCGGAGTGGCGGCCCTTCCAGCTTGCCTTCCTGCTCCTCAACCTTGCCGGTATGTCGGATCCCGCGAGTCCCGACCGCGAGACAGTCGATCTGCTCTTCTTCCCCACCGGAGGCGGAAAGACCGAAGCCTATCTGGGGCTCTCCGCCTTCGCGATGGTGCTGAGGCGTCTTCGCAACACTGGAAGCGGAGGACGGGCGGGCGCGGGCGTCAGCGTGATCATGCGCTACACGCTTCGCCTCCTCACGCTCGACCAGTTGTCCCGCGCGGCGGCTCTGGTGTGCGCGCTCGAGTTGGAACGCGCCGAAGACCCCGGCCGGTACGGCGAGTGGCCCTTCGAGATCGGACTGTGGGTCGGCAAGGCCGCCACCCCGAATCACATGGGACGAAAAGGTGACAGCAGAGGCGACACCGCGCGCCGGAAGACGCGGAGGTACAAGGCCAATCCGCAGGCCAATCCCGCCCCGATTCCGATCGAGCGCTGTCCGTGGTGCGGGGCTCCCTTCGCGCCCGAGTCATTCACGCTCTTACCCGACGCCGACCACCCACGCGACATGAGAGTCGTTTGCAGCAACTTCGAGTGTGAGTTCTCCGGCCAGCGCCCTCTGCCCATCGTCGGGGTCGATGAGCCGCTCTACCGCAGGCTCCCGGCGTTCCTGATCGCGACAGTCGACAAGTTCGCCGCACTGCCATGGGAAGGTCCGTCCGGAGCGCTGCTCGGAGGAGCGGACAGGTACGATTCGGAAGGCTTCCACGGTCCGGCCTCAGCTGGAAGCGGCAAAAGACTGGATGCGCCCTTGCCGCCGCCGGACCTGGTGATCCAGGACGAACTCCACCTCGTCACGGGACCGCTGGGGACGATGATGGGGCTCCACGAGACTGCCGTCGAGGGGCTCTGCTGCTTGAGCGCGGCCGACGCCGAGAGCAAGCCGAAGATCGTCGCCTCCACCGCCACGGCCCGCAGGGCCACGGATCAGGTGCAGGCTGTCTTCGCGCGGGCTGGAACGCAGGTCTTCCCGCCGCCAGGACCGAATCGGCGCGACTCCTTCTTTGCCAGAATCGTCCCCGCCGACGAAGTCCCGGCGCGCCGATACCTGGGCATCGCGGCGACCGGCCGGAACCCGAAGGTGATTATGAGGCGGGTGTTGCTGGCGCTTATGGGAGCCGCCCAAACACTCTTCCTTCAGGCGGGTGGGCGGAAGAACAAGGACAACGCTGCCGACCCGTACATGACGCTGCTCGCTTACTTCAACAGCCTCCGCGAGTTGGGGGGCGCGCGGCGCATTGTCGAGGAGGAGGTGCAGAACACGCTCAAGGGGAGGGGGATGCGCCGCCGTCTCGGCGGGGACCGCGGTCTCTTCCGCGACCGGACGCTCTATAGCGAGGTGATGGAACTCACCTCGCGCGTGACGACGGACCAGGTGGCGACGGCGTTTGAGCGGCTCGGGCGCGGGTTTCACGAGAGCGATCGAGTGGATTGCGCGCTTGCAACGAACATGATCTCGGTCGGTCTGGATGTAGCCCGGCTCGGCCTCATGGTCGTCAACGGACAGCCGAAGACCCACGCCGAGTACATTCAGGCGACGAGCCGCGTCGGCCGAACGAAGCACAAGCCGGGTCTGGTTGTCACCCTGCTCAACGTCCACAAGCCGAGGGACCGGTCGCACTACGAACGCTTCCGCCACTACCACGAGACTTTCTACCGGTCCGTCGAGCCCGCCTCCGCCACACCGTTCTCGGCACGCGCACTCGACCGCGGACTCGCGGGCGTGCTGGTTGCGCTGGCCCGGCATTCCGATCCGGTCCTGACCCCGGCGCTTGGCGCCGAAGCGATCGGGGACGTGCGCGCCAAGTTGGAAGACCGCCTCACCAGAGTGTTCCGCGAGCGGCTGGAGCACCAGCCGATATCCAGCGCTGAGGAGCGGCAAGAAACGGCCGAAGCCGTTCGCAGCCGGATCGTGGACCTGCTGGATTCCTGGACCAAGATTCTTGATGACCACCACAAGGATGGCGTCCGCCTTCAGTACCAGCAGTACGAACAGCGCCCCGCCAAGCCGCTGCTTCGCCACCTCCTGGATCCCGATCCCGGGGATGAGCATGCCCGAAAGTTCCGGGCTAATCGGTCCCTCCGCGACGTGGAGCCCGAGGTGCACCTGTACGTTAAGGATCTCCGCGACGCGAAGGGGGCCATCTGAATCCGAAGTCCACCGGCCAGATTCGGAGGAGCCAAGTGATCACCACCTATGGACCGGGCGCCCTGATCGATCTACCCAGGGATTCCGCTGTCGTGGCGGGCATTGATGGCTGGGGCGCGTCGCTGGAGCGCATTGACGAGCCCCGGGTCCGGCGCACCCTTTCCCGCATGACGGGCGTCAAGAATCCAGAACTCCGGGTTCCCCCCACCCCCGACCCGACCGAGTATTGGCGCGCCTCGCCCAAGGGGATCGATGCCTACCGATTCCCGGAGTGGTTCGTGGTGCAGGAGGCACCGGGCGCGGCCAGCGCATCAGGATCTGCCGACAAGCCTCGCTCGCGACGGCTGGTGCACCGAAAACACCTTGACGACCGGCGCAAGTACGACGGCCGCCCGGTCGTGGCGACGCGATTCGTCGTTGCCTGCCCCAGAGGCCATGTCGCCGATCTTCCGTGGCGCTACTTTGTCCACGGCGGTCCCGAGCCGTGTCTGGGACAACTGTGGCTCGACGAAACGGGGGCGACAGGGGAACTGGCGAACCTCCGGGTTCGGTGCAGTTGCGGACAATCAAGGTCTATGACCGAGGCGAACGAGCTCGGCCCGAAGCGGCTCGGCACCTGCACGGGCGTCCGGCCGTGGCTGGGACCGGACGCGCGAACAGATTGTGATCAATTTGGCCGTCTGCTCATCCGTACCGCGACAAACGCGTACTTCCCGCTCTTGGTTCGCGCGCTGTCGATCCCCGACAAGCGTTTGGCCATCGATCAGAAGGTGGCGGATCTGTGGGACTACCTTGACATCGTGACCGGCGTGGCGGAGCTCGGCTTCATCAAGCGGAAGCCGAAGGTGGCCGCCGGACTACAGGGCTTCGACGACGCGGAGGTGATCGAGGCGATCAAGCGCAGAAGGAAAGGAGATGCCGGGGATCGGTCCGTGAAGGAAGTCGAAATCGAAGCGCTGCTCGCCGTACCGGAGGGTTTTGGAGACGATGTGCCGATCGATCCTAATTTCCACGCCCGCAAGCTCCGGTCCGGACCCGGCTCGGGTCGCTTCCGCGAGTTCATCGAGACGGTCGTGCAGGTGCACCGATTGCGCGAGGTGCTGGCGCTGGGCGGATTCACCCGTCTGGAGGCCCCCATGCCGGACATTGACGGGGAATACCGGGATGATGTCGAGCGGGCTGACATCTCCCTCGATCCGTCATGGTTCCCTGCCGTAGAGAACAGGGGCGAAGGCGTTCTTCTGCACTTTTCCGCAGACGCCGTTCACGATTGGCGGGAACGCTCAGCCGTTCGCCAGCGAATCAATGATCTGGAGACTGGCCACGCGGCGTGGGCGACTCGGCGCAAGCACGCTCCTAGATTCCCGGGAGGCGTCTATGTGATGCTGCACACCTTCTCGCACATGCTGCTTCAGTCGATTTCGGACCGTTGCGGCTACCCGGCCGCCTCGATCCGGGAGCGCGTATACATGGACCGCAGCTCCAAACGCTTCGGAGTCCTGCTCTACACCTCCAGCCCGGACGCCGAGGGCACGCTGGGAGGGCTCGTGCAGCAGGCGCGGCACGTCGACGGCCACATCGAGCGTGCTCTGCGCACGGCGGCGCTCTGTTCCAACGATCCCGTGTGCGCGCAGCATTCGCCGGCGTCGAGCATCGAGGAGCGGTGGCTGCACGGGGCGGCCTGTCACGGATGCGCACTCGTCGCCGAGACATCCTGCGAGATGCGGAACGACTATCTGGACCGTGCCCTGGTGGTGCCGACCCTCTCTGAGGGCGACGCCGCGTTCTTCTCCAACGAAATCTGGCTGTGACCGACGCGCTCGCGGCCATGGCGGGGCACCTGCGCAAGCGTCTGGTGCATTCGCTGGACACCGGCGCGTTGGCCGCGCCGTACTCGCCATCGGCGCTCCAGATGGCGCTCGGTTACTCCGACCCGATGGTGCTGGCCGCCTTGGAGCGCTTGGCGGCCAAGGGCATCACCGACCTCGTCGCGGCGCAGTGGATCGGAGCCTTGGACCATGCCGTGGCTGCGGCTCCGGCACCCGACCTCGTGTGGTCAGGCCCGGAAGTGCCGGGGGTGCCTGCCCGCGACACCCGCCGCGTCTACGACGAGCTCTTCACATCGGCCACCCGGTCGCTCTGGGCGGTAAGCTACGCCTACTTCGATGGCCCGCATGTTTTTGGCCTGCTTGCCCGCCGAATGGAGGAAATCCCCGGGCTACGCGTAACGCTCCTGCTGAACATCCACCGAGGCCACAACGACGCCACCGTTGCTTCGGATTTAGTCCGCCGCTTTGCGCACCGGTTCTGGTCCGAAGACTGGCCCGGTCCCATCCGTCCATCCGTGTTCTACGATCCCCGCTCCGTGGATCCGGAGGTCCGGGGAGTGCTTCACGCGAAGGCCGTGGTCGCGGACGAAGAACGCGTGTTCATAACGTCTGCGAACTTCACTGCGGCCGCCCAGGACGACAACATCGAACTGGGGCTGCTTGTGCGGCACCGTTCCCTGGCCCTTGGTGTGGTCAGGCACCTGCAGGGTCTCATCGACCGCGGGATGCTCGCAGCGCTGCCGAGGGAGTGACGCGGAGCGGTCCCACTTTCCAAACCTTCAACAGCCCCGCTTGCCCATACATTCCGCTCATCAGGTGTACTCGAGATGGCGTGAATCCCGGTAGAGTCAGGGGCTGGCGCGGTGCCATTGGGGCTTAGCCCGGATTTCTCAAGCAATAAGATGGCATCGGCCTCCGGGGGTTGTTAAGTTTATGTGCCGCACAAACTTGACAGTCACCACACCAGAGGACCGATGCCGACACAGTGTAGA
>LXNJ01001423.1_pt1 | contig 14274 bp, 11 predicted proteins | sample 809081 | NCBI WGS metagenome assembly LXNJ01 (sample SAMN04870510, study PRJNA318959) | sponge metagenome | biome: sponge; feature: marine sponge reef; material: water | host: Petrosia ficiformis | place: Greece: Milos, Mediterranean Sea | collected 2013-05-29 | depth 5-7 m
GCGCGTGGCCCAGAAGTCCAGCACGTCCTGCAGGATCTCGTCGCGCGGGATGCCGAGGCCGGTCAGGTAGGCCACCGGCTCCTCGTTCTGGCCCGCCCCGACGTGGGTCAGCGTGTTGACGCGGACGGTCTCGCCGGACTGCATGCGGAGGACGGGTTCCCGGTCGATCGGAAACCAGCCCCAGCTCAGGTTCTCCGGGGTGGAGGGGACGAAGTGGTCCGCCTCGGGGGGCTGGATCCCGGTCTGATCGGAAGTTGCGGTGTCTTCCGGCGCCTGGTTGGCGGATGGTGCGCAGGCCAGGGCGAGCGCGAGACAGATCACCCGGGAGGAGTGGAGTGCGATCTTCGTCAACGCCGATACCTCGGGGTTGTGGACGGAACGATTGATGGACATGGCGATTCCCCCTTGCTGCCCTTCGGACTGGTCACGGCTCAAGCAACATACTAGTCCTGCGACGCGGTATACCTGGAGCTGGCCCTGCGGGACCGGCGCAGCCTTGCCACATTGGATCGCAAGCTTGCCGGGGCTGCGAGGTCGGTCGGCGTCGAAGTGATCGGGTTCGCCCCTACTCGCTGACCCTCCTGAGCGGCGGCAGCACCGCCCGCCCCACCGTGTTCACGTCGGTGCCAAACCAGATCGTGCCGGTCACGGGATCGAAGTACATGTGGCGGATGGTGCCTCCACCGCTGCCCACGTCCACCTCGCTGATGTACTCCTCGCGGCGGGTGTCGAAGCCCACGAACCGGTTCGGCCGCACCCCGGTTTCGACAAACCAGACGCGGTCGTGCTGGTCGATGGCGACTCCGTACGGGCGGGCACCCTCGCCGCTTGGATTCGCCCACTCGGTGACCTCGCCGGACTCCGGGTCCACGCGGCCCAGGTAACCGCGGGCGTAGTCCACGTACCAGACGATGTCGCGCGAGTCGATGACCAGCCGCCGGGGCCGGGCGCCCTCGGGCAACTCGTAGTAGGTGGGCTCGAAGGTCTCGGGGTCGACCATGACCAGCTGGTTCGTGCCGAAAAGGGTCGCCCAGGGCCGGTCACGCGAGTCCATCTTGAGGCCGTAGGGCCGGGTCGATCCGCCCCGCGCGCCGGGGTTGTCCGGCATCTCGACCAGCCGCACGTCGCCCGTCTCCCGCCAGAACTTGCCGACGAAGTTGCCGCCCTGAACCGTGAACCAGAGGTCGCCGGCGGCGTCGAATGCGAACGTGTGCGGGTCGCGGGCGCGCTCGTCGGGCATCGGGAATACCTCGATGTCGCCGCTTGCGGGATCGATGCGGCCTATGTTCCCCACCCGGTTTCCGGTGTACCAGACCATCCCGTCCGTGCCCACCACCACCGTGTGCGGGCCGGCACCGTCGGGAAGGTCGTACTTCCTGAATTCGCCGGTTACGGGGTTGAGGACGGCGGCATAGTGGGAGCGCTGTCCGACAAACCAGACCCGCCCGTCGGGAGCCACGTAGGGATCGCGCGGCCGGCTCTCCTCCCACGGAACCTGCCACTCCTCCAGAGTCGGATCGAACCCCTGGGCCTCCTCGGGCTCCTGGGCAAGTCCGAACACCGGAGCCGCCAGAGCCACCGCAAACGCCACCAGCATTGCACAACGCAAGAACTTCATCACTCGGTCCTTCCCCTCCGGAGTCGACTTCAGGCGCCACCCGCTGAATCGAAGTCCCGAGCGTGCGTCCGGCAAGACAGGTCGGGCAACTCCGCCAGGAAGTCGGTCACGGGAAGTACCTCGACCCCGTCGACCACTTGGCGCCGGTCACCCAGGAAGACGACAATCCGCCGCGCAACCCGGTCGCTGCGCGAGGCGAGCGACGACAGACCCCGGAGCATCCTCCTGGTCACGCGGCGTCCGGCCTTGACCTCGATACCCCATAGTTCGCGCCCCACTTCGAGCACGAAGTCCACCTCGACACCGGACCGGGTGCGGTAGTGGAAGAGCGCCGCCTCGGGCCACAGGGTCCGCAGGCGGCGGTGCAATTCACATGCGATGAAGTGCTCGAGCAGGATTCCGCGCTCGTCGGGGAGCGGCGCGTCGAGCGGCCGCCTCAGGAGGGCGTTGCGCACTCCGATGTCGAAGAAGAAGAGCCGGGGATGCCCGACCACGCTTGAACGGCTGGAGCCGCGCCAGGCCGGAACGCGGAACATGACCAACGTGTCTTCCAGGACCTCGATGTAGCGGCGCGCGGTCTCGTACCCGAGTCCGGCCTGCCTGCACATCGCCTGAACGTTGAGGATCCGGCCCGAGGAGGCGGCCATCAGATCCAGAAGGCGCGAGAAGCCCCCCAAATTTCGCACCAGCGCCTCGGCCTGGATCTCCTCGCGCAGATACGTATCCGTATAGCTTCGGAGGTCCGCGGCACGCAACTCATCGTCCGGTTCCGCGTAGATGCCGGGGAGCGTCCCGTGCGCGAGCGCACGGTCGAGGTCGAAGTCCTCGGCCAGTTCGCACGCGAGCAGCGGGTGCATATGATGGACGTGGAGCCTTCCCGGCAGGAGGTTCGCCTGCCCCCGCCTGAGTTTGCGGGCGCTCGACCCGGAGAGCAGGAACCGGAAGCGGCCCGGGTGCTCGTCCAGAAGAAGCTGTACCACATCGAGCAGGGCCGGGACCCGCTGCACCTCGTCCAGAAACACCGTGCGCATCCCGGGCGGCGCGGCCCTGAGTTCGCGTTCAAGGCGTTCCGGATAGGCGACGAAATCGCGAAAGACCCGCGGGCTTGCCAGATTCAGAGAGAGATCCGGTGACAGGGATGCCAGAAGCGTGGACTTGCCGACCTGCCTCGGGCCAAGCAAGAGGACGCTGCGTGGGCTGGATGTGAGCGCATTAGCCAGATATCTTGAGTACATGTGGGTAAAATAGCGGTAATTTTACCCGCCGACAAACAAAAAAAGCAGTTTCAGTGGACGGATGGCACACATGGAAACCAACGGAAACCGAAAAGGACGACGGCGGGTCGCCATCATAGGCGGCGGGGTCTCGGGTCTGGGCGCCGCGTGGGCGCTGCATCGGCACCCGGACCGATTCGATTTCGAGGTTTTCGAGGCCAACGGGCAGATCGGCGGGAACGCGATTACCGTCGACATGCCGCAGGACGACGGCGGCTCGATCCCCTTCGACATTTCGGTGACCGCGTGCATCCCGTCGGTCTACCACCACATCCTGCTGCTGATGCGGCAGCACGGGATCGACCTGATCGATACCAGGTTCAGCTATAGCGTCAAGTACCGCGGCCAGGTATACGCGCACGACTTCGACTCCGAAATCAGGCGACAGCTCCAGGCCGAGATCGCCAGGTTCCAGCGAATCCTGCGGCGGCTGCACTGGTTTGGCGGATTGACCCGCGCGCGCTCGAAGCTGCTGAACGCGCTGAATCCGTTCAACTACGTCAGCATGGGCACCGTCCTCAACCTGGCCGGGCTGGGCGGGGAGTTCAGGTACAAGATCCTGAAGCCGATGTTCGTCAATTTCCTGATGGCGACCAACGTGTTCGACATGCCCGCGTCGCTCTTTTCGAGGTACCTGGAGTTCTTCGACATCGAGGTGGCGACGCCGATGCAGACGTGGGACGGGGGAACCCGCCGCATCTACCGGAGCCTGTCGGCCGGCTTTCGGGACAGGATCCACCTTAACCGGCCGGTCCGAAAGGTGTATCGCCGCGCGTCCGACGTCGTGGTCGAGGACGAAAACGGCGTTCGCAAGACCTTCGACGAGGTGATCTTCGCCTGCAACGCGAACCAGACGCTGATGATGCTCGACAAGCCCACGCTCCTCGAGCGCTACATTCTCTCGTCGATACGCTACGAAAGCGAGCTCCACAACCACACGGTGGTGCACTCCGACGCATCGGTCCTTCCGGACAACGAGGTGAAGCCGCTGGAGACGCGCAGCAACCACATCCAACAGTACGGCGCCCGGCCGGACAACTACGAAATCACGTACATCATGCACAACCAACAGCCGTGGGTGAACCGGTCCGACAAGCCCTGCCTGGTGACCTACAACCCGATCAGCCGGATCGAAGAAGAGAAGGTCATCAGGAAGTGGTGGTTTCAGCACATCGTTCACGACGTGCGCCACGTCGCATGGCTCGTCCCCCTGTTCCGCTTCATTCAGGGCGGGAAGCGCACATGGCACTGCGGCGCCCATACGTTGATCAACAGCCAGGAAACCTGCCTCGTCACCGGGCTGGTCACCGCTCGGCAACTCGGCGCGGACTACCCCTTCGACGATCCCGAGGCGAGGCGGATGTTCAACTACTACGGGAGCGTCATGTACGGCTGGCGCTTCAGGAAGGCGCCCGCTTGACGGGATGCGACAGGTTCGGACAGTTTTTGTCTGATTCTGTCGCGTCCAGTCGCTTCCCGGGTGCGTCGAGCGGAAAGGACGACTCGCATGGCTTCAACCAGTTCGTTGGAAGCACCTCCAGCGCCGCCCGGACGCGAGACCGGCCGGAGCCGGAGACCATCGCGAACTCCGACGGATCGGCTGCCTCCCTTCCCCGAGGGCTGGTACCTCATCGCGACGCGCGAGACCATCGAGCAGCAGAAGCTGATCGAGAAGACCTGGCTCGGCGAGGAGATCGTCGTCTGGGCCGACGGGGACGGCCGCGTCTGCGTGGCCGACGCATTCTGTCCGCATCTGGGCTCGCACATGGGGCCGAAGGTCGGCGGTCTTGTTCGTGACGGCTGCCTGGTCTGTCCCTTTCACGGATTCACCTTCAATACGAGCGGCCGATGCGTCGCGACGCCGAACGCCCCGCCTCCCAGAGCCGCCAGACTGAAGGTGTACGAGACCACCGAGATCCTGGGCATGATCTTCGCGTGGTGGGGCAGCGGCGGCCGGCCGGCGCAGTGGCACCTGCCGGATGAACCACCCGCCGGTGCGCAGTGGAGTCCGCTTCGGTCGCTCACCATGCGGTTCCGGGGGCATCCCCAGGAGACGACCGAGAACTCCGTGGACGTGGAGCACCTGGAGTACACGCACGGCTACAACAACGTGGTCCAGACCGGTCCGCTGTCGATCGACGGCGCCTATCTGAAAAGCACTTTCGACTTCAAGAGCGTTCGCAGGGTCGCGGGCCTGATCGACTTCGGGTCCGATGTTTCGGCGGTCACGCACGTGCATGGCCTGGGGTATTCCTTCGTCGAAATCCGCGAGAAGACAATCGGCATGGACGCGAGATTATGGGTACTCGCGACACCCGTCGACGGCGAGCTCATGGAGTTGACGCTGGTCACGCAGGCGCGAGAAATCCGTCGGCCGGGACGGTTCATCGCGGGTCTGGGGTTCCTGCCCGCGAGGCTGCGACACAGGGTGATGAGCCACATTCTTCTGAAGGAAGAGAAGCGCTACGTGATGCAGGACGTGGTCATCTGGGAGCGCAAGCGGTTCCGGTCCCCTCCCCGCCTGTGCCGGGCCGATGGTCCCATCGGGAAATACCGCCTGTATTGCCGCCAGTTCTACCCGGAGCACGATTCGGCACGCACTGTGTAGCGGGGGCCCGCCGGGCAACATCCGCACGGTCCATGTGAACGGGTCCTAAACTCCCAGCGCCCCCACCGGGATCACACCTACACCATCCGGTCTCCCGTACCCATAACCGCTTCCCACGATCACACCCAGCGCCGCGGGTTCGCCGCACCGCTCGACATCCACCCGGTCGGCGAACTTCAGCAGCGCTCTTGCGCCGTCGTCGACCCGGCTCGCACCGAGCTTGATTTCGAACGCCGCCCATCGCCCGGGTCCGGCGTCCACCACGGCATCCACCTCCAACCCCGTGTTGTCGCGGTAGTGGTGCACGGTCGCCCTGGCGGCCTGGGCGTAGACGCGGAGGTCCCGGATGACCATCGACTCGAACAGGAGTCCGAACCACTCGAAGTCGTGAAGCAGGTGATCCGTGCTCGCGCTCAGCGCCGCGACAGCCAGAGAGGGGTCGACGAAGTGACGCTTCGGCGAGGCGCGGAGTCGCGACCGCGACCGGAGGTGCGGCGCCCATGGAGGCTGGTCTTCCACGATCATGAGCCGTTCCAGGGCGGTCATGTACGAACTGGCCGTGTTCTTGTCCAGATGCCGGTCAGGTCCGCCGGCATCCCGGGCCAGCGTAGCCATGCTCGCACATGTGGCGACGTTGCGCCCCAGCGACTGCAGGAACCGCCCGACCCTTGCCGGGTCCCGCCCCGACCCGTCCACCCGGCCGATATCGGCGCGGCAGATTTCACCCACATAGTCCCGGATCTCGGCCATCGCGTCTGCGGCCGAGAGCGGAGGGTCATCCTTCGACGATCCCAGGTGTCCGGGCCAGCCGCCGGTGCACACGAGTTCGGCCAGCTGCGGTATGGTCGATTCCGCAAGGGTGCTCTGAACCGGTCCACCCGCCAGCAGCCGTTTGAGCGAGACCTGACCGGTCGACCGCCCGAGCTCGAGGAGCGACATGGGACGCAGGCGCAACCGGCCGATGCGGCCCGCTCCCGTATGCCGTGTGATGTCATCGGGCGGAACGGCGGATCCGGTCAGGACGAAGTGTCCACGGCCACGACGATCATCCACGGCATGGCGAACATGGTTCCAGATCTCGGGAACGACCTGCCACTCGTCGATCAGCCGGGGCGTCTCGCCCTCCAGCAAAAACGCGGGATCGACACCCGCCGCCCGGCGGGCGGAACGATCGGCGTCGAGCATGACAGCGCTTGCCGCAACCCTCCTCGCCGTCGCCGTCTTGCCGCAGGCCCTCGGCCCCTCGATCAGAACCGCGCCGGACCGGCCAAGGCGCCGCTTGAGTTCAGTGTCGGCTACGCGGGGCCGGTATTCCCGTGACGCCGGCCTGCCGCGCGCCGTTACGGCGGACTCGCGAACGAAGTGACGGGACGGGATATCGGGGTAGCGGGTCACTGGCGAATTCCGGTCTGTTGAGCAGTCGAAGATCCATTCTAACCGTCTATTCACCCATTTGCAACGTATTTGATCATACGTTTGCAACGCTTACAATCCCCGAAAAGCAACTCCTACCCCGTCCCCACCCACACCGCCACATCCCGCGCCGCGCTCAGAATCGCCCGGTCGCCCGTCGCCAGCGGCGCCCCAAGTTCCCGCGCCGCCACGACGAACTCCGCCTGCTCGGCCGACAGCCCGCATTCCAGGGCGGCATCGATGACCCGCGCCGACGGGACGGTCACGATCCTCCCGCCCAGCGCCAGCGCTGCGTCGTCGCACATGGCCCTCGCCTGGTCCACCGTGAGCGACCCCTCGCGCACCAGCCCGAGCAACACGCGGCGCACACCGCTCATCAGTATGGCGGGTGCGGCCCACTCGGGGTCCTGCCGGAACAGCCGGGCCGCGTCCGCGCCGTCGCGCCCACCCACGACCAGCCGCACCACGACGTTCGTGTCGACGACGATCATTCGCCGCCCGTCCATCGGGTCCGCCGCGTGTCCCGCCGCCCCGCACCACTCTGCCCGTCGTCCGGAAGTCCGTGCAGCGCCGCCTCGCCGAGCTCCAGGGGGCCGAGCGTCCGGTGTCGGCGCTGGATGCGCTCCAGAAGCGTGATGGCGTCGACCGGCGCCGCGCGGACCGAGGCCGCCAGCCTCGCCACGATCTCGCCGTTGAGGCTGCGGTGGTTTCTTTCCGCCGCCGCCTTAAGTTCCTGATGCAGTTCGTCGGGTATTCCCCGAACGGCCACGTCCGCCATCCTTCACCTCCTTCAAACCCTAAGTGATAGCGATTTGCTATTATAATAGTAGCATGATCCAGCGCCAACGTATCCGGTGGCATCGCAGCCGCTGCCTCCTCCTCCTGGCGGCTACCGCGAGCCCGCTCCTTCCCGCCTGCGCCCCCTCCGGCGACGGTCCCCCATCGATCCAGCGCGACAGCGCCGGCATCACGATCGTCGAGTCCTTCCGGCCAGTCTGGGGGGATCCCACGCAGACGGACTCGAATGCGTGGCGCATCGACCCCGGACCGATCCTCGACCTGGCCGAATCCGGCACCGGCGATGCGTACAGCTTCTACCAGGTCCGCGGCATGAAGCGGCTCCCGGACGGATCGCTCGTCGTCCTGAACGCGGGCTCGGACGAGATCCGCCAGTTCTCGGCCGACGGCGGTTTCCTCGGCTCGTTCGGCGGATCCGGACAGGGGCAGGGGCCCGGTGAATTCACCAACGCGCAGCAGCTGGAGCTGGCGGGCGATACGATCCTGGTGGTCGACCGGGACGGCGCGATCAGCGTCTTCGGCTCCGGTCCGGTCCTGATCCGCGAGACGCGCCTGGCCCGCAGGACCCTCGCCGTCCACGCCATCGGCAACGGACGTCTCGTCGCGCGCATCGTTCCCCCGATCCCGGAAATCGGCCGCCTGACCCGCGTTCCGGAGACCCTTCGCACATACCGGCTCGACGGGAGCGGAGGCGACAGCATCGGCTGGACTCCGGGCTACGAGGACTACGTCGTCGGCGACATGCGCATCGTGCCTCTCTTTCAGAAGAGGGCCGTCGTCGACACCCACGGCGACCGCATCGTCACCGGGTCCTCCGACCTGCTGCAGCTGGAGGAGATGACCGCGGCCGGCGACACGGTGAAGATCCTGCGCCTGGCGCCGTACGCCCTGACGGTGAGCGAGGCGCAGGCCCTGGCAGAGCGCGACGCCCGCCTCGACGCCCCCATGCCCCAGGGACGGCCGATGCCCCCGCGACTCCGCGAGCTGATCGAGGACATGCCGCTGCCCACCACCCGACCCGCCTACGCCGACGTGATCGTCGATCCCACGGGCGCGATCTGGCTGCGGCCCTTCCGAGGGATGAGCGAAGGCGGCGGACCCGAGTCCTGGCTGGTGCTCGACCCCGGCGGCCGCTGGCTCGGCAGCGTGGAGGTGCCCGGGAACTTCCGGGTCACGGAGATCGGCGTGGACGAGGTGCTGGGAGTCCGGCACGACGAACTGGACGTGCAGCATCCGCAGGTGCTGCGCCTGACAAGGGACAGCGAATGAAGACCACACCTGGTGCCCGTAACCCGCTCTGCAACCCGGCCGCGCTCGCCGTCGCCTGCTCCCTGCTCGCGTGGACACTCCCCGCCTGCGCCCCCTCCGGCGACGGCCCCCCACCAGCCATCCGAAGCGACAGCGCCGGGATCACGATCGTCGAGTCCTTCGGCCCCGCGTGGGGGGATTCGGCCCGGTGGCGGGTCGACCCGGAGCCCGTGCTCGACCTGGCGGAGTCGGGCACGGGCGATGGGCACAACTTCTACCAGGTACGGGACGTCACGCGGCTGCCGGACGGGGGCATCGTGGTCGTGAACCGCGGGTCCAGCGAGGTCCGCAAGTTCTCGGCCGACGGAAGGTTCGTCGGCGCGGTGGGCGGGTACGGAGAGGGGCCGGGCGAGTTCTCGAACGTGCAGCAGGTGGAACTCGTCGGCGATTCCCTGCTGGTGCGGGACATTCGCCGCGTCTCGCTCTTCGGTCCCGATCTGCGGCACGTGCGCACGCTGCGGCTCCACCCCATGAACCGGGGCGTTCGCTACCTGGGCAACAGCACGATGCTGGTGCGAGCGGTGGACTACCCCGACCTCATGGGCGTAGTACGCGCTCCGGAAGCGTTGCTGCTGTTCGACCTGGAGGGGGTCCGGCTGGATAGCATCGGCCGGACCCCGGGCTCGGAGGAGTACGTAACCGACGCACTCATGGCGTTCCCCCTCTTCGGAAAGACCGCCGTGCTCGACACGCACGGCGACAGGATCTTCCTCGGCTCTTCCGACCGCATGCAGGTCGAGGAGATCGACGCGAGCGGCGACACCGTTCGGATTCTCCGAATTCCCGATTACCCGCTGGTCCTGACTCCCGAAGAGGTCCAGGCGGAACGGCACCGCCGCCTCAACCCTCCGAGTCTGCCACAGGGAGTGACGTCTCTTCCTCCACCCATCGTCGAGGCCGTGGAAGGCATGCCGTCGCCGGAGACCCGACCCGCCTATGCCGACATGCTGGTCGACCCGACCGGCGCGGTCTGGCTCCGGCCGTTCCTGGGGATAAGCGAACGGGGCGGACCGGAGCACTGGCTGGTGCTCGCCCCGGACGGCAGCTGGCTGGGAAGCGTCGAGATCCCGGCGAACTTCAGGGTCACGGAGATCCGTGTGGACGAGATGCTCGGGGTCTGGACCGACGAGTTGGACGTGCAGCACCCGCAGGTGCTGAGGTTGAGTCGCGGTGGGGTGTAGCGCACCGCCACGAGGAGGTGCCCAGGGGGTAGCACCCTGTGGACAGTCAGTGGTGCGGTGGGACACCCCGGGACCGTACCTTGTGGCCAGCGAATCGTCGACTCCCTGGCCCCGAGGCCACCGCCGGATGAAATCTCCACCCTCCCCCCGCCCCGCCGCCCATCCCTCCCCGGCGCTGGCCCGGATCCTTGCAGCGGCCGCCCTCTTCGCCCTCACCCCCCTCCCAACCCCCACCGCGGCCCAGCGCCTCCCCGACCCCTCGCCCGGCAACCCGGCCGCGCTATCGGTCCCCCGCTTCGCGATCCCGCAGTCGCCCATCGAGCTGACCGGCCCCGTGCGGCCGGGCGAGTACCTCGGCGTGACCGGACCGCGCGCGGCGTGGCTCGGGCTGGAGACGGGCGAGGCCGAGCTGTGGGTGCATCCGCTCAAGGTGGGCCGCGGCTTCCGCCTCGCGTTTTCGACGCCCCGCTACGGCGCCCCCATTCCCGGCGGGCAGGTAGCGCGCACGGTGCACGTCCGGCCCGAACTGACGACGATCACGTACAGCCACGCGGCGTTTCAGGTGCGGCAGCACATCCTGGCGCCCGCGGACACGGCAACGCCCGGGATCCTCGTGCTGCTCGAGGTCGACAGCCCGGAGCCGATGGAGATCGTGGCCGAGTTCCACCCGGTTCTCAACTACATGTGGCCGGGTTCGCTGGGAGGGCAGTACGCGTACTGGGACGGGGAGCGGCGCGTCTTCGTGCTTTCCGAGAGCCTTCAGGCGCGCAACGCGGTGGTGGGCTCGCCGTGGGCGACCAACTCGGTCGAGCACCCGGCGCACCAGCTGGGCGAGACGCCGCGCACGATGGTGATTCCCGTGGATCCGGAGCGCGCGCGGGCGGAGTTCATTCCGATCGCGGTGGCCGGGGGGACGGTGCCGCGCGACACCGTGTTTGCCGAGTATGCGCGGCTGATTTCGGGCGCCGAGATGCTCTATCGGGACAAGCGGGCGTGGGCCGACTCGGTGCTGGCCACGACCGCCTCGGTCGAGACGCCCGACCCGTCGCTCGACCTGGCGCTCGAATGGGCGAAGATCAACCTGGAGGAGCAGCGCGTCTGCAACCCGGACCTGGGGTGCGGCTTCGTGGCCGGCTGGGGGATGTCGGGCGACGGCGGGCGGCCGGGCTTCGGCTGGTTCTTCGGCGGCGACGCGGCGATCAACACCTTCGCGATGGACGTGCTGGGGCAGTGGGAGCTGGTTGCCGAGGAGCTGGCCTTTCTGGCGAAGTACCAGCGCGACGACGGCAAGATCACCCACGAAATCTCGCAGGCAGCAGCGCACATCGACTGGTTCGACACCTACCCCTACGCGTACTACCACGCGGACACCACGCCCTACTGGATGTTCGCGCTCTACCAGTACTGGCGCGCGAGCGGAGACGACGACCTGGTGCGGGAGCTGTGGCCGGCGTACCGGCGGGCATGGGCGTGGTGTCTGAGCGCCGAGACCGACGGCGACGGGATCATCGAGAACACGGTGGGGGGACTGGGCGCGGTCGAGGTCGGCGGGCTGGGCGAGGCGCTGCACCAGGACATCTACCTGGCGGGGGTCTGGGTGGCCGCCATCGAGGGCACGCTGGCGATGGCGGAGCGCATGGGCGACGGGGAGCTGGCGGAGGCGGCCGCGGGGATCGCCCCGACCGCGCGCAGCACCCTCAACGACGCGTACTGGCGCCCCGACGAGGGTCACCACGCGTTCGGGATCCTGGCCGGCGGCGGCACCAACGACAACCTGACCGTGTGGCCGGCCACCGCCGCCGCGTTCGGGCTGCTGGACGAGGGGCGGGCACGCTCCACCCTGGCGCTGATGGCCGGCGACCGCGTGTCGTCGGACTGGGGCGCGCACATGCTGTCCACGGAGAGCGAGCTCTACGACCCGCTCCAGTACAACATGGGCACCGTGTGGCCCTTCGTGACGGGGTTCGCGTCGTGGGCGCAGTACCGCTACCGGCGGCCGTGGGCGGGGTTCCACCTGATGGACGCGGTCAGGCAGATGACCTTCGACTGGAGCCTCGGCCGCCACGGCGAGCTCTTCTCGGGCACTTTCTACCAGCCCCTCGATCAGACGGTCCCGCACCAGTTCTTCGCGACGTCGATGCTCGTCACGCCGCTGCTCCGCGGCGTCTTCGGGTGGGAGCCGGATGCGCCGAACGGCCGGGCCCGGCTGGCGCCTCAGTTGCCGGCGGACTGGGACGGGGCGTCCGTGCGGCGGCTGCGCGTGGGCGAGACCATGCTCGACGTGGACATCACCCGGCGCTGGACCGGCACGGGCGGCGAACAGCAGGTCGTGATCCGCAGGGAGGGGCCGCCGGTGGAGATCGATTTCGTGCCGGATGTGCCGGTGGGGGCGACGAATGAGACGGTGACCGAGTCCGCGGAAGGCGAGTTCACGGTCTCCTGGCAGGGTGGGCTGGCCGTGGCCCCGCCGCGGATCGATCTGGTGCCCGGGCAACGAAGCGCGGGGCTGCGGATCATCGGCCTTGTCGCGGACGGGGACGCATGGCTGCTCACGATCGAGGGGACCGCGGGGCACAGCTACGATGTCGACCTGTTCGGAACAGCGGTGACCGCGGCGGTGGCAGACGGCGGGGCCCGGCTGGTCTCGCGCGTGCCGGAGCGTGCCGGGCGGTTGACGGTCGAGTTCCCCGAGGGCGAAGGACGGTATGAAGCTGCGCTCCGCCTGACTTCGCCCGGGTGACACGGCGTAGCGCCCCTTGCAGCCGCGCCGCTATCCCGACAGCTCCCACTCCACTCCGTCGAATTGTCGCATGAAGTCCGCGCCGTACGCTGAAGAGGGTGTCTGGTAGCCGACCTTGAGGTCACCAGCCAGGGCGCGCGTCGCGATGGCCACTGCCGTCTTCGCAGTGAACCCGTAGGGATCCGATACACGCATGCGCGCGGCGGCCCGCCCGCCTCCGGTATCTTCGATTTCCGCGACCAGGACTCCGTAGCTCGTTCGGCGCTCCGCCGCGCTCGGCCCCGGCGCGCCCCGGTCGACTCGTTTATTCAGGACGGCCTGGGCCATCCGGCCGGCGAGCAGCCACCCCCACCACCGGCTCACGCGCGTCAGCGTGCGGAACCTCCTGCTCGCCAGACTGTACGTCTCGATGTTCGGGATTCCCGTCGACCACCAGGCCGTGGACACGTCACCCAGCGTGCTCACCAGAGCCGCAGCCGGCCCATCACCGAAATCGAAGTCATGGCGCAGGCTGCCGGGCGCAATCCGCACGATCACCCCGTCGCGCCGGATGCGAAAGTCGTTGACGCTCTCCAGCACCGTCCGCATCGTGCCGCGGGAAACTCCGGAGTGGGTAGCAAGAGCAAGCCGCACTACATGCCCTCCCGGATGCCGGGCCGCCAGGTCCGCAATCAGGCAGTCGCTCGGCACGACATCGAATCCGGCGCCAGGCAGCACCATGATCCGCGCACGCCGGGCCTCCTCGTCGCGTCCCGCCAGGGTCTCGAGCACCGCGATCTCCCCGGTGATGTCGACGTAGTGCGTCCCGCTGGCAAGGCAGGCTTCGAACATCGGCGCGGCGGTTCGCGAAAAGGGACCCGCGCAGTGCACCACCACGTCAACGTCCGCCAGCTCGGCCGCAAGCCGGTCGGCGTCGTCCAGCCCGAACGCCGTGCTCGCGAGACCAGTGGAGCGCGCCAGCGGCTCGAGCTTCCGGGCACTGCGTCCCGCCAGGGCGAATCCGAGACCGGCATCGACTGCCGCCGCCACGACCAATCTGCCGGTGTAGCCGGTGGCGCCGTAGATCATCAGCTTCGGTCCGCTCACATGCATTGCCTCCTGGCAACGGGCGCGGATGCCCGCGGGTCGCACGGGCCTTTTGGCGGTTGCTTCAGGCCCGGGAAGGCTTGCGAGCCAGAAAGCAGTACAGCGGCGTGAAGATACCCGTCTTGCCGCCCGCAACATACGCCTCCGCTGTCCGATCGAGGAGCCGGACGACTTCCGCCGAGCCATTCGGAAAGAGCCGCAGCAGCTCGGCCAGCTTCGATCCCGCGATGATCGCCTTGCGGCCCCAC
>LXNJ01001424.1_pt1 | contig 14270 bp, 12 predicted proteins | sample 809081 | NCBI WGS metagenome assembly LXNJ01 (sample SAMN04870510, study PRJNA318959) | sponge metagenome | biome: sponge; feature: marine sponge reef; material: water | host: Petrosia ficiformis | place: Greece: Milos, Mediterranean Sea | collected 2013-05-29 | depth 5-7 m
TTCAAGTCCCGCGAGTCACGCAGTGTTCCGTTCTTGTCCAGAAATATGAGGTACGGAAAGGCCGTCGGGCGTGGAAACTGCCGCAGGAACTTGCCGTTCACTCCATCGGCGGCGAATGGTGTTGGCAAGGCCGGGTTCGGCGTAGTCGACTTTCATCACGACATAGCCGTCGGACAGCACGGAGGAGAGGGCGTTCGTGCCTTCGATCACCCGGTCGAGCACCTTGCACCAGGACCATCCCTGGCGTCGTCCGTTCAAGCCGGAACCGGACGGGGTGGCCGCCGGCTGAGGCGGTAAGGTTGCGCCAAGAACTCGTTGATGACGGCTGGCGACCTCTGAACGGCAACCCGGATGGTCCGTCGGCTAGCCGGTATCCGCATCGCTCCGGCCGTTCGAGTCGAGGCCAATGCACTGAAATCAAATTTGGGACACTTCTAAATCGGAGAGAAGGGGACATCTCTACTTTGCTTTGACAGGACAAGGCTGCGAGTGGCGCGTGGGTCAGGCAAGGTGTATGCTCCCTCGCCGTAGAACGATTACACCAACGTGCAACTCGGCAAGTTGGCGCCACGGTCGGTTCGTGAGATTCGCGTAGACGCTCGGCGGCCGAATGCCGTACCGGTCATGTGATCGAAGGTTGCCAGATGGGGGTGACTACCCTTGAAACACGAGCCAGCAATCCACCTATACTTCGCTCGGGTCGCCGTAGCCGTCCTTGGCATCTCGTTGGCGAATGCCGGACAAGCCGCGCAGCAGAGATCGGCGGTCAGCGATCGTGCGGACGGCAGCGTAGCGGTGACCGTAGACGGGGAGGAGGTCATCGTCCCCGTCGAAGTGGACGCCCAGATCGTCGAAGCGCTCGCCGGGAATGCAGGTGACCCGGATGCGCTTGCCGCATCGATTCGCGGCATCGTCGCGACGCATGCGCAAGGCGCGGAGGCGCAAGCGTTGGCCGTCGCTATCGCGGTGTTGGCGGTGGTCCGGTCGGACGGATCGGCGCAAACCATCGCCGCGATACTCGAAGGTGTCGCGGCCGGCAACCCGACCATACGGATCCCGAGCGTGCTCGCGGTATTGCCGACGAGCGTCGGGCGCAGCGTCGTTCAGCGTCCGGAGGTGCTTGCGACGTTGGAGAATCCACACCAGGTGAGTCCGGTTGGTCTGTAGGCCCAACTCGATCCAAACAGGTCGAGACGGCGAGGAACAACGTGGTGGCGGTAGGGGAGTGTGCTCCGTGCGAAGTCGAAGACACCAAGGCGTGGTGAGGATGGTTCGGACCGAGTCGCCCATCAGCGAGCAAGCGATGCAGGGCACGGGTAATCGTGTGGCGCGGAGGCGAGGTCGTTCCCGTCGGGGGCCGGGTTTTCTGCCGGCGTGGACCGCGGCCGCCGCGCTAGGGTTCTGCGCGTTGCCCTCGGGTGCCCAGGAGACGCCGGCATCGGGAATCAGGGCCGGTGGTTTCTTGTTCCTACCGAGCCTCGAGTTCGGTACTCGGCGCGATGACAACATCTACCGCACCGAGCAGGCCGTCGCGGACACGGTGTTCTCGGTGGAACCCCGGCTTCGCATTGGGTCCGAATGGCGCAACCACGCGCTCGACGTGGACATTGGCGGGAACTGGGACGAGTACAACAACGCCTCAACCGAGGACAAGGTGGACAGTTTCGCGATTGCGCGCGGGCGATTGGACGTAAGCCAACGTACGCAGCTACGGTTCGGCGTGCGCCGCGAGAACCTGCACGAGCAACGCGGCGACCCCAATCTGCCGCGTTCCATCGCCGAACCCTCGGGCTTCGCGCGCAACGGGGTGGACCTCGGGTTGTCGCGGCAGGCCGGTCACTTCAGCTTGGAGGTCAACGGCCGGATGGACGTTTTCGCCTACGAGAATACCCGTGACGAGACCGGGGAACGCATCGTCCTGGACGACCGTGATCGGACCCGGACGGAGATCTCGGCGCAAGCCGGCTATGCGTTCGCTCCCGGGACCCAGATCTTCGTGCGCGCAACACGTGACTCCCGCCGCTACGAACGCCCGCTCCAGGGCTACGACCGCGACTCGTCCGGAGACGGTCTGGAAATCGGCGTGGCGCACGATGCGACGCGCCTCATCGACATCGAAGTGACCCTGGGTCGGCGCGAGCAACGATATGAAGATGCGCGACTAGCTCCGATCGACGCGCCGACGGTCGGCGTTTCGCTCTCGTGGCGACCGACGTTGCTGACGACCGTGTCCGTCGCGATGGAACGGACCATCGAGGAATCCTCGTTGCGGGGCGCATCGGGCTATGTGCGCAGCTCGGCGCGATTCGATATCTCCCACGAACTGACGCGTAGCGTCTTACTCGCGGCGGCATACACGTTTGAGGAAGACGACTACCAGGGCATTGATCGGGTCTATGACAAGTCCATCTGGTGGGTCGCGGCCGGTTGGCGGCCCAATCGTTGGTTCCGGATGCGACTGGGCTATCAGGTCGACACGCGCAAGGCGAACATCGTGTGGGACGAATACGACCGGGCGTATCCTTTCCTGAGATTCCGTTTCCAGCCCTGACCCGGTTGTTGTCTAGAACAAGCCTTGGTTGGCGTAGCCTCGTATACGTCCCGATGAACCGATGCGCGGTTGCGGCCATCGGGTTGGTGTCGTCCGTTGCCGTCAGCGCGGGCGATGCGGCGACGGTCCGTCTTTCCGACTTGGCGGGGGATCCGCCCAATCAGGGAATTGACCGGCAACAACGGTCGGCGACGGGCGAGGAATCCCCCCGCTTCACCCTGGGATCGGGGGACCGGCTGAGGTTGAGCGTGTTCGGGCATGCGGACCTTTCCGGCGAGTTTGGCGTCGGTGAACAGGGCACCGTTTCCCTACCCCTGATTGGCAGTCTCCGTCTCGGGGGCCTGACGATTTCGCAAGCGGAGCGGCAGATCGTCGAAGCCTTCAAGCCCGACTACCTGCTCGATCCGCAGGTGAGCATCGAGGTGCTGAACTACCGCCCGTTCTACATCCTCGGCGAGGTGCGCAATCCCGGATCGTATCCGTATGTGATCGGCATGACCGTCACCGAAGCGGTTGCCCTGGGCGGCGGATTCACGCACCGTGCGCGAAAGGAAAAGGTGGTTGTCATCCGAGGCGGCGATGCGGCCAAGCGAGAGGTCGAGTTGCCCACGACCGCGTTGATCCTTCCCGGCGACGTGGTCAAGGTTCGTGAGCGATTCTTTTGACGGGCGTTAGCGTGGCTGGCGGCCCGCGGTCAATCGCCGTGCGGTTGTCGATGGGAACTGCCGCCATCGTCTCCGGGCTGGGACTCGCCATCCTTGCGGTACCGATGATCGCCGCGGACATCGCGCTGGTACCGGTACGCGGGACGCTCGCGAACGCCGATATCCGGATGGACGGGTCGGCGTTGCGCCGCTTCGTCGATTCCGGACACGCGTCGGTGGCGTGGCACGAACAGGGCCGCGTGTACACCGATGTCGCCCTCGCTCGCCTGATCCTGGCATCCAACGCTACCGCGGCAGCGCGGAATGCCGAGTTGGCCCACGCGGAAGCGGCGCTCGTGCAGGGCCTCAAGCTGGCTCCAGCGAGCCGTCACGGCTGGCTCCGCCTGGTGCAGATCCGTCTGGCCGCGGCGGACGGGTCAACGCGGTCCGCTGGCGGGGCCGTTTCGATCCAGGACGCGGAACGCGGCGGATCGCTAGGGGACGATGCGGTTCGGGACATCGCCCGGCCGCTCGGTCTGGCGTTCGGCTTCGGCGCGCTGCCGCCCCCGTCCAGCCTTTTCCTCGCGGCCGAGGGAAGCCTCGTCAGCTGGTGCCTTCTCGACGAAGCCCGCCGGGAATTCGCGGGCCAGAGCGTAAGCGGAGCTTGGCGGCGCGACCCGCTGCGCACCGCGACGATTGCGCGACGGGTCGGGAAGACGCGCCTTCTGGCCCACCTCGCGGGGTTACAGGGCCACGAAGAAGCGGCCGCGTGCGAGGCGCCGCCCGGGGCGGGCCATGCGGCGAATGGCGGCGGTGTGGCATCCGGCGTGGCTAGTTTCGCCGTCCGGTAGCAAGCTCGTAGATCGCCATCAGACGGCGGTAGTTCGCCTCTGGCGCGTATTCGCGCTCGAACACTTCGCGTGCCCGCAAGCCCATCGCCCGCATCTCGTCCGGATGGTCTGCCGCCCATCGAACCGTGTTTGCCAGTCCGACCGCATCTCCCGGCTCGAAGAGCAGTCCGGTTCTCCCGTGCTCGACCCGTTCGGCCAGCGAGCCGATCCGCGACGCCACCACGGCCCGGGCGTGTGCGAACGACTCGATGAGGGTGAGCGGGAGGTTCTCGTAGCAGATGGACGGCATGACGACGAACATCGCCTCGCCCAATTCCGTCGCGACGGCGTTCGACGGGCGATGTCCGAGCACCGACACGTGCGGATTTTGCAATGATCGAAGCGCCGGCGCCATCGGGCCGGAACCCAGCACGCGCAGGGGTACCGCGAGTTCCCGCCAAGCTTCGACGAGCGTGTCGATGCCCTTTTCCTCGCTCAGCCGTCCCGCGTAGACCGCCGCCGTGGCGTCTCCGTGCAAGGGACGCCAGGGTGGATCGGCCGCGAGCCCGTTCGGTTTCACCGCGATGCGCGACTTCGGCAACCCCGCCTGCACGAACTTGGCCATGGCGAATTCGCTGAGCGCGACGAAAAGATCCACCTTGCGGTGCCAGGTCCCGCGGCGGCGGTGGGTTTCGACCATGTGGGCGACGGGTAGCGTGGCTGTCGCCGAATCCCGGTAGCACCGGTGGCGTACGGCACCGTAGGCACTTCTGGACAGGCACTGTTCGCACACGCGCCCGTCCCGCAGCAGGTTGCCGGCGGCACAGACGATGCGGTAGTTGTGCAGCGTCTGCACAACCGGGACGTGCGCGTCCCTGCACGCGTCGTAGATCGACGGGGTTAGCAGCGGAAAGAAATTGTGCACATGGACCACATCCGGTCGGAAGTCGGAGATGGCGCTCGCCATGGCCCGGCGTGCCGGGACCGAATAGACGCACTGCACGGCCGTGCGCAGCGATCGCCAGGCGCCTTGGATGGAGTCGTTGTCGGCGTGCAGGCGAAGAGTCTCGTGTCCATGCGCTTCAAGGAGTGCCGTCTCGATGGAGACCGCAGCGTCCTCCCCGCCCGGTTGCTGGTAGCTGTTGTGGACGACGAGAGTCCTCATGGGGCGAATTCGTGCCCTTGTAGTTGCCGCCAACCCGGCGCGCTCGGCGTACCTTATCAGTGCAAGGCGTGTGCATGGTATCGGCAGTCCACCATCCACCAAGCCTTCCCGCCCGGGCGGGGTTGAGATGGGTCGATCAATCGGGCCTCGGACGCGAGACCGCTGTTTTGCATCCGAGCCGTGATCGGCATGCTAGACTCCTTGAGCGACGTTGGTGTTGGCGGTCAGGTTGCATTTCGTACAGCGGTCGGGGTCGCTCTTGGTCGCCTCGCGTACCCGCCAGGCACCCTAGAAGTCGGCCCGGACCGACACCCCATGCGCGCACCCTTTATCTACATTCTCGTGCTGGTCGCCGTCGGCTCGCCCGGCCTGCTGAAGTTCGGTACTGCGGCCACGAGCGACGTGGGGTTGTTTAATCTGAGCAGCGTGACGCGAATAGCGTTCTACGTGCTCGCCGGCTACGCATTGGTCTTGTTCTATCTTGCGGAAAGGCTGCGAGGACACTCGCGACCGGCGAATTCATTCGCCGGGTTGCGGCTCGCCGTCGCGATCTATGGCTATTTCCTGGTCACGACGGTGGCGAGTGTCTCCGGAACTCCGCTTCTGCTCGCCGTATACCGGATTTGCGAGTGGTTCCTTCTTGTGGTTGCGATCTTCGCCGCAACCCCCTCGACCGTGTACGCCTCGAGAGCGACTGCCGAGGACCATGTGACGAAGATTCTGATGCTGGCTCTCTCGCTACCTCCCATCATCGTGCTCATCGGGTTTATCGTCGTACCCGACATGGCGGTCGAACCGGCGGAACCGTTCGGGAGATTGGGCGGCTGGATATACGGCCCCAACGGCTTCGGCGCGACCTGCGGCATGGGATGCGTTCTGTTCTGGACGCTGTCGCGTTCGTGGCTTGGAAAGGCATGGTCGGTCGTGCTGTTGGGGTGCTTGTTCCTGTCGTATTCGCGCGGCGCCTACATCGGTTTCCTGGCCTCGGTGATCATCGGTGTGGCACTTCAGCGAACCCCGAGAATGCGGGCACACCATTGGGCGTTGGTTGCTCTTTGTGGGGCGCTGGTCTTTCTCGTCTACGACGGTCGCGCCCTGCTCGAGTTCCTTTCGCGCGGCCAATCGGTCAGTCAATTGCTGACCTTGAACAGTCGCACATTCATCTGGGAGGCGGCGGTGAAGACGCTCGTCGACAATTGGCTATGGGGCAAGGGGTTCGTCGTCGGTCCCAGGGAACTCGGCCAGCATCTGTACGAATGGGTCCAACCTTCTACGGCTCACAACGAGATCCTGAACGCCATGGTTGCCGGCGGGGTCTTGGCAGGCGGGCTTGTTTTGGCGTTATACGTCGTCCTCGTAAGGGACGTCCTGCTCGCTCCGTTCGGAGAACCTCACAGACAAGCCTACGCAATGGTTGCGGTTCAAGCGGTCGTCTATTCGACGATCACGCCGTCGCTATCGGCGACGGTGGGGGTAGTCTCCGCTGCGGTGTTGATCCTGGTGAGGCACGCGGCGCGGCTGCGCGAATGCACAGCAGGGGACCCGGTTCCGGCGAGACCGCCGGGCTTCGGTGGGCAGGTGTCGGCGGGGTCGCCGGGAAGCGAGGCGACTCCCGGTCGTTATCCGTAAGCAATTCACCCCATTCGCCTGGGGGGACGGCGCAGCACGTGCGCGACGAAGCGAGGGTTGTTGCGGAAGTACCGCGGCGCCAGGCGAAGGGGGTCCGCAGCAGACCGGTGCAGCCATTCCAGGCCGGTGCGCTGCATCCATACTGGGGCACGGCGACGTCGCCCCGTCAGGAAGTCGAATGCGGCGCCAACGCCGAACAACGCGGCAACGTCGAGGCGAGGCGCCATGTCGGCCATCCAGCGTTCCTGCTTCGGAGTGCTCAACCCGACCCATACGCAGTCGGGCCGCGCGTCGTTGATGGCGGCGGTCACCCGGTCCTTTTCGCGATCGGTGAGCGGACGGAATGGCGGCGTGTGGGTACCCACGACGCGCATGCCCGGGAACCTGTCGCTCAGCGCTTCCGCGAGCAGATCGGCAACGCCGGCCGCACCGCCGTAGAAATAATGGCGCCAGCCGGCAGCGACGCCCGCAGCGCAGATCAGCGGCATCAGGTCGGGCCCGGAAACCCGTTCTATGGCCTTGAAGCCGGCCCATCGGCAGGCCCAGACCATGGGCATGCCGTCGGGCGCGGTCATGGCGCTCGAGTTGTGGATGGCACGCAGGTCGGGATCGTCCTGGCATTCCATCACGCCATGCACACCGGTAAAGCAAACGTACTTCGGAGTGCGCCGCTTGCGCGGGGCCGAGTTGCGCCGGTCCATTCGCATCCAACCCGTTACCTCGGCCAGGGCGGTGCGCGGGTTCACAGCGCTTATGCCGACCCCCAGTACGTCCACGCGTGGAATTCCGCGGTTGGTTTCCGCACTCGGCTCGGGAGTCACGGCTGCCGGATTGGACGCAACGGCGTCCGGACGGCGACAGCGAAGTGGTTCCACTCGCCCGAGGGCCGGCGCGGGGCATTCGCGACTTCAGGGCGTATCCTCGACGGCCCGCCGGCCTGGACCGTCAACTGTACGTTCGCGCGTATTCGTCGTGGATCCACCGGTAGGTGCGTTCCATGCCGTCGCACAGGCGAATGGATGGTTTCCAGCCGAGCTCCGCCAGAATCATTCTGTTGTCGCTGTTGCGTCCGTTGACGCCCTTGGGCGCATCGAGGCGATACTCCCGCCGGAGGCGCACGCCGGCGATCTCTTCGACCAGGTCGACGAGACCGTTGATCGTGATCAGCTCGTCCGAACCTAGGTTGATCGGCTCGACTACGTCGCAGTGCATGATGTCCAAGGTGCCTTTGACGCAGTCGTCGATGTACATGAAGGACCGTGTCTGCCGACCGTCGCCCCAGATCTCGATGGTCGTCGCGCCCGAGCGCTTGGCCTGGATCACCTTCCGGCAGATCGCGGCAGGCGCTTTTTCGCGGCCGCCCCTCCAGGTGCCGTGCGGGCCGTACACGTTGTGGTACCGGGCGACGCGGGTGCGCAGGCCGAAATCCTCGCGGAAGTGCCGGTGCATGCGTTCCGAGAACAGTTTCTCCCAGCCGTAGCCGTCCTCTGGCATCGCTGGATACGCGTCCGCCTCCTTGAGCGGTGCCGCGTCCTCGCTGCTCTGCTTGCCCGCGTTGTAGACGCAGGCGGAGGAGGCGTAGAAGATCGAGTCGAGCCCCTGCTCTCTCGCGGCAACGAGCATATGTGTGCTGACGAGTACGGAGAGCATGCACAGGGCCTTGTTGTTTTCGATGAAACCCATTCCGCCCATGTCGGCGGCAAGCTGGTAGCACGCTTGCATGCCTTGGCAGGCCGTCATGCATGCCTCGATGCGCGTTAGATCGGCAACCACGTTTTCAGCGTCAGCGTGCACCTGGTACCAATCGCGGGTCGGCTTCCTGTCGACGGCACGGACGCGGTGACCCTGGGCCAGCAACGCTCCAACAAGGTGTCCGCCGATGAAGCCACCTCCGCCGGCTACGACGACGGCTGAATGGTAAGGGAAGCTCATGGCCCATCCCCGGGCGACTCGGGTGCCCTACGGTCGAACGCTGCAACCGGCTGCATGCGGCTCAGAATGCCTTCGCGCGGTGGGCTATCCACGCCGCCCACGGCGTTCTCAACAAAATCTCCAGGTCGAGCCATATGGACCAGTTGCGCAGGTACCAGAGATCGCACTGCAGGCGCCCCTCCATTAACTCGACGGTATCCGTCGCGCCCCGCCAACCGTTTACCTGGGCCCATCCGGTAATCCCGGGCCTGATCTTGTGCCGCCGCATGTAGCCGGGAATCCGATCCCGGAAATGCTCGTTGTGCGCGACGGCATGGGGCCGCGGTCCCACGACGGACATGTCCCCGCGCAGGACGTTGAAGAACTGCGGCAATTCGTCCAGCGAACTGCGACGGAGAAAACGGCCGAGGGGAGTCACGCGCGGATCTCCAACCCGGGCTTGCGGGATCCTGTCGCCGTCCTGATGGACGGACATCGTGCTGAACTTCCTGATGAGGAACTCGCGCCCGTCGAGACCGTAGCGCCGCTGATTGAAGATAACCGGACCCCTTGACGTGGCCTTGATCGCGGCGGCGATCACGAGCATCGGGATCGCCGCGACGATGACCACCAGGACGCCGATCACGAGATCCTCGAGCCGTTTGGCGACACCATTGACGCCCTGATGAGGCGACTCGAACACGGCCACGGCGGGCTGCCGGGCGACCGTGGTCCACCGGGAATTGAGCAAGTCGCGGATCACCGCATCGGGCAATACGTAGACGGACACGGTGGTGTCGGCAAGTTCTTCGACGACGTGACGAATGGCGGCTTCTTCCGCCATTGGCAGCGCCAGGTAGACGGCATCGAATGTCCTTGCCCGCGCCTGCGCAATCAGGCTGTCCAGATTGCCCAGGAAGGGGGGCGCCCCGTCGACGGCGCCGTTGGCGCGCTTCGACCGGGCCTCGGTGTCGAAGAATCCCAACACGTCGAGGCGCGCCACTGCGGTCGAGGCGGCCATCCGCCCAAACTCCTCGGCCTGTTGAGGACTTCCGACGACGACCACACGCTCGCGCGGACCCTGCCGCAGCCGGTACCGGCAGATGCGGATCGACATCATCGCCAGGGGCGCGGCGAACATCCACACGCCGACCACGACGCGCGAATAGTCGCTCGTCGTCTTGGTCATCCATGCTAGGACGAAGAGTGCGAGCCCCGTCCACATCCATGCGTTGGCCACTGGAGACAACAGTAGCGGCGAGACCGCGACATTCTCGCATCGGTAGACGCCGACGCCTTCCGCGAATACGAGAAAGAGCCCAACGGCCGCAACGGCTGCGATCAGGTAGTCGCTGTTCCAGGTGGCGTCGTAGGCGGCGACCATCGCCCAGAGGATCCCGAAGATGGCGGCTCCGTCCTGAGCTCGTATGGCCAGGAATACCAAGAAGCGAGTGACGCCTCGGCGGGCGTCCGCGGCAGCCAGTGTTCGTGCGGTCGGCGGCAACATGGGATGACCGGATCGACTCGGTATGTCCGAACTATGACATGCGGCTACGTGAAAAGCATGTGGCTCGGTTGTTGTCGCGTGACCTCTCGTGAACGATGCGGCGATGCATGTGTACGGTTCCCATCCTGTATGAACGGGGGTTCCCGTTGGCCCGACAAACGCGTGGCAGCGGTGTTCCCGATTCCTGGAAACCCCGGGCCTCGGGGCTTCCGAGGCTCCCGGAATTGCGGTAGAGCGGGCTCGGCGGGAGCGTTGCTGACCCCGGCGGTTCCGGATTCATCGGGCAAGCACGCCAAGCGCGTCCACGAACAACCCGATCAACTTCCCGCGCATCAGGTAGTCCCGATGACCGACCAAGGCTGCCGCGTCGGCTATGCCCTGCTCCTCCAGGTAGCGCGCGCTCTGCGCAAGGAGGTATGCCGCAAGGTAGACGCGCACAGCCCGGGGACGCTCGAGCATCGGCCATTCGCGGCGGTAGCGGTGGCGGAGTATGACGTTCCACAGGAATTCCGGCAGGCCGCGGACCAATGCCGCCGGCAGCGCGGCAATGCCCGCCCGGATCGCGCGTCGGGCGAGGAAGCCGACGAACCAGTGCAGGTCGTCGAACAACAACGGTCGTTCCGGCGCGAAATACTCGAAGTCGAGGATCGCGGGCGGTCCGGACCTGCCGTTGAGCAGATTCCAGGAGGAAAAGTCGCCATGCGAGGGCCCGAGGACCAGCGGTTCGTCGAACGGGAACGACCGCGCGACGTTTGCGAGGTGATCGCGCAGGACCGTGCTTGGCAGCGGCTCGATGACCGGACCCGCCCACCGACCGAAGTCGCTCTCGGTGTCGGCGCCCGCCAGCAAGGCGACCGTCTTTTCCGGGAACTGCCAGACGCGGGACCTCCTGCCGGCGACCTCGGTCAGCAGCAGTGCCGTTGCCTGGTCGTCATCGCGGAGTACCGAGAGCTGCGGCGTGCGGAAGTACGGGGCCAACAACGGTGCCAGCTCGCGGTAGCCGCTCGCTTCCCGGTGCAGCAGGCGGCGACCGTATGCGTGTGTGGCGACCTTCAGCCAGAACGCGGTACCGTCGGCGTCGCGGACGGTCCCTAGGATCTTGGACCAACGGGATTTCCTGGCATCGGAAACCGCCCGGTCAAGCCCGGCTGCCTCGAGATCATCGAGAACGCATTGCGGGAAACGCGCGTCGGGCGTTGCGCCGTGACCGAAGGCGACGAGGGGCCCGGGCGTTGTCGCGGGGCCGCCGGGGCCGCGAGGCGCGTTACCCGCGGCCACGCGTCCTTCCAATGGCCGGGCGGTGATCTGCCGTCGCGTCCGGTGGGTCCGGCGACCACGCCGTCGGTCCTTTGGACGAACCGCCGCCGTGGCGCCTGTGTTCGGCCAGGGCATGCGAGTGGATTCGTCGAATGACGTCGTCCACGACGGCTTCGAGCGCGCGCTCCGCGTCGATGCACACGGCGTTCGGCAGCCGGTCGGCCAGCGTCTGATAGAGGCAACGCTGGCGCCGGCTCTCCGTCGTCGCGAGCTCCGGCTTGCGCGCCCACAAGACCTCCGGGGACGCATCGAGCAGCACCCAGAGATCGGGTTGCGGTACCAGCCGCGCCACGCACCGGACGAGCCATCTGGGCCCTCCGTAGCGATAGCGAAGGGGATCCACGAGCATGTCATGGAAATAGCGATCGAAGATGACCAAATGGCCGCGCCCCAACAACGGGCCGATCGTCGACCAGTGGCCGAGCCAGTAGTCCAGCGCGAAGTAGCCGACCTTCACTGCGGACGCGATCATGCCGTACGGCGGGTGGGCGTGTGGTTCGCGGACGGGGGTGCCGGCGCGCGCCGGCGCAGCCCGGGGCCGCAGGTGCCGGATGCTGACGCCACCGAACTCGCCGGACACCTGCTCGGCCACGCGACGTATGACCGTGCTCTTGCCGCTCCCGTCGGGACCCAGAAAGGCGACCAGGAGACCCGGCCGCGGGGATCCCGGAACGCCTCGGCGCCGGGCATGCCCGCCGAACGATCTCGCGAGAATCGCGAGCATCGCGACCTGGGTTGCGAGAATGCCCGCCATCGCGCCGCTCGCGCCGAATGCGTCGATCAGGGGCACGACCGCGACGGCGGTGAAGGCCGTGGCTACGACGTATGCCCAGAACAGCGGTCGCGTATGCTCGAGGGCACGCAGGCCGATGCGCAGCGGGACGATGGCGAACGTGAGCACGTAGACCGCCGCGTACCACTGCAGCAAGTACCCGTGGGATGCGAATTCGCCGCCGTAGAACAGCCGCAGCCAGAACTCGGGGAACGCCGCAGCCACCAGGCCGAACGCCGCCGCAAGCACGACGCAGGCGAGGCCGACTCGCCCGAGGTAGGCACGCAGGGCAGGCGTGCCGCCATCGCGGAGCCGGATCGCGGCGGAGCGGGGCAGGACGTTGTCGAATCCCTGCAACAGAATGTGCGTCAATCCGAACAGGTTCTGCGCTGCCCTGATCGCCCCCAGCGAAGCGACGCCGAGCATGGCGCCGGCGGCCAGAAGGAACAGGTTGCCCGACGTCCATTGCAATAATGCGGAGGGTGCCAGCCAGCGTGCGGATGTCCAGTGTCTTCGCGTGACCGGTCCGAACGCGGCCCCCCGCCAGACGATCTTGTCGAAGCCGACGATGCCGAGGCAGAATGCTGCGGCGCAAGCGCCGGCATGTATCCACAGCACCGCTTCGACGTTGGTGGCACCGGCCCGAAAGGCGATAGCCAGGGCCGCCAGCCGAGACAGGTAGCAGAGCGCATCGTTGACGAAGGCTGCCGCCCCGCGACCGAGTGCGAAGAAGTAGCGGCGCAGGAAGTCCTGCATCAGCATGGCCGCCACCGCGCTCGCCAACGGCCAGGACAGCGACGGCCCGCACCCGTCGAGGAACGGGCAGGCGGTGCGGGTGCCCCAGAAGACGAGTCCGAAGGAGAGCGCCGAGAACGCCACCTGCTGTGCGAGCACCACGCCGTAGTAGGCCGCCGCATCGTGGTTCGCCTGCTTGGGTCCGATGCTCATCATCGGCGCGGTGATCAAAGCATGCTGGACGCTGCCGCCGAACTGCGCGACCATCCACATAAGGGTGAATGTCCCAAACTCCGCCAGTCCGAGTGCGCGGGCGAGCATTATCCCGGTCAGGAAGTTGCCACCGCTGACCGCCACTTGGTCCACAAGGGCCCAACCGGTGGCACGCTGCATGGCGGCGCGGTCGAGCATGGATCGAACGAACGGACGCACTGCGATCACGTCGCCAAGGCAGTACGTTCGCTCCGCACCGCCGGACCGGGCGCGGTGGCGTTCCGCGTATACCGCCGCGCAGACGCGTGAAGCGAAGCTCGGGCGAGGCGCAAGGTGGTCACGGATGAAAGTGCTGCTTTCCGCATATGCGTGCGAACCGGGCAAGGGCTCCGAGCCGGCCGTCGGCTGGGGTTGGGCGCTGGCGCTCGCTCGCCGGGGTCATCGAGTGACGGTGCTGACCCGCGCCAACAACCGACCCGTGATCGAGGGCGCTGCGTCCGCAACCCGAGGCTTGCCGATCACGTTTGCGTACTGCGATCCGCCGGCCTGGATCGGGTGGTGGAAAAAGGGGCGGCGCGGGATTCACCTCTACTACCTGCTCTGGCAATGGTGCGCGTACCGCCGGGCGAAACGGCTGCATGCCGGCGTGGGGTTCGAACGCGTGCATCATGTCACGTTCGCCTCGATGCGGCAGCCGAGTTTTCTCGGCGGTCTCGGCATTCCGTTCGTGTTCGGGCCGGTCGCCGGCGGGGACTGGTGTCCGCCGAAACTCATGGCGTCAGCACACTGGCGCTACAGACTCTACGAACGTCTACTGCCTTTCGCAAGCCGCCTGTCCCTCTTCGATCCCCTCGTTCGACGGACCCTTCGCCAAGCGACGGCGATCTATTCAAACACGGCGTCCACGCTCCGTCTGGTTCCAGCCAGATACCGCCACAAGACCCGCGTGCGGCTCGCCGTCGGCTGGGACGACGCGGACGATGTATTTGCGCCGCC
>LXNJ01001425.1_pt1 | contig 14263 bp, 5 predicted proteins | sample 809081 | NCBI WGS metagenome assembly LXNJ01 (sample SAMN04870510, study PRJNA318959) | sponge metagenome | biome: sponge; feature: marine sponge reef; material: water | host: Petrosia ficiformis | place: Greece: Milos, Mediterranean Sea | collected 2013-05-29 | depth 5-7 m
CTGCCGCCAATAGTGGGCGCCATCGTTCGCGCACAGCACCACGTCGACGAGGCCGTCGTCGTCGATATCGCCCCAGAGCGCCGCCCGCGCACCGTTTGCGGTCGACAACGGGTGTTCGGGTGCCGGTACGAATGCGCCGGCGCCATCGCCGAGGAAGACGCGGGGCGCGTCGCCTGCGGTCGCCACCAAGTCCTGGTCGCCGTCATGGTCGATGTCGACGGAACTGATCGTGGCCGGTCCTGCATTCCATTCGGCGATCCGCAACGGTTCACCGAACAGGGCTCCCTGCGGTTTGGGCGACGCTGCGGACATGTTCGGCGACGCCGCCAGCGCATGGGCCTTCGGGCCCATGCGCGCATACGAAAACCCCGCGAGGCGCGCCGCCGGATTGCTCTCGAACCGTTGATAGTCGGCCAGCAGGCGCATGGCCTCGTCGTTGCGTCCGACGCGGCGCAGCGCCTGGGAGCCCGCCCAGTACGCGCTGCGCAGATACGGATCGAGTTCGATGCTTGCGAGGAAGCCCTCGGCCGCGCCGGCGTAGTCGCCCGCTTGGAGCCGCGACTGGCCGAGGAAATAGGCCGCGTAGGCGTCCTGCGGATCGATCGTGGCTACGCGTTCAAGCGCCGCGCCGGCGGGTTCGGCCTCGCCGAGGTACAGGTGCAGAATGGCGCTGGTGTAGAGCGCGCGAGCGTGGTCGGGATCATCGGCCAGCACGCGGGCGAGGATGTCGAGGGCGAGGCGTTCGTCGCCGTCGTCCTGGCGGTTCAACGTGGCGATCGCGTGGTTGACGCGGGCGTCGAGCCACCCCGGCTCGCGGGCCACGACATCGGCGAACACCTGCTCTGCGGAGGTGTATTCGTACTGTCCCATCAGCGCCACGCCGCGGTCGTTGTCGGCGCGGGCATCCGCGGCGATCTCTCCCTGATCGACCGTGCACGACGACAGGCTGGCAAGCAGACCAAACCCGAGCAGGGCGTTTCGAAATCCCGACAAGAAATCGCTCCTTGAGGTCAAGTCGTTGGAGCGGGATTGTAAGCGGTGCGCGCGTGCCTTCCGTGCGGCGTCAACGGTCCTCGACAGGGCTCCAGCGCACGGCGTCGGCGATCACGGAGTCGCCTGTTTCGGCCAAGTTCGCCACCACCACCCGGACCTGCCGATCGGCGATGTCGAACTCGCCGAGACGGTTCCAGCCGCCACCGGCGACACTGCCGTCGAACTCGATGGCAACCTCGTCGTCACCCATCACCAGCGCCATGTCGTAGGCGCCCTGGTCGCCGATCCGCGTCCCGCCCTGGTTGATCTGCACCTGGATGCCGGGGCCTGAGAAGCGCGACGATTGGCCGGCGCCTTGCTGCGGCATGTGGTACTCCAGTCGCCAGCGTCCGGTGCGCGGCAGTTCCGTGGCGAACACCGCCCGCGCATTGGCCCGCGTGATGCCGGCGCGGGCCACGGTGTGGCGGTACTTGCCCCAGGCGCCGGGGTGCGGCTGGCGCGACCACGTGCCGCCGGCGCGCGTGAACGGCGAGAACTGCGGCAGACCCTCGTCGAGGTCCGGGCTTGCGATGGCGCCCACGGCGATGGCGAAGCCGGCGCCGGCGCCGCCGACTACGGGTCCCGCACCTTCGTCGTACTCGACCGTGAAGCCGGGGTCGAGATCGTCGATGACGATGCCATCCTTCGCCCGCGGCATCCACGCACTCGGGCGGGCGCCAGTGAACGGCTCGCCATCGGTGATCTCTTCGTCGTCGATGGTCGGCAACGCAAGCAGCAGCGGCTGCCGGTTCAACGCCATGTCGAAGCCGAGGCGCAGTTCCAGCGGCTTGGCGGCTGTCACCACGCCGACCTCCAGCGAAGTGTCGGGTTCGATGCGCAACGGCCCTGTGCCGCGAACCTGTTCCTGGTCGGACGAGAGGGTGGAGACGAGCCAGAAGATGCCTGGCGTCGGTTCGTCGTTGCGGACGTCGACAAGCACCTGGTAGCGTGGCTGTCCGGTATCCGAGTCGGGAATTCGGTAGGCGCGGACACCGGAGGTAACGTAGCCCGGCAGCGCCGTTTCGAAAAGCCAATCGCCAACGATCGGCCGCAGGTCGGTGCCGAGTTCGGCGGCGAGTTCCTCGAACTCCTGCGCCGTGAAGTTCGTTCCGGCGTAGCGCCGGCGCAGTTCCGCCAGCAGCGCGCCCGCGCCCTCGCGCCCGAGGGTCCCCAGGACGGCCCGGCAGACCGCGGTGGTCTTGAGCGCGACGACGTTGAGGGCAAGCTCGGGATCGGTTTCGACATCGAGTTCGGCAAGGGCTTCGCCCAAGGCCCGCTCCCACACGGCTGGCCGGTTGGTCGCCGCATTGCGGATCGTCGTCATCGTCGCGTTGGTTTGGCCCTGGAACATGCTCAACATGACGCCGCCCATCGCGTTTTGCAGTTGCGCCTGCAATCCGTGTGCGGAGAAGTAGCCCTCGCGGTTGGTGATCAGCCGGTTGGCGAGACGGGCGAGCATCGCGTTCAGGGCAGCGGCACCCACGCCGGTCGCCCCGGTCTGATAGATGAAGAAGCTGCGCGTGACGCCGAGGAACGGATTGCCGCCGCCGAAGTCGTTCTGCAGGCTGCCCATCAGGGTGTCGACCTTGGCCTTGGCGAGCCCGCCTTCCTGGGCTTCGAGCCGCTCCCGGTCGCGGACGTGGAAGCCGTACTCGGCGAGCGGCAGCCCGGCCTCCGGCATCAGCATGATGCCGGGGAGGGCGAGAGTGGTGTCCATTTGCCAGCCACCGCCGAAGCTGCGCACGCCCATGGGCAGTTCGACCATCGAGAAGCCGTCGTAGGGGTAGGGCAGGCCGACCTCGGCGGCACCGTCGAGCAACTCGGCGAACCGCTTCTCAAGTTCGTCGGCGGCGTCGGCGAAGAAACGCAGGTTGTCGGCGTGTTTCGGACTGACGAGCATTTCGAGCGTGACGCCGTTGACCTCCGTGGCGAACCGTTCGAACGGCGCGGCGAAGACGCCGAAGTCGGTCATGGGGGCATCGGGATTGAAGCGCACGCGCGCGGTGTCTTCGTCCTCGCCGACGTCGTGCGCCTTCCCAGGGCCGGCGACCAGCCAGCCGCTTGGGACCTCGACCTCGAGGTCCACCGAAAAGAAGTCCCGCCCTCGGTCCGGGTCGTCCTGGCCGACATGCGCGCCCGGCATGGGCAGCCAGCGAATGCCCGGCATGAGCGCCGCGTAGTCGTCGTGGAAGAGTGCCGCGACGGTCCCGAGAAGCAACGTGGCGCCAGCCTCGACGGCCTGCATGGTCATCGGATCGAAAGCCGCGTCGAGATACGCGAAGTCCGGGTCCGGCAGACCGTCGGCGCGGAGCGTGAGTGTGAACGGCTCGTTGCCCGATGCGGGCCGAGGGATCGACAGCAGCCCCGCTTCGTGGGTGAACTCGACCTTGGCTTCGTCGACCTCGAGGTCGGTAATGACGAGCCCCGGGTTGAGCGAGAACACCAGCGGTCCGGAACCGGTCGCAGGGGCGACGAGGGTGGCTTCGATGTCGAGTAGGAGCCGATCTCCGGGATCGATCGTCACGCGGCCGCCAAGTGTCTGCAAGTCGGCGCGGGGGAGGTCCCTTGCCTCGTCGTGCACGGCCGCCCAGGCGTCGCGCTCCTGCCGGTCGGCGATGGCGGAGACGGTCAACCACGCGAAGCCCACGGCACCGAGCGCGGTCAACGCGGCGCCCGCAAACAGTCGGGGGACACGGCCAGCCGAGTCGGGCCGCGGATGGAACACGGCCGCGAGGGCCAACAGGCCCACAGCGGCGGCGACGTAGCACAGGCGGTGCAGGACGGCTTGCCAGGACAGGAAGATCGGTGCCAGGTCGGACGGCAGCGCCACCGGATCGCCGACCGCCGCCATGGTCCAGGACAGGTAGATGGGTACGCGGAAGAACGCGAAGACGTAGGTGCCGAACAGGGCGAGGGCGATGAGTGCCACCACCAGGCGGTTGCGGACCACGACCGCGAGCAGCAACACGAACGCGCCCCACAGTGCGAGGTTGACCGGGGCATCGATGAGCAACAGCGCGGTCATCGACCACGGTTCGACCCCGGGATTGATCCACCAGCCCGCACCGTTGGCCAGCGCCGTCAAGCCGAGGATGAACAGGGCCAGCACGGCGAGCGGCAGCCAGCCGATCACGATGAGGCCCATCAATCGTCCGAGCAGAGCGGAGAAGTTGTCGACCGGGCGGGCGTCCAGCACTTCGTGCATGCGTTCACGGCGATCGCGCGCGCGGACGTCGAAGGCGAGGAAGATCAGCGCCACCATGAGCACCCAGAGGATCTGCGCACCCAACTGGGATACGACGAAGCGTGGCGTCATCATGCCGCCCACGGTCGTGGAGATGCCGCTGCCGATGGTGTGGAAGAAGACCTGCTGGCCGTAGCCGAGTATGCCGATCAGCATCGCAACGACCGTGAACATCCAGGTCCGCACGAGGCGACGCGCGGAACGCACCTCGGCGCGGGCGGAGGCGAGGATCTGGTCAATCATGGCGACGATTATAGGCGTTGTCCCCTACGCAAGCGGGTCGATCCGCCTGCGGTTTGGTACGCGGACGTCCTCGTTGCATCTCGTAGACGCGCACGGTGATCGTGCCATTAACGGTTCGGCAACCGAGTTCATTCACCGGCACGGCGGTACGCCCGGTTCCGACGACACCAGTTTGCGTGACCGCGGTTTAGGCTCGCAGTCAGGTTGCGTTTCTCTTAGCCGTATTACGTCTGTGCTCCTCGGTTGCCGACGACATCGCTGCCGCCCGGGAGGCTGGCGGCCTCAACGCCGTGCAGATGGCGAACCTCTCTGAAATCGAACGTCGGTATCGCCGCGCGGTAGCCGTGCCCGCCGATCTCGTCGCAGCGCAGGCCAAGGCCACAACGGCGTGCGGGCACGCCTGGGAGACGGCGCGCGCAGCCAACGACTGGCCAGCCGTCGTCGAGCGGCTCAAGGAGGTCGTGGCGCTGTGCCGACAGCAGGCCGCGGCGCTGCGGACGCTCGGGTACGCCTGCGATTACGATGCGTTACTGGACGGCTACGATCCCGGGCTCACACGCGCCCGGATCGAGCGTCTCTTCGACGCTGTCAGGGCGAAGGTGCCGGAGCTCGTACGGCAAGCGGGCGCTGCCCAGTAGCGGCATCCGCTGGTCCGGCCGGACGTGCCGGATGGTGGTTTCCCGATGCCCGGCCAGCTTGCCCTCGTGGAGGACGTCGCGCGACTGCTCGGCTTTGACGAAAACCGTGGCCGGATCGACGTGTCAGCGCACCCGTTCACGTTGGGCACCAACACCGACGTGCGTATCACGACGCGTTACCTGTATTGGCTTGAAACGCTCATGGCGACCGTCCATGAAGTGGGTCACGCGTTGTACATACTCGGCCTCCCCGCCGACCCCGCCGATCAGCCGGTTTCGGAGGACGCCGGCATGTCCGTGCACGAGTCGCAAAGCCTGTTCATGGAACGCTACATCGGTCGCAGCGACGCGTTCGTCAGCTTGGTCACGCCGATGCTGCACCAACACCTGCTCGGCGGACCGAGCGATGTGCCCGAGTGGCAGTCCGAGAACATCGCGCGGCTTGTTCGGTACGTCGAGCCACAACCCGTCCGCGTCCGAGCGGACGAACTCACGTACGGGCTCCATATCGTGCACCGCTACGAACTCGAGACGGCGCTGCTTGACGGCGACCTCGAGGTAAAGGATCTGCCCGACGCCTGGAACGACAAGCTGCGCGAATTGCTCGGCATCTCGGCACCGGATCTGGCGGATGGCCTGCTCCAGGATACGCATTGGTACAGCGGGTTGATCGGGTACTACCCTACCTACCTGGTCGGCGCGCTCATGGCTGCCCAACTGCATGCCCGTGCATCGCGCGACCTGGATATCGACGCTTGCGTTGCCGAAGGCCGTCTCGAGCCCGTTGTCGAATGGCTGAAGAGCAACGTGCACGCAGTCGGGCGGCGCAAGACGGGCGAGGAACTGATCGCGGACGCCACCGGCGAACCGCTCAGCGCGACGCCATACCTGGCGCACCTCGAGGCACGCTACGGCTCGTCGTGACCGCGGCGGCCAGCGGAGTCGGCCTCGGGCCAAAGCGCATTCGCCATCACACTCAGCCAGCGGTGCGCGTTTGGTGAAGGCCTAGCGGGCTGCGCCCCAGCAAAAGCGCGGACGGCCCACGGGCTAGGGAAATGCAACCTGACTGGGAAGCTGAACGGCGGTCACGCGAACTAGCGGCCGTGCGCGCATCCGCCCGGGTCGTGTCGGTACCTACCGTCATCCGGGTCCCAATGTCATCGTTAACGGTTTCGGCCTGGTCCACGTCGAGTCATTGGCGGTGCACGGTCTCACGTTGGGTTCGTGCGGCAAATGTGCCTCGCCCGGTTCCGACGACACCAGCTAACGGTTAGTATCCATGCCCCGCCGCTCGACAGTCAGATTCGTACCCATGCTCCGCCCAGGACCTATCCGATGCATCGCGGCTGGCACGCTCGCACTCCTCGCCGCCTGCGGGCCGCCGAACACCGGCCCCGACGTCGAGTTCCGCATACCGGTCGAGGCTGCGGAAGTCGCCACCGGCACTGTCGAGGACCTGGTGCAGGCCACCGGCACGCTGCGGACGCGCGAGATCGTCAGCCTCACCATCGAAACGCCAGGGCACCTGCAGATCGGCCGCGACACCGACGGTCGTCGCCTAGCGGAAGGTTCGTTGGTCGAGGCGGGCCAGGTCGTGTTCCGCGTCACGGGCGAGGATGCGCGTCTGCACGCGCGCATCGAGTCCACCAAGCGTTCCCTGGACGTGGCCGAGGCACAGCTCAAGCGCCAGCGCGATCTTTTCGACGCCCAACTGGTGGCCGAGGAAGCCGTCCAGCAGGCCGAACGCGACTACGAGAATGCGCTCTACGAGTACGAGCGCAGTTCCCTGAACGCCGCCAAGGCGACCAAGACCACACCGATCGGCGGCACCATCCTGCGCCTGGCGCGCGACGCCAACGACCTGCCGGTCGCCGACGGCCAGTTGGTGGCCGCCGGCTTCAAAGTGGCGGAAATCGCCCCGCTCGATGTGTTGATCGCCGACGTGGACCTGATGGGGCCGGAACTCGCCCGCGTCCAGCCGGGCTTGTCGGCCCGCATCGGCCACTACGCGTTTCCCGATGCTTCGCTGACGGGCGAGGTGGTCCGGCTGTCGCCGGTACTCGACCCGGTCAAGCACACCTTCCGCGCCGAAGTGGCGGTCGCCAACGAATCCGGCTTGTTGCGACCGGGGATGTTCGTCGAAGTGACGGTGGTCGTTGAGCAGCGCGCCGACGTCAGCGTCGTGCCGCGCGAGGCGGTTACCGACCGCAGCGGCAGGAGCGTCGTGTTCATCCTCGACGGCCAGCGCGTGAGCCGCCGCGACGTACGCCTAGGTCTAGGCGATGACGACAAGGTCCAGGTGCTCGACGGGCTCGCGCTCGGCGACCGCATCGTCGTGCGCGGCTTGGAGACGCTCACCGATGGCACGCGAGTGCGGGTGATCGGCGCGTAGGAGCGACCCGACGCGCCCGACCGGGCGCGCGGCGGGCCGACGCAAACGGTATGCAGAGTCGAAATCCCTTAGCCATGCGTCGGTTTGACCGCGGGCCGCTGCGACGGCGTCCCCCACGAGGTGCATCGTGACCGGCTTCGAGCGCATGGCCGCGCTGGCCGCCCGCCGGCCGGTGGCCGTCAGCGTCGTGGCATTGGCCGTCGCGCTGGTCGGCTGGCTGTCCTGGCAGGAACTCCCCGTCGATCTGCTGCCGGATTTGCAGAGTCCCACCGTGGTGGTCTCCGTGCGCTCCGGCAGCCGCCCGCCCACGGAGATGGAGCGGCTCTATGGCGAAACCGTGGAGCGCATGCTGTTCACCGTCCGCGGCGTCCGCGAAGTCTCGCAGGTCGCCCGCTCCGGGCGCCTGGTAGCCACCGTCATCTTTGACTGGGACGTCGATCTCGACGTTGCCCTCGTCGATGTGCAGAAAGCCGTCGGCGGCATCGAGGGCGACGCCGACGTCGACGAGGTGCTCGTGCGCCGCTTCGATCCACGCCAGTCCCCGATCCTCACCCTGGGACTGGTCGCACCGACCGGCACCCCCGACCTCGCCGAACTCAGACGCCTTGCGCGCCGCCAGGTGGCACCGGCCCTGGAACAGTTGCCGGGCGTTGCGGAAGTGCGGGTCACCGGCGGCCGGGACAAGGAGGTGCGCGTCTCCGTGGACCGCTACCGCCTCGATGCCTTCGGCGTCACGCTCGCCATGCTCGAGAGCCGTCTTGCCGCGGAGAACGTCGATGTCGCGGCCGGCACGCTGGAGGAGGACGAACGCATCTTCCAGGTTCGCGGCCTGTCCCGGTTTCGCACGGCGGACGATGTCGCCTCGGTCGTGGTGCGCTACATCGACGACCCGAGCGGCGAGCGCAATGCCCGCCAGGCTGTGCGCGTCGAGGACCTTGGCACGGTCGAGATGGTCGATGCGGAGATCGACCACCTGGTGCTGGTCAACGGCGTCGAAGGCGTCGGCCTCGCCATCTACAAAGAGGCGGGCGCCAACACGGTCGGTGTTGCCGAGGAGGTGAACGAGGCGCTGGCCGGACTGCACGAAGACCTGCCGGGCGTCGACACCCACGAGATCGCCAACGACGCCGGCCTTGTCACCGATGCCCTGGACGATCTGAAGGTCGCCGCCGGAGCGGGCGTCGTGCTCGCGATATGCGTGCTGGCGCTGTTCCTCCGTTCGGCCGGCGCGACGCTGATCGTCGCGGCCGCGGTACCCGTGTCCGTGTTCACGGCGCTGTTCCTGATGACCTTCGCCGACCACAGCATCAACATCGTCACCCTGGGCGGCCTCGCGCTCGGGGCCGGGATGCTCGTGGACAACGCCATCGTCGTCGTGGAGTCCATGTACCGCCGCGTCGGCCTTGGCGACGACCCGGTCACGGCCGCCGCCAAGGGGACCGGCCAAGTCGCCGGTGCGATCGTCGCCAGCACGCTGACCACCTGCGTCGTATTCCTGCCGGTGCTCTTCGTGCAGGGGTTGGCGGCGCGCCTGATCGACGGCATCGCATTCACGGTCGTGGTCTCGCTGATCGCGTCACTCGGCGTCGCCGTGTTCCTGATCCCTGCCCTGGGGCGGTGGTTCCTACCCGCACCGTACCAGGGGTTAAGCGCCCGGGAGGCGCAGGAGGAGACCTTCGCGGCGCGTAGCCGCCGTGCCCTCGAGGCCCTGGTGTCCCGGTTGCTGCGACACCCCGCCTCGGTCGTCCTGGTCGCCGCGGTCCTCGCCGCGGGTGGTGCCACGCTGCTCGTCGACCTCGGCACCGAGTTGCTGGCACCGTCGGATCCGCGGCAGTTCTCCGTGCGCCTGGTCGGTCCCGCCGCGCAGCGCGTGGAGTCCACGGCCCGGGCGGTGGCCGGCGTCGAGGAACTCATCGGCCAAGCCGCGGGCGGCGGCATGGGCGACGATGGCCGATCAACGCGGGGCGATGTCGCCGCGACGCTCTCCGAGGTCGGCCGCCTACCGGAAGAGGAGCGGGTCATCCGCAGCGAACTCACGGAGGAGAACACCGCCCGCGTGATCGTGCGCATGGCACCCGCCGGGCCGACCGGCGGCGAAGTCGCGGATCAGCTCGGCACGGAACTCGCGGCGTTGCCGAATACCGAGGTCAGTTGGGAAGTCACGCGCTCGGCGCTCACCGACGCCCTCGGCGCGAGTGGCCCGCCGATCGTCGTCGAGGTTTCCGGCAATGCCCTCGAAGACCTGCGCCGCGGCGCGGACCGGGTGAAAGCGGCCCTCGAGGGGCTGCCGACGGTGTGGAACGTCCGCTCGTCCTTCGAAGGCGGTCCGCCGGAGTTGCGCATCACCCTCGACCACGCGATGGCCGACGCCATGGGCGTGGACTTGAGGACCGTGGCGCGCGCCCTCGAGGCGAGCCTCGACGGCCTCGTGGTGACGCAACTGTCGACCGGCGACGAGGAACGCGCGGTCAATGTCCGCCTGCCGGAGCCGCGCCGCGAGCAGTTGCAGGACATCGAGTTCCGCACGCCTGCTGGACGCCGCGTCGCACTCGGCGAAGTGGCCCGTTTCGTCGAGGCCGAAGGCGCCCGCGAGGTGTTTCGCCGCGACCAGCGGCGCACGGCGCAAGTGACCGCTCACGTTCGCGGCGACAACCAGGCCGATGCGGTGGCGTCGGTCGCCGCCGCGCTTGCCGATCTGCCGCTGCCGCCCGGCCTGCACGCCGAACTGCGCGGCCAGGAGGAGGAGCGCGCCCGCACCTTCGGGGAATTGCAGCTTGCCGGAATCCTCGCCTTGGCGCTGGTCCTGATGGTCCTCGCCGGCACGTTCGAGTCCCTCCTGCAACCGATCACCGTGCTCGCCGCCATACCACTTGCGCTGGTGGGCGTTGCGGTGGCACTCGTGCCCGGCGGCCAGCCTATCGGGGTCATGGCCATGCTCGGCTTCATCGTGCTGGCCGGCGTCGCCGTCAACGATGCCGTGCTGCTGATCACCACCGCCCGGCAGTTGATGGCCGAAGGCCGCTCGCGCGAGGATGCGCTGGCCGCCGCGGCGGGCATCCGCCTGCGACCGATCGTCATGACCACGCTGACCACGGCGCTCGCGCTGACGCCCCTGGTCTTCGGGACCGGCGAAGGGGCGCAACTGCGCGCGCCCATGGCGCTCACCATCATCGGCGGCATCGTCGCCTCCACGGTGGGCTCGCTCCTGGTCCTGCCGTGCCTCTACCTGCTCCTCGATCGCCTCTCGCCGCGGTCTCGGCGCGCGGCCTCGCCGGCCGTGGAAGGGACGGCTTAAGTGGGCATCCTCGACCTGCCTGTGCGGCGGCCCGTGGCCGTCGCCATGCTGTTCGTCGGGTTGTCCCTGCTCGGTCTCGTCGCCTGGCAGCGGCTGCCCATGGAACTGATGCCGGCGCTTCAGGGCGATACCCTGTTCGTGCAGTTCTTCCGCCGCGGCGCGGAGCCCGAGGTGGTCGAGCGGGAGATTCTCCTGCCCCTGCACGCCAAGGCCTCGGCACTGCCCCTGGTCGCCGAAAGCGGCGGGCAGGTGCGCGGCTCGGGGGGCAACTACTGGATGCGCTTCGAGTCCGGCGGCGACATGAAAGTCCGGGAACTGGAGATGCGCCGCATCGCGTCCATCGTGCAGCGCCAGCAACCGCGCAACTCCAGCAACATCCGGGTGATGTCCACGGAGTCGCAGACCGCGGGCGCCGGCAGCTTCGTGATGATGGTGCACGTGCTCGGCGATGCGGACCGCAACACGCTCTTCGACCTTGCCGACGAGTTGCTGGTGCCGCGATTCGCCGCCGTGCAGGGCGTCAGCCAGGCCGATGCGACCGGCGCAGGCCGGCGCCAACTCACGGTGACGGTGGACCTGGCGCGCACGACGGCGTCCGCCGTGTCGCCGGAGAGCTTGATCGGCGGCGTCAACCGGCACATCCAGCAACTGCACTACGCCGGCCAGCTCGAAGCAGAGGGCGGACGCACCGATGTCCTGGTGGACGGCCGCCTCGCCGGGCTGCACGCCCTGCGCCAGGCGCGCCTCGACTCGACGAGCCCCGCGGAACTCCGCCACGTTGCCGACGTCGAGTACGGCTACCCGCCCAAGCAGTCGGCGTTCAGGGTCAATGGCGAACCCGCGGTCGGTATCGTGATCTTCCAGGAGCAGGGCGCGAATCTCATCCGCTTGGGGCGCGAACTGCGCGCCAAGGTCGCGCAGATGCGGGCCGAAGTCGCGCCGATCGGCCTCGACCTCGTGATCGGCACGGACGCGGCGGAACTGGTGGAAGAGCAGATCGGCTACGTCGCGAAGCTCGGCCTCTCCGGCTACCTGATCGCGTTGGCCGTGCTGTTCCTGTTCCTGCGCCAGTGGCGCGCGGTCGCGGTGGTGGGCATCGCCGTTCCGACCAGCGTGCTGGTCGCCCTGGCCCTGCTCTACCTCTCCGGCCAGACCCTGAACCTGATCTCGATGATCGGCCTGTCGCTGTCGGTGGGCCTCTTGATCGACAACAGCATCGTCGTCTACGAGGCGGTCCTGCGGCGCCTGGAGCGCGGGGCCGATGCCGCGGAGGCCGCGCGCCTGGGGGTGCGGCGCACCGTGCGCGCGATCGCCGCCGGCAGCCTGACCACGGCGATCCTGTTCCTGCCGACCACGCTGGTCGACCTCGGCACGACCGGTGCCATGATCAAGATCCTGGCGCTGTCCTTCCTGGCACCGCTCGCCGCGTCGCTCCTGGTCGCCGTCGGCCTGGTGCCGGTACTCGCTCATCGCCTGGCCGCCCCGGCGGCGCGCCGTCGCGTCGCCAGGCAGCGTGCCCTGCGCGATGCGTTCGCGGGCCGCGTGGCACCCGACCCGGCGCGGATCCTGTTCAGCGGGCTGGTCGCCAGCGCCTTGCGGCGACCGTCTGCACTGCTCGCCGGGACGCTGTTCGCGGTTCTCTTCACCCTGTTCCCCATTTTGCCGATCGCCATATCCAACAACGTCGGAGCCGAGGCCGAGAACGCCGACGAGGTGCAATTTGCGACCCGCTTCGGCGAGGGCATCGCCTCGGTCGAAGCGCTGGGCGAGGCCGTGGGGCACGTCGAGCGTGCGCTCCTCGCCTTGGATGGCGTCGACAAAGTGATGTCCGAGATCGGCGAGGAGGGGGCATCCATCACGGTGGCGCTGGTGGACCGGGACATCCGACCGCGGGAACTCACGACCGCGCGTGTCCGCGGTACTGCACAGGATGCCGCCAAGCGCGTGCCGGACTTCGAACTGCTGCGCCCGGGCGAGGACCAGCAGCGCGGCAAGGGCGGCGGTGGCGAGCGGGCCGCGCAAGTCGATTCCGGCGTGTTCGGCGGCGCGCAGCCGGAAATCGTCATCTCGGGCCCCGAGACCGGCCCACTCGACCGGCTGGCGCGCGACCTTGTGGCGCGCCTGGAGGCCGTGCCGATGGTCAATGACGCCTGGCAGGTGACGCCGCCCGGCATGGACGAATTGTGGGTACAGCCCATCCGCCAGGGTTTCGAGGCCTTCGGGCTCACCGTCGCCGAGGTGCTGCCGCTCCTGCAACTGGCCGGCCGCGAAGGCGTGCCCCTCAACGAGCAGCACACGTTGCCGTCGGGACGCGAGATTCCCGTGGTGATCGAGCGCGAGGGCGCGCGCGAAGCCGACGGGATACGCGACCTTCGCCGGCTGCGCGTGCACACGGACTCCGGAACCGCGCCGCTGGCGGCGCTGGCTTCGGTGCGCCAGATGCCCCCGCCGCCCATGATCGTGCACCACAACGGCCGCCGCGAGATGAGCGTCCGGTTCCGCTTGACCCGCGATGCGCCAACCTCCGGGCCCGCCGCGGACGCGCTCGACACGGAGATTGCCACCGTGGTTCACGCGGCGCCGCGACCGCCTGGCTACACGGTCGAGATCAAGGAGGACGAAGAACAAGCCGAGTTGGTTCGCAAACTCTTGATTCCCATGCTACTTCTTGTCCTCCTGGTGCTGGCCATGACCTTCGAGTCTCTCACCCTGCCGGTGCTGGTGGTGCTCGCCTGGCCGCTCGCCGTGCTCGGTGCCACCTGGATGCTGGTACTGACCAACACCCCGTTCGGCATGATGGCCATCGCCGGGGTCGCCGTGCTCATCGGGCTGTCCGTCAATCCCGCGATCCTGCTGGTGGACCGCATCCAGCAGCGCATCCGCAACGGCTCCTCGGCCGGGGCCGCGGCCATGGCGGCAGTCCGTGAACGAACCCGGCCCGTGCTCATGACATCCGCCACCACCATCGCCGCGCTGTGGCCGCTGGCGCTGGTCTCGGGGCGCGAGAACGAACTGTGGCCGCCGTTCGCCACCGTGGTCATCGGCGGCATCGTCACCGCGACCATGCTGACCCTGCTCGTGATTCCGGTGTCGTTCATCCTGCTGCGCCGCCTCGACACGCTGTTCGGCCGGGTCGGTCCTTGGCTGGTCATCCTGTGGCTCGCCGTGACGCTCAGCGCCGTGCTGTCGCTGACGCTGACCGACGTCGTCACCTCGATGCTCTGGCAGACGGTCACCAGCCTGCTGATCGGCGGCGCGGTCCTCGCGGTGATCGTGCTGCTGTTCCGCAGAACGTCGCTGCCCGTGCCCGACACCTCGGCTGGCCCGCCACGACTCGACGTGCGCAACCTGCGCAAGGACTACGGCCTCCCGGGTCCGTTCCGCCGCGCCATCCTCGCGCAGCGCGAGTTCGTCAGCCG
>LXNJ01001426.1_pt1 | contig 14228 bp, 7 predicted proteins | sample 809081 | NCBI WGS metagenome assembly LXNJ01 (sample SAMN04870510, study PRJNA318959) | sponge metagenome | biome: sponge; feature: marine sponge reef; material: water | host: Petrosia ficiformis | place: Greece: Milos, Mediterranean Sea | collected 2013-05-29 | depth 5-7 m
TAATTTTCTGTCCGCACAAAGCAGGTGTACCCACCTGCTGGCGAGGTTTCCTAACCTCGCTAAATTACCGAATTATTTTCTTAAACTTCATAAAGTTTGCGCTACAGAAGTGTCCCATTAATTATAGGTTTTACTATAGATAAAACCGAAGTTCTTGCTAATCCTATAATTTTCACAGACTATACGAACCCTTAAATTGTATTGTTTATATTCACTATAATTTGAAAAATTCTTGTCTCGTGGAAGTTGAGTTTCAACAGAAAATCTATTTTTGGACGAGTTTCGCATATCAGTGGAACACCGCGAAAATGCCACACTCCAGCGGAGTGTTATGTCTATAGAAAACGGTATACACACATTCTCGCACTCCAGCGGAGTGCTATGTGTCGAAATCACGGACCGCTCCGCTGGAGCGGATATGTCGGTTCATAATGGGCTATAAACATATTGCTCCGCTGGAGCAAAGAGAGTTTCCTTTTGCCTGTCGTGCGTTGATTTAGCAACATAAGTCGTGAACCAATTTCTTATATCAACTCACGTTTGAAAAATTATCCAAACTATAGAATATTCAACAAACATCTTTCTAAGTTTTATCGTATAATTAACACGTCATATATAGAAAGCAGGTTACTAAAATGCGTTGACCCGTCGCACCTTGGAAGCGCGAGGAATTGGGGGAACATCCACCTCTACCTATATTGGAACCTGCAGTTGTTGTACTTGACGGTCTGTTTCACAATACTATTTCAGTTATTTAGGAGTAATCCGCAGAACTTGACCGTTTGCTCCACCAATAACGATGCTACCGTCTGTAGGATGGACGGTTAGTGAGTATGCCCAACCGTTTAAGGCAGGAATTTCATCTGTAACCTCTACCAAATCTGGGTCAATGATACGGATACGCCCATCGGCACAGGAGGCAACAACCTTTGATCCGTCATTCAACCATGCCACGTCCAGTGGTGCTACCTTGAACCGTGCAAACTTTACCATACGACCAATAGTTGGCTGCCAGAAGCGAACGGTCCGGTCGTCACCTGCAGAGACTATCACGGGAAGCCTTGCCTCACCCGGACGCAGCGCAAGGTCATGCACGGGCAGCGTGTGATTGTTCATACTTCGGATTAACTCCCCCGATGTCAAATCCCAAACGCGGACACTCTGATCTATCCCTGTGCTTACGAGCATATCTTTATCATTCAGGAAACAGAGAGATGATACCCCTTTTGAATGCCCTTGCAGGTCTTGAATCGGAGTTCCGGTGTGTAAGTCCCAAAGAATAATGCGCCGGTCTAAGCTCGCTGATGCAAGGACTGATACATCTCGCCACGCCACTGCCGTGACTGAATCACGATGCTTTTTAAGAACACGGAGCGATTTTGCTTCAGGCCACGAAAAAATCTCTACGATACCCTCAATTGCAGGATTCCCGCCACCAACTGCCAATCTATCGCCGCTCGGCGAAAAAGCAAGATCGTGAACGTTTTTGGCTTGCACTTTAATCATCTTCTGTAGGTTGAGTGTTGGCCAATCGTAAACGTGCAACCCTGCTTGCGAACATGCCATGACAGATTTTCCATCATGAGAAAATGCAAGAGAGGTAATCGGTGGCATGATGGGAGGTTGGTGGGGATTGCTATTGGCACTTGATGGTTTGTGCTGCGATTGATTTCCTTTCCAATTACCGTAGTTTGCTCCACCTTTAATCCACTTTCGGATAAGGTCAATCTGCTGCTCTGTTAAGGGGTTGGCTTCTTCTGACGGTGGCATTATACCGGTTTCACCTTCAGGTAAGGTAATACGTTGGTAGAGAAGGGAATCATCAGGTTCACCTGCGATAATTACCTCTCCGTTCCTGCTCTCCTCAATACCTTTCACGCTATCCAGTTGGACATCACCTTTCGGCTTCGTGACGTTCCCATCGGAATCTGTCTTTGGCGCACTATGGCAACTGAAGCAACGATTCTGAAGGATAGGCAAAATCTGTTTCTCAAAATCAATTTCAGTTTTGGGATCTGCCGAGATAGCAGGTGCCGCAGACATCAGGATAAATATAAAAGCTACTAAATTCAGACACCTTTCAAGATTCATACTAATTTCCTTTAACCTGCTAATTATTATTCACAAATTCATTGCAGGTTAGCAAACTCCATACCATATCTTCAAGGACTGCTCGTTGTGAATTGGCGGATGTGTTGACATCAATGTGCTGTTTCCAAAACTGCTGCTCAGTATCCGTTGGCTGCCGACTTAACGCTGCGAGATAAAATTCATTCACAATTTCCATCGGGGATTTCCTATCCGACATCAGTTTATCAAGTCGACTATCCGGAACACCGATGCGGGCATTGAGAAGGTCGCCATTGAACAGGTGCAGTTTACGTTGAAGTCCATCCGTTGCTTCAGTAGAACTCTCGCATGAAGTTTTACGTGAACATCTGCCAAGAATATCCAGTGCGTCGGATTCAGTATTCGGATTAAATAGAGAGACAGCACGGGTACCTTCCGGTTCATCACCATAAATATCAGGTACACCGAGCACATCTGATATAGCATCTGCCAACACCTCTGGCGCAAGCGGTTTTTGTAGTGCATGAGAATAGAAGCGATCATCTGCCTTGTTTTGCGGAAGCGCATTTGAACTACGCGCGTAAGCCTCACTAAGCGCGATGCGCTTGAGCGTGCGACGCAGATCGTAGCCGTGCGCCACAAAATCGTCCGCTAACGTTGTCAGCAATTCAGGATGCGTAGCAGGATTAGTAGACCGAAAATCGTCAACAGGTTCAACTAACCCACGCCCCATCATTGCCTTCCATAACCGATTGACAATCGCTTTGGCGAAATATGGGTTATCGGAACTTGTTAGCCAGTCCACCAATTCGAGACGACCATCAGCGACATCGGTAGGCAGAAACCGATTGCCGGGAATCCGCGGCACTGCTTTTTCGCGTGTGGCTGGATGGAGAACCTCACCAGAAGGTTTTACTTTGACGATCTGATCGCCTTCTATTTTGGCAAAGATCGCTGCTAACCCGTGGTAATCGTCCTGTGTCCACTTGTCAAGTGGATGACTATGGCAATTGGCGCATCGCAGCCGTGCTCCCATGAAGAGTTCACTCATGAATTCTGCTTGTTCACGCGGACCATTGACGGTGCGGTAAAAATTCGCCGGACCAACTTCGTGAGAATCACCTATTGCCAAAATAACCGAGCGCGCCATTTGGTCATATCCAATACCGTCCCGAATCTGTAGGGAAAGCCATTGATGGTAGACAAACGCGCCTTGTGTGTTTCTATCACGTGCGCCTATCCGCAGCAGTTTTGCTAATTGCAGTGTCCAGTACTCGTTAAATTCATTTGACTGAAGTAAGGTATCAACCAATGTTTCCCGTTTATCTGTATTTGAATCTGTGAGGAATCGGGTTGCTGCGTCTGGTGTGGGAATGCGTCCTGTGAGATCAAGCGTCACTCTACGTAGGAAAGTGGCATCATCAACAGTTGGTGACACAGGCAGCCGAAGCGTTGATAGCAATTTGAGGATTTCACTATCAATATTTGGAGGCGTGTGCGTTTCGCCACTTTTTTTGTTATTTTGTATGGGAACTTCGTTTAAAGGTGCAATGAGTTCAATCGGGACTACCTCCGTGAGATAGCGAGCAATAATGATGTGCCGACCACGGCGATGCAATTTGGCTACGGCAGTAGACGCATCAATTTCAATCGCTGAACTGTCCTCTGGCGTAAAAACAGTCCATCGTGTTACATCTCTTTTCGTTCCATCTGAAAAATGAGCATCTGCGTGCAATTGAATGGGACTCTCAAGATTCGCTATCACCTGTTTTTGTGGTGATATTTCAACGCGTTCCAAACGACGCAGCGTTTCATAGGATGCACCTTGTTGGATCCAGTTGCGGAGTAATAACGCACCTTCCCCATTTTCGTCCAACACATGACCACCGCCATGGTTAGTTTGCGCTGTCGGTTTTAGAATCACAAGGCTCTCTTCTGGGTGCATCAGATTGATACGCCTGCCCGCGAGTTGTCGAACAATTGCCTTATAGTCCGCTTGTAGGTTACCGCCAAAGAGCGATAACTTGAACTCTCCTCTACCAGCCGCTGAACCATGACATGCCCCCGAATTACACCCAAACTTTGTAAAAATCGGTATCAAGTCATTTTCAAAGTCAACACGGTCAGACGATTGTGATGCAGCAAAATTAGTCTGATCGTTGTTTGCAAAGGATACATTCTGGTAGATTTGACCGCACAAGAATAGCACGGCTGACAGCGCGAATACGTTGAGAGTAAATCGGATTACTTTCATTTTAACGCTCCATAAATCTAAGCAATTAATTCTGAAACGACGTTTGCCCCATCAGGTGCGACGCGGACAGGGCGACCATCACTGGTATGCAGCTCCAAGCCAGGGTCAATACCGAGTAGTGTATAGATTGTCGCTGACAGATCCGAAGGTGTCACAGGACGTTCCTTTGGAAATTCGCCGAGCACATCGCTGCTGCCGACGATCTGTCCGCCTTGCACGCCGCCCCCAGCCAACATCACGCTGAACACGTTAGGCCAATGATCACGTCCACCTTGCGAGTTAATTTTCGGTGTGCGACCAAACTCACCCATAACTACCACAAGTGTTTCATTTAACATACGTCGGTCAGTAAGGTCTTGGATTAGCGCGCTCAGTGCCTTATCAAGTGATGGTAGATGTGCATTTCGGTCTGTCGGGTAACGTTCTTTAAGTGTGAAGATATCCTGATGCGTGTCCCACCCTGCATGATTGACAGTTACGAATGGCACACTTCTCTCAACAAGCCTTCGTGCCAACAAACAACTCAGTCCTATTCCGTTTACGCCACCTATGCCATATCGATGGCGCACCTCTTGAGGTTCCTCGGAAAGCGAGAATGCCGCTTTTGCTTCGGGAGATGTTATCAGATTATAGGCGCGTTCCAACTCTGGATCCGAAACTGTCAGTGCGCCAGCGTCTTTAGCACTACTAAATTCGTTAAGTGCGTTGACAAATTGTCTTCGTCGCGAAAGACGATCGATATCAATACCTTGATAAAAATCAAGGTCGCGCACCTTAAAGCCGCCATTACTCCCCTTAAAGTCATCTTTATTAGGATTGCCACCAACAGAAAACGGACGTGTGGCACTTGGCAGATATCCGTTACCTGATACTTCACGGGTGAAGTTAGGAACTGCAATGTTGGGTGGCAAAGCAGTGGTCACAGCGTTATTTTCAGTAGCAGTAATCGGAGAGTCTTTGCTACTTTGAGACCTGATAAAAGCAAGCGTTGCACCAAAAGTCGGATACTCCAAAGCAGGTGTAGGTTTGTATCCTGTCATCAAATATTGGGTGCCGAGGCTGTGTTCACCAAGCGGCGAGGTCATTGAGCGAATGATGGCGATTTTATCCATAATGGCTGCTGTTCGCCCCAAACATTCACTGATACGCACGCCTGTCACATTCGTGGGAATAGTCTTTAGGGGTCCGCGAACCTCTTGCGGAGCGTCCGGTTTTGGGTCAAAAGTTTCCAGATGACTGGGACCCCCATCGAGCCATATCAGGATACAGGATTTTGCTTTCGCTGTGAGTGGACTGTTGCCAGCAAAGGCGCGTCGCAGGTGAAAAAAGTCGCCTAATCCTAATCCGAGTGCTGCCAATCCACCGACGCGTAGAAAATCACGGCGGCTAATACCATCACATCGTTTTACTGCGTTCATTTATTCTCCTCATACAATATATGCTTTGATTCACAAAACTCAAGATGCTCATTCGGTCAGACAAAGCCCTCCTACAAGAATGTGAATCGCTAATTTGACGCTTTTGGGACGGTATGTTGTTACCATCCCAAAAAGTTCCTGAGTCTTAATCTTCACCACGTCGCATCTGTTCACTACCGCTTTCCATAGGCTTATTTTCAGCCTCACTAATTCCGAGCCCAATTTTATCAATACCTGCCTCTTTTGCGATATCCATTACCTTGACGATCTGTTCGTGAGGCACATCTCGTTCTGATTGGATAATAAGCATAGATTTTTGTTCTTCAGGTAAGTTACGAAGGAACGTAAGCAATCCATCAAACTGTACAACGGTTCCATCTAAGTGTACAACGGATCCGTTTAATACAAACGTTCCGTTTAAGAGCATTTTACCAGCTTCTTCACCTTCAGCAGGATTTTTAATTTCGATAACAGGATTTTTTAGGTTCAACCATTTTTCCAGCGTGGCAGGCTTCACCCCAATTGCCTCTCCGACAGCACCAAGTAAATGAGGGTCGGGACGGAGCATCGGTTGCGTGAAAGCAAAGTTATAAAGCACTTTTCCATCTTTGGCGATAATAACTGTCTGCGCGACACTTCTATTCAGTCCGTAGCTGCCAGGTCCTTCACGACCGTCCAAAGAAATACCGAGTAAGACACCACTTGGAATATGCGGGACTAACTTACTGGCTTGATCCTTCAAGGTATCTGGTGTGTCCCCTAAAAACACAGCATTTATATGCATTTTCTGTTTAGATTTCTCGGCGATTTGAGCGAGTAAACGTGAAAAACCAACCAACCCACGCAAACCGAGACCGCTTTCGTCCTGTAGGAAGAGAACAAGTGTTTTTCCCTCTGCCTTGGCGATGACATCGTAAGTTTTGTCTTTAGTTTCACCGTTGATACCTGTAGCCATCAGAGGTGGGAGTTTTTCGCCGGGTTGCGGTCCAGAGAAAAGATCTTTTTTCTGAGTCTTCTTGAACTCAGCAGGATTTTTTACTTCAATACGATCCCTACGATATCGGTTACGTTCTTCAGCAGGTGGTAGGGCAATGTCTATTTCCAAATCCGGCTGCTGCTTTAGCAACATGCGGAGGGGCCTCATATCCTGAATCTTAATCGGGTTGTTGGAAAGCGCTAACCATGTAAGTTGTCTCAGTCCGCTGAGAGGCGTGATGTCGCGAATTTGGTTAGCTTGAAGTCCTAAATATGTCAGCTGTTTCAAGTTTGCGAGCGGTGTGATATCGCGAATTTGGTTAGCTTGGAGTCTTAAATCTGCTAGCTGTTTCAAGTTAGTAAGCGGTGTGATGTCGTGGATTTGATTTATACTAAGGTCTAACTCTGTCAACTGTTTCAAGTTTGCGAGCGGTGTAATGTTACTAATTTCATTCATAAAAATCCGTAAACTTTTAAGTTGTGTCAACCCAGTAAGCGGTGTGATGTCACGGATTAGGTTGTTGTAGAGTGATAACTGTGTAAGTTGTCTTAGTCCGCCGAGAGGCGTGATGTCGCGAATAAGTCCATTATTGTTTAACCTTAACTTTTTCAACTGCGCTAATCCAGCAAGTGGTTTGATATCTGTAATCCGATTTTCTGAAAGAGATAACTCCGTTAGCTGCGTCAATCCAGCGAGTGGCGTTATATCCTTGATTTGATTCTGACTATAATCCCCACGAATTATTAAAGTCTTTAACCCCGTTGCTTTTTCCAACCCTGTCAAGTCTCCTATGTTTTTTTTCAAAGCACGAAGTGTCTCTAATGTTTCCAACTTCTTTTTTGGAATTGGAGCACTTGGATCCAAACCGAGTGCATCCCGCACAACGGCGGCTAAGTTGGCATCAGGTATTGTTACATTCTCCTGTACGCCGCCGCGCTGCATCCGTTCACCTTCAGCAGGCGCTTCGTTCAGCCATTTCGCTACTGTTTCCGGTTTTTCCTGAATTACATCTGCTATGGCACCAAGGACATGTGGATCGGCAAAGAGCAAAGGTTGTGTGAAAGCAAAGTTCTGAAGCACTTTACTCTCTTTAGCAATAATAACTGTCTGTGAAACATTGCGATTTAACCCATAACTCCCCGGTCCCTCCCGACCATCCGGAGAAATACCAACTAACACGTTCTCTGGCACATGCTGTGTAATTTGTTTCAACGCTGCGGGATCATCGCTGAGAAACACAACACTTATCTGTAGTTCTTGCTTAGATTCATTGGAGATTTTATCAACTATACGGGAAATATCGTACAACCCACGCAAACCTACACCACTTTCGTCTTGCAACAGAAGCACGAGCGGTTGTCCACCAGCTTTGGCAATAAAATCGAATGTTTTACCTTTTGCTGCACCGCTTATCCCGGTTGCCTTCAATGGTGGAAGTTTTTCGCCCGGTTGCGGTCCAGAAAATATCCGTTTTTCATCGGACGTACCGAAATCTGCTGGGTCAGCAACTTCTACTTGACGGCGATTTTCATATTGGCGTTCTCTGTGCATCATCTGAGCATCATCGTTGGTCTTCTTGAGAAGTTGTTCGCCTTCTTCCCAAGTGATACCCAGTTTTTTGAGTTTTTCCGCTGCCTTTTTCTTTGATATTCTCCCCTGCTTGAGTTCTGCGCGTAGATTCTCAAAATTTAGGGCGAGTAACCTTGCGTTAGATTCAGCAACCATTGTCATGTAGCGATTTAATTCTTTATCATTCAGCCACTTCTCCAACGCTGCGGGTTCTACTTCAATCGCTTGTGCGATGGCACCGAGGAGATGTGGATCAGTATAGAGCATCGGTTGTGTGAAAGCAAAATTGTGTAGTACTTTCCCATCTTTGGCAATAATAATTGTCTGTGCCACATTGCGGTTCAATCCATAACTCCCTGGTCCTTCACGTCCATCAGGAGATATCCCTGTTAATACCTTATTTGGAATCCCTTTTTTTAACATAGGTAGAGTATCAAGATCATCTGTAAGGAACACAACACCTATCTGGAGTCCTTGATTAGACACTTCGGTACCCGTTGCCGTGCTATTCCTTTTTTGGAAAGCATTAATTTTAAGGAGCAACTGGGACACGCCAACAAGCCCTTTTACGCCGACGCCATTGGTATTTTGCAAGAACAATACAAGCGGTTTCCCATCCGCCTCAGCGGTGATATCAAATATCTGACCGTCAAGTTCGCCGTCAGTGCCGGTCACCATCAATGCCGGGAGTTTTTCTCCGGGTTGCGGTCCGGAGAACAAACGGTTTTCCTGTGATTTAGTAAACGCTGAAGGGTCCAAAACCTTTATGGATTTGTCTTCCTTGTATTCTTTCTTATCCTTCATTTCAGCAAGTTTTTTCTGCTCACCACGTTTCTTTTCAACTTTTTCAACCGCTTTTTCCGATTCCTGTGGCGTCTGAGCGAATAGTGAAAGTTGAACAGTTCTCAGCGGAACCAGCTGTGCCATCGCAAGCAAAGGGAGACAGGTTAGGAGTAAGGTTACTGCTACTACACGCAAACGTCGTCTTGGTTTTAAGTCAAGTTGTCTATTATTTTTCAAAATGGAGTTAATTCGAGATTCCAATTCTGACGGCTCATTTAACCCCAAAGTTAGAGGAATAGCCTGTTCTTTATGGTGAACCATATCTAACAAACACTGGGCATAATTTTTCCTTGCACCTGTCAATTGGATGACCCAATCATCACAGATTCGTTCCCGGAGATGGACAAGTTTTCGGTTGAGAAAATAGTAAATTGGATGGAAAAAGAAAATAGCACCAACTATATGAGAAAAGAGATTAGTTAACCAGTCCAATCTTTGCACGTGCGCTAATTCGTGCGCTGCTACCAATTCAAACTGATCTAAATTCATCTTTATCGGAATTAGAATGTAAGGTGATAACCAACCAAATGAGATAGGTGATACGACCCGATCTGAGAAGCAAACGGTGACTGGACGATCTATGTTCAGCTTTTGAGCCAAGCGTTTACAGACTGCCTGATATGAATCATCCGCTACTATTGCAGTACGGCGGAGTCGATGGATTCGATACAAACCAAAAGCAACGCGAATCAACATAGCAAGTGTCCCAACAGCCCAAATACAAAGTATTAGATTGGTTGTAGTCCAATTAAAGGAAAACTGGCTTCCAGCAACCGTGTGTGCTTGGGATTGCATGCCGCTTTCAGTTGTCGTGATCTCCGGCAGGTCTACAGTTTGTGTCATTAAACCTGAAATTTCTACGGGTTGTGCTTTCATCAATTCAGGTGCCGTGCTACCGATTGAAATTGTTGGCACAAACTGATTCAGAGCAAATAGGATTGGCAAACTGAGTAGAAGCAGTAGCGAAAGCAGATGGGTTGTGCTGTTGGTGCGGCGAAAACGTCTGGTCACAAGCCATGTTAAACAGCCCAATAATCCCCATTGCCATGAACAGTTAAGTAAAGAAAGCAGGATTTGCTTAGTCATCGGTTACTCCTTTGGGTTGTTGAACTCCAGATATTTCTTCCGGCTGGTAGTCATTGATCAATTTTTGTAAACGGTCAAGTTCAGACGGAGTGGTTTGTCGAACCTCAAGTAGCGTGTTCACCAGTTTTTCTGCCGAATTGTCAAAGAGACGTTCCAATAAATCGTTAAGCATGGAATGTGTAATCTCTGTTTCTTTGACCAAAGGCTGGTAAACGAATGTTCGACCATCCACTTGATGCGACAAAAAACCCTTCTTTTCAAGGCTTTTCATGGTGGTGGCGACAGTGGTATACGCGAGTTTCCTATCAATGTTTTCAAGAACATCATTGACTGTGGCGCGCGTCAGTTTCCACACCACTTTCATCACCTCAAGTTCTAAATGGTGTAATTTATTGTTTTTCATCTGATTTTCCTCATCTGGAGGTTATGGGTGAATTTTTTAACTCATTCAGACAAACATCAACGCGAATGTTCTCAATTAAGTGTTTTAAATACTATATTAAAATACTATTTCTAAATACGGAGTAATAGTATTATACATCCTATAGATATGTTTGTCAAGTTAAAATAGAAAAAGTTCGTTATTTTACGAGAATTTTGCAAAAAATATATAATTTTGGGAATTCGCTTATTTTTTAACGTGAGTTCGAAAAAGATTTAGATATCAGGTGTAATTTGTGGAAGGTTTTATGCCCAGGCCTAACGACCAAGTTTAGTTTTCACTTCGTGATTATGTGTTAGCTAAGTTGAGGTTATCTTGAAGCTTTTAGATCTCCCCAAGTAAGCGCTAACTTATTAGCAGGCTTTACGTCAGCCCACCCTTTTGCATCCATGTTTTGGTTGATTTCGTCTTCACTTAGCGCTCGATTATAAACACCAAGTTCGTCAACGAGACCTATGAAGTAATAGGCAGCATTAGCAGGGAATAGCCTTGTTCCAAGTAGCCAAGCTGTAGGGGTCGGACCTGAGTAAACTTCTGCTTTGAGTTCCCCCTTTAAAGCTCCATCGACATAAAGAAGATATTGGTCATCAAAAACAGCAGTGATATAATACCAATCACCGCGTGTTTCAAGAATCCCCCCAGGAGAATTCAAATCTCCGCCGCCAGGTGGCCATTGACCAACGTTCATCCCGCCATCATTCCTCATATAAATATAGTTCTTAGTCGATCCACTCTTCTCACCGCCCTGCCATATGAAACTGGCAGACTGATCCTTATTATTAATAAACATCGAAACTGTAAGTGGTGGATCTATATTCAAACTTTCGGGAACTCCGAAATCCACATAATCATCACCATCAAACTCCAGTGCCTGACCGACTTTACCTTCAACTACTTTGGGGTCGCCCTTCATGGTTCCATCATTTTTCCCAAATACGTCTTTAACAGTATCGCCATCTACATCAGCCTTATCAAAAGTCCAGTAGCTAACCAAACCTTTAGTAATCACTTGAGCTTTCGCCATATTTGTACACATAAAAATAGTTGCAATAACAGCAAAAACTATGACCAACATTTTGTTAAACATTTTGGACTCCTTTTTTGTCCAGTATTGGTCGTTAGGACCGGGCAAAACCGGTTCCACAAATTTCATTAGAACCCTACATCTTTTTCCGAACTCACGTTAATATATATATGTATGTATGTCAAGTTAATTTTGAAAAAAGCAGAATTTGCGAAAATTCTGTAAAAAATTGTATAATTTGAGGAACTCACTTTTTTATTAAAATTTTCCGAAGACCCGTACAAATATTTCCATGAAATTTTGATCGTTCACATCTCCAATTGCTCGCTGGTCTATGTATCGCGCCCCGATATGTAGAAAAAGCTGCTTCCGATAGGCGAAAAAACTCTTTTCCATTTCCGCTAATAGCGCTTGACGAACAAAATCGTTATCATCCTTAAGTAGATCGTTGAACAAAAGAATCTGTCCACCACCTGTGATCTTGATCGTTTTTGTGAACTGGTACACGACCTTGAGGATAAGGGCAGGAGTCATATCACGGACATGTGCTTGTTCAATTTGGCGCAATCGGAGTTCACGCGAGACGTCCCTATCATCAATCCTCGCGTGTAGATTGAGGTATTCGAGTCGGTCTTCCGCCATACGGAAACCGTTACGGATGGTATATTTGAACATTGGACTGATTTCCAGCGATTTGGAGGGTCGTAGCCGGTAAAGGGTTTTGAAAATGCCGACTTCGTAGTGTTCATTATTACCGTCAAAATCAATATCGTATTGCAGCTTGGCACGAGCCGTTGTAATCATGCGGTCTATACCGTTATATTCCCACGTGATTTTGGCAGTGTTAATCAGATCGTTCTGCATCAGCAAGGGATCTTTGCGGCGTTTTTCGACTTCTGCCCCACCATCAACATAAAAAAACAGCAGGTCTCCTTCCGGCACCATCTCTTGGATTTCCGGTTGTGACCGATAGATTCTTTCATCTTGTCTGCCCAAAAATCCTGCATAATACCATGTTTCGTCAGGAATATTGTCCTTCACTAATTTGAGTTCATTTTCAAAAATAAGCGAAGATGCGCGCTGCAATTCTTTCTTGTAAACCATGTTAGCGAACGCTTTCCTGGAGGTTGGAATATTGCGGAATTTTAGGTTTTTCTCGACTTGGAGCCCAAGGTCCAGGTCAATTACGCTTTTTTCTCGGCTCATCGTTTGGTTCATGAAAAGCCGGACGCCTTCCAATCCGACATCAAATTCGTAATTCGGATTCTGATCGTTTTCTTCTTCGTCCCGTATACCGTTGTTGTTTCGATCTGTTTCATCAAGGAAATCTTCATCAACATCAAACAGCAGAATATCGTCCTCGTAGTCGAAGGTGCCGTTGTTATTTTTATCAAGGTCACCAGGAATAATCAGGGATGGCGGGTCAGGAAATGTATTATCGGAGTATCTGTCCTGGTCATCGTTATCTCCGACAGAGCGGGAGGCGTCAAATCGTGGACCGACGCGAAACGCCTCCGCTTGAAAGAGCGTATCCCCAACCGTTCGGAATGCTTTGAACACGGTTGTCGTGGCATCAAAACGTGAGCCCAAGTTTTTCTGGAGTGCGTTTTTTGGCGTTACTGCTAATTCGGCTTTCAATCCATAATTGGCAAAATTGGTTTCCATATCGACTGCCCAAACAGGCGTTTCTCGGAAATACCAAGAGAGTCCTAACTGCGATTTACCGAATTTTGTTACTTCGCGTAAGCCGATGCCCGAACCTTCCGTTTGACCTTCTTGACCGTTCAGGCGATTGAGTGTGCCTGGAACCATTAAGATTGTCCAATCGCTGTGATTAGAACGCACCTCCCAGCGGACACCGTTTAGATCAATCTGATCGAATGTAAACTTTGTAAACGTTGTCGGCACTTCGCCAAGACTCAGGATATTTTTGACATTACCAGCAGTTTCCTCAATCACAAGGACGCTATGGAAGCCGCGCCGAAAGAGGCGGTCGAAATCAAAGTTATCTTGCCGGACTCGTTCTTCCTCTGTATCAGCGAGGAAGTTTCGTCTGTTTGTAAAATCGTATTCGACGCGTCCAGACAGGAACAATTTACCGAATAGACTGTATACATCCTCGGCTTCTGCGTGGAACACAAGAGAGCAGTTGAACAGTAAAAGGAGAACGCAAGGGATCAGGCACTTTCGGATGCCTGTGTTTATGTCCATATTTAATTTTCGCAGTCATCGGCTATAGGTTTTTAGTCCGTTAATTGTTGGGTTTCGCTTCGCTCTATCCAACAAAAATCCGAGAAAATCCGCCATTCAGGCAAATGTAAGAGGTGCAATGAATTGCGCGACTACGAATGCGTGAAATCAGGGTTGAAACCCCTCCCACAAGATGCGGACGGTACGCGGAGTGTGCCTGCTACTTTTATAGTGGATTCTACAATTAACCGGGCATTTGAGCTGTCCGAGGGAACTCCGATTCCCGACTAACAGTGGTTTCGTCGCGATTCGGAGATCGCTCCTACAGAATATATGTGAACTTATTTACATAATTT
>LXNJ01001427.1_pt1 | contig 14228 bp, 8 predicted proteins | sample 809081 | NCBI WGS metagenome assembly LXNJ01 (sample SAMN04870510, study PRJNA318959) | sponge metagenome | biome: sponge; feature: marine sponge reef; material: water | host: Petrosia ficiformis | place: Greece: Milos, Mediterranean Sea | collected 2013-05-29 | depth 5-7 m
ACCACCTTGCCCGCGAAGAGGCGTTTGACGTGCCTCAGCAGGGCGAGCGCCCGACCGATCAACGCAAGGGACTGGAGGTTGGTGATCCGCGCGGACAGGTCGATCCGGTCGTCGAACCGGGCATCCTCGCCGAGTCCTCGGAAACCCCGTTCGGGTTCAGCGGCGGCGGAGTCGCTCACGCCTGTGCTCCGCCGGCGGGTACGCCTTCCGTCTCGGCGATCACGAACCGTCGGTAGCGACCGTCGGGGATGGCCATGAGGCTGTGGTGATCGCCGATTTCCTCGATCCGACCGTGGTCCAGGAACGCGATCTGGTCGGCGTTGCGAATCGTCGAGAGCCGGTGGGTGATCAGGAAGACGACCCGCTCGCGCCCCCAGACCGACAGGTTCGCGAGGAGGCGCTGTTCCGTTTCCGCATCCAGCGAAGCCGTGGGCTCGTCGAGGATCAGGATCGGCGTGTCCCGGACGATCGCCCGGGCGATGGACAGGCGCTGCCGCTGGCCCGTGGACAGCTTGCCGCCCCGCTCGCCGAGTTCCGTGTCGTAGCCCGCCGCCATCTCGCCGATGAACCCGTCGGCGCAGGCCACCCTGGCGGCCGCTTCGATGTCCTCCCGCGCCGCGCGCCGGCTCGCGTAGCCGATGTTGTCCGCCACCGTCGCGGCGAACAGGACGTTCTGCTGCAGCGCGATGGCGCAGTTGGCGCGCAGATCGTCGATCCCCATATGACGTATGTCCACACCGTTGATCCGCACCGCACCCTTCGTGGGGTCGTAGAGGCGGAGCAGGAGCGACATCAGCGTCGTCTTGCCCGAGCCGGTGGCGCCGACGATGGCGGTGACCGTGCCGGCCCGGGCGGTCAGGCCGACCCCGGCGAGCACGGGCGCCTCCTCGTCGTAGGCGAAGTGCACGTCGTCGTAGGCAACTTCGCGGATCGGTGCCGGCACCCGCACGGGGCTTCGTGGACTCGTCACCTCCGGCTCGACGTCGAGCAGGTGGTAGGCCCGGTGCAGACCCACCGCCATGTCCTGCATGAGGCTCCACTTGTTGATGAGTCCCTGGCCCCAGCCGAAGTACTCGCCCACCCGTCCGCGTGCCTGCTGGAAGGCGCCCAGGTTCCAGATGGCCATGCCGACCAGGGTGATGGCGCCGGCCAGCCAGGTCGCCTCCTCGTTCACCGTCCACCCCGCCATCAGGTAGTCGGCGATGAACATGGCGGTACCCGCCATCGCCAGCACGATCATCCACAACAGGATCATCTCCATGCGGACCCGCAGCGCGGCGTCGAGGGCGTGGTTCGAGTCGCGGTCGAAGCGGCGCATCACGGTGGTCTCGGCCTGGTTCGCCTTGACCACGCGAATGGCCGCGAAGGACTCCTGGATGCGCGACGTCAGGTTGCTGTTCGACTCCCGGGCCAGGCGGGCGAAGTGCTGCAGGCGCGGGGTGTACCAAGCGACCACGAGGACGATCGGCACCGTCGCCAGCAGGCAGATGAACCCGAGCAACGGGTTGAACAGCCACAGGATGAAGAAGGCGAAGCCGAGTTTCCAGATCATGTTGATGGGGTCCAGGATCGCCGTGTCGATGATCGCGGTGATCGTCGCGCTGTCCTGGTAGACCCTGTAGATCGCGTCCCCGGTGCGGGCGTGGCTGTGGTAGCGCAGCGACAGGTGTTCCGCCTTCTCCACCATGGTCACCCGCAACCGCTGGTTGATGCGCTGGATGATCCACGTGTAGTAGTAGTGCAGGACGCAGATCTGCATGAGCACGGTGCTGATGAAGGCACCGATGGCCACGTAGAGGACGAACCGGTCGCGCACCGCGAACTGCTGTTCTTCCGAGAGGCGCTCGCCCTCGGCATAGCTCGGGTCGAGCTGCAGGAGCATCGCCTGGGCCGGTTCCAGGGGATCGCCGAGCATGATCTTGTTGTTCAGCAGATCGTCGATCAGGAGCGTGGCGAAGCCCACGGTCGTGTAGAGGGTCAGTTGCAGTGCCAGCCAGCACAGGATGTGCAGAAACTGGGGCTTCAGATACGGCCAGGTGCGGACGAAGACGCGGGCCACGCCAAGGAATCCGAAGGTCTGGACACCGTCTGACGGCCGCTCCGCCGAGTCCCGCACGCGGCCCCTCCGAATTGAAAAATACGCCCAACAGGTCTAGTCTATCCCGTCGCACACTCAACCGCAGAAAGGGGTAACCAATGCTGCGAGTACGGGATTGCGAGACACCCACCTACCGCCACTTGATCCGTGCCATTCCGGCCGCCATCGGCGCGATTTTCCTAGCCGTTCCCGCCGCCGCCCAGGAAGGCGCCGACCAGAGAATGACGGAGGTCATCATCGTCACCGCCGAGAAACGCGAGGAGGACATCCTCAAGGTTCCGGTGACCATGACCGCCTTCAACCAGCAGATGATCGAAGAGCTGGGACTGACCGGCGACGAGGATCTGGAACAGCTCGTGCCTGGTCTGCAGTTCGCCTACGACTCCGAAGGCAACGGCATCACCATCCGCGGTATCGGCACACAGAAGGCCGTGCAGTACAACGCGGACCTCGCCGTCGCGTTCTACGTCGATGGCGTCTATACGAACGACGTCTACGGCCTGGCGCCGAACCTGTTCGACGTCGAGCGGGTCGAAGTCGCGCGCGGGCCCCAGGGCACGTTGAACGGCCGCAACTCCATCGCCGGGGCGATCAGCTACGTGAACCGCAAGCCGACCGACACCTGGGATCTGCAGGTTCTTACCGAACTCACCGACACGGTGACCCGGCGCTACAACGTCGCCTGGGGTGGTCCGATTGTCGACGGACTCAGTTTCCGGCTGACCGGAGGCTACTACGAGGGGGACGGCTGGCAGGAGAACACCGGCACAGGCAAGAACTACGCGGCGCCCGACCAATACTCACTCGCTCCGCAGCTGCGCTACAGGACGGATCGAATGGACATCAACCTGCGGGTGCAGAACACGCGGGACCGTGGCACCAGTCGCGCGCCGGTGCGACTTGTCGATGTGGACCGCGACTCGCCGTTCTACCTGCTCGGTGGTATCTGGCCCGTCACCAACTACCTCTATCTCTACGACAAACCGCTGCCCGGCATCGCCAACTGCAATCCGAAACAGTTCCGGGATACCGGCGGCCTCTGCGGCGATTTGCAGAACAGGGTCTTGAGCAATCGCCAGAGCTTTCAGGACAACAAGACCGACCGCTTCTCGTTGAACGCCGACTTCGACGTTGGCGGCATGTTCGGAGGCGACCCGGGTCTGCTGACACTGCGCTACACCTACGGCAGCACGGTCACCGACACGCTGGGATCCCGCGATGGCGACAATACCGACCGGGCCCCCAGCGCCGAAGACCCGTTCGTTCCCCAGGATTGCGTGGACAAACTGAGCGTGGCCGAATGCCAAGCACGCGGCGTCCGCTACCGGGACTCGGAAACCGCGTTCTTCTGGGACAACGACGAGAGTTCCCACGAAGTGCAGGTGTTCTCCAATTTCGACGGTCCGTTCAACTTCGTCGCCGGTGTCTACAGCTACGAGAACGAGGCCCACTGGCGCCAAAAGGGCGGCGACTACGCCAACCCCTTCAACTTCACGAGCGCCGAGGATGCCGTGGCCCGCGTCGACCAGGACGGCGACGGCGCGCCGGACTACGCATCCTGCGAGGAGTTCTACCAGAGCTACGTGATCGGCCCCGACGATCCGAGCACCGACATCATCGAAGGACGGAGCTTCAGCCCGGAGGAGTACCTGGGGTGCGAGCCCGGCGACAACCACCTGCTGAAGGGAGGTTCCGCCAGCGGTGCGGGCTACGAGACCCGCGCCGTATTCGCCAATGGTGAATTCGAGCTGACCGACAATTGGCGCGTCTCCGGAGGTCTGCGCTGGACCGAGGACGGAAAGGACCAGCGCGGTGTCAGCGGGACCTTCGGCGTCGCCAATGTCCTCGGCGTGCCGATTACCCGCTTCGGTGGACTACAGAACCGCAACGACGAGTGGGGCGGGACCATCGGCCACGTCAGCCTCGAGTACACGCCGGTCGACAACCGCCTCTACTACGGGCGGATTTCGACCGGGTTCCGGGCTGGCGGGTTCAACCAGATCTCGGGTGGCACCAGCGCCGAGGACATCGCCAACAACCTCGTTCCGGCGACGTTCGAGGAGGAGAAGCTGGTCAACTACGAGGTCGGCGTCAAGGGGCGTTTCCTCGACGACCGGCTGATCGTCACCACGGGGGCGTACCTGCAGGACTTCGACGGCTTCCACTTCAACGGTCGCCAGCTGATCTCCGAGGCGCATCGCAACAACCGGTCGAGCCCGTTCCTGGAATACACCGCCAACGTCGACGGCACGCAGATCTGGGGTGCCGAAGTGGAGTGGTCCTACTACGTCACCCAACACATGCGCTTCTCCGGCTACTACAACTTCCTCGACTCGTCCCTCGGCCAGCATGTTGCCTACATCGACGGCGACCGCGAGGAGAGCACGCTCGGCACCTTCATCCACCGCTGGATCGACGACGAGACCGGCGAACAGATGGAGGCCGAACTCGCCAATCCGCGCGACAACACGGGCAAACGTCTTCCCCAGCAGCCCCACCACAAGGGTGCAATGACCTTGGCCATCAGCCAGCCGCTCGATGCTGGTCGAGGTTCGCTGGAGTGGCTGGCCACCTGGAGTTACACGGGCACCCGGTTCCCGAGCATCGGCAACCTGGCCTACCGGAAACTCCACGCCTACGACCGCATCGATGGGCGAGTCACCTGGGACTCTGCGGACGGGGTCTGGAGTGTCACGGGCTACGTCCAGAACCTGGTCGACGAAATCGGCATCCAGGAGTACGCCTTCGACTGGGGCTGGCTTACGGAACCACGGCAGATGGGGGTGCAGGTCCGCTATCGGCCTCAACTGTAGCCATCCCACACCCCATCTCGCAGGACTACGTACGGGCTTGCCGTATTGAGACCGATGCGTCCCATGCGAAGCCTGTGGTCCTCGAGGGCGGCGGGTCTCGGCACACTGATGATCGCCGGGACCCTCGTCGGCGGCTGTGGCGGAGGAGGTGGCGGTAGCGGGCCGCCGACGCCGCCTCCCGAACCTCCCGAACCTCCCGAGCCGCCGTCCGAAACCGGCATCCGGTTCACCCGGGTGCTCGACGCGGGTTTCGACCGGGAATTCACCGCCCGATTCCTGAGCATCAAGGATCCCGAGCGCTTCAGCAACGGCGTCGCGGCCGCGGACTACGACGCCGACGGCGACGTGGATCTCTACATCGTGGGGGGACGCACGCAGCCCAACCATCTCTACCAGAACGGGGGGAACGGCACCTACGTGGAGGTGGCCGAGAGCGTTGGTCTCGACATCGACCACTGGGGTAGCGGCCCCGCCTTCGGCGATGTCGACGGCGACGGCGACCTCGACCTGTTCGTCGGCGCCGGCGACGGCGACCCCTTCTACCTGTTCGAGAACCGCCTAGACGCCGCCGAGAGTCCTTCGGGCGTGTTCGTGGACGTGACCGCGAAGTCCGGAATCTCGATAACCGCCGAGAATACGGTCTCCGCCGCCTTTTACGACTACGACAGCGACGGCTATCTCGACCTGTTCCTCTCCCATTGGGGCGCCGACCGACACCTCGGGGACGACACCGAGACGGTGTGGCGGAACAATGGCGACTTCACGTTCACCAGTACCAGCATCGAGTCCGGCGTCGCCGCGGCGATCATCAAGGGTGGCAAGGACTGGTCCTTCACCCCGACCTTGAGCGACATCGACAACGACGGCGACGGCGACCTGTTGATGGTGTCGGATCTCAATCACACCGAGGTTCTCGTCAACAACGGCGACGGGACCTTCACGTCCACCACGGACACCGACGTGATCGCCGACCAGGCGGGCATGGGCACGGCCGTCGCCGACTACGACAACGACGGCGACATGGACTGGTTCGTCACCTCCATCTACACCCTGGACGTCGGCGGCGAGCACTTCGGCAACCGGCTCTACCGCAACGACGGCGACGGCACGTTCACCGACGCGACCGAGATCGCCCAGGTGGCCGACGGCGGCTGGGGTTGGGCCAGTTGCTTCACGGACGTGGACAACGACGGCCACCTCGACATCTTCCACGTCAACGGCTGGCACCGCGAACTGGACAAGGACTTCACCATGGACCGGGTCCGCCTCTTCCACTCCCGGGGCAACGGCATCTTCGACGAGCGCGCCGAGGAGGTGGGCCTGGTGAACCAGAGCCAGGGCCGCGCGGTCGCCTGCTTCGATGCGGAACGCGACGGCGACATCGACCTCGTTGTCGTGAACAACAGCAACGACCACCTGGTCTACTACCGCAACGACACCGACAACGACAACCACTACCTAGGCATCAAGCTCGATGCCCTGGACACCAACACCGCCGGCGTCGGTGCCAGGATCACGGTCACCACGACCAGCGAGGAGCAGGTCAGGGAACTGCGCGCTGGGAGCAACTACGCCTCCCAAAACCCCCTCGAGGTCCACTTCGGCCTCGGTACCGCGCGGGTCGCCGACGTCGAGATCCGCTGGCCCGACGGTTCGAACACGACGCTGGACGCCGTCGCCGCCGACCAGTTGCTCACCGTGACCCAGGAGCGGGACGCCACCCTGCGGCTGACCGTCGTCCGCGGCGGCGGCGACGGCACCTACGCCGAGGGCGACGAGATCGAGATCGAGGCGGACCCGGCGGTACGGAACTACCACTTCAGCCATTGGACGAGCGACGGCGGCGGCACGTTCGCGGATAGGTACGCCGCCCGAACGGTGTTCACCATGCCCGGCAGTCGGGTGGTACTCCTCGCCAACTACCTGCCCGGTGTGGCGCTGAGCGAGGACGTATCCGTGGCCCGTCGCTGGAACGAGGTCTTGTTGCAGTCGATCCGCAACGATTGGGCGCGGCCCACGGTGCATGCCCGCAACCTGTTCCACACGTCGGCGGCCATGTACGACGTCTGGGCGGCCCATTCCGACACGGCCGTGCCGTGGCTGCTCGGGCGCACCCGTTCGGGCGTCGAGTGCACGTGGGACTCGTTCCCCCAGCCGGACGACATCGACGCTGCCCGCGAGGAAGCCATCAGCCACGCGGCCTACCGCCTCATCTTCCAGCGTTTCCGACGCTCTCCCGGCATCGCCCGGATTCGGCGCGACATCAACGCCCTGATGAGCGCCCTGGGGTACGACCCCCGCAACGACTCCACCGACTACACGCAAGGATCGGCCGCGGCGCTCGGCAACCACATCGCGCAGTGCTACCTGGACTTCGGTCTCGCCGACGGCGCCAACGAGGCCAACGACTACGTCAACACCGCCTACGAGCCGGTGAACCCTCCGCTGCGCCCGGACATGCCCGGCAATCCGGACATCGTGGACCTGAACCGCTGGCAGCCGCTGGCGCTGGAGACCTTCATCGACCAGGCGGGCAACCCTGCGCAGTCCGAACCCGAGTTCCTTAGCCCCGAGTGGGGCCAGGTCGTGCCGTTCGCCCTCACCGAAGCCGATCTTGTCCGCTACGACCGCGACGGCTTCACCTACTGGGTCTACCACGACCCCGGGATGCCGCCCACCATCGACGGCACACTCGCCGACAACTACAAGTGGGGCTTCTCCCTGGTCGCGATCTGGTCGTCGCACCTGAGCCCCGACGACGGCGTGACGATCGACATCTCTCCGGCGAGTCTCGGCAACGTCCAGAACTACCCGCAGAACTTCGAGGACTACCCGGACTTCTACGACACCCTCCAAGGCGGCGATCCGGGTACCGGCTACGACGTCAATCCCGTCACCAGCGAACCTTATGCCGCCCAAGTGGTTCCCCGCGGCGACTACTCGCGCGTTTTGGCCGAGTTCTGGGCCGACGGGCCGGACTCCGAAACGCCGCCGGGCCACTGGTTCACGATCTTGAACGAAGTCAACGACCACGACCTCCTCGAACGTCGGTACCGCGGCATGGGCGAGCCGCTCGGTCACCTGGAGTGGGACGTCAAGGCGTACTTCGCCCTCGGCGGCGCCATGCACGATGCCGCCATCACCGCCTGGGGCATCAAGGGCTGGTACGACTACCTCCGCCCCGTTTCCGCCATCCGGGCCATGGCGGACCGAGGTCAGAGCTCCGATGCCGAGCGCGCGTCCTACCATGTGGACGGCATCCCGCTGGAGGACGGCTACGTCGAACTCGTCGAGACCGGCGACGAACTGGCCGGGGACAACGACGAGCATGTCGGCAAGATCAAGCTCCTCGCCTGGCGCGGCCCGGACCACATCGACGACCCGGACACGGATGTCGCCGGCGTGGACTGGATCCTCGCCGAGAACTGGTGGCCGTATCAGCGCCCGACCTTCGTCACGCCTCCGTTCGCGGGCTACATCTCCGGTCACTCGACCTACTCCCGGGCCGCCGCCGAGGTGCTGACCGTACTCACCGGCGACGAGTACTTCCCGGGCGGCATGAGCGGCTTCGAGATCCACGCCAACGAGTTCCTGGTGTTCGAGGAAGGACCGTCCGTGGACATGACCCTGCAATGGGCCACCTACCAGGACGCGTCGGACCAGACCAGCCTGTCGCGCATCTGGGGCGGCATCCACCCGCCCGCCGACGACCTACCCGGCCGCTTGATCGGCATCGACGTGGGCCGGGACGCCTTCGCCCTCGCCGAGTCGTACTTCGAGGGTACGGCGCCGTAGGCGGGGCTTGTCCCGCCCTGCCACTCACCGTGTTGTGTTAGCGTCTCTTCACACCTGCATACCTGACTATCCGATGCGTACAACCATCTCGCTTCCGGACGACCTGGCCGAACTGGCGCGGGTCGAAGCCCGGCGTCGGGGCATCAGTCTGTCTGCCGTGATTCGAGAGTCGTTGCACGATGGGCTCCGACGACCCCTTTCCCTGCCGTGGCAGGGCATCGTCGACGATCCCGAATCCCCGGCCCGCTTGCTGGATAGGGTGCTGGCACGAAGCTGGGCGGACGACATTGCTGGCGAGCGTTGAAGCCGGACCCCTGCTGGCCGCCGCCAACTCGGCCGACCCGGATCATTCCCCGTGTGTCGATGTCGTCGCGCCAGAACCCGGGGACTGGGTTCGGATCGGCGAGTTCATCCGAAAATATGACAACCTGCCCCTCGATACGGTCGATGCGTCGGTTGTGGTGCTCGCCGAGCGCATGTGAACCCGCCAGATCCTGACCTTGGATCGACGCCACTTCTCCGTGGTCAGGAACGACAAGGGACAGACCTTCGAACTACACCCGTGACGGACCGCAAACCGGCACATTGGCTCTGCGCCCGCGCTTCGTATCCCGGCGTGCTCTCCATCGCGTTCGGGCTGTTCGCCGTGCTCGCCGGTGCAGGACTCAACATCGCGATCGCGTCCTACGTGGCCGGCCTCGTCGGGGCGGCGCTGGTGACGCTGCACGAGCTGAAGCTTCCCTACCGTGGCGAATGGCGCCCGGCGATCGGCGATGTGCGTGCCGACCTGTCTTTCATGCTGCTGGTGCAGGTCGCCCTGCCGTACCTGCTGTCGATCTCACTGGTGATCTTCCTTGCAGGGCAACTTCGGGCGGCTGGTCTGACCGCGAGCGGTCTCTGGCCCCACGAACTGCCCGTCGCGGTCCAGGCGGTCCTGATGCTGCTGGCCGCTGATTTCTTCCGTTATTGGCTGCACCGGGCATTCCACAGCTACACCTTCATGTGGCGCTACCACGCCGTGCACCACTCGCCCCATCGCCTGTACTGGCTGAACGTCGGCCGGTTCCATCCGATCGAGAAGGCGGTGCAGTTCGCGGTGGACACCCTGCCCTTCGCACTGCTCGGCGTCTCGAACGAGGTCCTTGCCACGTACTTCGTGTTCTACGCGGTCAACGGGTTCTTCCAGCATTCGAACTGCGACGTGCGGTTGGGTCCGCTCAACTACATCGTCAGCGGGCCCGAGCTGCATCGGTGGCACCACTCCGAGTTCGCCGTCGAGTCGGACACCAATTTCGGCAACAACCTCATCGTCTGGGACGTGTTGTTCGGCACCCGGTTCCTGCCGGCCGACCGGGAAGTCGGTCGCCTCGGGCTGGTGAACCGCGACTATCCCACGGGGTTTCTCGCACAGATGACGAGCCCCTTCGTGGCGGGGTTGGACAAGCGCGGATGAGGGCCGTCGCGCACCTCGCCGTGAAGGCCGGGCTCGCGGTCATGCACGGCCGCCGTCTATCGCGACTGATCCACGCGGCGAAGGCACCTGCGGAAGCCCAGGCCGCGGTACTAGAGGAAATACTCGCCACCAACACCCAGACGTCGTTCGGCGAGCGCCACAGTTTCGCGACGCTGCGCAATCCGGCCGACTACCGCAAGGCGGTGCCGGTACAGTCCTACGAGGATCTCCGCGCGGACATCGAGGCCCAGGAACTGACCGGCGAGCCGCGACTCACGATGGAGGCGCCGGTGTACTACAACCGCACCAGCGGTACCGTGGCGGCACCGAAGAACATCCCCGTAACGCAATCGGGCCTCGCGCGCATCCAAGCCCACCAGCGGCTCGCGGCCTACGCGTTCTCCAAAGGCCCGCCGATCCTGGCCGGGCGGATGTTCGCCGTCACCGGTGCCGCCGTGGAGGGCCATATGCCCGGCGGCACGCCCTACGGGTCCGCATCGGGTCTGCTCTACCAGAACCAATCGCAGCTGCTCCGCGCCCGCTACGTGCTGCCGGCGGAACTCGCGTCCATCGAGGACTACGAGGAGCGCTACCTGGCGATGGCGGCCTTCGGCCTCGCCGCCGGCGACGTCACCTGCGCTGCGACCCCGAACTCATCCACGCTGATCCGCCTGCTCGACCTCGTCAACAAGAGAGCGGAAGAACTGTTGCAGCGGGTTGCCGATGGCGGCACGTCGGAACCCAACCCCGACCGGGCCCGCCGACTGCGCGGCATCCTCGACCAGTCCGGCTCGCTGACCCTTGCCGACATCTGGCCCAGGCTCGCCGGGCTGGTAACGTGGACCGGGGGGAGTTGCGGCGTTGCGTCCCGGAAGTTGAGGCCGATGCTCCCCACCGACTGCGCGGTCATAGAACTCGGCTACGTGGCGAGCGAAGTGCACGGCTCGCTGAACGTCGACCCGATGCGGAACCTGTGCCTGCCGACGCTCACCGACACCTTCTTCGAGTTCGCCGAACGCGACGCCTGGGAGGCGGATTCCGCTCGTGCCGACATCGTCGGGCTCGATGAACTCGAACCGGACCACGACTACTACGTCATCGTGACGACTTCCAACGGACTCTACCGGTACGACATGAACGACATCGTCCGCGTCAGCGGCCGGGTGAACGACACGCCCACCCTCGACTTCGTCCAGAAAGGCAAGGGCGTGACCAGCATCACCGGCGAGAAGCTCCACGAGACTCAGGTGCTGGATGCGGTCTGCACGACCCTAGAGCAAATGGGGATCGACAACCGCTTCTTCATCGTTCTCGCCGACCAGGACACCTCCCGCTATACCCTGTATTTGGAGGCCGCCGGCCATTCCGGCTCAGCTGACGACATCGGGGAACGGGTCGACACGCGTCTGCGCGATGCCAACATCGAATACGACGGCAAGCGTGCCAGCGACAGGCTCAAGCCGCTGGATGTCCGACTGCTTGTTCCCGGCAGCGGCGACGCCTACCGCGAGAGCCGTGTCGCCCAAGGCCAGCGCGACGCCCAGTTCAAGTACCTGCATCTTCAGTACGCACACGAGTGCAGCTTCGACTTCGAGGCGAAGGCGAGTTGACATGCGGATCGAGCAAATCCGCACGTTCACCTTCCCCGTGCCGTTCAAGGTCGTATTCCGGCACGCATCGGCGACCCGCTCCCGGACCGAGAACGTCATCGTCGCGGCGCTTGGCGGGGGTGAGACGGGCTTCGGCGAGGGCTGCCCGAGGTCCTACGTCACCGGCGAGACCGTTGCCGGTGCTGTCGACTTCCTCGAAGCGCACGCCGACGGCATCATGGCCGCAGTCGACGATCTGCCGAGCCTGCGAGCGTGGATCGCATCCCACCGCGAATCAATCGACCGCAACCCGGCGGCCTTCTGTGCCCTCGAAACGGCCATCCTCGACCTTTTCGGCCGCATCGCCCGGCAGCCGGTGGAGGAACTGCTTGGTCTGCCGAGGCTCGAGGGCACCTTCACCTACTCGGCCGTGCTTGGCGACGCGCCGCAGCTGGCCTACCTGTGGCAGCTCGGACGCTACCGCCGGCGCGGCTTCACGGATTTCAAGGTCAAGCTGGCCGGGGATCCCCAGCGCGACCGACGCAAGTTCGCAGCGCTCGCGGGGACCGCCTCCCGGGTTCGCCTCGACGCAAACAACCTGTGGACATCGGTAGACACCTGCATCCGCCATCTATCGGACCTCCCTGGAGCCCCGTTCGCCGTCGAGGAACCGCTGGCGATCGGCGACCTCGATGGTTTCCGCGCCGTCGGCGAGGCCTGTGGTATGCGGATCGTGCTCGACGAGAGCCTGCTCCGCGCGGAGCAAGTCGACGCACTCGAATGCCCTGACCGCTGGATCGTCAACCTGCGCGTCTCGAAGATGGGAGGTGTCCTGCGATCACTGGAGTTGGTGGAGCGGGCGGCGCGACGCGGACTCGGCGTCATCGTGGGCTGCCAGGTCGGCGAGACCAGCGTCCTGACCCGGGCGGCGCTACCCGTCATGCAGGCGGTTCGCCCGAATCTGGTTGCCGCCGAGGGTGCGTTCGGCACCTACCTGCTGCGTCGCGACCTCACCACACCGAGCCTGATGTTCGATGCGGGGGGATTCTGAATCCGGCGGTAGTGCCGCTCGGCAACGGTTTCGGACTGTCAATCAGGACCACCGATCTTGTGGAGACATCACCATGAACCGCGTGTTTGCGACCCTGAGCCTCTGTCTCGCCCTCGGTTTCCTGGTCCGCGTCGGCGGCCAGGTCATCCAGGTCTTCTGGCCTGTTTCCTTCCTGCCGATGCTGGAGATGTGGCAAGGAAGCGGACTCCCCTATCCCATCCTCCTGCCCGCGCAGATCGTGATCCTCGGCTTCATGGGTTGGGTGTCTTGGCGCATGGCCGTCGGTCGGACCGTGTTCGGCCACCGGGCATCGAAGGGACTGTTCATATGCGGCATGCTCTACTTCCTGGTGATGGGTGCCCGCCTGATTCTCGGCCTCACGATCTACTCGGACATCCTCTGGTTCGCCTCCCCCATACCGGCCAGCTTCCACCTCGTCCTGGCCGCCGAGGTGATGCTGATCAGCGCCTACGACCGTGCGCTTGCCGAAGGATCAGGCTTGTGAACTTGACCAGTCCAGTTTCTTCAAGGCGCTTGCGGAGCCTCGCGCTCGCGCACCAGGGGCTTGCCGGCAAACGCAGGCTCGGCGCGGGACTCGCCGGTGCCGAGAAGGCCCTCGCGCAGCTCGGCCACGTGCAGATCGACACCATCTCCGTGGTCGCGCGGGCCCACCACCACATCCTCTTCAACCGGGTGTCCCGCTACGACGAGTCGATGCCGAACCGCCTCGTCGCGGCGCGGCGCGCATTCGAGTACTGGAGCCACGCCGCCTCCTATCTGCCGATGCGCGACTACCGCTTCGTGCTGCCGATGATGCGCGGCGTCGCGAAGGGCGAGTGGGGCTGGTGGCACCGCCGCCAGGAGCCGCGCCTCAAGGCCCGGGTGCTGGACCGGATCCGCGCCGAAGGGCCGCTGTTCGCGCGCGATTTCGAGAACCCGCGCCCGCGGCAAAGCGGCTGGTGGGACTGGAAGCCGGCCAAGCGAGCGCTCGAGAATCTGTTCATGGAAGGCGAACTGACGAGCATCGAACGGGAGGGGTTCCAGAAGCGCTACGAACTCACCGAGCGATTCCTGCCCGCCGACATCGACACCCGCGAGCCGGAGCTCGAGGAACACGTCGACCATCTCATCGCCGCGACCCTGCGCGCCCACGGCTTCGCCACGGCGAGGACGGTCAACTATCTGCGCCGCGATGCGAAAGTGCGCGCCGCCGTCCGCAGCCGATTGGCGGCCCGCACTGCCGCCGGCGCGTTGATCGAACGCCGAACCGAGGCGGGTGAACGCGTCTACGCCCTACCCGGCATCTTCGACCAGGCACCCAGGCGGTTCCCGGACAAGGTGCACATCCTGTCGCCCTTCGACAACGTGGTGATCCAGCGCCAGCGCGCCCTGGACGTGTTCGGCTTCGACTACACGATCGAGTGCTACG
>LXNJ01001428.1_pt1 | contig 14222 bp, 10 predicted proteins | sample 809081 | NCBI WGS metagenome assembly LXNJ01 (sample SAMN04870510, study PRJNA318959) | sponge metagenome | biome: sponge; feature: marine sponge reef; material: water | host: Petrosia ficiformis | place: Greece: Milos, Mediterranean Sea | collected 2013-05-29 | depth 5-7 m
TACTGCCGGAAGTCGCGTCGGCGCTGCCGCTCTACGTCTTCTCGAACACGAACGCGGTGCACCAGGAATCCTGGCAATCGAGATTCGAGAGTGCGCTCGACCCGGTGCGGAAAATCTATGCGTCCTGGGAGATCGGCCTCAGGAAACCGGACGTCGACTCGTATCTCGCCGTCGCCCACGACATCGGTGTCGCGCCAGCCGATATCCTGTTCGTGGACGACAATGCGGACAACGTGGCAGGCGGCAAGGCCGCAGGTCTCGACGCCCGACTCGTGACGGGGCCGGCGGAAACAGTCGCCATTCTTCGCGAGGCGATCGACGGCGGTTGACGCCCGGCTGGTCCTATTTCGCCGAGCCCACCAGCGAGATCGTCGCCGGCGAGATCAAGACATTGAACTGTTCGCACCAGATGACGACGGAACCGAAGTCGGCAAGATCAATGCCCTCGGGAATCGCGTAGTTCTGGCTACCTGCAAACGATTTGAGTCGGCCCAGGTCCACGAACATCGTCCGTTCTACCTCCGTTTGGGGCGTGACCTCGGCAAGTGGCACCAGGTAGACGTGGAACTTCGGTCCCGGGCCGACTTCGAAGTCCGCCTCCAGGCGAACGAGATCGTCGTATAGGGTCGCCCTACCGCGCCCGTAGTGGATCGGATCCGAGGGATTCGCGTGAATGAACGTGGCCTGCGCCACGACCTCGCGCTCCGCCCGGTCGATCAGCGGTTCGTTCACTTCCGGCGGCGGGAACAGATAGGGGAACACCAGGATCCCCGCCGCGAAACCGAATCCCGCCCCGAGAACGCCGCCCACCACGAATCCGATCACTGCCCGTGGCATGTCAGTCGATTCCCCGTGCCAGATCTGCGTCGGCCAGGTCTCGCCAGAGCGCGTCGGGTATCTCGGTCGCGAAGAGATCGAGGTTCGTTTCCACTTCGTCCATCGCCCTAACCCCCGGGATCACCGCCGCGACCGCCGGGTGTCGCAACGGGTACTGCAACGCGGCGGCACGCGGGTCGACACCGTGGGACTCGCACATCCTTCGTATGGCCTGGGCTTTCTGCCACAGGTGTTCCGGTGCCGGCTTGTAGTCGTAGGTGGCACGACGTCGGTCGTCCGTCGCGAGGATGCCGGAGTTGTACGGCCCGCCGATGATGATCGACACGTGATGTTCCAGGCACTTGGGCAGAAACTCGTCCAAGGGCTCCTGTTCCAGCAGCGTGAAGCGGCCCGCCAGCAGGAAGCAGTCCACCTCCATCAGGTCCATCACCTGGCTGCATACCCGCCATTCGTTGACACCGAGGCCGATGGCCCGCACGACGCCCTGATCGCGGAGTTCCCTCAGGGCCGGCAGCGCACCTTTCTTCGCCGCCTCGAAGATTCCCGGCTGGGCGTCGCCGTGGGTCCAGATATCGATGTCGTGGCAGAGCAGGATGTCGACCCGGTCCAAGCCTAGCCGCTCGAGGCTTGCTTCGAGGGAACGCCTGACGGCGTCGAAGGAGTAGTCGTAGCGGATGGCCACGGGTTCGGCGTCGCGCATCCCCTCGAAGCGCTCGCCCTCGGATTGCGGCACCAGCAATCGCCCCACCTTGGTGGACAATACGAAGTCGTCCCGGGGCAGTTCGCGCAGCACACGGCCCACGCGCTTTTCGCTCAGACCGTGTCCGTAAAGGGGTGCCGTGTCGAAATAGCGGATGCCGCCGTCCCGGGCGCGATGCATGATGGCGGCCGCCTCATCGTCGGTGATGCGGTCTCCCACAGCCCCCAGCGGCGCTCCGCCAAAGCTCAGTTCGGTGACCTCTATGTCGGTACCGCCGATGTTGCGTCTGGCGATCATTCGCGCGCGTCTCCGGATGATGAATCCAAGAAGCATACGCGATCGGCGTATCGGTGTTGGATCCTCGCCCGCAGGCCGCCCGCAGGCCACTGTCCCATCGGTCAACGTGCCCGCAAGCGCGCTATGCTCAAGACCATGGTGGAACACCCTCGGCGATGTCCGTTGTGGTTGGTCGCAATATGCGTCGCCGGATTGGTTGACGGCATCGGCGCGGCCGAACGATCGATCACCGGCAGTGTGCTTCATCTCGGCGGCGGCACCGCCGAGGTGGATGCACCGCTCGCCATCCCCCGCTTCTCGGAAGCCGAGGCCGCCATCCGTCTCGACGGCAAACTCGACGACGCGATATGGGCGCGAGTGCCCGCGTACGACCGCATGACGCTCATCCGGCCCGACAAGGGCGGCACCGGTCGCTATCGGACCCAGACGTTCATCTTCCACACCGAACAAGGCATGTACTTCGGCGCATGGAACGAGCAGCCGTCGGATTCGCTGACCCCAAGACTCGCCGGTCGCGACGGCTGGGGAACGGGCGATGCCTACCAGGTCATGATCGACAGTTCCGGAGACGGGCGCTACGGGTACTGGTTCATGGTCGTCCTCGGGGGCACCCTTGCCGACGGTCATCTCATGCCCGAGCGCCGTTTCAGCAGCAATTGGGACGGCTCCTGGCGCGGCGAAACCAGCGAGTCCGAAGATGGCTGGACGGTCGAGATGTTCCTGCCGTGGTCAATGATCGACATGCCGGCGGTGGACGACGGGGAGCGTCGAATGGGGCTCTTGATCACCCGCGACCTCGCCGCGATCAATGAACGCTGGGCATGGCCCGGCCTGTCGTGGATCCAGCCGAAGTTCATTTCCGCGTTTCAGCCGATGACCTTCGACGGCGTCGCGCCACGCCAGCAAGTCAGCGTCTTCCCCTATGCCACGCACTTGAGCGATATCGCCCGCGGCCACCGGGAGCAAAAGACTGGCGTCGACGTCTTCTGGCGTCCGTCGACGGCGTTTCTCCTCAACGCCGCCGTGAATCCCGATTTCGGCCAGGTCGAGGCCGACGACATCATCGTCAACCTCTCCGCCTACGAGACGTTCTTCGAGGAGAAGCGCTTGTTCTTCACCGAAAACCAGGAGGTCTTCCGCAGCAGCGTGTTCGGTCCGAACCTGCTTCACACGCGACGCATCGGCTCATCGGTCGGTTCCCGGCGCGGCGGCCCGGACTTTGAGCCCGGCGTCGCCTTCGACCCCTACGACACCGGCAAACCCGTGGACCTTCTCTTCGCCGCCAAGGGAATCGGCCAACTTGGCAATTGGCGATGGGGCGCGTTGGGTGTCGCGGAGGAAGACACGAAGCTGACACTGCGCAACGCCCAGGGCAGCATCGACGCCGCCGGCCGCACATTCGGCGTACTGCGTTTGCAGCACGAAAGTACGGCCGGCGGCACTCGCCGCGCCATCGGCTGGACGGGGACCCGGGTCGATCACCCCACCCGGCGGGCCGTCACGCACGGCATCGATGGGCACTACCGCACCGTGGATGCCAAATGGATCTGGGATGGGCGGCTGTTCTTGAGCGACGTGCCGGACGGCAACGGAGCCGGTGCGCTCGGCCAGCTCCGATGGGCCCCCCAGCGAGGCGATACGCACGTATTCCGTATGGACTACTACGACGACGAACTCGACCTCAACGACGCCGGTTACATTTGGCGCAACGACTTCCGCGGCGTTTCGTATAGCTTCGAACGCCAAGATCACCAATCGGAACGTTTCCGCGAGGTGTTTACCCAGTTCTCGACGTTTGCCGACTTCAACGGCAACGGTCGTCGGATCGGCAGTCTCGTCGAAGTCGCCAGGCACTGGTCGTTCCAAAACAATACCCGCGCCACCCTGCGAGGCATCTTCAGCCCCGGGCACTGGGATGATCGAAACAGCCGCGGCAACGGCGACTACCGCGTGAAACGCGACGCCGGCATCCTGGCTACCTGGGGAAGCGACACATCCAAGCGTTTCTATTCCTTCATCGGCGGTCGTGCCCGCACCGAACCCGAGGGCGGCTGGTTTTTGGAAGCGAACATCAGTGCCACCTGGCGACCGGTCCCCCGGCTGACCTTTTCGTCCGGCTTCATCTACATCGATCGCGATGCCTGGATAATCTGGCAGCACGGCCGGCACTTCGAGGCATTCGAGACCGAGCAGTGGTCGCCCCGTCTGCAGTTCGATGCCTTCTTCACCGCGCGCCAACAGTTGCGGCTCCAGGCCGAATGGACAGGTATCAAGGCGAACGGGACGGCGCGGTTGACCATTGACCCGAACGGCGACCTCGTGCCGAGCAGCGCCGAAACCGGCCGGTTCGCCATCAGCAGGATGACCGTACAGGTTCGCTACCGCTGGCAGATCGCGCCACTGTCCGATCTATTCGTTGTCTACAACCGCAGCGGGTCGCTGTTCGAACCGTCCACCGACAAGAGCTTCCTTGATCTCCTGGACGGTGCCTTCGGCGAGCCGCAACGCGAGGCCCTGCTCGTCAAGCTCCGCTACCGGTTTGGCCGGTGAGTCGTCGCGCCACCTCCGGACTCCATGGCTTCAGCACGGGAAGCCCGGAGCCGATAACATACGCGCGGGGAGATTGGGCCGAAACGCTCAAGGCATTCACGTAAAGGCCACCATGGAGTTGGTTCAGTGACTTCGCTGCGCCGTCTAGCCAGAAAGGACTCTTAGACGATGCCCATAGGCCCGAACGGCGAAAAGCGTCCGCCCGCCGTGATTGCGAACGCGGTCATCAGCATGAGGATCGCCACCGGCGAGGCGAACGAGACAATCGTAGAGACCCCCGCCTCGCCAAGAGTGAGGGCCCACCCCGTTCCGCCCAGCGGAAGACGTCCGAGCCGGGTCACGCTGCTTGCCGCCGTTGCCCGATGGGGTCCTCCACGACGAGACACGGATAGGGTGATCGGTGGTGCGTAGCAACCCGAACGCCTAAGAGTCGCAGATGAATCGTCTACCAACGGCCAAACGCGCCGCGATACTCGGCATGCTGGTCGAAGGATCGTCGATGCGTTCGATTAGCCGCGCCGACGGTGTCAGCATCAATACCGTCGCCAAGCTTCTAAACGATGCCGGCGCGGCAGCGAAGGCCTACCTCGACGAACACGTGCGGCGGATTCCCCATCGCCGCCGAATCGAGTGCAGCCAGACCTGGGCGTTCAGCTACCCGACCGCAGAGCAACCCAATAACACGCCGCGCGACACGGAAGATACGTGGACGTTCGCAGCGATCGACATGAACAGCAAGTTGATCGTGTCCTGCCTGGTGGGCGACAACAGCCGCAAGGCCAACGCGGCATTCATCGCGGACGTGCGACGTAGGCTGAAGGTGACTCCCGAACTATCGACGGACGGTCTCCGAGGGAACCACGACTCCGGGGGTGATCTCCTTGACAATCCTCACCGCGGCGACGACACACCCAAACCAGATAGCGGCATGCCCGATGTGCCCTCGAACCCGGAGAAGCGCCGGCTCGAGAAGCACGTCGCGATGATCAACCTCTACGCCCTCCACTACAACTACTGCCGCGTACACCCGGCACTGGCCGTGACGCCCGCGATGGCGGCAGGGCTCGACGACGATGTCCGCGATTTGACCTGGCTCGTCGACCTGATCAACGCGCGTGCCGGGAAACCCAACCGCCCAAAGACCTACAGGAAGCGGGGCGTCCATTCAAACTGAGACACGGTCGAATTTGTGCGCGGCGCACGCTTGATGTACGTTGGCCAGTGCCTCTGCTGCTTCCGACACAGGAGGTGCCGAAGTGAGAGCAACCGAAATACTGGAACAATTGTTGTCGAGAGCGTGTGAAGATCCGGACTTCAGAACCCGCTTGTTGGCCGAACCGGAAGCTACCTTGAAGGAAGAGTACGGTTTCGCTGTTCCGGACGGGATGAAGCTGAAGGTCATCGAAGACTCGAAGACCACTGCCCATCTCGTGCTACCGCCGAACCCGCAACTGACGATGGATGAAATGCGTGCCGTCAGCGGGGGGATTGGAGGCGTCGACGATTTGAGCGCCGGCAGCAATTCCGGCGATACCGACTGGCAGAACCACCCGATCTTCCACGACTAGGCCGGTGCCGGCTTCACCGGTCGTGATTGGCTACGCACGCCTGGGCGTTGGCGTCGTCGGCGTTTCGCGGTATCGAGACTACCAACGCGACGTTGGGGTCGCTGGGCCGGAGGCGGAGCCGGCACACAGCGGTAGCGAAGCGCCGACCCGGCTATGGGGCGCTCGCATCGTCTTTGCACCATGCCGATTTGACGATCGTTGTGGTGATCGTCAACATCGACCGACAACGCCGCTAGCGGCGAATTGAAGGCGATTCGCCTCCTTGAAAGCGTCTCAAAGACGGGCCGGCGTTGTGCGCGCGCCAGGCGTGGGCACGCAGTTAGCCGCCGCCTCCGGCCCGGCGACGCCGATGGCATTTCACCGTGCCCCGCTTACCCTGGGTTAGACCCCAACGTGCGCGTTTAACGCGCCTGCCCAACGCCGAGACGTCGGGCGAGGCGCCGCCAAACGATTACGGGCTCATCCGAAATCGGTTGTTCAATGACGAAGCCTCGAGAAATCGCGCCGAACTGGAGCCCATCGACACTCTGACGCGATCCACGACCCCCCATTCAGGACATGTGAACATCGCCCTGGGCGCACTCGCAATCGGCGTCGTGGCGTGGCTGACGCTGGGCTCCGTCGATCGCAGTCTCTGGTTGACCGGAAGGATCGTCGACGCCCCCGCAGCGACCGCACAGCAAAACCCTAGCCCCGGAAACTTGATTCGGGTCGAAGCCGAAGTGCCTCCCTCCGATGCCGATCAGTTGGTTGCCGGGACGAAAGTCTTCCTGGTGAGAAGCAACGCCACCGGCACCTTCGTGTCGGGAACGATCCGCAGCGTTCATCCCCTGGCGGCGGCCGCGAGTCCGGATAGTCGGGTGACACTGCAACTCGCCATCGCCCACGACCCATCGTCGGTATTCGTGCCACCCGGGCCGGGGGAGGAGGACTACCGACTTCGCATCCCCGTCGGCACCCAACGACCGGTCGAACTACTCCTCGGGTTCGCAAGGCCGAGGCCGGCCCGAGAGCCATGAACCCAATCACCGACCTTTGGCATCGACTGCGCCCGATTCCGCGAACACCGCTGTTCCAGCAGATTCAAGCGAGCGAATGCGGCGCGGCCAGTCTGGGGATCCTGCTTGCCCACCTCGGGAGGTGGGTTGGCATGAACGAGCTTTGCAAAGCGTGCGGCGTGAGCCGGGACGGGTGTTCCGCGGCCGACATTCAACGCGCCGGTGCAGGGTACGGACTCGAAGTAACGGGGTGGCAACGTTCGGCGGACTACCTGAAGAGACTCGATGCGCCGGCGATCCTGTTCTGGGAGTTCAATCACTTCCTGGTGCTCGAGGGATTCGGGAACAATCGCTACTACATCAACGATCCGGCGAATGGCCACTATTCGCTGGACGAACAGACGTTCCGGGAGCGGTATATGGGCATCGTGCTGCTAGCGCGAGCGGGCCCGGACTTCTCGTCCTCGAAACGCCCCCTGACGATAGGGTCCCGGTTGCTACCCTGGCTGCGCGAACATCGGTCTCAGATCGGCGTCGCCTTCGTCCTGGGTTTGCTGTTGGCGGTTCCCACGCTGGCTTTGCCGGAGCTTCTTCGCTACTTCACGGATACCGCCATTGGTCCCGAGCCGCCGTCGGCAACCTGGGTGGTCGGCGGCGCGCTCGGCATCGCCACCGCGATGTTCGGGCTGCTCTGGCTACAGCAGCGTGTTCTGCTCGCGGTTAGCGTGCGGATCGCGTTGGTCCAATCCGAGCGGTTCCTGTCCGCCTTGCTGCGTCTCCCGATGGAGTACTTCGCACAACGATTCTCAGGCGAACTGGCCTCCCGCGCCCGCCTGCTGGACAGAATCGCTAACACGGCGACCACGCGGTTGGCTCGACTCGCCATCGAACTGACCATGAGCCTGATCTACCTCGTCTGGATCGCCCTGCAGGACTGGGTACTTGCCGGAACAGCCTTTGCCGTGGCGCTCATGAACGTCGTCGTCGTGCGTTTCCTCTACCACCGCTCCAAGCACGAGAACTACCGCCTGCGCCGCAGCCAAGGCATGCTCTCCGGCATCGGGGCCACCGCGCTCCGGAACCTCGATACGCTCCGGGCATCCGGTACCGAGGGCGACTTCTTCACGCGCCTGTCGGGCTACCAGGCACTGGAACTGCGCTACCGCCAGCGGTCCGCCGAACTCGGGGCGTTCGCGAACGCGCTGCCGCCGTTCTTTCTCATGGTGGGCGGAGCAGTGGCGCTCGGCATCGGCGGCATGCGCGTCATCTCTGGCGACATGTCGATCGGCGACGTGGTCGCCACCTACTTCGTCATCGGCAGCTTTCTGCTGCCGATCGGCAAGTACGCCGAGTCGACCGGTCTCATACAGATCCTGGAAGCCGACCTGCAGCGGGTTCAGGACGTCCTGGACGCGGACCCCGGGTCGGGTACAGAAACCGTCGAGACGCGGGGAGCGAATCGTCTCGTTAGTATCGGTCGCCGGGTCCGGCTCGCGGGCCGGCTGGAACTGCGCGACGTCACCTTCGGCTACCGACTTCACCACGACCCGATCATCGAGGGTTTCAACCTCATCCTGGAACCCGGGCAGCGGGTGGCACTGGTCGGCCCGAGCGGGTCCGGCAAATCCACGGTCGCGTCGCTAATCGCCGGCATCTATCGACCGTGGACCGGGCAGGTCCTATTCGATGGCCACGAGCGCGACAAGATACCGCGCGAAGTGGCGATCGACTCGGTGGCCTACGTGAACCAGCGCGTCAATCTCTTTTCCGGCACGGTCCGGGAGAACCTCACGATGTGGAATCCCACCGTCCCGGACGCCTTGGTCGTCGACGCCGCGCAGGACGCGCATATCCACGACGAGATCGCCCAACGGCCATTGGGCTACGACACGACGATCGAGGAAGGGGGCCAGAACTTCAGCGGCGGGCAACGTCAACGGCTGGAGATCGCGCGTGCCCTCGTGCCGCGGCCGTCATTGATCATCCTCGACGAGGCAACCAGCGATCTCGATGCCTCGGTCGAATCGCGCATCGACGACTCGCTGCGTAGGCGCGGGTGCGCTTGCCTGATCGTGGCCCACCGGCTGAGCACGATTCGGGACAGCGACGAAATCCTCGTCCTTGATCGGGGCAGGACGGTTCAGCGAGGCCAACACGAAGAACTGATGCTCGACAAGGCGGGCCTCTATCACGACCTGGTGACCTCCCAGTAGGACTAACGTCGGACGGATTCGGTCAATATGAACGACATCGTAAGCCGAGACACGCATCGCGCCGCTTTCCCGCTAGCCGGCGACGGTTCCGCTTGGCGCGTGGAGGCGGGGGCCGTCGACGTGTTCTTCGTCCATGTCGACAACGGTATCGTCCACGCACCCTACAAGCACGTCCTGCGCGCCGCAGGGGGACAGATGATCTTCGGCGTCGACCCCTTGGATTTGGGCGACGACGGACAACTGGAGTTGTGGGCCAAGGGTTTGCCGGGCTTCTCCCTGGAAGCCACCACCGTCGGCGAGCTAATCCAAGGTGACGCCGGATCCGCCGTTGCTTCCCAAGTCGACCAGTGGATCACCGACTTCACGGACTCGGTTGCCCGAGACATCATGCCCGTGCCCCGTGCAGATGCCCTTGTCGCCCAAAGTCATGTTCCGACACTACAAGCCGGCGAGGTCGTATCCGCACGGGGCGGCGTGGTTTGGTTGTCCGGGCTCAGCGGAGCTTCCTACGTGGGTTTGGTCGATGCAACCGATCACGAGGCCGATTGGCTGCCCTTGACCCTTCAAAGCTGGTTGACCGTGTCAGGACCCCAGGATGGTGTCGCCGCCGCTTCGACCGGGCAGCTCCACGCGGACGGATTGCTCGAGGAGGCCCTCGGCAAGTTCCACCGGCACCTGCTCGACGCCGAGCGGGTGAACCGGCTCCTCGCGGTCGTCGACGACGCCAACCTTCAAATGGACCGCTCGACATTGCGGCGCGGACACGAGGAACGAGCCCGGACCGAACTCAGGCGATTGTTCGAGCAGACCGACTCCGACGCCGCGATACCGGCACTGCATGAAGCACTGAGCGCAATAGGCGAGTACGACGGGATCGAGTTTCAGTTCCCGGATGCCGAGCCCGACGCCAACCTCGGCGATCCGGTTGTCGAAATCGCATTCAGCTCGAGGGTGCGCGCGCGTGCCGTCCGGCTCGATTCGGTCACGCGCTGGTGGTTAGGCGACAACTGCGCCCTCCTCGGCTTTGACAACGAAAACGGATCCCCCATCGCACTCCTGCCCGGACGTTTCGGACGCTACCGCTTGCGGGATCCCGCGACCCGCAAGACCACCGCGGTCAGCCGGCGCATGGCCCGCAAGCTGCACAAGTATGCTTGGATGTTCATCCGCCCCCTCCCCGACCGGCCGGTCAAGGCCACGGATGCGATGAGGCTGTTCGCGACCAGGATCGGCATCGATTCGATCCGTTTCGCCTGCAGCGGACTCATCGCAGGGCTAGTCTCCTTTGCACCGGCCGCCATGATCGCCGTGGTCGTGGATTGGCTCGTACCCACCCGTAGCGACGCCTTCCTCTGGTTGGCGATTGCCACCTTGACACTCCTCGCGGTGGTCGGTGGGCTTGTCCAGCTACTGCAAAGTACGACCTTGCTGCACCTCGAAGGCCGCGGTGCCGCCCGGGTGACGGCCGCCATCTGGGACCGTCTGCTGCGGCTCAAGCGCGACGATCTCCGCGGATTCAAGACCGGCGAGATCTCGCAACGAGCATTCGTGGTCCAGGCACTGCGCGAGAACCTGTCCGGCATCGTCTCCGGCACGCTCAGTTCGATTCTCTTCCTGCTGCCTATCCTGGGCCTGTTGTTCCTGTACGACGCGACATTGGCAACGACAAGCCTCGCCTTGGGAGTCCTCGGCCTGATCGTCGTGGCGACCTTCGGGTTCCGCCAGATCACCTGGCAGCGTCGCTACCACGACGCGCAGCAAACGTTGGCGGGCAACATGTTCCAGTTCGTGAACGGCATCGAGAAGCTGCGGGCCACCGGCGCCGAGAGTTCCGTCTTCGCCTTCTGGGTGCACGGCTATCTCGACAAGAAGCAAGCCGAGATCAAGGTCGAACGCTTGAACGCATTGGCAACCGCCGTCACCGGATCGCTGCCGATGTTCGCCGCTGCCTGCCTGTTCGCCGTCGTCTTGCTGCGCCCGGGCGGGCCCATCGAGGTCGGCGCATTCCTAGCCGTGTTTGCTGCCTCGATGACCTTCTTCAGCGCGATTACCCGGATGGGCGGCTCGGTCGGCGCCATCGCTTCCGTGTTTCCGGCGTATCAACAGGTCAAGCCCCTGCTCGACCCTGCCATCGAGGCCCGGACATCGGCGAGTGTCGCTCCGATCCGCCGAATCCAAGGAGAGGTGCGGCTCGACCATGTCACATTCAGCTACGAGGAAGACGGACCCACGGTACTTCGTGATGTGTCGTTGCACGTCCGACCCGGGGAGTTCGTCGCCATCGTCGGCGAATCCGGGTCGGGCAAGAGCAGCCTGCTCCGTCTGATGCTCGCCCTGGAAACCCCGTCAACCGGGGCCGTCTACTTCGACGAGCGAAACCTCAAGTACCTGGACGACCACGCACTACGCCGCCAAATCGGCGTGGTCATGCAGAATGGTTCTCTCCAGCCCGGCACGATTCTGCAGAACATCGTCGGAATCAACAGCGAGGCAACCCTTGAGGAGGCCTGGTCTGCGGCCCGCAAGGCTTCCCTGGCCGACGACATCTCTCAGATGCAAATGGGTATGCACACACCGGTCGGCGAACATTCCGGGCTGTTCTCCGGTGGCCAGGTACAGCGCATTCTCATCGCGGCCGCTCTCGTGCGGAACCCGAGCATCCTTCTGCTGGACGAGGCGACCAACTGGCTCGACAACAAGAGCCAGGCCCAAGTCATGCGGAGCATTGCCGAAATCGCCGCAACCCGTGTCGTCGTCGCACATCGGCTGTCCACGATCAAGAACGCCGACCGCATCTACGTCCTGTCGCAGGGCCGGGTCGTGCAATCGGGGACGTTCGACGAACTCGCGGTCGCGCCGGGAATGTTCCAGGATCTGATGGCACGCCAGGTGACGTGATCTGCGACGCTCCGCAACTGCTGAAACGGTGCGCAACCCCAATGCGCCCGTTACGGCGCCCGCGCGGACGGACAAAATGCCGACACGGCGTCGTCCTTGATCAACTGCTTGACGAACCCATCGACGAACTCGCCCGGGAATCGATCCCGGCAGGTGCCCTTGAGTTCCTCCACGGACAATGACTCCGATCCGGCTAGTGCGCGTATCAGATCGAGACAACGGATATCGAACTTGCGCACGATGCCATTTGCCCTGAGCACGAAGGAACCCTTGGCGGGGTATGTTTCGATCGCGGCGTGCCGCCGACCCTTGAGCGAGAGTTGAAAGCTGTCCCATAACGGCGACTTCCAGGGCTCGATATAGGTCGACAGCGATGTCCTAGTGGCCTCGGTCCACGACGCCCGGATGTCCGATTCAAAACGATCACCGAGATCGTCGCTCAGCTCTTCGCGAATCAATTCCACCAAACGCCGGAAATAGTCCTCTCGACTCGCCGCATCCGCCGCCAACGGCGTGTTCATGCGAAACACTTCGTGGTCGAGAAGTTTGTTCTCGAGCCAACGAAGCACCCAGGTTCCCGTGATCGGCCGCGTGTTGAGCGTCAGGTGAATGCTGCCCTTGCCGTCATCGGCTTCGTCGACTCGGGCATCGTGCCACCATCCGCGTGGAACATAGAGCACATCCCCCGCGGTCAACTTGCCCGACCAGACCGGTTCGTCGGGTCTGTCCAGATTGGGCCGGTTGTCCAGTGTCGTCGGCAGGTTCCGGGTCTCGCCGAAGAGGTGCCACTCCTTCTCGCCGACGGCTTGGATGATGTACACGTCGTGATCGTCCCAGTGCGTCGCGAAACCTCGGGTCGACCGCCACGAGGCATACAGATTGACGTTGGCATAGGTCGCGAGACTTCGTTCGATTTCGTCCGACAAACGCCGGATCGGCTCGTGGTAGTCATGAATCGAGTTGGCGATGAAGGTCGCGCCGCTGCGCAGGAAGTTGGCCAGTTTCCGTGCGTCCACTCGCGATACGAAGGGACCGGGCTGCCGGGTGCCCAACCCCAGGTTGTCGACTTGAAAGAGGTCATCGGCCACCTCCACGCCGTCCATGACGACATGCAACTGCGGCGGCCGAAGATTCCTGTTGCAGATGGCATCGTTCAAATCGTCCCAGGTGATCAATCCGGCGAACCGATCATCGCGGCCTCGAAATACCAATGGCCTGGGCTGTCGGTATTGCTTGCTGTAGAAATCCGTGACGTCCAGTGGCGCAACCAACCTTGCGATTCCCTCCAACTGGTCGGGATCGCAACCCCACGCGTCCAGTTCGTCGACGGCTACCTGCTTCGAACCAGCCGGGTCCGCGCCCGCATCCCGTCGCGACTCCAGGCGAATGCGCATGTTCGGGACATCCGCACGCCTGGAGAGAAAGCTCAAGACCGCTTCGTCGTGTCTCTCTTCCCGGCGGTAGACGTGATAGTCGATGGCCCCCGCCGAAGCAAGTTTCTTTCCCAAGAACATTTCGTGTGCTCTCGGGGTTTTGTCGGCCATGGCACTGCTGTTGGATGCTCGATCTGTCTCGATCATACCGCAGGCGAAAACGACCGAAATGCCCGCTCAGTTTGAATGACAAGGGGACGGCAATAGTCGGAGGCGTCAGGCGATCCTCGTCGGGCCCCGGCCCTGCAAGCGTCGGTCGCGGTAATCCTTGGGATGCCTTCGGGCGTTGGCGTTGTGCTCCCGCCAGAGCGCGACGAACCAGTCGGGCACGCTTCGATCGCCGCATTGCTGCGCTAGCCGGTTCATGTAGTCCATCTGCTCGTCCTCAAGCCGATGAAAGTGCCGTTCCGCCACGCCGGCGTCCCGCAGCCGGGCGATCTCGTCGCAATGGGTCCGGCGCCGTTCGGCAAGCGACGGCAAGGGGAAGCGTCCGGCGAGCGAACGCGCGAGCCATCGCGCCTGACGTTGGAACACGGGGAACGGGACGATGCGAAACGGCAGACCGATGAACGCGAGGGATGGATCCTCGACCGCAACGATTTGCCGGTAGAGACCCTTCACCCAGTTGTCACCGACCGCCACCACGTCGGATTCCAGGAACGGGAACCGGTACCAGTAGCCGGTACAGAACAGCATCGTATCGACGTCGCGAATACGTTCTCCGTTCG
>LXNJ01001429.1_pt1 | contig 14220 bp, 13 predicted proteins | sample 809081 | NCBI WGS metagenome assembly LXNJ01 (sample SAMN04870510, study PRJNA318959) | sponge metagenome | biome: sponge; feature: marine sponge reef; material: water | host: Petrosia ficiformis | place: Greece: Milos, Mediterranean Sea | collected 2013-05-29 | depth 5-7 m
TGTGGATGAAGCAGCGCAACCACATACCACTGGCGCGCGGGCTGGGGAGCAGTTCGGCCGCCATTGTGGGGGGGATCGTGGGGGCGAACATCCTGCTCGGCAGTCCGTTGGGCATGGACGAACTCGTGCAAATCGCCGTGGAGATGGAAGGACATCCCGACAACGTCGTGCCCGCGCTGATAGGAGGGTTTTGCATCTCGGCGACCACAACGGACGGAAAAACCATCTATACGCGGATGCCCGTGGTGGAGGATTACCGCTGGGTGATCGTGATCCCCGACTTCGAGGTGAGCACGCATGCCGCGAGACAAAAACTGCCCGGAGAGGTTTCACTGGACGATGCGATATTCAACGTCCAGAGAGTGGGGGCCCTCATGGCGGCGTTCGCCACAGGACGTGACGAGTTGTTCCGCGAAGCCATGCAGGACAGGCTGCACCAGCCCTACCGCGCGGAATTGATGGGTCCGCTGGAGGAGGTATTCGAGGCGGCTTACAAAGCCGGCGCGCTGGGGGCGTGCATCAGTGGCGCGGGGCCTTGCATCCTGGCAATTTGCCGGGCTCACCCCGGCAGGGTGGGCAACGCGATGCGCGAGGTCTATGACTCACACGGCATCGGGTGTCGGATGCACGTGCTCAGAATCGACCCGCGCGGAGCGCATGAAATTGATGCGGGCGCCGTTTTCGGGCCGGGGGCCTTATCGCTCGCTCAAGCCTCAAGATGAAGCGGGGCTGGAATCTTTCGACCGCCATTTTCGCCAAAGATATTTTCCACCCCACAATACGGCAACGGCTCCCAGGACGATGATGAAAACAGCCTTGCCCGTTCCCACCATCCTGCGAAAATCGTCGATGTGATCCCCGAAATACCAGGCCGCCGCCAGCAGGAGCGGCACGCTCAGGAGCGCCGCGGCCAGGTCCATACTGAAGAATATGCGAATCGGAAGACGTGTGATCCCCGCCGCGAGAAACAGCGGCGCGCGCAGGCCAGCGACAAACCGCCCGAAGAAGATGGCCTTTCCCCCGTGACGCTCGAAAAAGCTGTGCACTTTCTCCATGCGCTCGGATGTCACGATGCGGCGTAGCATGCGATGCTCGAGCGCCCTGGGTCCCATCCAGTAGCCGAAGGCGTAAATCATCAGGTCGCCGAGCATGATGCCGAGAAGGTTCACGGTGAGCGCGGGCCAGAAACTCATGGTGCCCAGATGCACGAGATAGCCCGAGGTGATGATGGGGATGTCTTCGGGCACGGGCAGGCCCAAGCCGCAGAGCAGGAGGACGAGAAACACCCCGCCATAGGCGAATTCCACCAGATACTCCTGGAGAAACCCGTACATCTCGTTACTCCGGCTACGCGGCAGGGCATTTGTTCAGAGTGCGCCTGCGTCGAATTCAAAGTGGGCGGAATGTTCGCTCAACGAATACTTATCTGGGGCCGACGCACTCCAGCATGTTTCCGTCGGGGTCCTGGAAGAAGATGATGAACCGGCCCGGCACAACCTCGGTGATCTCGCCCATCATCTTCACGCCTGCCGCCACGAGGGCGTCGTGCGCTTCCTGTACGCTCTCGACGGTAAACGTCAGATAGCGGTATCCGGTGGATGCATCGACGATGCCGCCGCCCGCGGGAGGATTTGAATCCGCCTGGACGACCTTGAGCTGCACCTCGCCGGCCTGGAACGCCTTGAACTCGAACCGTCCCGATGCGCAGCCGGCCTGGGAGGCTTTATCCGCCGTAATCTCAACTTCGCGTACGATCGGGAGGCCCAATATGCCGCCGTAGAATTTTTCGGCGACGTCGAGGTCTTTCACCACGATGCCGATGTCGATGGATTCTTTCGCCATGTTAATCAGAGACATTTCATGCTCCTGTTGTTTTGAGGGACGTGCCGATTACGTCCTCGGTTGATCTGTAATGGGTTTCGAAACGGGGGGAGAATACCATTCTCCCCTTGCGGGGGAAACTCTCCGGGGAATGAGTTTCAGGCGTTCGGCTTCAGAGATACTCACTCCGTTCGAATCTTGCTAGAATCGGCGGACATCACGCTTCAAGAATGGAATCACTTTTCAGCTTCGAAAGGTGCATGAGCGGTTTTTGCCCGATGCGATGAGCAGGGGCGTCTATCATGGAGGGAGTCGAATGCGTCTGGAAGGAAAAACAGCGGTCGTCACTGGAGGCGGCGGCGGAATCGGCCGGGGTATCATCCGCGCTTTCGCCCGTGAGGGTGTGCGGATTTGCGTGGTCGACGTTAACGAGGAGGTTACCCGGCAGGGACTCGATGACGCGGGCGAGGGTGAACATTTCGCACTGGCGGCGGACGTGACGAGCGAGGCGGACGCCGAAAACGTCATCAGCACGGCCATCGAGCGCATGGGGCATATCGACATACTCGTGAATTGCCACGGCAGGGCGTCGGCACTCATGGGAAACCCGATTGATAACATCACGCTCGAGGAGTGGAACGCCGTTTTCAACGTGAACGCAACGGGCGTGTTCCTGATGTGCCGGGCCATCGCCTCCCATATGCGCGAGCGAAAGTACGGGAAAATCATCAACCTGGCCTCGCTCGCCGCAAGGCGCGCGAACGAGAACGTGCCGCACTATTGCGCGTCCAAGGCGGCCTGCATGAACTTCACCATGAGCCTCGCCAAGGAGATGGCTTCCTACAACGTAAACGTGAACGCCATCAACCCGGGTCTTCTGTGGACGAATCTCTGGGAGAAGGGCCACGGCGTCATCATCGGAGCGGAGACGGACAGACCCCCCCGGCGCGTGTTTGACGAATTCGTCGAGGCGGCGGTCCCGCTGGGGCGCGAGCAGACCCCTGACGACGTAGGCCATATGGCGGTCTATCTCGCGAGCGATGAGAGCCAAAACGTCACGGGACAGGGTTTGCTCCTCGCGGGTGGCGCCTGGATGGTCTAGTGGAAATCTTTTCCCTCGAATCATGCCGGGTGGGTTTTATCCGGTGCAATGAGTCGAGGCTTTTTGTGAAAGGGAAATGCGAATGCGCCTGGAGGGGAAAAAGGCGGTCGTAACGGGCGGCGGCGGTGGAATCGGCCGGGCCATCGTCCGCTCTTTTTCCCGGGAGGGCGCCCAAGTTTGCGTGGTCGACTTGAGCGACGAGGTATCCAGAAGAGGACTCGACGATGCGGGTGAAGGGGCGCATTTCGCTCTGGCGGCGGACGTGTCGAGAGAGGCTGAGGCCGAGAACGTCGTGCGGGCGGCTATCGAGCGGATGGGCCATATCGACATTCTGGTGAATTGCCACGGCAGGGGAGCCGCACTCGTGGCAAATCCCATCGACCGGATTACGCTCGAGGAGTGGAACGCCGTTTTCGAGGTCAACGCGACGGGCGTGTTCCTGATGTGCCGGGCGCTAGCTCCGCATATGCGTGAGCGCAGGTACGGTAAGATCATCAACCTGGCCTCGCTCGCCGCAAGGCGCGCGAACGCGAACATTCCGCATTATTCAGCGTCCAAGGCGGCGTGCATGAACTTCACCATGAGCCTCGCCAGGGAGATGGCTCCCTACAACGTGAACGTGAACGCGATCAACCCGGGCCTTTTGTGGACGAACATATGGGAAAAGGACCTCGGCGTCATCATCGGCGCGGCGACGGACAGGCCCGCGAGGCAGGTATTCGACGAATACGTCGCAGCGACGGTTCCCCTGGGCCGCGAGCAGACGCCGGACGATGTGGGTCACATGGCGGTCTATCTCGCGAGCGATGAGAGCCGTAACGTCACGGGACAGGGAATGGTCGTCGCAGGCGGGGCCTGGATGGTATAGCGGAGGGTAAAATGCGAGCAGTCGTACTTACTGAATTTGGCGGTGTGGAGAATTTCGAGGACGCGGATTGGCCCGAGAGAGAACCCGATGCTGATCAGGTGAAGATCCGGGCGAAGGCGGTCTCCGTGAACCCGACCGATTTCAAGGCCAGAAGGGGCGGCAACCAGGGCGCGGTTCCCATCATTCTGGGCAGGGATACTGCGGGTGTAGTCGAGTCAGAGGGCGAGAATGTGACGGAGTTCTCCCCCGGCGATGAGGTGATGGCCTATCTCCCGAGGTTCGGCGACAGCGGCGGGGATGGATACGCGCAGTTCGTCTGCATCCATCAGGCGTTCGTCGTGAAAAAGCCTAAGAACGCTACTTTCGAGCAGGCGGCCGCGTTGCCGCTCGTGTCGCTGACCGCCCATGAGGCGGTGATCATGAAGGCGCGGGTGGAGCCGGGAGAAGCGGTATTCGTGGCGGGCGGCTCGGGCGGCGTGGGAACCATGGGGCTTCAGATGCTGGCGCGCATCGGCGCGTCTCCCATCGTCGTGACGGCGGGAAGCGATGAGAGCGCGGATTACATAAAGGATTTGATGGCTCCCGTCCCCGTCGCCGTGCTCAAGTATACGGGGCTCTCGCTCGGTGAGTTGGCTCGTAAAGCTGTGGAGATGAACGGAGGCCGTCTTTTTCCCGCCACGTTCGATTTCGTGGGACGCGAGATGAAGAAACTCGCCTGCGAGGTAGTGGACTACTGGGGGCGAATTTCCTCCATCGCGCCCGAACCGGGTGCGCCCATCGACGAGTTTTTCTCATCCCAGGAAGGCCCCTTGTTCACCAAATCGGCTTCGTTTCACGGCACCTTCCTGCGCGCCCCCGTGCGAGGGGGCGGGCCCGCCTACTACGGCGTCTACAAGAATGCGCTCGAAGAAATCCGCGACTGGGTGGAGGCGGGCGAGATCAAGGCGCCGGAGATCACCGATATGGGGGTCATGAACGCCGGGAACATCGCCGCCGCCCACACGCTCCTGGAAGGGGGCCATGTACGCGGCAAGCTGGTCTTGCGCATGGGCGACTAATGATGGATTCGAAGGGAACGGGATGACGCTGATAGAGCCTCGCATGAGGTATGAGAAAAGATTCGCTGAAGTTCTCGGCAGGAAGATGGCCTACGTGGAGGCGGGCGAGGGAGACCCCATCGTCTTTTTTCACGGCAACATCACTTCCTCCTACATGTGGCGCAACGTGATCCCCCACGTCGAGGGGCTGGGCCGCTGCATCGCCATAGACAATATCGGCCAGGGCGATTCCGAAAAACTCTCCGGCTCCACCTATCGCCTGGTCGATCACCAGCCCTTCACGAACGCGCTGATGGATGCGCTGGGGGTCACGGAGAACGTCACCATCGTGACGCACGACTGGGGTGCGCAACTGGGCTTCACGTGGGCGTCAGGAAGACAGGATGCGCTCAAGGGCGTCGTGATCTGCCAGGGGGTGATCGGCAATTTCGAGTGGAGCCATTGGCCGCCGGATGTACAGGCGCTTTTCAAGAGGTTCAGGAGCGGGGAGGGCGAGGAACTCGTCCTGGAGCAGAACTTCTTCGTGGAGAAGATTCTGCCCGCCATGGTCATCCGCGAGGTTTCTCAGGATATCCATGACGAGTACCGGCGGCCCTACCGCAATCCCGGCGAGGACAGGAGACCCACGCTCACCTGGCCGCGCGAGATTCCCATCGAGGGAGACCCCGCGGATGTTCTTGAAATCATTGAGCGAAACAACGCCTGGATCGAACGGCATCCCGCCCCGAAACTGTTCATCAATTCAGATCCAGGCGCCGTGCTCGTGGGAGAGCACCGCAGGATGATTCGCAGCTGGCCGAACGTGGAGGAGGTGACGGTGGCCGGGCTTCACTACTGCCATGAGGACTCGCCCGATGAGATGGGCCGGGCGATTGCGGGGTGGTATACGTCTCTTGGATAATTTTTCATCCCCGGGGAATGGGATGCTCTGAGCCGCCGCCGCGTGGGTTGCGATGAAACCGAAAATCGGAAGACGGAAATTTCTCAAGCGCGCCGGTCTCGTGGGCCTCGGCGCAATGGGTCTGGCGGGAGGGTGCGCGAAGATGGGTCTGGGCATCAAGGGGCCGACGGCGCCGCCCCCCGAAGCGCAAGGCCTCGTCTCGCGCGAGGCGGAATCCCTCTACTGGCCGCATGGCGAGCCGGGGAGGTGGTTTAACCCCTGGTGGCCGAATCCGGGTTCACGGGTCAATCTGTACAAATGGAAATTCCTGTACCGCAACGAGTTCGCGGAAGTTAAAAACGCCAGAACGCCAGAAGTTCCAGTCGTTTCCAACGATGGCGCGTATCTGGCGAAACCGCAGAATGAGCCTTCCATCACCTGTATCGGCCATTGCGGCTTCATCATCCAGGACGGCCCGAGCGTCATCCTGACGGACCCGCATTTCGGCGCGGGGGCTTTCTGGCATGGGCGCCATCAGCCGCCGGGCGTGCCTGCGGCCTCGATTCCTGCGGGCGCCGCCGCGCTGATCTCCCACAACCATTACGATCACCTCGATTCGTGGACGATAGAGAACCTCCCCGAAGACGTCACGTGGTTCGTGCCGGTGGGGCTGGGCGCTTTCGTGGAATCACTCGGCCGGCACGCCGTGGAGCTCGACTGGTGGCGGAGCGCGGAACACGGCGGCGTGCGCCTCACATGCCTGCCTGCGCAGCACTGGTCGAACCGCTTCGGCATGGCGCGGGACTCCACGCTCTGGTGCGCATGGCTGGTAGAAACCGGCGCGCGGAAGTATTTTCATGGCGGCGACAGCGGCTATTTTCAAGGGTTTAGGGAGTTCGGCCGAAAGTTCGGCCCCATCGACGTGGCGATGCTCCCCATCGGCGCATATGAGCCCCGGTGGATGATGCGCTATTCCCACATGAATCCCGCCGAGGGGCTGCGAGCGTTTCACGATCTGGGCGCGCGCTGGATGATCCCCATGCACTGGGGTACGTTCGACCTGACGGACGAGCCGCTCGACCATCCACCCCGGGTGCTCGAGGCGGACATGGCCGGGACGGGCGCGGACGCCTCGCGCGTCAGGGTCATGGCGGTGGGCGAGCGGTGGCGATTCGTGTAAACTGCTGATATTACTTGTGAAACAAGGGGGAGAGAGACCATGAGGAAACCGAGAAAGGACGCCGAAGACGAAGAGATCGCGCGCAATAATCTCAACCGTCTGTTCGGCAGGCTCGCCTTCGAGAAGGGCAACGCCTACGGGCGCGGGGATGATGAGGAAGACCCAATCGCGCGTCTCAAGGATGACCCGCTCGTCAACAGAAAGCGAGTAAAATCAAAGAGATCGCCGGACGACGCCAGACCGCCCGAGGCCTATCCCGGACCTTAGAAAACGCGGCTGGGCGCGCATTCGCCGGGCGGGCGCACCGAGCGGGGAGGCGACTCCCCGCATTTGCGCGCAATTGCCGTCATCGCGCGAAGCGCGGGCCATGGCATGATTCCCCTGCGCCGCACTTCCGTGGCGTCATTTCCCAGGAAAATAAATAGCCGGATATTTATCGAAATACCCCGTGAATTTATCTGAATTTATCGAAATTTTCGGAAATTCCTGAAATTCGATCGCGCCAGGCCGCTTCACCATCATACATGAGCTCTCTTTCAGTTCCCCGGCGGCAATTGCGGGAAAATGCGCAGGCCGGTCCCGGTTGACGGGGGGGTGTCGAGAAACCCGCTCCCGGGAGCGGGCGCATTTGACGCTCCCTCCTCAGTCGCGTTTTACCTTCGGCGGCTACTCAGGGTGAGGAAAGAGGCGTTGGCGATTTGCGGGGGTCGAACCCGATTGATGAATGAGGGTTCGACGCGATTGATGAATGAGGGTTCGACGCGACTGGGGAGTGAAATTCGGCGCAATCCTTCTGCGGGGTTTTTCAACAGGTCCTCATGGGGGCCCCCTCGCCGGGGGCATTGCTTTTGCCCCCTGTCAAGGGGGGTAGGGGGGTTGTTTCCCGCGTTGCGCGCCCGCGCGAACCAGTTCGCTCAACTCGTCGCGCAGGGCTGGATTCCGGAAAGGAATCGTCGTATCTTCTCTCATGGTGGAGCATCTCCTGTGTGCAGAATGACCGGGCTTTGGACAACCCTGTTTCAGCAGGATGCGCCGCCTTCTTCAATTCAGCTCATACACAACTTCTGACAGTGACTCGTCGGGGAGTGCCCATGGAGCCAGGCTGCGACCGAATCACCACCGAGGTCATCGCGCACCGCTTCGCCGCCGCGGCCGACGAGATGATGGCCACCCTCGTCAAGACCGCGTATTCCCCGAACATCAAGGAGCGGCGTGACTGCTCGGTCGCGGTCTTCGACACTGCGGGCAACCTCCTCGCCCTGACCGCCATCGCCCCCCTTCACCTGAGCTCGCTCCTCGGTCTCGTGGAGAACATCACCCGGCGATACCCCCTCGACCGCTTTCGCCCCGGCGACGGCTTCCTCACGAACGATCCGTACGTGGGAGGCGGCTCGCACCTGCCGGACCTGACGCTCGCAAGCCCCGTCTTCTTCGATGGCCGGCCGGTCGCGTTCGTCGCCAACATCGCCCACCACTCCGACGTCGGCGGCAAGGTGGCGGGGAGCGAGAGCGCCGACTGCACGAGCATCTTCCAGGAAGGGCTGCGAATCCCTCCCGTCAAGCTGCTGGACGAGGGGGAGCTGTGCGCCGACATGCTCGCGTTCGTGCTCCTCAACTCGCGCACCCCGCGCGAGCGCGAGGGCGATCTGCGGGCCCAGATCGCGACCAACGCCATCGGGGTCCGCCGGGTGCAGGAGTGCTTTGCTCGCTTCGGAGCCGATAGCGTGCACCGGGGCGCGAGAGCGCTCCTCGACTACGCCGAGTCGCGCACGCGCGCCGAGATCGCGAGGCTGCCGGACGGAACCTACGAGAACGAAGAAGTGGTCGACAACGACGGCGTGGCCGACGGCATCGTTCGCCTCCGCGTCAAGATCACCATTCGCGCCGATCGCATTCACTTCGACTTCACGGGCACCGACGGGCAGATCGCAGGGGCCCGGAACATGCCGCTCGCGGCCACCCTGTCCGGCGTCTACTACGCGGTCAAGGCGGTGACGGACCCGGCGCTGCCGCCCAACTCCGGGTACTTCCGCGCCATCAGCGTCACCGCGCCGGAAGGCACGGTCCTCAACTGCCGCCCCCCCGCCGCCGTCGGGGATCGGGGCGCGACCGGCAACGTGCTCGGCGACCTGCTGCTGGGCGCGCTCGCCGACGCGGCGCCGGACCGGGTGATGGCCGGCTGCGGTCCGCTCCACGGGCTTATCTTCAGCGGCGTCGACCCGCGCCGGAACGAATACTTCGTCGACTACGAGACCTACGCGGGAGCGTCCGGCGCGCTTTCCGCGCTCGATGGAAAAGACGCGGTCCGGGTCCACGTTTCGGGCGCGGCCAACCTGCCCGTCGAATCCGTGGAGCAGGAGTTCCCGCTGACCGTCGGCCGCTACGAGCTGATCGCCGACTCGGGAGGCCCCGGACGGCATCGCGGCGGCCTCGCGACGCGCCGCGACGTCACCGTCTGGGCGGAGCGGGCGAGGCTCGCAGGCCGCGGACTGCGCCAATCCCGAGGCGCGTCCGGGCTGTTTGGCGGAGGTTCGGGGTGCCCCGGCGTCTTCGTTCTGGACCCGGGCGGAAACCGCGAGACGAAGCTTCCGGGCTCGTTCTCGGAGCTCAAGGTGGATGCGGGAACGACGGTTCGGGTCGACACCCCGTCCGGCGCCGGCTTCGGCGACCCGTGGGAACGCGATCCGGAGAGGGTGCGCGACGACGTGGCCGCCGGCAAGGTGACCGCACCCGCGGCGGAGCAGAGCTACGGCGTCGCGCTCGTGCGCGGAAGCGTCGACGCCTCCCGGACCGCGGCCTTGCGGGAGGCCCGCCAAGATTCGAACCGTGGCGCCTGAGCGTTACGTCCTCGGCGTCGACGTCGGCGGGACGTTCACCGACTTCGCACTCGTCCGCCTCTCGGACGGCAAGACGTGGTTTCTGAAGACACCCTCGACCCCGGACGACCCGTCCCGGGCGATTGCGGCCGGCATTCCGGAGCTATTGGACTGTGCAGCCGCCGGTGCCGGGAACGTCCGCTACTTCGGCCACGGAACGACGGTCGCCACCAACGCGCTCATCACGGGGGACACGGCGGTCACGGGCCTCATCACCACCGAAGGGTTTCGCGACATCCTGGAGATCCGCCGCCAGCGCCAACCCCACAACTACGACATTCGGATGCCGAAGCCCCCGCCTCTCGTCGCGCGCCACCTCCGGCGCGGGATCGAGGAGCGCACCTATCTCCTCGGGCCTTCCGACGTGCCGCCGGACCTCGAAGCGCTCGATGGAATCCTCGACGACTTCCGCCGCGCAGGCGTGGAGGCGGTGGCCGTCTGCTTCCTGCACAGCTACCACAATCCGGCCCACGAGGCCGCCGTCGCGGCCGCGGTGCGCGAGCGCCTTCCCGGTGCGTTCACCTGCGCATCCCACGAAGTCGTGGCCGAGTTCCGCGAGTACGAGAGGACCACGACCACCGTGCTGAACGCATCGCTGGGCCCGGTCGTGAGCCGCTATCTCGAGCGCCTCGGGGAACGGTCCCGCGCCCTGGGCATCGTGGGCCCGAAGATCCTCCAGTCCCACGGCGGCGTCGCCTCGCTTCGGGATGCGGGTGCGATGGCGGGCCGCTGCCTCATGTCGGGGCCGGCGGCGGGAGTCACCGGCGCGGGCTTTCTCGCCGGAAGAGCCGGGTGTCCGGACGTCATCACCTTCGACGTCGGGGGAACGAGCACCGACGTCTGCCTCATCGAAGGCAACCGGCCGCTCGTCGCAAAGGAGCGGGAGGTGCGGGGGCATCCCATCCGCTTTCCGATGGTCGACGTGCATTCGGTGGGAGCCGGAGGGGGCAGCATCGCGCGCGTGGACACGGGCGGCTTCGTGCACGTGGGCCCCCGGAGCGCCGGCGCCGCGCCCGGCCCCGCCTGCTACGGCCTCGGGGGAACCGAGCCCACCGTGACCGACGCCAACGTCGTGCTCGGCCGCCTTTCCGGCGAATCCCTGCTGGGCGGCCGCATGAGCCTCCGGCCCGACCTCGCGCACCGCGCAATCGCCGACAAGGTGGCGGCCCCGATGGGGCTAGGCGCCGAGGAGGCGGCCGAAGCGGTGCTCACCATCCTCAACGAGAACCTGGTTCAGGCGATACGCGTGATCTCGGTGGAGAAGGGTTTCGACCCGCGGCGCTTCACCCTGGTGGCGTTCGGGGGGGCGGGGCCTCTCCTCGCCTCCGCGCTCGCCCGCGAGCTGGGCATGACCCGGGTCATGGTGCCGCCCGGACCGGGTCTCCTGTGCGCGCTCGGGCTCCTCGTCGCCGACGTGCGCTCGGATTTCAGCCTGACGCGGATCGCCGATCTCGAGGGAACCGGCGCCGCCGGCATCAACGTCACCTTCACGGAGGTCGGGCAGCGAGCGCTCGAATGGTTCGACCGGGAGGGGGTGGAGCCCGGCGAGCGCACGGTGCAACGCGCCATCGACATGCGCTACGTCGGACAGAGCCACGAGATCACGGTGGCGGTTCAGGAGCGGGAATTCGCCGACCACGACCTCTCGGCGCTGGTCGACGCTTTCCGGCGCGAGCACGAAAGAGTGTACGGCTACGCGCCGGACGCGCCGGTTCAACTGGTCACCTTTCGCGTCACCGCCCTCGCCCGGGTGACGGCGCCCCCGGTCGCGGGCGCCGCCGGGACGGGCGGCGACCTGCGCGCGGCGGAGCGAGGGAGGCGCCGGGTGCATTTTGCAGAACTCGGCGGATTCGTCGATTGTCCGGTCTACGCCCGGGAGGGCCTCCCCCGGGGCGCCGATCTCGAAGGCCCCGCGATCCTCGAGCAGATGGACTCGACGACCGTCGTGCTGCCCGGACAGGTCGCCCGCAGCGACGAGCAGGGCAACCTGAACCTCACGGTCGTGTCGGCCCCGCACGACCCAGGGAGCGGCGGTAGCGGGGGGCTCGCATGACAGGGCCGGGAGAGACGGAGGGAGCATGAGCAAGGATTCGGAGCGATTCCAGGTCTGGCTCGACGGCGGCATGGTCGCGCCCGAAGACGCCAGGGTGAGCGTCCTCACCGCCACCGCCATGCGCGGAGCGAACGTCTACGAGGGTTTGCGGGCCTGTTGGGACGAGGTGCGGGACAACCTCTTCGTCTGGAAGCTGGAGCAGCGCCTCGAGCGCCTGTTCGTCAACATGAAGAGCATGCGGATGACGTCCCCCTGCGGTTTCGACGAGTACCGGCAGGCGGTCCTCGACCGGGCGCGCGCGAAACGGTTCCGGGAGGACGTCCACATGCGTCTGGTGACGTACTTCGGATTCGGCGGTGCCGGGGACGTCAAGAAGTACCGGCCGGAGGAGATCGAGATCGGTGCGTGGGTGGCCGCCCCCACGACGACGCCCTCATTCCGCGCATGCGCCGTCAAACCCGACCGATGAGGGAGAAGTTCACCGACCGGGAGAGGCGCGTCGGCCGCTTGCAGATCGCTGCCTCTCCTTCGATGAGCGGGCCGTCCGGGCCAAGAGATGTATTGAGCGACGGCTTCGTGGTCCGCTCCTGATGCTTCTCCCCGGACCGTACGGGGTTGCTACAGGATGGGCCACTTCCCCGGCACTTCCACGCCGCTTCGCTTGAGGATGCCGACCGCGCATTCCTGGCACCTTTCCAGTATCTCCTCCTCGTTCACCGTCTTCACCTCGCGGTCTTCCATGACGATCTTCCCGTCGATGAACACCGTCTCCACCGAATCGCCCGAAGCGGAATACACGAGGTTCTGCACCTCGCTGTAGAGCGGGTACCACTCGGGCCGCTTCATGGTGATGACGATCACATCCGCCTTTTTGCCGGTCTCGAGCGAGCCGATTTCATGGTCCATTCCGATGGCGCGCGCTCCGTTGATGGTGGCCATTTCAATGGCCGTCTCCGCGGAGCCGGCGTCGGGGTCGTAGCGGTAGTCCTTGGGCAGCACGCCGGCGAGGTAGATGACGCGGATCATGTCGGCGTAGTTCGAGCAGTCCGAGGCGTCGCTTCCGATCCCGACGTTGACCCCTTTGGCCAGCATCTCCGGAAACCTTCCGAACGCCGCGTTGCCGTAGGAAATCTTGAGCGCCGTCGAGGGGCAGTGAATCACCTGCGCGTCTGTTTCGGCCAGCATGTCGATCTCCCGCTCGTTCACATGAACCATGTGGACGAGCACCGTATTCGGCCCGAGCACGTCCAGATGATACATGTGCTCGACGGGACGGTGACCGCTGAGCATGCGCGTGGCCGTCACTTCCTCGAACATGGCCGCGAGGTGCAGGTTCAGGGTGGTCCCGTAATCGTCGGCCATCTTTTTCGAATCGATATAGAGCCTGTCCGAACAGCGGCCGAGCCCGACGACGTCCACGCACGCCTTGATCAACCCGCCGTTGTAGCCGTCCCTGTACTTTTCCAGGAAGGCGAGATTCTCCTTCAGGCAGGTGTCGGTATCTTCCAGGAGCATGCCGTGCCCCAGAAACTCCTGGTCGAAGGACCGCCTGCCCATCAGTCCGCGCATGCCGATGCGCGAGATTCCCTCGATCACCGCCGCCGGGTTGTAGGAGCCCGCCTCCAGAAAGGTGGTGGTGCCCGCCTTGAGGGTTTCGAGGAGAATCGTCAGCCCGCCGTATATCTCATCCTCGGGCGTGAGGACCGTGGCGATGTATCTGTGCACGTAGTCGGACCACAGCATGCCGCCGAGGTTCTCCGGAGCCAGCCCCCGGTGCATGGTGTGGTAAAAATGCATGTGGGAATTCACGAAGCCGGGCATGATGAGCTTGCCCTTCGCGTCAATCGTGCGCCCGGCGGTGAATTCCCGGTTCAACTCCTCCGCCTTTCCGACGGCGGCGATCCGGTCTCCCCGAACGGCGACCGCGCCGTCCCGGATAATGCGGCGCTCCTCGTCCACCGTGATGACGGTTCCCCCGCTTACAAGATAATCGGCTGTCTGAGGCATTTTCATTTCCTCCCCGAAGTATCGAGTCGCTGTTCGCTGGGTTCGATGTGTGGACGAATTGTAATCCAATATGATCGGAGTGTCATGGAAGCCCGATCCGGATGGGTGTTGAAAAAGTCCTGATGAACGAGGGTTTGGCGCGATCGATGAAAGTGCAAGAACCACTCCCCCCTTGAGGGGGTTGTTGAAAAAGTCCCACAGAGGGAGCGCGCTGAAAATCACTCCCCCCTTGAGGGGGAGTCACAGAGACCGAGCGGTTTGTGCGAAGGTCGATGTGGTGGGGGGTGAATCGCGCTTTATCGCCACTCCGAGTTATACCCCCCACCAGTTCACTTTCGGGCTTACGCCCTCAGTTCACTGACTCCCCCTCAAGGG
>LXNJ01001430.1_pt1 | contig 14206 bp, 8 predicted proteins | sample 809081 | NCBI WGS metagenome assembly LXNJ01 (sample SAMN04870510, study PRJNA318959) | sponge metagenome | biome: sponge; feature: marine sponge reef; material: water | host: Petrosia ficiformis | place: Greece: Milos, Mediterranean Sea | collected 2013-05-29 | depth 5-7 m
ACAAAAAAAAAGAACCGCCGGTCTCTCTCCAGAACCGGCGGTTCTTTGCGTTAATTTATCCCTTTGGTCGCCTTTGACCCTTGACGAATATGAGCCTTGGGCGGCGTCTTCGCCGTTTGATCTGTGGCACGGTCACCACCCCCTTTGGAGTAAGAATATCGGTTTCATGGATTTGATCGTTTTCCGTGCAGATTTGTTCCAGGAATCGATGAATACCCGGCAAAAGCTGTCAGCCATCAGTTTTAAGCTGTCAGCTAAACCCGACACGGTCTGGCGTTATCAATTCACGTCTATCAGCGCTTTGTCTTCGGCCACAATGACTCGGTCTCGCCTGCAGAGCGACTTTATCAACGGACTGTTAATGTGGGCGACTCCAAGAGGCGTCCCTGCGTATACGAGGTTAGCGCATTACACGGCGATACCAATTTCGCGGATGGCGGCATTATTAGGGGCGGTTCGCGAATCGCCCGCAAAGCGCCGGCTTACCGCCCGGCGTCCCCGCAATGTAGTGTCAGACTGTAGCACGAACTGGTAGTTCGCGGGTTATCGATGCGCGCGCGCTGATTGAAGGCACATCTGCAATCCGCCGATGGTGGAATCCCGCGCAAACTGTCCATTTTCGGACAATAGTGTATCATTAGCGAACACTTGTTTAACAATGTCGTTGGGCGATCATCTCACAAACAACTGTTATTTAGCAGTTTGAATCCATGGCACGATAATCGCGAGTGGATAGAACGCCGGGAAGTCCGGCGATCCTCGTCCTTCGGTCCGGGGTGGTCTAAGGGAAATGCGTTGAGAGGGAATCGATGTTCCGGAATTACCTGATCGTTGCGTATCGCAATTTCATGCGGCACAAGGTCTACTCCGTGATCAACGTGGTGGGCCTCTCGATCGGGATTGCGTTTTGCATTCTGACGTTCCTGTACGTCCGGCACGAGTGGTCTTTTGACGCATTTCATGATAAGGCAGATCGGATATATCGCGTATATACGAAGGGAGAAGTGGGGGAAGGAAGTGTCGCCATGGCGACGATGCCGGGACCTCTCGGCCCCGCGTTGGCGGAAGCATTTCCCGAACAAATGCAGCGGGTCGTAAGAATCCATACCCGGACTCGCACACTCCGGTATGAAGAACGTTCGCTTCGGGTACGTATTGCATATGTCGATCCGGGTTTTCGGGACGTCTTTACATTTCCCATGTTGAAAGGCGACCCGGAAACAGCGCTGGACGGCAAGGATGCCATCGTTATTACAGAGAAAACCGCTCGGAAATTCTTCGGTAGAGAAGATCCAATCGGTAAATCGATATCATTGACAAGAGATTCAGAAGTGCGTAAGGCGCTGATAACGGGCACTCTGAAGGATATTCCCGCAACGTCCAGCATTCAGTTCGACTGTCTGCAGTCCTTCGAAAACGTCGAGGATGCGCTCGACGCATGGAATATGGTAAACAATACCAGCGTTTACGTGTTGCTGAACGAACATGTCGACGTTGCGGCGTTGGAAGGCCTGTTTCCGCGTTTCGTTAAGTGGTCGTGGCCCATAATGGGTGAGAAACAGGAGATGAAATTGCAGCCGCTTTCGGATGTGCGCTTCAGTCCGAAAATCCGTGCGCCCGAACCCGCCACGGACCGGGCATACAGTTACATCCTGTTGTGCGTTGCAGTCTTGATACTGTTTATCGCGTGTGTGAATTTTACGTCCCTCGCGCTGGCACGCTCGCCCTCCCGGGCGCAAGAGGTAGGCATACGCAAAGTAGCTGGTGCGCGCAGACTTCAGGTTATCGCGCAATTTCTGTCGGAGTCGATACTCCTGGGTCTTGTCCCGTTGGCGGTCGGCCTTGTGCTGGCAGAAGTACTGATGCCGTTGTTCAACAGCCTGATGGCGCAGGAACTTTCATTGGCTGAGAATCTGGATGGATCGGCAGTGGCCGCGTTGATCGGCATGGCCATGATCGTGGGACTGTTTGCTGGCAGCTACCCGGCGTTTATCCTGTCCGGTTTTGTGCCGATTTATGTACTCAACGACCGGTTGAGAATTGTCGGCGCAGGAGTTCTCAGCCGGTTTCTCCTGGTTTTTCAGATCGCGATGTCCGCGGCTCTGGTCATCTGTGCCCTGGTGGTAACCAGTCAGCTCCATTACCTGCGGACCAAACCCCTCGGATTCGACCGTGAACACGTAATCGCTGTCGGTCAACTCGGCAAGCTGCGAGACCTGGAGAACAAAGGCATTGAAACCTATCGGGACGCCCTCTTATCTCATCACGCGATTATCGGCGTGACCGGAATGTTTCACCTGATGGATAATAGACAACAGTCGCGCGGTGGCGTGGTTTATGATGGAACTGACATTAAGGGTGTGGAGATCTTTTTTGTTGATTACGACTTTGTGCCGACTCTGGACATCGAGTTGATTGAAGGGCGGAATTATTCGCGGGATCTTGGGAAAGACGTTACTGCGTCCGTGATTATCAATGAAACGCTGGCCAGGCAATTGGGCCCGGGGTCACCGATTGGAAAGACATTGAGATTTTTCGACGAAATAACGGTGATTGGGGTGGTGAACGATTTTCATTTTCGTTCGCTCCATCACAAGATCGGCCCCGCACTCCTGAAATGCGAGCCGGATTATCCATACGACCGACTGGTGGTTCGGGTTCGTCCCGACGATATCCCCGGCACCCTGGCATATATGAGAGATCGATGGGAAGCCGTGACAAAGTCCTCCGGATTCCACCATTTTTTTCTTGATGAGAGCATCGATCGCCAATACCGAACCGAAGAGCGACTCCATCGCATTGTCGGGTACGGCACGCTACTTGCCGTTTTTGTTGCGTGTCTGGGGGCGTTTGGATTGACGGCGTTTGCAGTAACGCGGCGAACGAAGGAGATCGGCATTCGCAAGATATCGGGCGCCAGTGTGACAGACGTCGTGGGTCTGCTGTTCCGTGAGTTCGTACTGTTGGTGGGGGCGGCGAATGCGATCGCGTGGCCGGTCGCATGGTGGGCGATGGACCGCTGGTTGCAGGATTTCGCGTATCGGATTGAACCGGGAATCGGCACGTTTATATTGGGTGGGATATTGACGCTGGCGGTCGTGTTGCTGACGGTGAGCGTCCAGGCGGTCCCGGCGGCGCGGGCGAATCCGGTGGACGCGCTACGGTATGAGTGAAGGCAGGCAGACAGGAATGTCTCCCCCCTAACACCGGCTTCCAAAGCATGACGGCCAGAGCGGACGAGTACCGGACGCATTTCGACGATGGCTATTGAAAGATGTCATTCTCCGAAGAATCTACCGTCAGTTCAATTCTGCATAAGGCGGAATCCCGGGTAAGCAGTTTGCGCGGACACATTGCCAGCCCTGGGCTTCCTCAGGATGACCGTTTAAGCGCACGTGTCTCTGATACACTTCACAGAGTGTTGTCGCCCAACATGTCATTCTGAGCGGAGTCGAAGAATCTCCCGTCTGCTCGGCGGTCCAGTCGCCGGAAACCTGAGTCAACACATATGCGCGGACACATCGTCATGCCGACATCCTGCGATCCCGAGTGTTCTCAGGGAGATTGCGTTGAGAGGTGATCCATGTTTCGAAATTACCTGATCGTTGCGTATCGCAATCTCATGCGGCACAAGGTCTACTCCGTGATCAACGTGGTGGGCCTCTCGATCGGGATTGCGTTTTGCATTCTAACGTTCCTGTACGTCCGGCACGAGTGGACGTACGATGCATTCCATGAAAACGCAAAGCGGATTTACAGGGTCTACCTCCAGGATCGTACGAGCGCGAGCGGCATGGCGCCGGATCCGCTGGGGCCCGCGCTGGAGGAAGCGTATCCGGGCATTCGGGCCGTAAGGATCGGCAGGGGCGCTTCATCTGTGAAGGAGGGGGACCGGTCTCTCGGACGAAGTATCTACTTTGCCGATACGGCGATTCTCGAAGTGTTCACTTTTCCACTGCTGAAAGGCAACCCGGCAACCGTGTTGGAAGATCCGTCCTCTCTTGTGATCACCGACGCGGCGGCGCGGAAATACTTTGGAGATGAAGATCCCATTGGCAAAGTCCTTTCAGTGAGACTTTGGGGGCCACCGGCGGTGGACCGGGATTTTGTTATAACCGGGATTGCTAATACCATTCCAAAAAACTCCAGCATCCGGTTCGACTTTTTGGCTCCGTTTGCCGCCAGGGGCGAACCCCGGAATTGGCGACATTTTAATATCGCGACCTATGTGCTTCTTTCGGAACACGTCTGGCCGGCCGATCTGGAGGAGCGGTTTCCGGGACTTGTAAAGACATGGTTCGGTGAAAATGCGGATCAAAGGGTCGGCCTTCAGCCCCTTCTGGAGGTACATCTCAACCGCGGTGGTCGGGGACCGAAGCCTGTGAGCAATCCGGTCTATTCATACGTTCTTATTGGAATCTCTCTTATGGTGCTGGTAATTGCTTGCGTGAACTTCATGACGCTCGCCGTGGGCCGGTCATTCTCTCGCGACCGGGAGGTCGCGATGCGTAGAGTGTCTGGCGCATCGCGGACGCAGCTGACTCAGCAGTTCCTGGGTGAGTCGATGTTGTTGAGCGTTATGGCCCTGATTACTGGGGTCGTACTGGCAGAACTCCTCATGCCGGCATTCAACAACCTGGTTGGGATGGACCTCGCCCTTCGCGATCACACGGATGGCGCCGGGCTAGCCTTTCTCGTCGGACTCTCGGTGGCCGTCGGGCTGGCGGCTGGCGGTTATCCGGCCTTTGTTCTGTCCGGGTTTCAACCGGTTGTTGTGTTAGGAGGAAGGCACAGGTTCGGAGCGACCAGCCTGTTCGCAAGGGCGCTTGTGATCATTCAGTTGGCGATGTCCGCTTTTGTCGTTGTCAATGCGCTGCTGATGGTCCGTCAAATCGAGTATCTGAAGACAAAACCGCTCGGCTTCGATAGCGAGCATGTATTGCGCATCCCGATATGGGATCTCTGGCAGAGAGATTCAGGCCATGTCGACGTATACAGGAACGAGTTGATGCGACACCATATGGTCCAGGGGATAACGACCACCACGCATGCGCTGAGCAACAGGACGCGGCTCCTCGGAGACGTTGAGTATCAAGGAGAACAATTCCATGTCGAGCTGTTAGATGTCGGAGATGAATTTCTGAAGACAATGGGTTTTTCCCTCTTGGAAGGCGTGGATTTCGATCCACGGAGTTCTGATTCCCGCGCTTCAATTCTGGTGAACGAGGAACTGGTCCGGCGTTTGGGCTGGAAAACGCCGGTCGTGGGAAGAACGCTGCAAGTTGAAGAACGGGATGTTGCGGTGATCGGGGTTGTCCAGGACTTCCACGTTCGCTCTCTACACCACCGGATCGGACCGGCTGTGTTGAGGCTCAAGAGGCTCGACAAGATGGGATGGGGCATGCTTTTTGTCAGAGTACGCGCTGAAAGCATCCCGGCGACACTGGCGTTTTTGAAGGACAAATGGCGGGAGGTCGCGCCGGGTCTTGAGTTTCAACATTCTTTTCTTGAAGACGAAGTGAAAGAGCAATACAAGACGGAGGAGCGCTGGAATCGGGTCTTACAATTATCCGTGCTGTTCGCGGTTTTCATCGCATGTCTCGGAGCGTACGGGCTCACGGCCCTCGCTGTCTCCCGGCGGACCCGGGAGATCGGGGTCCGCAAGGTCATGGGCGCCTATGGATCCAGTATTGTCTCCCTGTTATCGAGGGATTTTGTAAAGCTTGTCGTGATCGCAAATATCCTCGCGTTCCCCGCAGCCTATTACGCAACGGACCGCTGGTTGCAGGATTTCGCGTATCGCATCGATCCGGGAGTCGGGACGTTTATATTGGGTGGGATATTGATGCTGGCGGTCGTGTTGCTGACCGTAAGCGCCCAGGCCATCCCGGCGGCGCGGGCGAATCCGGTGGATGCGCTGCGGACGGAATGAAACTTGCTCCGCCAGTATGTTCAATGCTGTTTGTTTTCGGACATCAGTGTATCATAAACGAACACTTATTTGTCTCTCTCACGCGAGAATCAGCGATAAACTGTTGATAATTATAGGGAAGTGACTGTTGGCACGGTTGTCGCTTCACTCAAGATAACGACCGTCCACATCCATCGTTTCGACGCTCAAGGGAGCAAGGCAGCGTGTGACGAAAGCGAAAACCGAATGTACGGCATTGCACGTCCCCCCCGAGTCCGACGAGGCGCTGATCGATCGGGCGATTGCCGGCGGCGACGTGGCTTTTATGATCCTCTTCAGGCGCCACCGTGACCGTGTGCGCGCACTTGTACACCGATGTGCGAGGAACGCCGATGAGACCGAGGACCTGATCCAGATGGTCTTTATCAAGGCTTTTCTGGGACTGGGGGGTTTTCGCGGTCAGGCCGCTTTCACAACGTGGCTCACGCGCATCGCTTTGAATGAGTGTACGAATTACTCACGGGCATCGAAAAAGCGGAAGGTCTGGTTGAGTGAGGTGGAGGATGCTGCGTCAGCGCTCCAGGCGCGCTGGTACGCGTCGCCTGACGAAGGTCCCGAGGCCGCTTTGGCGCGAAAGGAACGCCGGCAAATCCTGATGCAGAGCATCGGATCGCTGCCGGAACGTCACCGCGAGGCGGTCTGTCTGTATTATCTTATGGAACGGTCCTACGATGAGATCGCCGAGCAACTGCAGGTGCCGATGGGGACCCTGAAAGTCTGGTTGTACAGGGGACGCCACGGGTTGAGGCGGGAGGTCGAACGGATGGGAATGACGGGAAGCACATCGGTACGGCAAGGAAACGACTCAGGATCGTCGTTTTTCGACGTCTCAAACGTCGTTTAGATTCTTACAGCAAGACTTCTACGCAAGATGCGTGCATGTTTAATCATGCTGCTTGCATGCGGTAAGGCGTTGAAATCCCCCACCACCGTCGCCGACCCTTCGACAAGCTCGGGGACCGGCTCGGCTTCCGCGACTCCCCCTCAAGGGGGGAGTGATTGAACCTTCAAACGGGCTCGCCCGATAATTGCCACCAGTTTGGTTGCGGCTGAGCATAGCGAAGCCGCTCCAGGAAAGATGATGAAAGAGCAAGAACCAAAGAAGGACAAGGGACGCGTGTTAAGGCTGAATCGTGCGGACGTGACCGCCGATCCGCAGTCTTCCAGTCAGGTTACGTCTCAGGGTCCGGCGGACTCCGTTGGCGGAGATAAACCGGTTCCCGGGTTTGTGAATCCCGGTACATCCGAGCCTGTACGGGAGACGACATCCGGGGGCATGGACCGCAAGATCCGGAAGAAGCTGTGGACCCCGAAGCGCATCATCAGCGTCGCCGCGATCGCGGGCTTTGTGGGGCTGGTGCTCTATATGGCCATATTCGGCGACCATAGCGCCAGGCTCAACGTGCAGGTGGAGCGAATCACGATATCCGAAGTCACCGTCGGTCCCTTCCAGGAGTTCATACCCCAGCGCGGCACGGTGATGCCCATTCAAACCCATTACCTGGACGCCCTGGAGGGCGGACAGGTGGAGGAGATCTACCTGGAGGTGGGCGCCATGGTCGAACAGGGCACCCCAATCCTGCGAATGTCGAACCCCACCCTGGAACAGACCGTGTTGAGCCAGGAAGCACAGTTGTTCGAGCAGATCAACAGGATGGAAAACACCCGGCTGAACCAGGAGATCCAGGACATCCAGCGCAAGCGATCACTGATGGATATCGAACTGGACCTTCAGAAGTCGGAACGCGAATTTCGGAAACAGAAAGCGTTGTTCGAAAACAACTTCGCCTCACGAAACGATTTTAACGAGGCAAGGGAAAAGTACGAACACGCGCAGAAGCTCAAGGTGTTCATGGTGGAGACCATTCGCCGCGACTCCATGTATCGCGTTAATGAACTCGCGGCCCTCCAGAACCGTGCCCGCAGCCTCCAGCTTCAGCTGGATGACGTACGGCGTCCATTGAGAAACCTGACCGTGCGTGCGCCGATCGACGGTCAGTTGTCCCAGCTCAACGCCGAGATCGGCAAGTTGATTGCCAAGGGTACCAGCATCGGGCAGATCGACGTTCTGGACGCCTACAAGATGCGTGCGGCCATCGACGAATTCTACATTACGAGAATTACAGCGGGACTCAGAGGGACAATTGAAATCGACGAACAGACATTCGAATTGAAAATCCGCCGGGTTTTTCCCGAGGTAAAGGAGGGGCAGTTCGAGGTTGACATGGATTTCACAGGCGATGCGCCGCGAAGCATCCGCCGCGGGCAGACCGAACAGATTCGACTGGAGCTGGACGCGCCAGAAGAAGCGCTGCTGTTGCCGAGGGGCGGTTTCTATCAGACCACGGGCGGTAACTGGGTCTTCGTGGTCGAGGGCGATTTGGCCGTACGGCGCGACGTCCGTATCGGGCGACAGAATCCGGAGTATTTCGAAGTGCTCGAGGGACTGGCTCCGGGAGAACGCGTTGTAACGTCGTCATACGAGAATTATGAGGATATAGATAAGCTGGTATTAAATCGGTGAGAAGTGAGCCGGGAGACGGGAGAAGACATACTTGCCCGATTGTTTCTTCCTTTATGCCACCGGCAAGAAATGAAACCGCACAGGGCAGTCAATCTCTCCCCGCTTCCGTCTAACGTCTTCCCCCGGGCGAGGTGGCAGGGGGGCGGTAGAGGAAAACCTTGCCACCTGATGCGGCGCCAAACCCTTATAGGATAGGTACAAACACGATGATGGAGCTCAGCCACAAGAAGCTTGTAGTATGGAAAAAGAGCATCGATTTGGTGAAAGAGATTTATACCCTGACCTCTGAATTTCCTTCCGCCGAACTTTATGGCATTACCAGCCAGTTGCGGCGATCTGCTGTCTCAATACCTTCAAACATCGCCGAGGGATCAGCAAGATCTTCGATTGCTGAACGCAGAAGATTTCTCGAAATAGCCAGGAGTTCGCTGGTTGAGTTGGATACCCAACTTGAAATTGCACTAAACCTCCAATTGTGTTCGGACGACGACGTTCAGTCAATATCAGAAACGATGAATCGATTGTTTGGTTTGCTGTCAGGATTGATTAGTAGAGTTTCCTCGTAACCCGTGCCGGGTCCTTAGCCATTTTTGTTACGGCTAATAAAACGAACGGGCACTCATATCCTCTCCCGTCTAACGTCTTCCGTCTAACTTCGGAAAGAGGTGAGCCGGGAGACGGTAGAGGAAAGACCTGAAAGCGGGGAGACGGGAGAAGACTTCCTTGCCCGATTGTTTCTTCCTTTTTGCCACCGGCAAGAAATGAAACCGCACGGGGCAGTCAATCTCTCCCCGCTTCCGTCTAACGTCTTACCCCGGGTGAGGTGGCCGGGGGGCGGGAGAGGAAAGACCTTGCCATCTGATGCGGCGCCAGGTCAAAAAGGATAGAGCCGGTACGCCGTGTTGAAACTTTCGCGCCATGATCTTGAGACTGACAAAAAAGCGTTTCATTTTAACCCGTGCCGATTCAGTAGCCATTGTTGTTACCACGAACAAAACGAACGGGTACTCATATCATCTCCCGTCTCCCGTCTTCCGTCTACCCTTTTTATAGGAGTTTCGAGATGATCAAAACGGTTGATCTACAGAAGGTTTACCGTACAGAAGAGGTCGAAACCACCGCGCTTCGCAACGTCAACCTGGAAATCAGCGAGGGCGAGTTCGTGGCGGTGATGGGGCCGTCGGGTTGCGGCAAGTCCACGCTGCTGAACGTGCTGGGGCTGCTGGATAACCCGACCGACGGAGAGTATTACCTGAACGACGTGGAGGTGTCAAAACACACGGAGCGGCAGAGAGCCGATGCCCGAAAGGCGAATATCGGCTTCGTGTTTCAAAGCTTCAATCTGATCGACGAACTGACCGTGGCCGAGAATATCGAACTGCCGCTGCTTTACCTGAAGATGCCGTCGAAAGAACGCAGGAAACGCGTGGACGAATCCATGGAGTATATGGGCATCAAACACCGCGAGAAACACTTCCCGCAGCAGTTGTCAGGCGGCCAACAGCAGCGCGTTGCCGTGGCGCGGGCGGTCATCTCGAATCCGAATATTATCCTCGCGGATGAGCCCACCGGGAACCTGGACTCCGCCAACGGCAATGAAGTCATGGGATTGCTGACGGAGTTGAACAAAAACGGGACGACCATCGTCATGGTTACGCACAAAGCCCACGACGCCGGATTCGCCCACCGCGTGGTTCACCTGTTCGACGGCCACGTGGTGTCGGAGAACATCAAGGAACAAGCACCCAATTAAGCGCGGTCAGAAGCCAGGATTCGGTACGCGCCCTGCCGCGGCTTCAGGTTCTTCGGCCCTGCCTGCGCCGTGCCCGGCACGGCAGGCAGGCGCAACTGTATAGGTGGAAGTGAACGCGCGCCCGTCTGGCCGTCCTATCACTCCGTCCTTGAGGGGGAGTCGCAGAGGTTGAGCCGGTCCCTGAGCCTTGTCCTGAGTTTGTCGAAGGATTGTCGAAATGTCGAAGGCGCTGCCCTGAGCCTGTCGAAGGGACCGGCGACGGGTGATGCGGAGAGGGGATTTCTACGCTTTACCGTATGCAAGCTGCGCGAATTTGATAATTGCAACGAGGTCGATTACGACCGAAATTTCTCGATCCACTCACCCTTCGGGGTTTTTGAGGCACTCGGATGTTCCGGAACTACCTGATCGTGGCCGTGCGAAACGTGCTCCGGCAGAAACTGTATGCGTTTATCAACGTGTTCGGACTGGCGATCGGCCTCGCATGCTGCATTCTGATCTTCCTGTACGTCAGGCACGAATGGCAGTACGATGCCTTCCACGAGAATTCCGCCCGAATCTTCCGGGTGATTGTGCGGGAGACCAGGCCTGACGGTAGTGTCGGGTTTTCCACCCTTCATCCTACGTCTCTTGCAGCATCACTGAAAGAGGAATTCCCGGGAATCGAACGGGCAAGCGGGTTCATTCGCTCACGGACGCAAGTATCAAATCAAAAGATTTCCTTTCAAGAATCCTTCGGCATGGTGGAACCCGACTTTCTGGAGATGTTCTCATTCCCGCTCCTTGCTGGAGACCCTGCGACGACACTTCGACGCCCGGACGGCGTGGTGATCAGCGAGACCGTCGCCCGCAAGTTCATTGGAATTCTGGAAGAGGGCTATTCTGTGGCCCTGGGGAATCCGCTGGTGGTTGGAGATCTCGACTTTACTGTCGTGGGAGTGATGGCGGACGTCCCCGAGACCTCCAGCCTGAAATTCAGTGTTCTGATCCCGATTGAGCACCACAGGAATTATTCCTCAGCTGTGGATTGGGATGTTGGAAAGACTGCTGTGTACGTGGAACTTGTGGAACCAACGGATGTGGAGGCGCTGGAAGCGGCGTTTGCGCCTTTTGCCGAGAAGCACCTGCGGGACAGGATCGTGATGTTCAAAAACAAACGCCGCGTCAGAAATACCGATGACGGGTTTATGCTTCGCCTCCAACCGCTTCGAGACGTCTATCTGAATTCTGAGGCAATGAGCTATTACGAAGCAAGTGGAAACGTGGTCTACTCGTACCTGCTTGCCGGACTTGCGTTTGTGGTGCTTGCGGTCGCGTGCATAAATTGCATGACCCTGGCTGTCGGCCGGTCGATGGGGCGTGCGACAGAGGTGGGAATACGAAAAGCGCTGGGGGCGCAGCGGAGGCAACTCATGCGGCAGTTCTTGGGCGAGGCGCTGCTCTTAAGCCTTCTTGCACTCGCGATTGGCATGGCCATAGCCGAGATGTTTCTTCCCGTCTTCAACGAACTGGCGCGCAAGAATCTGAGCATTTCCTACTCGGACAGTTGGGGAACAGTGCTGGCGCTTCTGGGGATGGCGTGCATCACTGGACTCGCGGCGGGCAGTTATCCTTCATTGGTAATGCCCCGGCTGAACCCCGTAACTGTGCTAAAGAACAAGGCGCGAGTTGGGGGGCGAAACGCGGGCCTGCGTGGTCTTGTCGTCGTGCAGTTTGCCTTGTCGATAGCACTTATGATCAGCGCGGCGATAATGTTTCAACAGCTCAACTACCTGAGAGAAAGGGACCTGGGGTACCGCGAGGAACTGGTAGTGGTTGTTCCTGCTTCGGAAGAAGTCAGTGAACTGTACAAAGCAGAAATTTCCAGGTATCATCGTGTTGTCAGTGTAACCATCAGCGACCGGGCGTTTACGACCGGGGATTCCAGATTAACAATAGAAAAGGAAAACGGAGAGCGCTTTTTGGTTCGAGTCATCCAGATCGATGCTGATTTTCTCGCGACCATGAAGATACAGCTTGTGGCAGGGCGGAATATCCCACCGGCATCCACGTCTGTTCTGAAGTCGTACGCGCTTGTGAACGAGAAGCTGGCCGGAATGCTCGGATCAGAGGACCTCGTCGGGGAAAAAATAAAGCTATTTCGCGAACTGACCGTCGCTGGCGTTGTAAGAGATTTCCATTTCGATTCGATGCACCTGGAAATACAGCCGCTGCTGCTGCACACTGGACCCGGTTTCTCTGGACCCTTCGTTCTGATCCGGATTCAACCCGAGGACATTGCCGGCACGATCGCGCTTCTGCAGAAGACGTGGGAGGCCGTCGCATCGGACCAGCCGTTTCAATATACCTTTCTCGAAGACAATCTCGCTCGCCAGTATCAGAGTGAAGATCGATGGGCGAGGATTGCGGGGTACACCTTTGCATTTGCGATCCTGATTTCCTGTCTGGGTCTCCTCGGGCTGGCGTCTCTTTCAGTAACGCGGCGAACCAAAGAGGTGGGGATCCGCAAGGCGCTCGGCGGTTCCGTCTCCCGCCTCGCACTCCTGCTGTCAGGAGAATTCGTGAAACTTGTTGTCGTCGCCAATCTGCTGGCCTGGCCGGTGGCCTACTACGTGATGAACGGGTGGCTGCAGAATTTCGCCTATCGGATCGACCCTGAACCGGCAGTCTTCATTCTATGCGGCATTCTTGCGCTCGTGATTGCCCTGCTCACCGTGGGCGTCCAGTCCATGAAAGCCGCGCTGGCGAATCCGGTCGACGCCTTGCGTTATGAGTAGCGCTCACGATTGGCGCTTCCGATCACAACGTACCCACGTGCCCGGCGCGGATGGCCTCGCACAGGCGCATGGTCTGCACGGCGTCGTCCAGGGTTGACCATGGCGTGCGGTCTTCCAGAATACAGTCGACGAAGTGGGCGGTCTCGTTGAAGCCGGCCCCGCCCACGGCCTCGATTTCGTCTTCTCCCACCGAAAACGCCTCACCCCGCTCATATCCCTCCACCCGCGGCGCCCTCGTCAGATCGAGAAAGACCGATAAATCTTCGGCGTGCACTTCCGCCCTCTGGATCCGATAGCCCACGCCGTAGTGGCTCATCAACACGCCGAACGCCCCGGTGTCGAAGCGCACCACGGCATTGTGGCGATGGCATACGGGGCGTTCGCCGTCCTGCACCATGCCCCGCACCTCAACGGGTATCGCCGCTTCCTCCGGGCCGGAGCCCGCCAGCCAGCGGATCAGGTCCACGTGATGGATGGCGTCGCAGATCACGGGGTCGGGCGTTGCGTCCTTGAACCGGACCAACGGCTTGTTGTACGTGGCCGCGACGTGTACCGCCCCTCCGCCGGCCCGGATTCGTCGCCGGACGGCCAGCACCTGCGGATAGTATCGACGGTTGAACGATACGATGCCTTTGCCGGTGCTATCCCGGACGGCGCGCGCCATCTGCTCCGTCTCACCGGCGTTCATTCCCGGCGACTTCTCTACCGAAGTGTTTATTCCGCGTTCCAGGCAATCGAGCACGATGGGCAGCAGATGCCCTGGATTCGTGACCACGTACACGACGTCCGGCGCACAGGAATCGAGCATCTGACGATAATCGGAAAAGGCTTGCTCGGGGGCCCATTCCTCCCGGTTCTTCCGCAGGCGCTCCTCGTCGAGTTCCGCGATGCCCGCCAGCCGCAGGCGCGGTTCATTGGCGATCATCTGCAGGTGAGACTGCGCGTGGCCGCCGCAGCCGATTACCGCCGCCTTTAGATCTGTCATGGCAACTCCTTTCAATTCGGGAAGACGTTAGAAGGAAGAACCTGAAAGCGGTGAGACGTGAGCCGGTAGAAGAAATCCCTGCCCGCTATTTTATTCTTTCTTGCCTCCGGCACGAAACGAAACCTCACAGTGCAGGAAATCTCTACCCTCTCCCGTCTTGCGTCTTCCCGGTTTTAAGGAACACGCCGTAGGCAGG